>Ga0111538_10004249_pt1 | contig 19939 bp, 16 predicted proteins | sample SoiMethybrSBSTD1_FD_79669 | JGI IMG/M metagenome (GOLD analysis project Ga0111538, IMG submission 79669) | Bulk soil microbial communities from a Populus tree surrounding site in Tennessee, USA - Soil MetaG P. TD hybrid SBSTD1 (version 2)... | ecosystem: Environmental > Terrestrial > Soil >...
CATTTCCTCGCCAACGAGTGGGACCGCGAGCGCGCAATGAAGCGCGGCGGTGGCAAACGACTCATCCCGCTCGACGATGACTCCGCTGAGTCGCGTTACAAACTCGAACCAAGGGACGATTTATCCGCGGACAAAATTTACGAACGCCGCTGGGCCTTGACGCTGCTGGATCAGGTCCTTTCCAATCTTCGGGCAGAGTTCCAAGCCGACGGCAAACTCAAGGAGTTTGAAGTCCTGAAGCAATACCTGTCGGCAGGGCGAACCTCAGTATCGTACGCGCATGCCGCCGAGAAACTGGGAATGACCGAAGGCGCCGTAAAGGTGGCGGTGCATCGACTGCGCAAACGCTACCGGGAACTCCTGCGCGCCGAGATCGCGCAAACGGTCGCGACTGCCTCCGAGATCGACGCCGAGATTCGGTATCTTTTCGCAGCCCTCAGCGGATGACACGAATTTGCGTTGCGCGGTAGAGCGCTTTGACTCGGCGCAGCGGCGCGAGGTCACCAGCGCTCCGCTCCGTCGTGGCACTGCCGGTTGCGACGGCCCAGCGCAGCCAATCCTCGGGCGCGTCATTCAAGTGCGCCGCCGCAGCAGCCACGAGCGCGTCTCCAGCGCCGATGGTGTTCCGCACGCGCACGCTATGTGCGCGGCAAGCGAGCGCCTTGCCGTTCCCGACGAGGAGTGCGCCTTTCGGCCCGCGCGAAACGAGGACCCAGCCTTCGGTCGATTCCGCGAGCGCCCGCGCTGCCCGAATCACCGCCGCCTCAGTGCGCAGCGGTTTGCGCCACCATTGCTCCAGCTCGAACTCATTCGGTTTGGTCAGAAACGGCCTGGCGTCGATTGCCGCACGCAGGGCGGCGCCGTCGCAATCAAGAATGCTTTTCACGCCCACCTTGTTCGCCAACCGGAGCAACTCCGCGTACGCGCCCTCAGGAACTCCTCGCGGGAGCGCGCCGGACAGGATGATCAGGTCGGATCGCTTAAGGTCTCTCGCTGTGGTTGTGAGCACACCGTGCCATTCAGAAGCCGAGAGCTTTGGGCCCAGCGGGTTAAAGCGCAATTGCTGGCCGCGCGCGGTTGTCACCACCACGTTCGCACGCGACGTGTCGCGTAACCGGATCATCGACACCGCCAACCCCTGCTCGCGCAGCCCCATTTTCATCTCGTCGCCGTTCGGGCCGCCCATCGGAACGATCAGGCGCGGGCTGCCACCCAGGTGCGCCAGCCACCGCGCCACGTTGATGCCCTTGCCGCCGGGCCAGCGGCGCTCCTCGAGCACCTGGTTTTTCTCTTCCCAGCGCACGCTCTCGACACGCCACTCGACATCGATCGCGGGGTTCAACGAGACCACTAACTGCATGGGCGCAGTGCATGTCAGTTCTGCGCGCGGGGCGAAAGTTTTTTCTGGCGCAACGCGCTGGCGCCGTTTAGCTCTGGGCGCGTGAAATCCATTGCGATCCTCTCGCTCGCAATTATTGCGACCGCAAGCCTCGCCGAAAATTGGCCGAGCTTTCGCGGGCCAACGCGCCAGGGAATTTCCTCCGGGAAAAACCTCCCGGCACACTGGAGCGCCCACTCCAATGTGGCGTGGAGGGCCGAGGTGCCCGGCGTCGGTTGGTCGTCACCCATCGTCTGGAATGATCGTGTGTTCGTCACTACCGCCACAGACAACGACACGTCCTGTCGTGTGCTCTCGTTCGACGCGGCTTCCGGCAAAATTCTTTGGAACACCGAAGTTTTCAAGCAGGTTCCTCGCCGCAAAGAAGGCAAGAACTCCTACGCGACTCCCACGCCGGCTACGGACGGAAGGCATGTCTACGCAGTGTTCGGCGACGGCAGTGTTGCCGCGGTTGATTTTAAGGGCTCCGTTGTTTGGACAAATCGCGAAGTACAACACTACAGCCGGCATGGCCTCGGCGCGTCGCCCATTCTCTACGAGGATCTTCTGATCATGCCCTATGACGGCAGCAATCCAGTCGGCACAGCCGGCAACTGGCCCAACAACTCAGACGAAGAACGGCTGGGCTGGCAAATCCCATGGGACCGCGCGATCATCGTCGGCCTGAACACTAAAACGGGCAAGCGGGCCTGGACGGGCAAGCGCGGTAAATCCCGAATCGCTCACGTCTCGCCCATCCTGGTTGAGCACGGTCGTAACACACAGTTGATCAGTCCGGCGGGCGACGCGATCCAGGGCTTCAACCCGAAAACCGGCGAGCTGATCTGGACGGTTTACAGCCAGGGTGAAGGCGTGACGCCGAGTCCCGTCGTTGGGGAGGGCGTAGTATTTACATCGTCCGGATTCGAGAAAACCACTCTCCGCGCCGTGAAACTCGGCGGCAAAGGTGATGTAACCTCGACGCACGTCGCCTGGGAACAACGCAAAGGCACTCCCACCCAACCCTCGCTTCTGTACGTGAAGCCGCATCTGTACGCGATCACCGACGGCGGAATTGCTCATTGTTATGACGCCAGCAACGGCGAGATCGTCTGGGAAGAACGCATTGGCGGCAATCACTCCGCCTCGCCCATTTACGCCGATGGCAAAATCTATTTTCTTTCCGAAACAGGCGAGACGGCGGTGATCACAGCCGGCCCGAAATTTCACGAACTCGCCCGCAACAACATTGGCGCAAAATGCCAGGCCTCAATGGCCGTCTCCGGCGGCCGGCTCTTTATCCGCTCGGAAAAAGGCCTTTTCTGTATAGCCAAAGCGAACTAGCCAGCCGAACGCGTTTCTCCTGCAGTGTTTATCCGCCTCCGCATGGGGGTTTTTGCTCATGTGCCCACCCCACCGCGCCCGCCTACTATGAACCGGGTTGAAAAAAGTATTATGAAAAGTGCATACGAAACATATCAGGAAACCGATGTTCCAGGGCGGCTTCGCGATGTGCAGAATCGCCTCACCGAAACGGCCAAAAACGTCAGCGGCGTCACGGACGACTACGTGCATGACCACCCGTGGCAAACGGTCGCTATTGCTGCGGCAATTGGCTGTGTGATCGGGTTTCTCATGGGGCATCGCGACTAAACGGCGTCGGGCGGTTTATTTGTCGGAGCAGCGCTGGCGATCGTGCGTGAGCACATCACCCCATTGAGCCCCGGCTGCCGGGGTTTAGGTTGAATCAAACGGAGGCCTCGCAAAAGCCCGTCGAGTGGCGGGTGCAGGGTTGCGGGGCAGTTTTAGTTATTAGAAATGGGGGAAAACATGAAAAGATCGTTACCGCTTGCTCTTTGTTTGAGCGCTTCACTTTTGGCCGGTTCGCTTTACGCCGACCACGAAGGGAAGAAACACGCCAGTGCCGGGCTAAAGGCCGGCAAACAGTGCAGTGCCACGCATCTGTTGGGTGCTCGGGTAAATGACGCCCAAGGCCAAAAAATCGGTAAAATCGAAGACCTCGTCATTGATCCGGCTTCGCGGCGCGTTGAATTCGCGGTCGTCCGCCTCGAGAGTGACTTGGCGAACGGCAAGGCGTTTACGCCAATTCCAATGACCGCGCTTCGGCCTGACCCGAAGAGCACCGATACGGAGTCGGTATTTATGCTGACGGCGGACCGCAGCAAACTCATGTCAGCGTCGCGCTTCAACGTGGAACGCTGGCCGGCTGACCAAACCACTGTGGTCTGGGGTCCGGAGGTTTATTCCCATTACGGAATGAGCTATGATGCCAGCGTCGGCGGAACAGGCGCGGAGATACAGGTCCAGGCGGGCTCGGATCGGGGTCTGGAGATCAAGGAAAACCAGGCGCCGACCGTTGACTACCGTCAAAAATCGCCGGACAACGGTACTGCTCCGGATGGCAAGGGAACTTTCCCTTACCTGCACGAGCAGACTGATCGCGACTAAATCGAATTAAAAACAAAAAGCCGGGGAGTTCATCCCCGGCTTTCTTGTGTACGCAAATCCTGTTAAGCGGCCTGCTCCTCGGTATCGAGGAAGCCTTGCAGATGACGCAGCCGCGTCGGATGCCGCAGCTTGCGCAACGCTTTCGCCTCGATCTGGCGGATGCGTTCGCGCGTGACCTTGTATTGCTTGCCGATCTCTTCTAGCGTGCGCTCGTAGCCATCGACCAACCCGAAACGCATCTCGACGATGCGGCGCTCGCGTTCGGTGAGGCTCGCCAGCACGTCGTTCATCTTGTCCTTCAACAAGCTGTAGCTCGTCATTTCAGATGGATTCTCGGCCGTCTGGTCCTCGATGAAATCGCCGAAGTTGGAATCGCCATCGTCGCCCACCGGCGTTTGCAGCGAAATCGGCTGCCGCGCCATCTTGAGCAGCGCATTGACGCGTTCCACGGGCACGTGCATTTCGTCCGCGATTTCTTCCGGCGTCGCTTCGCGACCGAACTCCTGCATCAACTGCTTCTGGACGCGCCAGAGCTTGTTCATGATTTCGATCATGTGCACCGGAATGCGGATCGTGCGCGCCTGGTCGGCAATCGAGCGCGTGATCGCCTGGCGAATCCACCATGTCGCGTAAGTCGAAAACTTATACCCACGGCGATACTCGAATTTCTCGACGCCCTTCATCAGGCCCATGTTGCCTTCCTGGATCAGGTCGAGGAACGACTGCCCGCGGTTGGTGTATTTCTTCGCGATTGAAATCACGAGGCGCAGGTTGGCTTCGACCATTTCCGTCTTGGCCTGGTGCGCCGCCTCGGCATACCGGCGCATGCGGTTATACGCTTCACTGAATTGCGCGACCGGCATGCGGACAAAACTCTCCAGCGCGCCGATCTTGCTGTGCTCGGACTTAATCATCGCCTTGGCGTGCGCGCCGTGCGAATGCCGCTCCAATTCGTGAATCGTCCGCTGGCTCAACTGGATCTTTTCATGAATGTTCGAGGCCACGTTCATCATTTCCTCGATCACCTTCTGCTTGTAACAGAAGTTCGGGAAATAAGTCTGCAGCTTCTTGTCCAGCTTCTGGTATTCGACCAGGCGGCGCGCCTGCCGGCTCTTGGCGGCTTGCTGCCATGCCGCATACTTCAGATCGGCGTGGCGATCCACCTGGCGGACCGTCTTGACAAGCTGCCGCAACTCCTTCAGGTGGGCCTCCCGCACGTCGAGCTTCTTATCGATAATCACTCGATCGAAGCGTTCCTTCGGCGGCTCGGAAATCAGTTTCTCCGCCAGCGCGATGTGCTCTTTCGCCGTGAACCCGAAGCTGTAAATAACATGCTTCAGTTGCAGTTCGGCTTCCTCGATGCGCTTGCAGATGCTGACTTCCTGCTCGCGCGTCAGCAACGGCACCTTGCCCATCTGCCGCATATACATGCGCACAGGATCATCCAGGCTGTCCAGCCGGCTTTTTTCGTCCTCCTCTTCGAGGTCGGGCTGCCGGGCGGGAGACTCGACCTCCGCCTGGTCGACGATCTCAATTTCGAGGCTGCCCAAGCGGGTGTAAATCGTGTCGAGGTCGTCCGGCGAAAGCTGGCTTTCGGCGAGGACGTCATCGATGTCGTCGTAGGTCAGATAGCCCTGTTCACGGGCCAGCGTGATCAGTTCCTTGACCTTTTCAGTAAGATCAACGCCGGACTGTGTGGAAATCGGCGCAATCACTTCCTGCGGCTTTTCGCCGTTCGGGGAGGCTGCGGGCTGCGTCCGAACACTACGGCGCTTTTCCGGGCTTGACTTTCGCCCCCGGGCAGGAGCCTGTGGGCTCGGGTTCTTAAAGACATCCGTGCGCTCCGCCCGCCCAAAAGTAATGCGATAGGGTCTTCGAGCGGGTTTGGAGGGGGTTTTGGCGTGCGCCTTAGTTCCGTTTTTCATTATTGATTTGCGATCTTACGTGCTTAAGATAATAAGCTTTCCACAATTTCATTGACCCCTTGCCGCGTCAAGCAGTTTCAGCAAGGAAATTTTTGCCGCCGACAGCCTCTTGGCACGCCGTATTAGACAATTAAAGGCTATACTGTTCAAAATTTAGACCCTGGTTGTCTCACTGTTTCTGTGGAGCTACATTTAAACATGAAAAGGAGCGATCGCCGGCAAAAGCAACCACGCGGAAAGACATTAACGGCACACGATGCAAACCCGTCCGAGGCCCGGCGCACGGGTGAAATCGGAAAACAAAAGCTGGTAGCGCGCAAACCCACACGAAAAGCTAAGGCAAGCGTAACTATCGGTCCTGGAGCCACTTCCACCCGAGACGTGTGGCTGGATAAAGCGTAAGTTACTCGCCGCAACATAGTTGATGACGCTACGGCAGCGGCTTTCATTCAATGAAACCCGCCGGTAGTCTCTCCCGGCGATGCGGCGCGATCTTCAGGAACGGATTGGGGCAAAAGGACGCGAAATCTTCGCGCAACTCGCCAGGCGCCAGCGCGAGCCATTCCTCAGCCGCGCCTGGGTTACCGCCCGGCTCCTGGATTGGTCCATGCGCAACGAGCGGCTGAAGGCCGAATTATTCCGCTTCATCGACGTGCTGCCGAGCCTTGCCAGCGCCGGCGACATCGCCCGGCACGCCCAGGAATATCTCACTCAACCCGGCGTCGACTTACCCGTGCCCATGAGGATGGCGGTGCGCGCCGGACGAGCCGTGCCATGGCTCACCGCCGCGGCCGCCCGCCAGGCCGTGCGGCAAATGGCCCACACCTTCATCGCCGGTGAGACACCCGAGCAAGTACTGCCAAAGCTCAAAGCGATGCGTGAATTGCCCCTGGCCTTCACGGCCGATTTGCTCGGCGAAACCGTCGTCAGCGAGATCGAAGCGCAGCACTATCTTCAGCGCTACCGCGACCTGATTGAATTGCTCGGCGGCGAGGTGCGGACCTGGGAAGACATCCCGCAAATCGACACCGACTCGCATGGCGCGATCCCGCGCGCCAACGTCTCGATCAAAATCTCTGCGCTCGATTCGCAGGTCAGCGCGGTCGATGCGGAGGCGAGCATCGAGCGGTTGTACCGACGCTTGCTTCCGTTGCTGGAGCGCGCCGCCGAGCTCGGCGTCTTCATCAACTTCGACATGGAGCATACGCAATTGAAGGACCTCACGCTCGAGTTGTTCGTGCGCCTGGCGAGTTGCCCCGAACTGCGCAACGTCACCGGCCTGGGGGTTGCCCTGCAGGGATACTTGAAGGAGAGCGAGCGCGACTTCGAGCGCCTGCTCAATTGTGCCAGGGCCCGCGGTACTCCCCTGTCAATTCGACTCATCAAGGGCGCGTACTGGGATTACGAAACCATCATCGCCACGCAACGCGGCTGGCCAGTGCGTGTGTTCGAGTCGAAATCGCAAACTGATGCCGCGTTCGAACGGCTTGCCCGCCGCATGCTCGAAAACGAGGCGCACGTTCGCTGCGCCTTCGGCACGCACAGCGTCCGGAGTATCGCCGCCTGCATCGGGCACGCGGAAGACCTTGGATTGCCCCCAAACGCGTATGAATTTCAGATGCTCTACGGCATGGCGGAGCCGATCAAGCGCGTGTTGATCGACATGGGCTTGCGCGGGCGCGATTACTGTCCCATCGGCGAGACCCTCACCGGCATGAGCTACCTGGTGCGTCGCCTTCTCGAGAACACCTCCAATGAAGGTTTTCTGCGCTCAGCCTTTTCCGCGGGCGTCAACCCGGAGGAGTTGCTGCGCGACCCCGCGACGATTCCCATCGAGCCGCCGCGCCCGCTCGCGTTGCCTTTCAACAACGAACCGCACGCCGATTTTTCGCAAAGCGACCTTCGCAAGCGCGTGGCCGAGGCGGCGGCCCGCGCGCAGGCGCAGCTCGGCCGCAAATATCCTCTCCTGATCGGTGGCAAGGAACTCTTTGGAGAGGCGGAGATCGTTTCGGCCAATCCAGCGCGGCCTGATGAGGTGATTGGCCGCGTCGCATCCGCCACGCGCGCTGAAGCGGAGTTGGCCGTGGAAGCGGCACGCGAGGCCTTCCTGCGCTGGCGCCGCACATCGGTCGAGCAGCGCGCGCGTTGTCTGGAACGCGCCGCCGAGTTGCTGCGGCGAGATCGCTTCGATTTGGCCGCGCTCGAAATGTTCGAGACGGGCAAGAATTGGATCGAGAGCGACGCCGACATCGCCGAGGCCATCGACTTTTGCAATTTCTACGCGCAGGAGATGCGTCGTCTCGAAAAACGAAGCTACGACCTGCCCGGCGAAACCAATCTTCATCACTACGTTCCACGAGGGATCACTGTCGTGATCGCGCCATGGAATTTCCCAATCGCCATCCTGTGCGGCATGTCGGCGGCCGCGCTCGTGGCCGGCAATCCGGTGATCATGAAACCCGCCGAGCAATCCTCCGTCTGCGCGGCGCGGCTTGCGCGAATTTTTCACGAGGCCGGCATCCCGCCCGCGGTCGCGCAATTTGTTCCCGGAAAAGGAGAGGAAGTCGGCGCGTTCCTCGTCGAGCACCCGCACGTTTCCGTGATTGCGTTTACGGGTTCGCGCGAGGTCGGCCTGAAGATTTACCAGGCCGCGGGACGAACCGTTCCGGGACAGCCGCAGCTTAAGAAAGTCATTTGCGAGATGGGCGGAAAAAACGCCGCGATCGTCGATGCTGACGCCGACCTCGACGAAGCCGTTCCCGCGATTGTCCAATCCGCCTTCAGTTACCAGGGTCAAAAATGTTCCGCGCTCTCGCGCCTGATTCTCCTCGATGCGAACCACGATCGCGCGCTCGAACGCGTCATCGAAGCGACTCGCGGGTTGCGCGTGGGCCTGCCGACCGAGCCGGGCACGATCATTGGCCCAGTGATCGACGCCGAGGCGCGCCGGCGTGTGCTGCGTTACATCGAAATCGGAAACGACGAGGGCCGTCTTGCTTTTCAAGGCGTTGTGCCGGAAAGCAAGGGCTACTTCGTTCCCCCGACCATCTTTTCCGACGTGCCGCCGGACGCGCGCATCGCGCAGGAGGAAGTTTTCGGACCCGTGCTGGCAGTCATTCGCGCGCGCGATCTCGACGAAGCTTTCGCGATCGCCAACGGCACCCGCTACGGCCTGACTGCCGGCTTCTTCTCGCGCAGCCCCGCCAACATCCAGCGCGCCTACGACGAACTCGAAGCCGGCAACGTTTACATCAACCGCGCGATCACCGGCGCGTTAGTTGCGCGCCATCCTTTTGGTGGCTACAAAATGTCCGGCGCCGGCACCAAAGCCGGCGGCATTGACTATCTGCAGAATTTCCTCTTCCCCCGCGTCGTCACCGAAAACCGCATGCGCCGCGGCTTTGCCGAGATTGTGAGCGCCTCAGGGACCGAGGGCGAATAAAGTTTGTTCGCCGCTTCGAATGCCCTTGAGGGCGACGAAGAATAGGGCATTTACCCCATTCCCGGTTTTGCGCCGTGACTTGATGCCGCGACATTGCGGGTGTTACTTGATTTAGCCTAAGTAACTGAGTAAGTAAGCGATGGGTCGTACTTTCTGAAGGGAAGGAGATAGAATGACAAAGCAACTGTTGTCGAATGTTTCAAGCTGGTGCCGTTCCGAAAGCCTCTCGAGACGGCGAAGTTCACTTTCACGATTCGCTGCCACATGGCTTCAATTGGGGGTATTGCTGTTGCTGGCAGTCAATGGGCGCGGCGACTTCACAAATTCCTACAGTCTCACGCCACCGGATCCAGGAGGCTATATGGTATCCACCTTCTACCCCGCGGGTCTGCCGTTCGGTAACTGGCATGGTCAAGCGGGTGGATCCTATATCCAAGTTGATACAACGTTTGCGCCAACCAACCTAGTGCTGGGTGCGGAACATTTTTCGAATCCAGCAGGCGGCTGGTTTTGGGCGCGAGCGGCAGCGGCCGGTACCGTGACGTTCGACTACACTGTCGCGGGCGAGAACGCTGGGAGATTTGGTTGGTATAACGGTGGGGGTAGTCGCTTCCCATCCACAAACTTAATGACGATTACCAATTTTGTGACCGAGCCGACTACTGCTTCCTTCCATGTGGAAGCTGGCGATTACTTCGGATTCACCATTGGTGTTTCTCCCCCTGGGGGGATACCGCCGTCACCAGTCGCCCGACGGTCCGTAACAATCCGAAACTTTTCGGCGCCTGAGCCGGTGGTTGGTTTGCCCACGCTTTCAATTTATGACCTGGTCCTGGCTGAGCCGACTAATGGGACAGCCAACGCCGTTTTCCCGGTCAGACTTTCCGCAGCGCACACTCAGGCCGTGACGGTTGCCTATTCTACGACGAACGCTACGGCCACGGCCGACTCCGATTACGCGGCCTCCAGCGGAACCGTCACGTTCGATCCTGGCGAAACGAACAAAACGATCACAGTGGCGGTTTTGGCAGATACGGCACCAGAAGGCACTGAGACCTTTCGTGTGGTCCTCAGCGATCCGACCAACGCGACGCTCGCCAGGAGCCAGGCCACCTGTACGATCAATGAATTGCGTATCACGGCTCTTGCCTTTCACGTCGACGTGAGCTTCAACAGCGTTAACCAGTCCCGCTATCGCCTGCAGTCAACGGAAGACGGAATGGGTTGGACCACAGTGCCGGGCGCCGAGAATGTGCTGGGCACGGGAAATAGTGTCACGATCACACACACGAACGCGGCTTGCAATCCAAACCGTGTCTATCGCGTGCTCCTGCTTGAGTAGATTGATATATCGCTTGCGTCACTGAGCGGCGTCACGAGAATGCGCCGCGATGAAGGAACGGATCGGGATTATTGGCGGGAGCGGGTTGTACGAGATCGAAAGCTTCACGAAGCAGAAGTGGGTCGCGATCAAGACGCCGTTTGGATCGCCGTCGGATTCGCTGCTCACCGGTGAACTGGGCGGGCGTGAGGTTGTGTTTCTGCCGCGGCATGCGCGCGGGCATCGCATTTTGCCCGGCGAACTGAATCATCGCGCCAACATCTGGGCGATGAAGAAGCTGGGGGTGGCGTGGATCATCAGCGTCAGCGCGGTGGGTTCTCTCCAGGCGCAGTACAAACCGTGCGACATCGTTTTGCCGAACCAGTTCGTCGATCGCACGAAGAAGACTTCCGAGCACACGTTTTTCGGCAATGGGATCGTCGCGCATATCGCGTTTGCCGATCCGATCTGCGAAGAACTGCGACATCTGCTGCTGCTCACCTGCCGCAAGATCGGCGCGACGGTGCACGACGGGGGCGCCTACGTGAACATGGAAGGTCCGGCGTTCAGCACGCGCGCGGAATCAACCGCAAATCACAAGGCGGGCTTCGACGTGATCGGCATGACGAACCTCGGTGAAGCAAAGTGCGCGCGGGAGGCTGAGATCGCTTACGCGACGATGGCAATGGTCACCGATTACGACTGCTGGAAGGTCGACGAAGACCACGTCACGGTCGAAATGGTGATCGAGAACCTGAAGCAAAACGCCGCCCAGGCAAAGCGCGTGGTAGTGGAAACAATCCCGCTGATTCCGGAGACGCCGGGGTGGCCGTGTCACGAGGCGCTACGCAACGCGATCATGACGGACCGGAGGTTTTGGCCTGCGGCCACGAAGACAAAACTGAAGCCGATTTTGGCGAAGTATCTCTGACGGGCGTTACGTCTGCGACGCGGCCGGTTCGGCTTCTTTTTTGCCTTTGGCGCGCGGCGACGGCACCGGTTCTTCGGGCGCGGCGACCATGCCTTGCGGCGGTCGCTTCAATTCGACGATGCCTTTTTGGATCGCGTACCGCGTCAGGCTGGCCACTTCGTGGAGGCCCAACTTGTCCATCACGGCCTGCCGATGTTTTTCAACCGTCTTGATGCTAATGCCAATGATGTCCGCAATTTGTTTGTTCGCGAATCCCTCGGCAATGAGCTGAAGGATTTCCGCCTCGCGCGTGGTCAGGTGTTCGTTGACGCGGTTTGGCGCGCGGTTTTCGGTGAAAAGCTGCCATGAATTCGACAGGCGTTTCGAAATGCTCGGGCTGAAGTAGGCGTTGCCCTTGTGGACTTCGCGGACGGCGCGCACGAGGTCATCCGCCACGGTGTGCTTCAACAGGTAACCGCCGACACCCGCCTGAATCAGCTTGCGGATGTATTCGTCTTCTTCGTAGGACGAGAGGACCAGGATCTTGGTCTCGGGGCAGGTTTTCATGATCTGGCGCGCGGCTTCGACGCCATTGAGGAACGGCATGGCGATGTCCATCAAGACGAGATCGGGTCGCAGCTTCTCGGTCATCTGCACGGCTTCGCGCCCGTGCTTGGCTTCGCCAATGACCTTAATGTCCCCCTCGGTTTCCAGGAGGAAGCGCAATCCTTCGCGCACGACCGTGTGGTCGTCTACCAGCAAGACTTTGATACTCATAAGAATTTCACCTCGGCGCGACATTGATGACCGACATGGCCGTCGCTAGACGCGCGCCTTTGATGACTATTGACTGACAGCCTACGTTACCCTCCCCGGTTAACAATGGGTTCTGCACCCCACCGGCAAAAAGATTGCTGCGTGCGGGCGCGTGGGCATAGTGCGCGGCTATGACAAAGACTGTCATCAATCCGAGCGCCGCGGCGCCCGTAGCAGGCCCTTACAGCCATGCGGTGCGCGTTGGGGATTTGCTGTTTTGCGCCGGGCAGATTCCGCTTGTGCCCGCGAGCGGACAATTGATCAATGGCGACGCGGGGGAACAAACCGAGCGGGTTCTGGAAAACGTCAGGATCATCCTCAACCAGGAGAAGTTGTCGTTTGCCAACGTCATTAAGACGACTGTGTTCCTGACGAACCTCGCCGATTTTGGGGCCATGAACGACGTCTATGCCAAATACTTCACCGCGCCGTTTCCAGCTCGCTCAACGGTCCAGGTCGCCGCGCTGCCGAAAGGCGCCAACGTCGAAATTGAAGTGATCGCGCATTATTAGGTGAGCTTGCCGCAAGCACTCGCTTCCGGATAAGCTCATAGGATGAATGCTCCCGTTTGGCTTCTGGTCGGATTGGTCTTAGGGGGAGTGGCCGGGGCCGTCATTGGCTGGCTGCTGACGTTGCGACGACAAGGCGCCGCCCTCGCAACCGCCGCGTTGCTCTCCGAGGCGAAGCAACAGCTCTCGGCACGCGAGACCGAACTAAGCCAGGTTCGCCAACAACTCACGGAAGCGAGCGCAAAGAATGCCGCTGCGCAAAGCGCGCTCACGGAATCGCGGCAGTATCACGAGCAGCAACTGGCGCAACTCAACGCCCGGCAGGAAAAGGCCATGGCAGACCTGCGGGAAGCCTTTCGCGCGCTCAGCGCTGAAGCCCTGGAGAAAACTCACCCGGAATTCCTGCGCCTTGCGAACGAAACGTTCGCGAAGTTTCGCGAAACTGCGAAGGGCGACCTGTCACAAAAGGAACAGGCCATCGCCACTCTGGTTAAGCCGCTGGAAGAACACCTCAAAGCGTACCAGGAGCGGTTGCAGAAAAGCGAGGCGCTGCAGTCCGGCTCAATCGGCGCCGTCGGGAAGCAGCTCGAAATTCTTTCGCGCGAAACCGAGCAATTGCGCCGCATCCTGAATTCCAACCAGGCGCGAGGCCGGTGGGGAGAACAAACGCTGCGCCGCGTCGTGGAGGCGGCTGGGCTCAGCGCCCACTGCGATTTCTACGAACAGGAGCATTCCGGCGATGGCAAGCCGGACCTGATCATCAAGCTTCCAGGCGATCGATGCCTGATCGTTGACGCCAAAGTTCCGGACCTGGAAGTGCTCGCGAGCGTTGATATCACCGATGCGGCCAAACGCGCCGAGGCCTTGACGACGCATGCGACAAAATTGAAAGGCACGATCAAGGCGCTGTCGGAGCGGAACTACTCACGGCAGTTTCCCAACGCGCTCGATTACGTGGTGGTGTTTCTGCCCGCGGAGTCGCTGTTCAGCGCTGCCCTCGAAGCCGACCAGGAACTGCTCGTGTGGGCCGCGAGCAAAAAAATTCTGGTGACGACTCCCGCGTTGTTGATCGGGCTGCTGCATTGCATCCAGGTGGCCTGGCAACAGCACGCGCAGACCGAAAACGCGCGGCAGATCGCGGACGCAGCGACGGAGCTTTACAGCCGCGTCCGCACGTTCGTCGAACATTTCGAGACCCTGGGCGCGAGTCTCGAGCGGGCGACCGCCGCCTACAACGAAGCGGTGGGAAGTTATTCCAGACGGGTCAAACCGAAAGGCGACCAACTCGTCGGGCTCGGACTGGAAACTTCGGGGAAGCAGTTGCCAGAAATCGCGCCGATCGAAGTCAGCGTACGCACCGTGGCTGGCAACGGCGGCGTACCGAAGGCAGATTTGTTCGACAATTAAAGAAAGACAGGAGGAGCCTTGCGGCTCCCCCTGTCTTCTCGAACCGAACCGACAGCCTCCCCTGAAAGCTGTCAGCTCAATTCAAATCATCGGCGTTTTCGCCTCGCCTCTTGAACGTGGGCGATCGCCCCGCCAGCGACCACAATCTCCACGTCGTCGGTGTCGCTAAGGTCGCCATCGGAAACACTCAAGCGTAGCGTGTAAATGCCATGGGCCGCAAAGCGCGCGGTGGTGTTCAGTGATGACGCGTTGGCAAACTCCACGCCGGAAGGGCCTGCCACCACGCTCCACAAAGTCATGAGGCGGTCGTTCCCGTCATCCGTTGCCGTTCCATTCAACGAAGTGGTGTTAGTAGCGAGCAGCGTCTGGTCGGGACCGGCGTTTGCCACCGGCGCATGGTTCACCGCGCCCACGCGTATCTCGAAATCGCGCGTTGTGCTGGCTTCCCCATCAGTGACCGCAATTGTCGCGCGCACGGCGCCCGATCTACCTTCTCTGGGCGTTGCCGTGAGCGTGCGAATCGGGCCGTTTCCGGCAATCACAATCGCTTCGTTCGGCAACAAGCTGGTGTCTGAACTCCTTGCAGTCACGATGAGACTTGCAGCAGGTGTTTCAACGTCGCCGATCGTGAAAGAAATCGGCGAAGTCGATCCGCTTTCGGAAATCATTTGGTCTGGAATTCTGGACAGCGTCGGGGAGTCATTCACTGCCATGACGGTAACGTTGACCAACTGCGTCGCTGTCGTGATTCCATCGGTGGCGTGAAGCGAAAGCGAAGCTGTTCCTGTTTCATTCAGCGCCGGCGTGATCCGCAGGATCGCTCCGCCATCGGCGTCGCGGAATTGCACGTTCCCTTCGGGGACAAGCATGGGATTCGAAGAACGGGTGAAGAACGAGATTGGCCGGGTCGCGTCGAGGCCATTGATGTTCAGTAGCAAAGGCTGACTTGGAGTATCTTCGGCTATCACAATCTCGGTCACGTGCCCGTATGCAAAGAGAGCCGTGGCCAGCCACGCGCATGGCAGAGCAACAGAAAGGCGAAAACCACCAGCTCTCATCGTGCCATGAGATTAGCAGCCCGAGTGGCACTTTGAATCAGCGCAAGTGTCTTTCTCCTGTCGGAATTCGACCTACAAGGGCCGGCATTGCGGGTTCGCGGCGAACGCGTATTCGGAGACCACCTCACCGCGCATCAAGTGCCGCTGAATGATCTGCTCCAGCACGTCGGGCGTGCAGGAGTGGTACCACACCGCTTCGGGGTAAACGACCGCGACGGGTCCGCAGGCGCACACGCGCAGACAATTCACCTTGCTGCGGTAAACCAGCGGTTCCGGCCCGGCGAGTTTCAGCTCTTTGAGCCGCGCTTTCAGGAATTCCCACGACTTCAGTGTTTCCTCTCGCGGCGCGCAGTGCGGTTCCGTTTGGTCGGCGCAAAGAAAAATGTGCCGGCGATATTTCTCCAGTCCGAGCGTTTTGACGCACTTGGCCAGCTCAGCGTCCATCGACGAAATCCTTGATTGCCGCGGCGACTTTGTCCGGCGCTTCCAGCGGCGTGCAATGGCCCGCGCCCTCGATCTCGACGTACTTGGCTTTCACACTGGCCGCAAGATCCTGCGCGCGCGTCACGGGAATGAACTTATCCTCGGTGCTGTGCACGATGAGGATCGGTTTGCCGAGTCGCTGCAGAACGGGAGTGCGATCCGATCGACGGGCCATGGCTTCCAGTGCCCACGTAATTCCAGCAACATCGGCGCGCTCGGCTCCTTTGAGCGCATACAGCGTCAACTCTTCGCGCGGGTACGCGAACAACTTTGGGATGGCCGCGTCCGTGGCGGCGCGCGTTCCTTCTTTGCGGACTTTCTCGATCATCATCCTGCGGCCCTGCCGCACCTCATCCGTGTCGGCCGCGGCTTGCGAATTGATCAAAGCGAGACTCGCGATCAGTTCAGGGTGTTTCTCGGCCAGCGCAAGGGCGACATAACCGCCCATGGAAAAACCGGCGACCACGGCTTCGCCCGAAAGCTGCTGCGCCACGTCTTCGGCCATTAATTCGAGCGACGGTTCGGCCGGACCGATCTCGACGCCAAACCCACGCAGGTCCGGCGTCAAAAATCTGCGGTCGGGCTCGAATTTCGCGACCACCTTCTCCCACATCGTGTGGTCGAACGGATACCCGTGCAGCAACACCAGCGGTGTCCCCTTCATGACGGCAACTTAGCCCAGCTTCCACGCAACCCGCATCACTTTTGTAAAAAGACGGAGCATTTAGCCGCTGCTCCCGTCCAACCCAATGTGAAAAGGTTACTTGGGCTTTTTCTGGCGCTTTTGAGCGTAGTCCCCGCTTTCGGTTCCGGCCTCATCATTGTTCACGACCCGGATTTCTGGAGTTACCCGCCACCGGACCACCCTCCACGCATCCGGCCGCCGCGCCCCGCCCCGCCCGCGCCCACGTATCCGATCGAGGTGAGCCACACGAAAATCGAGGGGAAGATCACAGACCAGATCGCCACCACTTCGGTTGACCAGGAATTCTACAACCCAAATTCGCGGCAACTCGAAGGCACGTTCCTGTTTCCGGTGCCCAAAGGCGCGCACATCAACAAATTCACCATGGAAATTAACGGCAAGCAGGTCGAAGCCGAACTGCTGGCCGCCGACAAGGCCCGCGGCATTTACGAAGATATCGTGCGCAGGCTCAAGGATCCGGCCCTGCTCGAGTTCGCCGGGCGCGACCTGTTCAAGGTCCGCATCTTTCCCATCGAACCACACAGTCGCAAACGCATCACGCTTTCATATTCTCAGTTGCTCAAGTCCGATTCCGGATTGGTCAGCTATATCGTCCCGTTCAACACCGAGAAGTTCTCGGCCAGGCCCGTCAAGAATGTCAGCCTCAAAGTTGACCTGGAGACGAAGCAACCGCTCAAGTCCGTTTACTCGCCTTCGCACAAAGTCGAAATCAAACGCAAAGAAGGCAATCGTGCCACCATTGGCTTCGAATCCAACGACATGCGGCCGGACACGGATTTTCAGTTGTTTTACGACACCGATAAGTCGGACATCGGTTTGCATTTAATGACGTTCAAGGAGAGTGGGGAAGACGGTTACTTCGTGCTGCTGGCCTCGCCCGGCATCCAGGTACGCGGCACAAAAGTCATTGCCAAGGACGTGGTCTTCGTGCTCGACACCTCGGGCTCCATGGCGGGCGCAAAGCTCGAGCAAGCCAAAAAGGCGCTGCTGTTTTGCGTTGAGAACCTCAACAAGGAGGACCGCTTTGACGTGCTCCGATTCGCCACGGAAGTCGAACCGCTCTTCGATAAGCTCAACGACGCCGATAGCGACAACGTCGGGCGCGCCAAGAAATGGATTCAGGAACTCAAGCCGATCGGCGGCACCGCGATCAACGACGCGTTGGCCAAAGCGCTCGCCAATCGGCCCGGCAAGGCAGATCGCCCTTACGTCATCGTGTTTCTGACAGACGGACGGCCCACCGTGGGCGTGACGGACGAAAACCAGATTCGCTCCAACGTCACAAAGAAGAATGAGGAGAACACCCGCATCTTCTGCTTCGGCATCGGCACCGATGTGAACACGCATCTGCTCGACTCCGTCGCCGAGGACACGCGCGCCTTCAGCCAATACGTCCTTCCCGAAGAAGACATCGAAGTTAAAGTCTCCAGCTTTTTTACGAAGATCAAAGAACCCGTGCTCGCGAGTCCGAAGCTGGTCTTTCCGGGTTCCATGCGCGTTACCAAAATGTATCCGGCAGCTCTGCCCGACGTTTTCAAAGGCGAGCAACTGGTTGTGGCGGGGCGCTACTCCGGCAAGGGCAGCGGCGCGATTCGCCTCGAAGGCTCGGTCAACGGCGAAACAAAATCCTACAGCTACGACGCCGACTTCCCGGCGACTTCGTCGGATCATGATTTCATTCCGCGCCTTTGGGCGACGCGCCGCGTCGGGTATCTTCTCGATGAGATTCGCCTGCGCGGCGAGAACAAGGAACTTAAGGACGAAGTCAGCGAACTCGCCCGCAAGTACAACATCGTCACGCCTTACACCGCATATTTGATCATGGAAGATGAGCGCCAGCGCGGCGTCGCAGCTAATTTGCAGACGTTCGAATTCCGCGATACTGAAGTGGCGCGCCGCGAATTGCTTGGTGCTTACGACGGCCTGAATCGCTCCCGAAGCGGAGACCGCGCCGTGGGTGACGCGCGCCACCTCTCTCGGCTCAAAGCTGCCGAAAGCTCGGAAGCCATTCAACAGAGCAACGAAGACCTGCTCCGGGGTTACGCGATTACAGCCAGCCCCAACGCGCCTGCTCCCGCCGCGGGTGTCCCGGCGCAATCCCTGGGTACTGCTGGCGGAACCGTTGGCGAAGTCGCTCAACTCTGGAAAGCGCCGCTGGCCGAAGTCGGCAAGTCGGCCGGCCCTCAAATGCAGCAGCGGTTTGTCGGAGGGCGCGCCTTCACCTTGAAAACTAATTCGTGGCTGGATACCGAAATTCAGAAGAAGGAAAGTGCCAGGCGCGTTCGTGTGCAATTCCAGTCGCCCGAGTACTTCGAACTGGTCGCCAAAAATCCGAAAGCCCAACCATGGCTCGCGTTGGGCCGCAACGTACAGTTCGTCCTGGGTGAAACCATCTACGAGATTTACGAATAATTCGAAACCCTGACCTCGTCACCGGTGTTAATTGAATAACGAAGGTTTTACATCGCCATGACAAACGGCGGCGAAACTTGAGGCAGATTCGAGACATGAAGGAAGCGATTTCATCCGATGCGCCGAGTTGCGTGATCCAGGGCCATCACTTCATCCAGCGTGGCAAAACCTGGGTCGATACCGAAGTCGAAAAAATCCCCCGGGCGCGACGCATTCGCGTGCGCTTTGACTCACTCGAGTTTTTTGAGTTGCTGATCAAATACCCCAAAGCCCTCCCCTACGTGACCACCAATCGCAACGTCGCCCTCGCTCTCGACGACACAGTCTACGAAATCTACGAATGACACGTAGGGCGCGACGCCGATTGCTCCCGCTACTTCCCCTCGATCAACTTCCGAAATTCGGCGAAGAGCGGGCTGGAATCGTGCGGGCCGGGAGAGGCTTCCGGGTGGTACTGCACGCAATAGATCGGTTTCTTCTTATGGCGCATGCCTTCGACGGTTTGGTCGTTCAGGTTGATGCGGTTCACACTTACTTCCGAGGGCAACGAGTTTGCATCCACCGCGAAGCCGTGGTTCTGTGACGTAATTTCGACCTTCCCTGTTTCCAGGTCCTTCACCGGCTGGTTTCCGCCGCGGTGACCAAACTTCAACTTGAAGGTCTTGCCGCCGAAAGCCTGCCCAAGAAGCTGGTGCCCCAGGCAAATCCCAAAAATCGGTATGTCCTTCTTCACCAAATCGGACACAGTCTTCACCGCATAGCCAAGCGCCGCGGGGTCGCCCGGACCGTTGGAAAGAAAAATCCCGGCAGGTTTGTACTTCAGCGCGTCCTCAGCCGTCGTGGTCGCGGGCACCACCTGCACCTTGAAGCCTTGCTGCCGCAACCGGCGCAGGATGTTGTATTTCATCCCGAAATCGAACGCCACGATCGGAATGTCTGCCGCGGGCAACGGCGCGCGCACTTCGCGCGCATTGACCTGCCCCGGGCCTTGGACAAGTTGAAAGTCCGCGCTCTGCTGATCCTTCGCATCCCACAGGAACGGCTCGCGATGCGTGACCTCCTTCACGTAATCCACACCCACCAATCCCTGCCAGTTGCGAGCG
>Ga0111538_10004250_pt1 | contig 19936 bp, 14 predicted proteins | sample SoiMethybrSBSTD1_FD_79669 | JGI IMG/M metagenome (GOLD analysis project Ga0111538, IMG submission 79669) | Bulk soil microbial communities from a Populus tree surrounding site in Tennessee, USA - Soil MetaG P. TD hybrid SBSTD1 (version 2)... | ecosystem: Environmental > Terrestrial > Soil >...
GCTAATCTACCTACGGCCTGAACTGCAGCGACACCGTGCCGGTCGGTCCGTTCAGGCGATCGCCGAGGCGATGGACGAGGCCGCCAAAAACGATAGCCGGCCGCCCAGTTGAGCGCGAAGTGCTCGCTCAGCTTCGTTTCGAAGGTGATTTGCGGCTCGGCGACGAGAAAGTCTTCGCGCAGGCCAACACGGGTCGTCCGCGACGTCGAGCCGACGCGCGTGGACGAGCGGCGCGTCTGAAGCCCGAAGCCTGAAGCCGGACCGCCGGCTTCAAACTTCGGACATCAACCCGTTCGCGCCGACGCGCGTTACGGGGTCGGGCAGTTCGCCGAAATCATCTTCACCGATTCGACGCGTAGCGTCTGCGCCGCGTTCGCCGCGCCGCCCGCCGCCGCGCCCGCGGTGGTGCCGGCCGTCGTGGTTTCCGTCGCCCGCGATCCGGTGTTGCCCGACATGCTGGAGAGACGGCCCGTGATCTCCACCTGGTGATTCACGTGGCGGCGCAGCTCGCTCGCGTTGCCGTCGAGCATGTAGGAAGATCCCGCACTCCGGGCGGCCCCAGCAGTCGCGCCCGCTGTCGTCGTGCCGGCGGTCGCGGTGCCTGCCGTCTCCGTGCCCGGCGTCGTGGTACCCGATGTGCCGGTGCGCGACGAGGTGTCGGACCCCATCTTGGCGTTGGTCAGCATGAACCGATCGCTGGCGCCAGCGGTCGAGCTCGTGCCCGCGGTGGTCGTCCCGGCGGTGCCGGTCGCCGTGCTTCCGCCCATCGAGCCGGACGGCTGCAGACACCCGGTGATGGTCACCGTGTTCTGCCCGCTCTGCGCGGAGCTGGCTGGCGATGACGTACTGGTCTGCGCAGCAAGTGCCGCAGTACAGGCCAGAGCCAACGCCGCTACGCTCCCGATCCACACATTCCTCATTCGAGCCTCCTTTTCCCTCACGCGATGGGCGCGGAAACTCCAATTTCCGTTCCACGCCCTCGTCGATGCCGGAATCATCCGGGCACGTAATCGGCAGGGAAATGCAGGCAGACGCGTGTCCCCCACGGACCGCGCGTTCCAGTCGAGTTGTGTCGGCGTGCGTCGACCGTTTCAGCTTCTGACAGCAACCTCGGCTGCAGCAGCGAGACCCAACTCGTCGAGCGAGGCGGGTTTCGTCAGGAGCGTTTGCGGGCGCCGACCACGACCAGCGCGACGCCGGCCGCGACCGCGACGATGCCGACCACCGGCGGCAGCGGCACCGTGCGCTCGCGCTCAGCCGTGGCCTGAATCGGGCCGAGGTCGATCACTTTCTCGCGGCGTGTGTAGGTGAAACCCTGATACGCAAGCGCCACGAGCCCGAACACAATCAGCAGCACACCGAGAATGGCAACAGGTTTCATGGACCCCTTCGCTCGCGCGCGTATGGCGCGAGGCCAGTATAACCGGCGCGAAACTCATCTTTTCCATGCAACGATTCGTGCCTCACTTGCATCGCTCAGTAGAATGAAGAGGTGACTGGACGTGGTCCTTCCGTGCGCGTCGAAGGCTACGAGGCGTTTTTCGGCCTGAACGAGCCGCCTTTCAGCCTCGCACCTGATCCCCGGTTCCTGTTCGCCAGCGAGTCGCACTCGACCGCGCTGGCCCAGGTGGCCTACGCGCTCGAGCGGCGGGAGCCGCTCGTCGTCATCACCGGCGAGATCGGCACCGGCAAGACGCTGCTCTGCCGCACCGTCCTGCAGCAACTGCGGCGGAAGACCTTCCTGTCGGTGGTGGGCGATCCGCTGCTCGAGCGGGACGACCTGCTCAAGCAGCTGCTCGAGGACTTCGGCGTCATTTCCAAGGATCGCACCCGGGTTGCCGAGGCCAGCCGGCACGACCTGTTCCATGCCCTGCAGTCCTTCCTCACCTCCCTCGCACCGATCCAGGCGCACGCGGTCGTGATCATCGACGAGGCGCAGCACCTCCAGCCCGAGGTGCTCGAGGAGATCCGCCTGCTGTCGAACGTCGACGACCAGCGCGGCACGCTGCTCCAGATCATCCTCGTCGGCCAGACCGGCCTCGAGACGCTGCTCGCGCGTCCGGACCTGCGCCAGCTGCAGCAGCGGGTGACGCGGCGCCTCCACCTCGATCCGCTGAGCCGCGACGAGGTCGAGCGCTACATCACGCACCGCCTGGCGATGGCGCGCGGCGGCAGCGTGGTGAACCCGGACCACGAGCGCAGCCTCGAAGCGTTTGCATCGAACGGCGCCAGCGTCGAGTTCACGCCCGACGCGATTCATGCCGTGTCGCAGCTTTCGGGTGGCCTGCCGCGGGTGGTGAATCTGTTGTGCGATCGCGCGCTCGAGGACGCGTTTGCCGTGCGCGTGCGGACGATCGACAGCGCGCTCATTCACAACGCCGCCGCGACGCTCGGGATCGCCGAGCCCGCCGCGCCGTCCATCCCGATCGATCTCGCTGCCCCGCCGATCGCGGTGGCCCCGACGCTGCCGGTCATCGACGCGCCGCTCGAGCCAATCGAGCTCGCGCCCGAGTTCAAGCCGGAGTTCGCGCTCGACATCCCGTTCGCGCAGAGTCCCGAGCCGGATGCGGCACCGTCATTCGCGGCGGCAACGATGGCACCGTTGCCAGAGCCGACCACCGCCATCGAGATGCCGATGAGCGAAGCGCGGGAGATTGCGCCGGCGGCAGCGGCTGCCGCGGCGTCGCCGATCGACGTCGACCGATCGTTCTGGGGCGCGCTGCGGCCCGAGGCGGAGTCGGCGGCGAAACCCACTCCACGCGAGGAACTCGGGATGCCGGCCGAACCGGACGTCGCCGCCGCGGGGCCGGCAGGGTCGCGGCGCTTCGCGATGGCGCTGGTGCTCGCCGGCGCGGTGGCGTTCGGCGCCGTCGGCATCTGGCTCGCCGTCCGCACCTCACGTCCGCCGGAGGCCGCACCCGCGCCGCCGCCGCAGAAGGCGTCGCCGCCTATCGTGCTCAGCCCTCGCCCCGACTCGCCGCCACCGGTTGCGAGCGTCTCGGTGCCCGGCACGGCCGCCACGACGGGCACGCCGGCGGCGCAGGCGACACCGCCAACGCCGCCTCAGACCGCGGCACCGGCCGCCGCCGATCAGGCACCGCCCTCGACGGGCCGCTTCGACATCGTCGTCGCGTCGTTCCGCACCGAGCTGCGCGCCTCGTCCGTCGCGAATGAAGTGGCGACGCTGGGCCTGCCGATCCGGCGCCGCCAGTCGGAGGGCTGGCACCAGGTTGTCTCGGGCCCGTTCGCGACGCGCCTCGACGCCGAGGACGCGCAGCGCCGCCTCGATCGCGCGGGCCTGACGGGGACGAAGATCGTGCCGTCTGCGCGCTGACGCTGCCGGAACCGGGGGCTGGCTGCGCTTCAACACCGCAGCTAGCAAGCGCGCAGGCCCGAGTCCAATCAGCCAGCCCCCAACCCCAAGCTCCCAGCCCCTAGTGTGTCGCTGGCCTCGAGATCCACTTGGTCAATTCGTCCATCGTCACCGCCCGGTTGTCCGCCGGGTAGTGGATCGGGATGACGCGCGGCGCGTCGAGCTTCAGCCGGCGGATGTTGTCGACGAGGCTGACCGTGTACGGGCTCGGCGGATTCGGCGGCGTCGCCGTCGTCGGCTGCGGGTTGTAGCCGTCGGCTTCGATGACCACCTTCTCTTTCGGCAGGTAGGCGATCAGCATCCCGTCGTGGTGGCCGAAGTTCTGCAACCGGTGCAGCTCCACCGTGTGCGTGCCGTCGGTCAACACGCGCTTGTCGCCGACGCCCTCGACGATCGGCTTCTTCCCCGCCTGCTGCGCCTTGTCGGGATTGAGCGTGTGCGGCAGCGCCAGCGTCTTCTCGAGATAGGCCTTGTTCGACTGATGGGTGAGGATGGTCGCGCCTTCCGCGACCGCCGCGCGCAGGCCGCTCGAGTGGTCGATGTGGCTGTGGGTGTTGACGACGTACTTCACCGGCTTGCCGGGGATGAGCTTCTTCGCTTCGGCAATCACCGCGAGACCGCGCGCTTCGCTCTGGCCGCTCTCGATGATCGTGATGTGGTCCTTGAAGTCGATCGCGACCGCCGCATATCCGCCGGTCAGCAGATACACGCCGTCGCCGAGCTTCTCAGACGGCACCGTGTTCGCGGCCGCGCCGGCCGCCGGCGCGCCGCCGCGCCCCGGACCCTGCGGCTGGATGTTGACCGCCGCATTCGGCTTCACCTCCTGCAGCGTCAGGTCGAAGATCGGATAGCCGCCCTGCTTCTGCACGATGTGCATCGGGAACTGCGCCCCGCCGACATCCTTGTAGTCCGAGTAGATCGCCTCGAACGGCATGTCGCCGAGGAACGGGTTGTCGATCTGCGTCTCGACCCGCTCGACCAGGTTCTGGGCGTTGACGAAGCCGTTGACCTTGGCCTTGTTGTCGCCGACGAAGCTGACCACCGTGTACTTCTTGCCGGCGACGGTGCGCGCCTCGGCGGTCGCGCCGCGCGCCTTGGCCGCGCGCAGGAAGCCGTGCGGCAGCATGAAGATCTCGAGCTGCTGCGCCCACGGCGTGTCGCTCGAGACGATGATCGTCTGCGACACCGGCTGGTCGCCGGCAAGCGGCTGCTGGCCGCCGCCGCGCGGCGGGTTCTCGCCCTGCGCGCGCACGCGATCGACCTTGGAGGCCGACTTCTCGAAGTCGACGGCGCGCGTGTACTTCTTGTTGATGAACTTCGGCCACGGCAGGCTCGCGTTCGCGGCCTGGCCGAGGGCAAAGTCGTGGCCGGTCGCCGAGTACTCGACCGTCTTGAGGCTGTCGACGCCGATCGCCTTCGACGCATTGGCGATCGCCGAGCCGGCGTCCTGCGCCGCCGCGGTGGAAAACAGGAGAGCGGCCAGCGCGAGTGCGGTCAGGGAGAACGTTCGCATGATGCACCGCCTTTCAGTGGGCGGAGCATACACCCAGAAGAACGCAGGAACCAGTCGTCAGTCGGCTGTCGGAGGAACCAGTCGCCAGTGGCCAGTCGGATGCATCAGTCGTCAGTCGCAGTCGGATGAACCAGTCATCAATGGTCAGTCGATACTGGCCACTGCCAACTGATGCCAAGACTGGCCACTGACGACTGGCTCATCTGACTGACTCCAAGACTGGCTACTGACGACTGACTCATCGAGCTCTATTGCAGGATGCGGTACTTCTCGAACAATTGCTTCTGCCTGGTGTCCAGCGAGACCTCGCGGCCGGCGATGAACACGTGCTCTGCGCGGGTCGTCAGCTCGAACGGATCGCCGGACCAGACGACCGCATCGGCGTCTTTCCCCGTTTCGAGCGATCCGAGCCGCGCCTCGACGCCCCACGCACGCGCGGCGTCCAGCGTGACGGCGCGAAGCGCGGCGTCGCGATCCATCCCGTAGGCGATCGCATTGCCCGCCTCCTGCCGCAGGTTGCGCGCGTTGTAGGTGTCGAAGGACGAGAGAATCACCTTCACGCCGGCGCGCGAGAGCCGCGCCGGGTTCTCGAGCGTCGCGCCCAGCGCGTCGAAGGTCGGGATGTCGGCGAGCGGCTTGACCACCACCGCCACCTGCCGCGCCGCGAGCTGGTCGGCGATCCTCCACCCCTCGACCGCGCCCATCAGCACCAGCTTCAGGTTGAACTCGTCGGCAAGCCGCAGCGCGGCGAGCAGATCGCTGGCGCGGTTCGCCGTGATCGCCAGCGGCACCTCGCCGCGGACCACCGGCTGCAGCGCCTCGAGATCGAGCCGGCCGCGTGCGTAGGGGCGCCGCCGCGCGGCCGCCCACGCCAGGCCGTTGCGCTCGAAGTCGAGCGCGTCCTGCAGCGCCTCGCGCAGACGAAGCATCGCCGAGACGCGCGAGCCGCCTGCGGCGGCCGCGCCCGCCTCCCCGAGGTTCGCGAACACGGCCACCGGCGCCTTCACCACGCTCGCCGGCACCTGCGCGCCGGAGAGATCGAACATCGCGCCCTTGCCGAGCAGCACCTGACCCGATCCGGTCGGCACCACCACGGCGCGCGTAATCCCCTCGACTCGCGTCACCGGAATCACCGTCGATTCGCCGTTGAAGCCGTCGACCACGTCGAACGCCGCGCTCAATTCCTTGTCGGTCGTCGCCTGATCGGTGGTGCCGTCGGCGCCGCTCTGGATCTCGACGATGCCGATCTGCGTCGCCGATTCGATCCAGCCCGGCGTCACGATCTTTCCGGTCGCGTCGATGACGCGGGCATTGGCGGGCACCGGGACGGCGGCGCCAACGGCCGCGATCCTCCCCGCGCGAATGACCAGCGTTCCCCGCTCGATCGGAGCACCGGCAACCGGGAAGATGCGTGCGTTGGTGATGGCGATGGCCTCGCCGGCGGCGGCGGGCGCCGGCGGCACCGCTCGGCGCGGCGCCTGCCTCGACGCCGGGCGCGCAGCCTGCGCCGCAATCGACACGGTCGCCGCCACCATCAGCACGAATGCGAGCGCGCCCTTCATCGCTCACCTCCTGGCGGCGTCAGCCCGGTGATGAAGTCGCGACGCGGCTGCTTCGCCGGATCGCGGCGGTCGTACATCAGCGCGCCGTCGATGAAGACCTGTTCCGCGCGGCTGTAGACGCTGAAGGGATCGCCGGACCAGACGACGACGTCGGCGTTCTTGCCCGCCTCGAGCGAGCCGGTGACCTTGTCGATACCCAGCGCCTTCGCCGCGTTCAGGCTGAACCACTTCACGGCCTGCGCCCGATCGATCGCCAGGCCCGCCTCGTTGGCGGCGCGCAGCGCCTTGGCGGCCTCCTGGTTCAGCCGCTGCTCGCCGTTCGGATCGTCCGAGTGGACGATGGCGCAGGCGTTGGCGCGATCGACCAGCGCGATGTTCTCGCGGAGGCCGTCGTAGGCCTCCAGCTTGAAGCCCCACCAGTCGGCCCACATGCTGGCGCAGATGTCGTTGGCCGCCAGCAGATCGCGCACCTTGTAGGCCTCGACCGCGTGGTGGAACGACGCGACCTTGAAGCCGAACTCGCGAGCGATGTTGATCATCGTCGCCATCTCGTCGGCGCGGTAGCAGTGGTTGTGCACGAGAATCTCGCCGTCGAGGGCGGCCGCGAGCGTCTCCAACTGCAGGTTGCGCGCCGGTCGCTTCTCAGGATCCGAGCCCGAGGACTTCCACCGCCGCAGGCTGTCGCGGTATTCGACCGCCGACTGCCACGCGCGGCGGAAGCCGGCGACGTTGCCCATGCGCGTCTGCGGCGCGGTGTTGCGGCCGCCGTAGACGCGCTTCGGGTTTTCGCCGCACGCCATCTTCAAACCGTAGGGCGCGCCGGGAAACTTCATCCCCTCGGCGGTCCGCGACGGCACGTTCTTCACCGTCACGCCGCGGCCGCCGAACAGGTTCGCCGAGCCGGGCAGGATCTGCATCGTCGTCACGCCGCCGGCGAGCGAAAGATCGAACTGCGGATCCTGCGGCCACAGCGAATGCTCGGCCGAGACCTCGGCGGTGTTCGGGCTGGTCACCTCGTTGCCGTCCTGGAGCGACTCGATGCCGGGAGCGGCATAGACGCCAAGGTGGGAGTGGGTGTCGATGACGCCGGGCGTCACCCACTTCCCCTCGGCGTCGATCACCAGCGCGTCGGACGGCGCGTTCACGTTCGCGCCAACCGACGCGACCTTGCCGTTCTGCAGCAGGATCGAGCCGTGCTCGATCGCGGGCCCAGCCGCCGTCAGGATGGTCGCGTTTCTGATCACCGTGGTGCGCGAGGGAAACGGTTTGTAGGTTGACGCGTACGCATCCGGAAGCGGCGGCGGCGATTGCGAGAGCGCCGGTTGAGCACCGAGCCGGGCATGCGCGGACCACGCTATCAGGACGGCGGCGCCTGCGGCCTGCAGACATCTTGTTCGCATGTGCGGTGTACCTCGCCGACATCCTCCCAGAAGCGTGTCGTGCCGTCCACACGGGTTGCAGCAAGGCAGATGAACCAGTCATCAGTGGCCAGGCAGATGAACCAGTCATCAGTGGCCAGGCAGATGAACCAGTCATCAGTCGCCAGTCGGATGAATCAGTCGTCGTCGCAGTCAGATGAACCGGTCATCAGTGGTCAGTCGATACTGGCCACTGCCGACTGACTCCACGACTGGCCACTGACGACTGATGCACGACTGGCCACTGACGACTGATGCACGACTGGCCACTGACGACTGATGCATCGAGTTCTACGGCGCAGGGCGCGTAGAATTGGCGAGTGCCGTTGCACCACTGGGGTCGCCAGCACGGTAAGGAGATGGTCGCGCGGGTCGAGCCGGGCGACGACTCACGATGGATTGTGTCGATCTGGCAGGGCGACACGTGCGTCAAGACGCTGCGGCGCCGGTTTCAACTGTTGATGGAAGCCCACGCGCGGGCCGACGAGGCGGTGTCCGAGCTGTACGCGCACGAGTGTGGCGCGCCCGGATGTGGTGAGTGGCAGAAGGAGCGTGCGGTTACCGGTTGAGGACCACCGCGGTCAGCGTGCCACGCAGCCAGGGCGCATTGAGCGGGCCGCCCGAAATGATCGCAGCGGAACCGTTGTTTCCGACCAGCTGCGCCGCAACCCGGTAGGTGTAGGTCACGCCCGGCGGCTCGACGTCGACGACCGCGAACGACCAGTTCGCGAAGCCCTGCTGGGGGACCGAGTTGATGACGACGTTGTTGGCGAAGAGCCTACGGCGCCCGATCGTCTTCGTCGTCGCCGGCGTCGTGCCGTTCGCCGGGATGTCGACGAACAGAAAGATGTCCACGTACACGTATCGATCGGCGAGCGCGCCGTTGACGGCGATGCCGCCGTCGGTCGAGACGATCGTCGCCGCATTCGCGCTGGTGACGGCGACGCCAAGCGTCAGATCCGGGACATTGGCCAGCGCTCCACTGTTGGTCACCGAGTTGCTCGACAACGCCATGCCGGCGCCTTGACCAGTCGTGCCGCTCTGCCCGTTGCAGACGAAGCCCGAGACGCCGTCGCCGCCGATCACCTGCACGCCGCCGGTCGCGGCGCACGGCCCGGCGGTGCCTGGCAGGAGGCTCACGACCACGGCACCTAATCCGTTCGTCCCGTTCGTCCCATTGATGCCGTTGGCCCCGTTGATCCCGTTCGCGCCGGCCGGGCCGGCTTCACCGCGCGCGACGAACAGAATCCACGCGGCGTCGTTCACCTTTGGGTCGATGCCGGAGGAGCCGTTGCGAGCGAGATAGGCGCCGCCGTCGCGGGTCACGACGTCATTGGCGTGGTACACGGCGGCGGCGTCCCACGCGCCGCGGAACGTGAAGCCGCTGCCCTGCGGACCGGTCGGGCCCATCGGGCCCTCAGGTCCAGTGGCGCCCGCGGGTCCGGTCTCGCCTTGTGGGCCCTGGACTCCCTGCGGACCCTCGGGGCCTTGCGGTCCCTGCGGCCCCGCCGGACCTTGCGGTCCCTGCGTACCCTCAGCACCTTGCGGTCCTTGCGGGCCCGCTGGTCCCTGCGAGCCTTGCGGGCCTGCCGGACCTTGCGGTCCTTCGAGACCCCGGAGCCCTGGAGCTCCCTGCGGCCCCTGTGATCCCTGCTCGCCTTTCGCGCCTGTGGGCCCGGTCGGACCGATCGGGCCCTGCTCGCCCGCGACGCCCTTCGCACCTTGTGGCCCAGGAAGGCCCGGCGCACCCTGAGGCCCCTGGGGACCCGGAAGTCCGGGCGCTCCTTGGGGTCCGGCGGGACCGGCGGGGCCGACGACAGTGGTGGGGAGCTGCGTGTAGTACTCGTCGCGCCGGCAATCGAATGAGCCGCCGGTCGTGCATGCCGCGGCCGCCCACCCACCGGTCGGCACATCGAACCCGTCCCACGGCGCCGGCGGCCGGCACGTAGGCGTAGAGAGATTGGCGACGTTCCACGGCCGCACCAGTCGCGGCTCGCCATTCGAGCGCGCGTAACAGATGGGGATGACCCCGGAGGTGAAGGTGCTTGGCGGGCGCTCCGAGCTGCGAGCCTGGTCGGCCTTGCCGGTCTTGTCGTTCTTCGTGTCCTTATCCTGATCGCTATTAGCGGACACGGGCCAGGAGACACCCATGGCGAGCATCGCCACGAGGCAAAGATAGAGACTAGCCGAACGACACGAGCGCGTCATAAACGTCATTGTCTGACTTAAGAAGACTATTAGCAACTTACCTGTCACAGCACGAACGTTGCCAAACTCCATAGGTGAACCAATCTACGGTAGAGCTTCGCCTCGGTAACTGCCCATTTCCGGACTCGACTGGGCGAGCGCACTACTCCGAACGTGTAACCAACCATGTCCAAACGATTTACAGGCTGGCTTGAGCATCCAAACCAACGGATCCCAACGGTGTCATTGAGTTACATGTATGGTCGTCTATATGACATTAACAACTTTGATAGTACTTTAGATGCCCTATTTTGGTAATTCTTTTGCGGAACGGGACACTTCGCGCGAATCCTTCGGTTTTCCTCAGCGAAAACCGCGACTTTTGCCTCGCGCCGGGCGATTCTCGGTGTCAGAACGGGACATCTCCAAGTATCGACACGGCCGGCCAGGATCAGCAGATCGCGGAATTCGGCCAGAACTCGACCATTCGCTTGAGAATCTCAATACCGAAGAGGTGGCCGGATTATTGCCTCCATGCGGGCGACCCCATGCATTCATCACATTCTTCGTACCCGTTCTCATCGACCCGCCGGAAGGCGGTTTGGAGCCTCAAAGGCGCCGTCGTGCTCGCCGCGCTGGTCGTGCTCGTGATGCCTTCCCAAGCGATCGCCGACGGCAACCACCGCCGCGCGGCGGCGAAGGCCCGACCCGCTGCCCCGAACTCGAACGCCCGCGAATACCGCCTGGACGATGAGCTCACGTTTCGGGCCGCGCGCCATCACGCGCTGAAGAAGACGCGGGCGATCGTGACCCTGCAGCCCGGCGCGTCGCTGCCGCCCGCGCTCGACCGCTTCGTCACTGGCCGGCTCGCCATCATCAACGGCTACACCGTCAACGTGCCGAACGGCATGTTGAAGATGCTCGCGGCGCACCCGTCGGTGTTCCGCATTCATTACGACCGGCCCGCCGCCAAATTCGATGCGCGGACGTCGCTGACCGTCGGCTCGGCCGCGATCAACCAGGCGATGGGCCTGACCGGCGCGGGCATCGGCGTCGCGGTGATCGACTCGGGCATCACGACGTGGCACGACGACCTGACGAGCCGCTCGGGCGAGCTCTACCCGTATGGCAACCAGCGCGTGTCGGCGTTCGTCGACTTCGTCAACGGCGCGCTCGTGCCGTACGACGACAACGGCCACGGCACGCACGTCGCAGGCCTGATCGCGGGCAACGGCTACGACTCGAACGGCCAGAAGGGCGGCGTCGCGCCCGACGCCAGCCTCGTGTCGCTGAAGGTGCTCGATGCCAACGGCGTCGGCAGCATCAGCAACGTCATCGCCGCGCTCGAGTGGGTGCTGGCGAACCACGCGACCTACAACATCAGGGTCGTCAACCTGTCGGTCGGCGCCGCGATCCGCGAGTCGTACTGGACCGACCCGCTGACCCGGGCGGCCAAGCGCGTCGTCGACGCCGGCGTGGTGGTCGTGTCGGCGGCCGGCAACTTCGGCAAGAACGACGCGGGGCTGCCGCAGTACGGCGGCGTCAACGCGCCGGCCAACGCGCCGTGGGTGTTGACGGTCGGCGCCTCCAGCACCAACGGCACCTTCACGCGCGACGACGACACGATGGCGAGCTTCAGCTCCCGCGGGCCGACGTATCTCGATTGGTCGGCCAAGCCCGACCTCGTCGCGCCCGGCGTTGGCGCCGTGTCGCTGGCCGATGCCAGCAGCAATTTCTATCAGAACAACGGCCAGTACCTGGTTGCCGGATCGATGCTGACGGCGTTTCAGCCGTATCTCAGCCTGAGCGGAACGAGCATGGCGGCGCCGATCGTGTCGGGCACCGTCGCGCTGATGCTGCAGGCGAATCCGTCGCTGACGCCGAACGCGGTCAAGGCGCTGCTGCAGTACACCGCGCAGGTCCACGACGGCTACGATCCGCTGACCGAGGGCGCCGGTTTCCTCAACGCGCTCGGCGCCGTGCGCCTCGCCACCTTCTACGCCAACGCCCAGCCCGGCCAGCTGTATCCGGATCAGCAGATGTGGGGCAAGCGGATCATCTGGGGCAACCATCTGCTGACCGGCGGCATCGTCCTGCCCGACGCGAACGCGTGGAGCCTCGGCACGAACTGGGGCGCCGCGATGGCCTTCAACGGCGACAACGTCGTGTGGGGCACGGCGCGCAACGGCGACAACGTCGTCTGGGGCACCGCCTTCAACGGCGACAACGTCGTGTGGGGCACGGCGTTCAACGGCGACAACGTCGTCTGGGGCACGGCGGCCAACGGCGACAACGTCGTGTGGGGCACCGACTGCGGCGGCGCCGACTGCGACAACGTCGCGTGGGGCACCGCCGACGGCGACAACATCATCTGGGGCACGGCCAAGGCCGGCGATAACGTCGTGTGGGGCACGGCCGGCGGCGACAACGTTGTCTGGGGCACTTATGGCGGCGACAACGTCGTCTGGGGCACCGCCGACGGCGACAACGTGGTGTGGGGCACTGACGAGAGCGGCAATCTCGCGTGGGCTACGTCGGCCGACGGCACGCCGGTGCTCATCGGCGACGCCAGCGCGCTCACCGACGAACAGATATTCGCGCTCCTCGGCCAGGCGCCGACGGTGACGACCGCGCCGGTGGTCACGCCGGACTCGACGGATCTGGTGATTGTCGACCCGACGGTCGTCGTCCCGTCCGACGTGACGATCGTCGACTCGCCGCCTCTCTTGGACCCTGGACTTCTCGTTACGATCCCCGAGGACGCGCTCCTCGTGACCATGCCGGAGCCGGCAATCGTTACCTCCGACCCGACCATCGTGACGACAGAGCCCGCGATCGTGGAACCCGCACCCGCAGTGGTGATTTCGCTGGGAGGCATTCTCTAATCATGGAAAAAATGCCTTACCGCGCGGAGCTCGACCTCATCCCGGTACCGACCGTGTCCGGCCTTGCGGCCACCACTGAGCTGACCAGCAGCGATTGGCGGCAGGGACTGCCGACCCTGAACGGCCAGCAGGTGGTGATGCGCGAACTGAAGGCGACCGATGCGCCGTCGCTGTTCGCGCTGCTGACGACGGAGGAAGTGTCCCGCTTCATCTCGCCGCCGCCGACGACCGTCGAAGGCTTCGAGCGCTTCATCGCCTGGGCGCAACGGCAGCGCGCCGCCGGCAGCTACGTGTGCTTTGCGGTGACGCTTCGCGGCTTCGACACGGCGATCGGCATCTTCCAGGTTCGCGACCAGGGCCGCGGATTCGGATCGGCCGAATGGGGCTTCGCGATCGGCTCGCCGTTCTGGGGCACCGGGGTCTTCGTCGACGCGGCGAAGCAGGTCATCGCCTTCGCGTTCGAGACGCTCGGCGTGCGCCGCCTGGAGGCGCGTGCCGCGGTGCTCAACGGCCGCGGCAACGCGGCGCTGCGGAAGCTGGGCGCGGTTGCGGAGTGCGTACTCCGCAAGTCGTTCCAGCACCGCGGCGGCTATCTCGATCAGATGCTCTACGCGATCCTCGACGTCGATTGGCACGGGGCGCGTCGAGGCAAGACGACCCGGCCGGTCGTGCACTAACCGGCCGGCGGTCGTCCGCGGGTGAATGACGCCGCGCTAGGGCTGCGACGGCGCCTTGCGGGCGCGTTCCAGCAGCTGCTGGTACTTCGCGTCCGCCTCGCGAATCCGCGGCGTCAGCAGCGGCAGCTGCTTCGGCCATTGATCCGCCAGCGTCTCGCTGGTTTCCCACGCCTCGAGGTCGGAATTCGGATCCACGGGCACCGTCAGCAGCTCGTTGAGCTGCGCGCGCTGGTACTGCACCAGGCTGGCAAGCGCGTCGGCCTTCCACGTCGGCTGGTCGTCGACGATCACATAGATCGGCGCCGAGTGCGCGACGGTCGTGAACTGCGGCTCCTGATGGTTGCCGTAGGCGCGCACGGCCACCCACATGCTGCGGTCGGCGGTCAGCGTCTTCTGCAGCCGCGCGCGGTCCTTGCCGGCGGCTGAAACCTGCGTGTCGACGTCGCCGAGAATCACCAGCTCGAGGCGTTCGAGCCTGTCGACGTCGGGATTCAATTGTGCCTCGGCGGCAATTTCGAGCTGCGCGCCGCGTTTCACCCGCACCTCTTCCCCCATCGTCCGCCCGTTGATCGTGAACTGCACCAGCGGTCCGTTGGTCACGTAGGCGTGGCCGCGGCGGAAGCCCTCGTACCACGACTGCGGCGTGAACGCGCCGTCGACCTTCGCGTAGGTGCGCTCGACGCCCGGCAGCGTCGGACCGAAGTAGGGGTAATCGGCGCCGGCTACCGGCAGCACCTTGTAACCGAGGTTGAGGAAGCTGTACCAGATCTCGGTGTTCAACCGCCCGCCCTGGAGCACTTCGATGAAATCAACCAGCCCGAACGGGACATCGAGGGCGAGTCCACGCCTGCCGTTGAACAGCTCTCCGAGGTGCGCGTAGCCGGTCAGCGCCCCCTGGGCACGCGTCCGCTCGAACACGCGGTCGTATTGGAAGAACGCTTCCTTCTCGAAGTGGACGTGCTGCTTGAGGTTCCAGTGAATCGTGTGGCCGCGCATGCCGGTACGCGGATCCTCCTGCCCGGGGACCATCGCGTAGCCATCGCGCGCGAACCAGCCGGCGCGGTCCCAGGCCGGCTGCTTGTAGTAGGTGCCCTCGATGTTCCCCATCTCGAGCAGGTTGCCGAGGTGCACGTCCTCGGCTGACAACTGCGTCCAGATGTTCATGTCGGCCGCCTGATCGCGCATCAGGTGGATGTGCGAGTCGGCTGAATACCACCCGGCGGCCGGCGGATCCGCGTAACGCTCGAGCGCGACGGCGACGTCCGCCGCCGAATCGGGCCTCACCTCCACCTTCTGATGAACCAGGCGATACTCCGGCCCGCGCGTGACGATGAGATCGTAGAGCCCCGCGGGCACGTTCGCCTGGTAGTCGCCGGAGACGTAGAACGCCTGCCGGTTGTCGGACGCCCAGAACGTGCGGCGGTTCAGCCAGTGCAGCCGCGCTTCGTCGGCAAACCGGTGGACGAAGGTCGCGCCGTCGGCAGGCAGCGGCGTGCGGCCGGTCACGTCATACAGGCCGACGCGCGCGGCGACAGGCTGGCCGGTCTTCGCGTCCTTGACCGTCAGATGCAGCCGACCGGACGCGGCAGGCGGGCGGGTCGTGCCGCTGCGCGCGATCGCGACATCGCAGAGCGCGAGCACGCCCTGGTTGCGCGCGGCGATCGCGAGGTCGGTCTTCAGCACCCCCTGACCGGCGAATCGCGCGCGATCGACACGCAGGGTGATCGATCGCCGCGGTGCGCCCGGTTCGGGCTTGACGTCGGTCGACACGCCGTAGCCGTCGCCGCCGTTCTTGTCCCAGGCAATCGCGAACGGCGCGGTAGTGAATTCCGGCGCATACGTGACGGTGACATCGACCGGCTCGTCGACGTCGAACGCGTAGCCATCGTCCACGTCGAAGGCGAGGAGGCTGCCGACGGCGCACGACTGGCCGTCGATCGTCTTCATCTCGACTTTCCGCTTCGATCCCGAAAGTCCGAGCTCGGAGCGGTTTGCCGCGATCACCCGCGTGATGCGCGCCTTCTGCCACGGCACCGTTTCGATGTACCGAGCGTCGCGTCCGTGCGCGAGCAGCATCGTGCCGGCCGCGACCGTCGATGCCGCTGCCGCCGCCGCCAATCCGCCGATCTTTTTCACCATCGCCTCCAGGCCTAGAACGAAATCTTGAACGCGAGCTGCCCGGTTCGCGGCATGCCGGCAGACGAGATCGGCTGGCCGAACAGCGCGTTGCCGAAAATCGTGTTCCGGTTGCAGCGCGCGTAGTCGGACAGGTTGAACACTTCCGCCATGCCGGTCAGCTTCACGCGGCCGACCTTGACGCGAGTGAGGAGGTTATATCGCGACAGGCCGTCGGGTAACACCCCGAAAAGCGGGATGACGGTGAGGTTTGTGCGAAGCCGGCGGCCGGCTCAGACCGCGACGCGTGCCGGGATGGAAGCGGGCGTGGCGTAGGGGTCCGCCTGCTCGACCGCCTTCGGGCCGAGTGGCAGGTTCGCGGCGAGCAGCGCTTCCGCGGCAGCGCTCGACAGCGGCCGCGAGAAGAGATAGCCCTGCGCGTGGGTGCAGCCGAGGCGCACCAGTTCGCGCGCCTGATCGTCGCTCTCGATCCCTTCGGCAACGACGCTGGTATTGAGCGTCCGCGCCAGCGCCAGGATGCTCTCGACGATCGCCGGCCGGTCGGAGCCGGGCACCAGGCTGCGGACGAACGAGCGATCGATCTTGAGCGCGTCGACCGGCAGCTTGTGCAGATGGCTGAGCGACGAGTAGCCGGTGCCGAAGTCGTCGAGATAAATCTTGACGCCGAAGTCGCGCAGCTCGCGGAGCAGGTCGGCCGCGAGGTGCGGGCTGTCCATCAAGGCGGTCTCGGTGATCTCGAGGCGGAGATCGCACGGCTTCAGCCGCGCCGCCTGCACCGCCTGCTCGACGATCAGCATGAAGTTCTGCTGCATCAGCTGGCGGCTCGAGACGTTGACGGTGATGCAGTCGATGCCGGCGTCGGGGAACTGCCGCTGCCAGTTGGCGAAGGTGCGGCATGCCTGCTGCAGCACCCAGGTGCCCACGGGCTCGATCAAGCCCAGCTCCTCGGCCATCGGGATGAAGGTCGCCGGCGACACCGGCTCGCCGTTACGCTTCCAGCGGATCAGCGACTCGAAGCCGACGCACCGGCGCGTGGTCAGCAGGACGATCGGCTGGTAGTTCACCTCGAAGTCGTTGTTGTTGATCGCGTGGCGCAGATCGTTCTCGAGCCCGAGGCGGTCGCGCGCCCGCTCGTGCATGTCGGCGTCGAACAGCTCGTGCCGCGCCTTGCCGCGCGACTTGGCGTGGTACATCGCCACGTCGGCGTCGCGCATGATCTCGTCGGGGTTGTTGTAGTGCGCCGACGCGAAGGCGATGCCGATGCTGGCCGAGGTGAACACCTCGCGGCCGCCGATCGAGAACGGATCGCTCAGCGCCTTCTGAATCCGGAACGCCACCGCGTTCGCCTGCTGCGGATCGGCAATCGAGTTGAGCAGAATCGCGAACTCGTCGCCGCCCAGCCGCGCCAGCTCGTCGCCGTCGCGCAGGCACGCCTCCAGGCGCCGCGACACGGCGGTCAGCAGCTCGTCGCCGACCAGGTGCCCCAGGCTGTCGTTGACCACCTTGAAGCGATCGAGATCGAGGTAGAGCGCGGCGAACCAGTCGCCGCCCTTCTGCTTCTTGAATTCGACCAGCCGCCGGCCGAGACGTTCGACGAACACCGCCCGGTTGCACAGCCCGGTCAGCGGATCGCGGAAGCCGGCGCTGCGCAGCTGTTCCTGCGCGGTTCCCTGTTCCGTCGTGTCGGTCAGCGATCCGGCAACGCGCCCGGGCCGCCGCCCGCCGCGGCGCGCGGCGACGCCGCGGCACAGAAAGCGGCGGTAGGTGCCGTCCTCGTGCCGGAGGCGGTGCTCCTGCTCGAAGAAGCTGGTCGTGCCGGCGAGATGCGCCTCGAGCGCCTGCTTCACCGCGGCGATGTCCTCCGGATGGATACGACCCAGCCAGTCGTCGGCGACCGCGACCGTGCCGCTCTCCGGCAGGCCGACCAGCTCCTTCCATCGCGCCGAGACGTAGAACGCCTGCGTGCGCATGTCCCATTCCCACAAGCCGTCGTTGGCCCCCTCGGCGGCCAGCGACAAGCGCTCTTCGTTTCGTTTGAGCTCGTGCTCCGCGTGCGTGCGCTCGGTGATGTCGTGCCACAGCAGCGTCACGCCGCCGGCCACCGGAATCAGCTTCACCTCGAGGAGCCGGGCCCCCGACGCCGTCGCCAGCCCGACGTGGGTCAGCGTCCTCGCCGTCCGCGTGCTGAGCACTTCCTGCACGGCGCGCGGCAGCTGCGTCTGGGCGAGCGCCGGCACGGCGCTGCCCAACTGGCGCCCCAGGGCGCGCTCGCGCGGACAGGCGAGGATGTGCTGCGCCGCGTCGTCCCAGAGCGTGATGCAGCCTTCGCTCGAGATGACCGACATGCCCTGGTGAAGCGCGTCGACGACCTCGCGCTGGCGGTATTCGCGCTCGAGCTGATTCAGGTTGTCGTGATAGGCGCGATAGGCACAGTAGAGCGGCACCGCCGTCACCGGCAGCAGCTGCCACAGGCCAGGATCGACGATTTCGACGAGACCGGCGGCGAAGGTCGCGCCGATCACGTAGTGAGGGTTGTTGCGCAGCAGCGCCGCCGGCCAGGATCCCCTGATCGGCTGCTTGTTGAGCAGCGGAAGGATCACTTCCGCGGCGATGCTCTTGACGATGCAATAAGCGATGACCGCGGCCGCAATCGGCACGGCGTGCAGCGGCCAGTCGAAGCGGCGCGGCGCGCCGCCGAGCATGCTGTAGGCCACCCACGCGGCTTCGGTCGCAGACAACACGACCGCCGCGCTCGCCAGCGCTTTTCTCAACGGGCGCAGGGATGCGGGGTCGGCGAGCCAGTGGGCGACGATGCCCGCCGCCGCCACCACGAGCGCTGCGTTGCCGCCAAGAAGGAGGAGCGTCGCGAAATCGACGACGAACGACGGCGCCATCATGCCGCGGTCGTCGGCGGCAGCCGACCGCTTGGTGAACGCGACGACGAGGACCGCCGCGGCGAGCGCACCGGGCAGGTGGGCGACATGCGTCGACTGAGGCCAGCCCGACATCGCCAGAACGATGCCCGCTCCGGTCAGTACCGCTGCGAAAACGGCTAGGCGCATGTACTGAGGCAACGTCCGCATTCAAAAGCCCTCGGCCGGGCGTGGTCTGGGCAGATCTATTCGAGGCCGATTCGAGCAATCGCAGGACCAGCCTTGATTCGCGGCGCAACTTCAGGCGCAGCTGGCTCTTAGCCGGATTCCCGCACGGGGAGCGTTGACGCGGTGTGTCCCGAATCGGCGCACGACGCGCTCAAATTCGTGTGAAGGCCGCTAGCGCCCCTTGCTGCGGTATTCGGGGCTCTTGCGCAGCTCGCGCTCGACGTCCTGCTGCGACCAGTGGTCGCGCATCACCTTGTCGACGAACCCCTGCGCGCCCGGGTCGGGCTCGCGCCGCAGCACGGCGAGATAGGCACGGCGGACGATCTCCTGTGCGCGGGCCACGGTCATCGTGCTGCGCTCGCGATATTCCGGGCTCTTGCGCAGCGCTTCGCGCACCTCCGCTTCGCTCCACCCATCGTCGATGATGTGGCTGCGGTAGGTGCGGAGGCCGGTGGGATCGGGTTCGCGGCCGAGGATATCCTCGTACGCGCGCCGAACGATGCGATCCGGATCGCCGGCGGGACGGCCGGAAGAGGGGCGGTTGCGGCCGAGGAAGCCGCCCGGCGTGGAGCGCACGCGAATCGACGAGATCAGATCGTTCCAACCGTCGTCCTTGAGGTTGCGGACGTCGCCCTCGAATCGCGACGAACGGCCGTCGAAGCGCACGTCCCTGTAGACGATCACTTCGGCGTTGCCGAAGATGCGGATCGACGAGATCCGATCGTTCATCCCCTTAGGGACGGCGGTGAGGCTGTCGCCGGCCCGGGCGCAGAAGTAGTCGCCGTTGAAGTTCGGGTCTTTGTAAAAGCAGACGCCGTCGCGCGGAACGTCCGCACGCCCCCAGCCCTGCGCCATCGCCGGGGACGATACTGCCGCCGTTGCCACGCACGCGTACAAAAACGCTCTTCGTATTCTCATACGCCTGACTCCTCGCCGGAACGCCCGACGTCGCTGGCGATAGTCGCACACGCGGCGAATGGGAACACACCTTTTATGGATGAGTATTCATGGCTGCGGCCGCTGCCGGGTGAGCCAATCGAGCAGCTCGTCGCGCATCTTGTATACAGGAGTGAAGCGGGGAAAC
>Ga0111538_10004251_pt1 | contig 19936 bp, 17 predicted proteins | sample SoiMethybrSBSTD1_FD_79669 | JGI IMG/M metagenome (GOLD analysis project Ga0111538, IMG submission 79669) | Bulk soil microbial communities from a Populus tree surrounding site in Tennessee, USA - Soil MetaG P. TD hybrid SBSTD1 (version 2)... | ecosystem: Environmental > Terrestrial > Soil >...
GCCTTCGGCATTCAGGAACTCCTGCCAGTTCCACCACTTTTTCACAAACTCGCGGTTGTAGAGATCGTTCTGGATCAGATAATTCGCGATCGCCAGCACTATCGCTGCTTCCGATCCCGGATACGGCGACACCCAGTAATCAGCGTGCGTAGCCGTGTGCGAAAGTCGCGTATCAAACACGATGAGCTTCGCACCATTCGCTTTCCCGTCGATTACTCGCTGCGCATGCGGATTGAAATAGTGGCCCGATTCGAGATGCGCACTGATTAGCAGGATGACCTTCGCATTAGCGTGATCCGGACTCGGACGATCGAGGCCCATCCACAGTTGATAACCTTCACGACTGCCCGACGAACAGATGTTCGTGTGCGAGTTGTGACCGTCGATACCCCACGCCGCTAGAATGCGTTCAGTGAAACCGTCCTCGCCGGGCCGGCCGACGTGATACATGATCTCGTGACGTCGATTCTCGACGATCGCGTTGCGAATGCGCGCGGCAATCGTGTCGAGTGCTTCGTCCCACGTCGTCCGTTCCCATTGGCCCGCGCCGCGTTTTCCGGTGCGCTTGAGTGGATAAAGAATGCGGTCGGGATCCGTTACCTGGTTGAGTGTTGCCGGACCTTTCGCGCAATTGCGTCCACGGGAACCGGGATGTTCCGGATTGCCTTCGAACTTCTGAACCTCACCGGTGACTTTGTCGACGTAAGCAAGCAGACCGCACGCGGACTCGCAATTAAAGCAGGTGGTCGGAACGAGCGAGTAGTGGCGTTCGACCCGTTTCGGCCACGCGCGCGAGTCGAGCTCAGTCCAATCGTCCCATCTTTCCTTCGGCGGAAAGGCGGCGAGTTGAATGCGGCTGGGTCCTTGATAAAACGTCTCGCCGTTGCCTGAGACGCGGGTCTTTTTCTCGTCAGTCATTATCGATAGAAGATTTTCGCCTGCAGTCTAACATGGAAGTTGACCGTCTATTGGACGCAATGTATTATGCGCCCCGGTCGCATTTAACCGGATTCCAAACCGTTTCGCACCACGCGACCTTCCGAGTCCGTCTTTAGTCCACGTGCAATCTAGTGGACGGTTTCACGAAAGCTAAGCCTCGCTGACTACTAACGTTGACTGACACACCTCGTACCTTACGTGCGACAAGGAGACCAGTGTATGTCATGGCAAAACGCTCCTGTATTAAGAAAACTTACAGCCTCCCAGCAGGGCGGAAATCGCGGTGCGCAACTCTGGGGAGTTGACCTCAAAGGCACGCTCTACACTATCTATCAGAAAACCCCCGGTGGCGCATGGAGCGACTGGATGAGCTCCGGTTGGACCGAAAAAAACTACCCGAAACAAGTTTATGAACTCGCCGCCGCTCAACGTTATGACGGCGCCGTACAGCTCTGGGTCCTCGACTACAAACGCCAGATCTGGACGACATGGCAGGCCTCGCCGGGCGGCGATTGGAATCCGTGGCAAGGTCCGGGTTGGAACAACCTGCCCAATACCACAAAGTTGGTAAAGATCTCGGCGACACAGCTCTCAAGCAATCACGGTTTGCAGTTCTGGGGTATCACTGAGGAAGGCGTTTTGGTCGGCTGCTATCAAATTACGCCGTCTGGAGCTTACTCACCCTGGCAGAACTGGGCGAAGACGCCGGAAGACTCGCGCTGGATCGAAGTCACCGGATGCAAACAAGGAAACGGTCTGGGCGCGTTGTGGGGCATCGACAACAAACAGCAGCTCTGGTGCATGTTTCAGAACGTGAAAGGCGGCGAATGGGGACCATGGCAGGGTCCTGACTGGAACAAGGCCGGGAAGGTTCGCAACATCGCGGCCGTCGAAATGGGCGGACAGAAGGGCGGCTGTATCTGGATCGTCAGAAACGATTACAAGTTTTATCAGAGCCAGCAGTCGTCGCCGGGTGGTCCGGAATGGTGGCCATGGTCGCCGGGTGATTATCTGGAGTCGATGTTTGGTTACGAGATCACCGCGTGCGGACAGAACAACGGTTTGCCGGAAGTGTGGGCCGTCAGTCTCAAACAGGACCTGCACAGCCAGTCTGTAAATAAAGACTCGAAGGATTGGGACTGGTACTGGACGCCGCCGGTCGAGGCGTAGCTTTTGAAACCACGGATTTCAGATTACCTGTATCCGGTTGTGTCTGCGGGTTTGCCGGGGATGACGACTTCCATCATGTAACGCCACGCGTCGGGTTGGGAGCCGTCAGTGTCGGTAAACCCGTAGACTTTCGCGAGTTCGCCGCTCGAACGTGATTGACCGTTCCAACGCGCGACGTCCGGGTCGCTCGCAAGCTGCGCGACTGCGCGGCCGACATAACGCGGCGTTTCACTGATCGCAAAATGTGGTTGCTTCGCGGCCGCCTCGAGCCAGTTCTCCTCCGTAACCGCGTAGTTGTCCAACATCTGTTCTGAACGCAACCAACCCGGACTCACGGCAACCGCGGTGCATTTATGCGGAGCGAGTTCGTGGCCCAACAGCCACGCCATGCGAATGACCGACGTCTTCGACAGATCGTAGAACAGCGAGACGCGATAGTTCTTCTCATTGGTTTCGGCCGTGCCGTCAGTCACTTCGACAACCAACCCGCCTGCGTTCTTGATCAGCAGCGACAGTGCGAAGTGGCTGGTGATGATGTGCGTGTCGATCGCGCGGTGCATCATCTTCAATCCCTGATCGAGTGAGTGTTCCCAAACCGGCACGTTCCATTGGATCGACTTGTCGCCGCCCCAGATATCATTGACCAACACATCCAACCGTCCCTGCTCTTTCTCGATCCGCGCAACCAACGCTTCGACTTGGGCCGGATCGGAATGATCGACCTGCACGGCAGCGCCGCGTCCACCCTCGCGTTCGATCAACTCGAGTGTCTCTTCGATCGTCTCGGGCCGGTCCATCTCGGAACGTTGCGCGCGTGTACTGCGTCCGGTGCAATACACAAATGCGCCGGCGGCCGCGAGCTCGAGCGCGATACCACGTCCGGCGGCGCGCGTTGCGCCGGCGACCAATGCGATCTTTCCGTCCAAAGTACCCATGAGACTCAGGTCAGCTTAGGGATGTTGGATGTGCCCTTGAGCTTGCGATTCAGGAAATCAACCACCAGCGTGAGAAAGTCTCCTTTTATTTGACCGTGCACGTGGTCGGGCAGGATCTTGAACTCAAACTCCTTCTTCAGCTCTGCCAGTCGATCGCGCAACAGAAATGCCTGGTTCGTCGGCGCGTTTGCGTCGTTCTCGCCATGGAGGATCAGCACCGGACACTTCAGCTTCTCCATGTGCAGGATCGACGAGCGTTCTTTGATCGCGGTCTCGGTCATTCCGGTCTCCGCTTTCATGTTTTCGCGAATGCCGTCGAGCTTTGTTTCATCGTAAGCGCGTTTGAAATCGTAAACGCCCGCGCCCAACACCGCAGCTTTCACCTCGCCGCCGAGCTTCGGCGCGAGTAGCGACGCCGCCATCGCACCGCGCGAGTATCCAAAGATGCCCATCTTCGTCGAATCGACATATGGCTCGTGACGGAACTTTCTGAAGCCGGTGGCGAACGCGTCGATCGACGCCGGTCCCATGAAATCACGTTTGCCTTCCGACTTGCCGAACCCCGGCGGTGTCACGCCGAGACAAGCAAAACCCTGTCCCGCGAAAAACGAGCCGATCCCCAGCATCGTTTTCGCGGTGCCTTCAAAACCGGGCAGCATTAGAACGCCGGGATATTTCCCTGTGGCGAGCGGAAAGATCGCGATCGCCTCAATGTTGCGGCCGCCGGCCTCGTAGTCGAACTTACAAACCTTCAGTTTTCTTTCTTCGAGATCGACGCAACGCTGGGTCTCCAACTGCGCGACGATCTTGTCGCGATCGATCGGTTGTGCTGCGACGGAGATCGACGCGAACAGCAAAAACGTTACTGAAAGAATCCTGTAGATGTATGTTTCAGAGTTCATTCAATAACCGTCGTTCCTTCGCCGGATCGAGACCTGCTTTCCATGCTTCATCAGCCGCAACCGTCGTGCGCCACGTTAACGTGTCGGTAATCGTTTCCTTCAGCGGACGGAATGTGAGTCCGGCTTCGACTGCTTTATCTAGGCTGACGAACATGAAGCCTTTCAGACTCTCCACCGATTCCGGTAGCCACAAGGGCAACTCGCTCCACGCAGCGACTTGCTGCTCCACCAAAAATTCTTCGTCGACCCAGGTGAATGAAGCGTCGCTGCCGCTCACCGCTTTGCATTCGTCGAGCAAACTTCCCATCGTGACTGCACCGGGCAGACCATTGCAGTTGTAAACACCGACTGTCTTGCGTTCGATCATCCGAACGGTCCATTCACCCAGATCGCGCGCATCGATGAACTGAACGTAACGTTGCGGACGCCCTGGCGCCAACACTTCACCACCACGAGCAACTCGCGCAACCCAGTACGTGAACCGATCCGTGTAGTCGTAAGGACCGACGATCAAACCCGGACGCAGCACCAACACTCTTCCGCGCATCACTGACTCTGCCGTCTGTTCGCACAGCGTTTTCAAACCGCCGTACAGCTCGCCATAACCCACCGCTGACGCGGTCGCCGGATCGATCGCGTTTGCTTTGTCGAGCTGCTCATCGGTCAGCGTCTCAGTGGGCGAGCTTTCGTCAACACCCGGACGACTCACGTCTGCATAAACCGACTGACTCGAAACGAAAACATAAAGATCAACCGCATCGCGCAACGCTTCAGCCGACGCTCTCACCGCGCGCGGAAGCAGTCCACACGTATCGACTACAACGTCCCAACGGCGGCCCGCGAGTTTCGCCAGATCGCTGAAGCGATCACCCCGGATCGTCTCGACACCTTCAATAGGCGCCGCGGTGTGCCGTCCACGATTGAACAGCGTGATCTTGTGTCCTCGCGTCACGGCTGCCGTCACAAAGTGGCGCCCGACAAACCTCGTTCCGCCAATAACCAGGATCTTCATGTTACGAACGCAGACGGCCCATCACAATCGAATCGACAAATCGCCCGTCGCGAAACGCGTGTTGCCGCAACACTCCCTCACGCTCAAACCCAAACTGTTCGTATAGCCGAATCGCCGGTTCGTTATCGGCGTACACCTCCAGCTCGAGGCGCGTCAGGTTCAGCCACTTGTCCGCGAGATCGACTCCCGCCTGCATTAATGCCTTTCCGACGCCTTTGCCCTGCCACGCATCAGTAACGCTGATCCCGATTATGCCAGCGTGCCGGCGGCGAGGTTTGTGAGGAAACGTATCGATCGTCAACATCCCGATCACATGCTCGCCGCTCACTGCCACGAGGCTATAACAACTATCAGTCTCCGAAATCCGCTTGCGCCACTGTTCGCGCGACGGATACGGTATTTGCAGCGTGCCTTCGTAAACCTTCGGCGAACGAAACATCTCGTAAATCGCGGAACAATCGTCGGGTTCAGCGCGACGTATCTCTAATCCTTCAACAGCCACTCGTTTACCTCTTCTTTGCGGACGCCGTCTTCTTGCTGGTCTTCTTGCTACCAGCCTTCTTCTTGCTCGCAACCTTCTTCTTGCTGCGAGCATAGTCCGAGGCCGCATTCTCGCTGGCTCTGTATTTCACGATCCGCGCGATGAGATCGAAATCAATCGGCTGGCCCAACGGAAACTGCACAGTCCCTTTTCCGCCGTCGTACTGCGCCAGCTCCGCTTTGAATTCGGCCACGCCGCGGGGCGCTGGATAAACGCTAACGTGGTTCTGATAACCAGCGAAGTAGATCAAAACGCGATTCGACTTAAACGCCGGCATTTGATAACTGATCACTTCCTGAGCGCCAGGCGCGGCTTTCTGAATCGTCTTGCGAATCCTTTGCAGGATCTTCTTCACGTTGCTCGGGAAACCATCGATGTACTCGTCAATGTTGTTGGGGGCGCTTCTCTTCATCCTGTTGCCTCCTGAAATCTGGGAGATGCTTTTCGAAATAGATACTCATCGGATCTTCGACATATTCGCCAAACGGCGCGCGACGTTGAAAACCGCAACGCTCGTACAACCCAATCGCCTCAACCTCATAGATTCCTGTTTCCAGCCGCACGGTGTTCGTGCCATGGCGCACGGCGTACAAAGCTAAGTAGCGCAGCATTAGCTTTCCCAGGCCCATCCCGCGAAACTCCGGCCGGACAAACATTCGTTTCACTTCGCCATAATCACCGAACATCTTGATCCCGCCACACCCGGCCAGCTTTCCTTCGTACCACGTCACAAAGAACACAACCTCCTCGCGCAACAGTTTCTCGACGCTAAACGCATGACGGCTCTGCGCCGGATACGGATGGCCCATCAGGTGCTCGTCGAGCTCGCCAATCAACTCGATCGCCTCGGGCGAGTCCGGAGCTACTTGTACGACTTCAATTGACATCCGAAAAGGCATTATAGTCATGCATCATAACTTTCAAGACACCCCAGGAGACAACATGATCGTCGAAGTGCGAAGCTATCGCGTTAAGCCAGGCCGCCGCGCCGAGTTTATCGAACTTTTTGAAAAGCGGGCCATCCCCGCATTGCGCGCCCATGGCATGCAGGTGCTTGGTCCCCTACTGGATCTCGAAAACCCGAACAAGTTTGTGTGGCTGCGAAGCTTTCCATCTCTGGAAGAACGGGAGCGAATGAGGAACGAGTTCTACGAAGGAAAGTTGTGGAAGAATGAACTGGAAGCGATCGCGATGCCGATGCTCGAGAGCTACGATGTGATCCTCTGCGAAACCTCACGAGGCTACGTCTGCGATGGACCAAAAGAAGGTTCTTGAGGTTTTGCCCGCAAAACAAAAAGAGGGCGGCCCCAATCAAGAAGCCGCCCTCGTAACCCGCTAGGGAAGTTTAAATCAGGCTACACCGCTCTCTAGAAAACGTAGCGCAACTGCAATCGTCCCGAACGTGCACCGCTCGTACCAACCGAGACGCCCGAATTGAGATCGGGCCGGTTGAAGTTCGGGTTCGTCACGTCGCCGTCAGACAGCCCGCCAACTTCGAAACGGAAGATTGGCGTATTGAACACGTTGAAGTAATCAAACCGTATTTCAAAACGATCCTCTTCCCACGGAGTAAACGGGATCTTGAACGAGCGTTGCAGGCTCATGTCGAAGGTGTTGTAACCCGGAGCGCGCAACGTGTTGCGGCCCGCGATGCCGGTGCGAATCGAAGGATCGACCAAATAGCGGACGTCGTTGAGCGTCACCGGATTGCAGTTGATGTCGAAGAAACCGGTCGCCGATGCGTCGCATCCCTGCCCCGCAGCCAGTGCGTTCCCGAAGCCCACGGACGTCGCCGGAGCTAACGGATTAGCGATCGACGGTCGATCGTTTGTGCCACTGAGATCGCCATTCAAGTCGATGCCAGTAACAAACGGCGACGAAACGTTTCCTGACTGGTAACGCCAGATACTCGAGAACTGGAATCCACCCGACAGTTCTTTCCAGAAACCGGATCCGACTCCGGGGATGTCCCACAATCCTGACAAAGTAAAGATGTGCGGAACGTCGAAGTCAGACAAGCCAAGATCGACGCGACGATTGTTCGGGTCCGAACCGACGCTGCTGCCGCCGGTCGTCGCGAAGATCTCGCTGTTCGTGTTGTCGATCGTCTTCTGGAATGTGTACGTCGCGCGATACAGGAAGCGGTCTCTGAAACTACGCTCGAGACGCATTTGCAGACCGTGATAGTGCGAGTCGCCGCCGTTCGTGCGCGAGATGACCGATCCTCGCGTAGCAAACACGCGACCGTTTAGATTCAGGCTGCCCGGCAGGCCCGGATTCAACTGCTCGTTGATGAACAGGTGTGTTCCGCGTGTGCCGACGTAAGCCACGTCCAAAACGTTGTGACCCGGCAGTTCACGCTGAATACCGAAGTTCCAAACGTAAGTCTCCGGGTTCTTCAGATCCGACGGAATCACGTTCTGTGCGGCCTGTGGGTTCGCGACCAGCGTCGCCGGAAGCGCCGCTTCCGTGAAGTTTGGAATACCACGGCCGCCGATATTCGCGCCCTGCACTGTGGTGCCTAACGCGTTTGGCGAGGTGCCCATGATGTTGCTCAGGATGTTGTTGAAGAACACGTCGTAGTTGACCGCGAAGCCACCGCGAATGACTGTCTTGTCGCGGCCGAAGACGGTTCCCGTCAAGCCGGACTCGAAATGCGGTGACCACGCAAAGCTAACGCGTGGTCCAAAGTTGTTGTTGTCTTTCTCTTGTTCGACGCGCGTCTGCAATGGGGCGTCGAAACCTGTGAAAGCCGGGAACGGTGCGTTGTTAGCAACCGCGCCGAAGTTTTCATAACGCAGGCCCAGGTTGAGTGTCAGGTTCGGTCTGATCTTCCAGGCGTCGTTAATGAAAACCGCGTACGTGGTGACGTTGGGATAGTCGAGTCCAGGGCCGAACACTTTCGCGGCGGCGCCACTGCCGACGCCGGAGAATGAGTCGACGAAATTACCGAACGTCGGGAAACCACCACCGGCAGCAAACGTCAGCGTGCCACGCGTGTTGATCGGCACGAATTGTTTCGCCCGTTGCCAGAAGATGTCGGTGCCTACGCGGATCGTGTGATTGCCGTGCGTATGCGTCAACGTATCCTGCAACTGCCAGTTGTTGAAGATGCGGCCTTGCGGGAAAAGCGCAGACAGTCCGGTCGTTGAGATCGTCGTGCCCGCGAAAGCGAATTGTGGTCCACCGGTGGCCAGGGCGGTATCGCGCGGTCCAAAGAAGAGATTGAACCGGCCGTAACCGAAACGCGCTTCGTTTACAGTGCGAGGGGAGAAAACGTACGTGTCGCTGATCAACATGTTCTGCGTCAGTGACGGCACGTCAATTTCGAAACCCGCAAACTGGCTGCCCGCGGCGCCACTCGACGGATCCGGAAACTGGTTGGTGAATACCTGGCTGTTCGCGAGATAACGGAACGAGACGCTGTTCTTATCAGACGTGGTCCAGTCGACGCGCGCGAGGTAGTCGTAAGTGTTTACCGGTTGCGCGCTGAATCGCGTCGCCGTGCCGAACTCGATGTCGGGCCGGCCACCGCCAAGCGGCACGTTGATCAGGTTCGTCTCGCCACGCAGATCGCCCACGATCGCGAGATATTGATCGAGGTTCACGCTGGCGCCGGCCGGAAACAGCGCACGCAACTGATTGAGTCCGTTTTGAGTCGGGACGATTGCACGACCCGTGACCGAACCGGCGCGCACGAGATCCGCCTGGAACGTTCCAAAGAAGAACAACTTGTTCTTGATGACTGGTCCACCCAACGAGAAGCCGAAAGTGTTTTGACTGAACTGCGGCACTTCCGTCAGGTTCGACTGCGCCTTCTGTCCCGGCGTCAACGCATCGAACGCCGCGTTCTGAATGATGTCGTAGGCCGAACCGTGGAATTGGTTCGAACCACTGCGCGTGATCACGTTCACAACTGCGCCGCCCGCGCGTCCGAACTCCGCGGAGTAGTCGCCGCCGAGCACAGTCACTTGAGAATAAGCGTCACGAACGGATGGTTGATACACCTGACCGGTGATCGAATTGTCGTTGTTGTCCATACCGTCGATGAGTTGGTTGTTGCCGCGTGGACGCAGGCCGTTGATCGAAAACTCGGTGCCTTGCACGAAACCCGCAGCGACACCGTTCGCTCCGCCGACGTCCGCCACACCCGGAAGTGTGAACACGAGGTTGACGGGATTGAGTCCAACCACCGGCAAGTCGCGGATCTCGCGCTCGCCTAGTGTGTTGACGCGCGCGCCGTCGGAGCTTTGGACCACGACTTCGTTGCCGGCGCTGACGACTACTTCTTCAGTCGGGCTTCCGATTTCGAGTTTTATCGGAAGGTTGAGAGTTTGCGCCGCGTTTACTTCAATCTTGTCCAGTTTAGCGGTCTTGAATCCCGGGGCCGAAACTTCGAGCATGTAGGCCCCGGGATCGACCGCGTCGAGACGAAAACTACCGGAGCTGTCGGCGACTGTGTCGCGCGATACGCCGGTTGTCAGGTTTGTAATCTTGATTGAGGCATTGGCAATTCCGGCACCGTTCGGATCTTCGACAGTGCCGGTAACGAAGCCCTTGCTTGTTTGTGCTGACGCCGAGGCAAACGCGCCCAGCGTCAAAACTACAAGCAGGGTAAATAGAACTTCTAACCTCTTCATACTACGAAACTCCTTTGTACCTGCTCCGATCTCTCGGAGACTGTTGGCCTCCGAGTTCTCGGAGGTCGTTTGATCGCCTGGGGTGCGAATGATTCTTGGTTCACTCATCGCGAGTACTTGCTCCGAACTTTCGGAGTACGAGCGGGAGCAACCGCATTAAGACGCAGAGCGAAAGCGCAAGAGACGTGCCCCCAAATGTGGTGGCGAGTCAGGCCCGTCCGTCACTCGCGCGGTGCGCTTCGTCCCAAACGTGGTTGATGAATTTGGATTTTGGATTTGGAGGACTTGCGAGGAATGGATTGAGATAAGAGAAGCGCAAGCCCGTCAATCGCACCGCTTCCAGAGTTTCGTATTAGCTGAATCGTCTGGATTTTCGTATTGAAGCGCTGAGAATGTTCCGCTACCAGCGTAGCGCACGTTTATCTGGATCGTTCGATAGCGCCTTTGCAGCGATTTGTCTAACCGCCTCATTCGAGTCATCGCTAACAAGTTCCCTCAGCGTTGCCCGAAACGACATTATTAAGTGCGGCACTTTAGCGATGAGTTCGACATAACGGAACCTCACCCGTGACCTGGAGTCGTCCAATCCACGCGCTATGGCTGACTTGACATCCGGTCGCGTAGCGATGGGAGCACTCTTCGCTATGTGCGTTGCGAGTGCTATAGCCGCCGCAACGCGTTCTCCCGGTAGCGCCGAGTCTGACATTAATAGAATGCGATCGAGTGGGACCTGTGGGGCCAGTAGCGCAATCTCGTCAACAGCCTTTTGGCGGCCCTCATATCCTGCCTTGAAAAACTCGCGCGCCAGTATGCGCATTTCATCCTCTGCAGCCGACAGCGGTTCGCTTAGCATGTTTCGAGAGTCTTGCCCGTTTGTCGCAGCCGTCGGTTTTTCTTCTGTTAATCGACCTTGTTTCTTGATTTCGCTAATCAAGATTGTGCACGCTGGAGAAACTGCGGCCTCCATGTTTTCACGAAGCCTGTAGTTGAGCCGGGAGATCCCGTCGAGGTCCGAAGGGAGCTTCAGGCTTTTATCTTCCTCGGCTATAAAGAACGCGCGTTTGGCTCCAAGGCGCCCCATGAAGAGTCCAAGCTCGAAAATCACGTTGTCACGGGGCGATGAATAGGAGTCGTCGCGGCTTTCAAGGAGATCGTCAGGTGTAAGGACCAGAACAGCAAAGTCGAAGTTGTCGAGCGCGTTCAAGAGGGATTGCAAGTATGACACGCCTGGTTTGAATACCCCATTTTTCCAAATCGTTACGTTGGCGTGCGGATGAAGGTGGACTTCAATCCATCTCGCCACGGGTTCTCCCTCGGTTGAGGATCCAATGAAAATTTCGGGTAATGGTTGACTCATGCTTGTTCGCTTCCGCTAATGATTTGAACGTCAACTGCGCACGGCGCCAGCGATGTTAGATGAGGCTTTGTTCCGATTTTCGGGTTGGGCAGTGGATTGCGGTTCACGCGAGTTGACGATCCGTTGGGCCGGTTCTTTCTTCCATGCCTCAAAATCGAGCAACTGCGCGTAATTGTTGATTGCATAATTCTGCCGCTCAACGAAGTGCGAAAAAGCTCCAAGGCTGCCGGTGATGCCACAAACTAAGACCAACGCGAAGAGCAATACCGAGAGATCGAACGACCACGACCACACGATTTTGATGATGGTTATTAAGAGCGATAAAGTCAGGCCCAACGTCAAGATTCCCGCCATGTGCTTTTCCGCCGTGAGCTTAGTGATTCTGCTTCCCGCCACTGGGTCAAAGCACTTGATGTAGTCGTACTTCATCGGGAACTCGTCGTTCCATGCCGAGGATCTCACAGGCTTCGGTAACACATGTGACACGACGTTCCACAAACCGAGAAAAAGAATCGATACCGTATACGACAGTACAAAACCAAAACCTACCATCACGACTATCGACGGATACTTCTCGACAGGTTTGTTGAGCCATTCTTCGATGAATCGGGCGGATCTCGCCGGACCAACCGCCGCCGAGGCCAGCAGGCCAATAATCACCGCGCCGGGCACGATGCGCGCGATGACGTCGTAGAAGAGTTGAGGTATCGAAGGCTTGATGCTGAAGCCATCGTCGTTCTGAACAGGCATGAGGACCTCCAGTCTGAGGTGACTTGTGTGCGTTATTCCTGTTTATCCGCGACTTACTGTAAGTCTAAACAGCTTCTGATTGCGAGGAGAAGTGAAACTCTTTCACTTTCAGCGCCGGGAGAAGTGCGGCGTTGCCGCCCTGTCCTTCCGAGTTACCAACGCGTTCCGGTTTGCCGATCATGTCGATGTTGCCGGGAGCGAGGAGGGCCGTCACGCTTTGATTGAAGCGGAAGTTCTTCACCGGATACTGAATCTTACCGTTCTCGATGTACCAGATGCCGTCGCGCGTGAGACCAGTCTGCAACGCGGTGCGTGCATCGACCCCGCGGATGTACCAGAAACGACCGAGCAATATTCCGCGGTCCATCGACTTGATCATGTCGTCAACTGAAACCGGCGGCGCTGAACTCTCGATGATGCTGTTCACTGGACCAGGCGTCGGCTCTTTGCTCTTCTGCTTCGCCCAGTAGCGCGAGTAGACGAGGTTCTCCAACACGCCGTTGCGCACGAGATAAATCTTCTGCGCCGGAAATCCGCCTTGTGCAGACTTCGAACCGGGCAGTTCCGGATGCCACGGATCGCTGTAAACGTTGATGCGTTCGTCGAAGATCTTCTCGCCGACTTTCGTCTTGCCACCGGGAGCAGAAAACGGACTGCGCCCTTCTTCCGCACTGCGCGCGTCGAAACTGAACGCTAGTTGGCCCACGAGATCGGCTACGGCCTGCGGTTCGAGTATCGCCGGATAGACGCCTGGTTCGAGCACACGCGGATTTCGCGCATCGAGCGCTTTGCGAATCGCCTCGTTCGCTATGCGCGCGGTGTCGAGTTTCGTCACGTCGAAATGGTTTCGCAGGAAGTAACCGGAACTCGTGCCGTCAGGCGTGCGCGCAGTCATGCCGAGGCTGACCAAACTCGATCGGTCGTAAATGAAGTTGCCGTTCTTCGTCGCCGAGGCGCCCGCGCCACCACGCGCCTGGTGAAAACCGGCTCCGATCACTTTCGATTTTTCACACGCGGCGATGGCGTCGTTGATCGTTTTCGCGCGACTCGTGAGCGAGATATTCGAGGTCGCTTCGGCGTAGCCTTGGACCGGTTTGTAAGTTTGCTGGCCGATGGTCGGCATGTACTCACGATCGACCGGCGAGATGCGGGCCAGTTGTTCGGCTAACGCGACGGTTGATTTGAGCGACTCGTCGTCGATCTCGTTTGTCGAAGCAGAACCGCGCTTGCCGCCGATCCAAACTGTGACGCCGACGCTCACGTTTTCGCGCGCCCCGCTCGTCGTGAACGCATTCGCGGCGAAGCGCAAGTGACCGTAGTTTTCGCTGTTGACGCTGACCGTCGCGTCGTCGGCTTTCACATAGCTCAATAACTTTTCACAGATTTTGCGTGCTTCTGTTTCAGTCAGTAGCATTTTTATAAATCTCCTTACGTCGTTGCCTTCGCCGCGGTATTGAGTACGTTCACCTGCCGGAAGCGAGCCGGTGGACAACCGTGACTCACGGCGTTCGACTGCCCGGGTTCGCCCTTGCCGTCGTTGAAACTGCCGCCAAGCTCGTACGTCGACGTTCCGCCCAACGCGTCGAGCGAGTTCCAGAAGTCAGTGGTGCGCGATTGATACGCAACGTCACGCAGCATCTCACCGCGCTTCCCATTCTTGATCTCCCAAAACACCTGCCCGCCAAACTGGAAGTTGTAACGCTGCTGATCGATCGAGTAGCTGCCGTCGCCGTAAATCAGAATGCCCTTCTCGACACCCGCGATCAGCTCGTCGAGCGACTTGTTGTCAGTGCCTGGTTCGAGCGAAACGTTCGGCATGCGCGGGAACGAAATGCTGCCCCAACTGTCGCTGTGATTGCAGCCGTACGACTTCTTCTGCCCGGTCATCGCGGCGAGATCGCGCGTCGTTTGCCAATCGACAAACATTCCGTTCTTGATCAGGTGCCAACGTTGACTGGGAACTCCTTCGTCGTCGTAACCGACGGTCGCCAACCCGCTCGGCTGTGTTCTGTCGGCGACGAAGTTGACGATCTTCGACGCGAATTGCAGTTTGCCGAGCTTGTCGGGTGTGAGAAAACTCGTGCCGGCGTAATTGGCTTCCATCCAAAGCGAACGATCGAGCTCTGTCGGGTGGCCCACCGATTCGTGAATCGTCAACCAGAGGTGCGACGGGTGCAGCACCAAATCATATTTCCCCGCCTCAACTGATTTTGCCTTCAGCTTCATCACGGCTTCTTCGCCGGCTTGCTGCGCTTCTTTCTTCCAGTCGTGCTTCTCGATGTACTCGTAACCCATGCTCTGTGGACCACCGAGCGCGCTGCGCGATTGAAAGTCGCCGTTCGCGCGGTTTACCGCCGTCACATTGAAGTTTGGATTCGCGCGGACGATGTACTGATCGATAATCGAACCATCAGTCGACGCATAAAACTTCTGCTCGTTCACCCAGCCCATCGAGGAATTCACAAAGCTGACGCCCTGCGTTTTCATCGCCGATTCATTGAGCGAAAGCAGAAACTGGATCTTGTCGTCGATCGAGACTTCGAACGGATCTTTTTCGAAGGCGCTTTTCCAACTCGTCACCACTTTTTCGACGGGAACGAGCGAGATCCGCTTGCGTTGATACACCGAATTCGCGCGCGCGATCTCGACCGCTTGTTGAGTGATGCGACGAACGTCTTCCGGCGTCACGCTGCGACTCGACGCGAACCCCCACGTGCCTTTGTAGAGCACACGCACTCCGAAACCGAAATTCTGTCCGCGCGAAACGTTCTGCACCTGCCGCTCGCGCGTGTTGATCGACTCGCTGCGATAACGATTGATGCGAATGTCAGCGTAGGTGACGCCGAGTTTGCGCGCGGTGCTCAGAGCGACTTCGGCGAGAGCGTTCTTATCGACGACGGCAGCGGCCACCGCTTCAGCAGCAGCCACACTGTTGATCCATGAAGGAAGCGCCGGAAGCGACAGCGCACCGGCAGCAACCCCAGCCGTCTTGATAAAGTCACGACGAGACGTGGTCATATCACGAGCCTCCAGGTGTGTTTACGAACGGAGTTCTTATACATTATCAGTCAAGACCTATCGCGCAACTTTCGCGCGACGCAGCATCCAGCCGTACAGCAGAACAATCAATGCGATGAAAAGCAGAATGCCAAGCCATGGCGCCGCCGGGAAGTCGGCCGGCACGAAACCTAGAGGCGCATCGTTCGACAGTCCAACGATGAGACCGGCGTTGAGCACGCCCCACAAGCTCTCGCCAACGATCAAACCCGAGGCGACGAGCGTACCGAGTCGTTCAGCACGTTCCGGATTTCGCGACGATTGCGTCGCGCGGTTGTAGAAGTACGACAACACCGCTCCAACCACGACCGCAAACGTCGCCGACATCGGCAAATAGATACCAATGCCAACCGCGAGCGGCGGGATGCGCAGCTTGTTCATCGCGCCGAGCGCCGTGTCGAGCAAGATCAACCCCACGCCGACAAGCGCGCCGATTCCGATCATGTTCCATTGCAGACTGCCGCCAATCACGCCCTGAGCAAGCGCAGAGATCAAAGTCGCTTGCGGCGCCGGCAACGGATTTTCCGCAACCACACCGACGTTCGCAGCGCCGGCAAATCCATACGCCTTGGCAAGCAGGTTCAGCACAAATGGAATCACCGAAGCACCGGCCGCAACGCCGACGATGAGAGCGATCTGTTGTCGCATCGGCGACGCACCGACGAGCTGTCCGGTCTTCAAGTCCTGCAAATTGTCGTTGGAAATCGTCGCGCAGGCAAAGACGATCGCCGTCGTAAACAGCGCGAACGCAACGAGCGGCATGCGCGTCTCCGCCGTGGGCGTCACGACCAGGATGAGCGCCGAAGCGCACATCACGATCGACAGAATTCCCACACCCGAGATCGGACTGTTCGACGCGCCGATGAGTCCCGCCATGTAACCGCAAATCCCCGCGATAAGAAATCCGCCAATCAGCACGAACGGCACCGCGATCAACGTCACCCGAAGCGCGTAAGGCGCAAGCACTGACGACCTCGCAAACGAAAATGCCAGCCAACCGCTAACGAGCAAACACACGATCGTCAGCACGAGTATCCACTGCGGCGACAGATCGCGGTCGCGATCGTCGCGCGCTTCGCCGGTGCGCGAAGCTGCGAGTGTGCTGACGAGTCCGCCAACTACCGGTTTCGCCAGCCGAGCTAGCGTGTAGATCGCCGCGATCGCGATTGCCCCCGCGCCGATAAACCGCACCTGCGTTCGCCAGATCGCGATGGTGTGCGCGCCAAGCTCGACGCCCGGCCCCGCGGGTTGCGTTGAAGTCAGCCACGGCACCGCTATGCCCCACGCGATGATGAGTCCGGTGAGCATCGCCATGCCGACTGACAATCCGACGAGATGGCCCGCGCCAAGCAATGCGAGCGACCACGCGAAGTCATATCCCGTCGACGCAACGGCGCCGACACGAAAGAACCCGCCAAACGTACCGGCCGCAACACGCGTCGCAGTTACAATCGCCAAACCTCCGGAAGCAACTGCGCCGTAGATCACAGCGATGAGCCCTTCGCGTGCTTCGCCAGTCTCGTCTTTTGTTTCACCGCGCGTGCCCGATCCGACTTTCAAAACTTCCGCCGCCGCGACACCTTCCGGATACGGCAGATCGGAGTTCGTCACCAACGCGCGACGCAGCGGAATCGTAAACACCACGCCGAGCACGCCACCCGTGAGACAGATCAGAAACGATTGCCAGAACGGAAAACCGGTCCACCAGCCGACGATGACGAGTCCGGGCAGAACGAAGATGATTGCGGAGAGCGTCCCTGCTGCCGAGGCGACGGTCTGGACGATGTTGTTCTCTAGTATCGAAGAGTCTTTCACGACACTCAGAATCGCCATCGAGATCACGGCGGCGGGGATAGACGATGCGAATGTGAGGCCGACCTTCAGGCCCAGGTAAACGTTCGCGGCCGTGAAGATTGTCGTGATGAGCGCGCCTAGAATCAGGCCGCGTACAGTGAGTTCCTTAGGTTTCATAGAAGAATCCTCGTGCCCGCAATCTATCGAGAGCGAATTCCATTTCCAGCATGAGAATAACGATCAGGGATAACAGCAACGTAACGCTGGCGGTGGGCGCGGCAAGGAGGCCCCAAATTGCGCCTGCCAGTACAACCAACGGACGGATCAATGTAAATGGCCCAAAGACTAACACGCTAGTAATGCTTCGTATATCGACCGACGGTATGGCGCGAACAAAAAACGTCGCTATCAAGATCAACGCGTAAGGCACGTAGACCATCAACATCCGCGTCGCAACGTGCTCGAACGTGTCAAGCAACAGCGCAGGTTGAGGCGTCGCCGCTAACAATCCAACCGCAACTATCCCCGCAATCGCGACGGCAATCTGGCCCATCAGCGCTCCACGTAGCAACGCGCGGCGATAATAGTGTCGCTTGTCAATCAATGCGCTTCGCCCCGCGGCGTCGCGATAGCCGATAAATGCCGAATCTACCGTCGCCAGCAGCCATAGCAGCAAGATACTCATTCGATCTTTCCCAACGAGGCAATCCTGTTGCCCATGTTTCGCACGAACGCTTCGTTGTATTCGCGTCGAATTCCCACCAGCGAATGGAACACGCGCGGAATGGGGAGTCGCCACAGACTTGTTCCGTAGACGGTCGAGACGAAATCCGGCGCCGCCGATCGTGCGACGTTCAAGAGATGTCGACTCTTGTGCGCGCGCACCGCGGAGAGCACGCCGTCGTGTTTCGCCAGCGGTTCGCGCATTCGCACGGCATGAAATAGCCACGAACCAAACGGCGACATCGGCGAACTGTGAAAGTCGAAATGCACGAACGCCTGCGCGTCTCGATGCTGTTTGAGAAGCTCGGCAAGGCCGTCGCCGCGAAAGTGATGAAGAATTCCGGTTGAGAGAAATATGTCGGCGGGTTGCGCGAGACGAAAAGCGTTTGCGACGACAAAGGTGCAGTTGAGTTGCTCGCGCTCGGAGAGTCGTCGAGCTTCGTTGACGAGCGCTTCGTTGAAGTCCGCGCCGATCAGCTCGACGTCATCGCCGAGGTAGGCATTCGCAATCAGCCAGCGCACGACGAAACCAGTGCCGCAGCCGATGTCGACGATGCGAATGCGCCGGCTAAGTCCGCCTTCGCGCAGCGCTTTCAACAGCGGCTTCAAGAGTTCGCCGACACGTTTACCGTGCTGAAACTCTTCCGACATGCGTTGCATTTCGCAGTGCGAGGTGACGAGAAGTCGATCGACCGCGTTTGCATCGAGGACGCCGTCGCGATCGGGTATGCGTTCGACGATGCGGGCCGCTTTTCGATTACCAAACTGCGAAAACTGCTTCAGCACTTCCGACTTTACGACGGGCCGGCGTTGAAGCGTTTCCGGATCGAAAGAAACGATCGCATCGGAGATCTCGGGGCTGTAATCGGCGCCGTTCTTCATGCTGTTGCTCTGTAGGCAACTCGACGAAAAGCGAGGACCAACGACACAACGCACGTAAGCCAAAGGATAGTTTTGACGATCAGCACGAGCATGCTGTTCGGCTCAGAAGGAGTTTGACGAATCGCTTCCTCGAGTTGCCACCAGAAACTGCTGCTCATCAGACCGGCAAAGTAGGCCCACGCGAGAAGAAGAAACGTTGCACCCCACGGGCGAGATCTGGTTGTGGCCCAGGCACCGAGCAACAGCAATGCGCCGGCGACGTAGTCTTCGAACATCGTCGTGAACTCCACGGCCCAATGACCGATGCCACGACGCGCCGTCTCCATCACCGGCAACAGTGCTCCGATAACAAACCCAGCCGTAACTTCAAATCTCATGGGTGATTATTGCTTGCGCTTCTGCAACCAGACGTAAACAACCGCACATATGGCTGCAATACCCCCGGCAATCAATCCTGAGATCATCGTCCTTCTCCTCTCGAGATCATTTTGCGCATGACCGTGAGCTTCACGGATGACGGATACTGCTTCGAATGGTGCACCGCGTTGCGCGCGATCACGCCCTTTGACTCGTCGTAATTCTTACCGCCCGTGTTGAGGTTTCGATCGAAACGCGGGAAGTTGCTGCTGGAAACTTCGATCCGAATGCGATGTCCGGCGGCGAAGTAGTTACTGGTCGTGAGCGGCGAGAGCGTCACCTTGTAGACCTTGCCCGCCTGCATCCAAACGTTCGGCTTGTCATAGCCGTCGCGATAACGCATCCGCTGAATCGTTTCGTCGAGGTTGTAAGCCCTCCCGTCGGGATAAACGTCGAGTAGCTTCACGGTGAAGTCAGTGTCCTTCGCGTCCGACGAAACGTAGAGCGTCACCTCGATTGGACCACTAACTTCAACGCCCTCTTTCAGCGGTTCGGTGCTGTAGACGAGAACGTCGGCACGCCCCTCGTTCTGCCGTTGATCGAACGAACCGGCCGTGATCGCGTTCCCAGTACAACAGACATTCCCGCCAACCGACGGCACCGGATTCATCGGATCGTATTCAAACTTGTCCGCCGCATCCGCCGCCGGCGACGCTTCCAAGAGCGCGCCATCGCCGTTCAACGTATTCGCCTTGCCGCCACTCGAGAGAAACAACGTCATCGGCTGAGCCCCACTCGGCGGCCACGTATCCGACGTCTGCAATTTGTTGAGGCCCATAGTGTAGTAACGGACGCGCGGCATCTTTTCGCGCACGCC
>Ga0111538_10004252_pt1 | contig 19933 bp, 13 predicted proteins | sample SoiMethybrSBSTD1_FD_79669 | JGI IMG/M metagenome (GOLD analysis project Ga0111538, IMG submission 79669) | Bulk soil microbial communities from a Populus tree surrounding site in Tennessee, USA - Soil MetaG P. TD hybrid SBSTD1 (version 2)... | ecosystem: Environmental > Terrestrial > Soil >...
AGGGCGTAACGCGCAATGGCGGCGGGGGCGCTCTCGGCCGCATTGTGAGGGGTGATGACGAGGCGCGGCTGCGACCACAAGGGGCTGGCCTGGGGCAGGGGCTCCGTCTCGAACACGTCGAGTGAGGCGGCATAAAGTGCACCGCTTGCGAGAGCCGCCAGAATGTCCGCATCGACCTGCAGGCCGCCGCGCCCGGCATTGATGAGGACCGGACCCGGTAGCTCGGCGCTGCGGCCTTGGCGCGACAGCGCGCTGAGCAGCCGACGGTTGATGATGCCGCGTGTCTCGGCGGTCAGCGGCAGGAGGACGGCAAGGATGTCGGTGGCGGCGAGGAACGCGTCAAGCTCACCGGCGCCTGCGAACGAGGCCACCCCATCGATGCTCTTGCGCTCTCGGCTCCAGCCGCTGAGCCGATAGCCGAGCACGCCCAGGACCCTGGCCGCGGCCACCCCCAACACCCCAAGCCCCATGATGCCGACGCGGACCTGGTCGGCGGCGGCCTCCGGCAGGTACTCCCAGCGGCGCTGCGCTTGCAGCTCTCGAAATTCGCTCATGCGGCGGTGGTGAAAGAGGACGTTGAGAACGACGTACTGAACCATGCGGGACGTCAGGTCGGCATCGACGTAGCGCACGATCGGCAGATCGGGCAGTTCCGGATCGCTCAGGATGCCGTCGACACCGGCACCCACCGAAATAATGAGCTTGAGATTGGGGAGCGTCCGCAGCAGTCCGTGCGGTGGGTTCCACACCAAAGCGTAGTCGATATCGCCGAGGCGCCCGAGCGCGGGAGCGATGCGAAGGTCGAGGGCGCCATCTCGCGCGCGCACCTCCGCGGCGAAGAAATCTGCCCGCGCCCCTGCCGCAATGAGAAATGCCATGTGCCGTTGATCCCTTGCCCGGTCCAGGATAACGCAGATTAGGCTGGGACGCGCTAGGCCTCAGCTGGCGACCGCCGCACGATTGGCGACGGTGAGCTCGAAGGCGGCGGCCAGCAAGGCCTTGGTATAGGCGGCCTGCGGCCGTTCGAACACCTCCGTCGAGGGCCCCTCTTCGACAACTTTTCCGCTTTTCAAAACGACGATGTAGTTTGAGAGCGCGCGCACGACCTTGAGATCGTGGCTGATGAACAGGTAGGCGAGATCGTGGCGCTTCTGCAGATCGCGCAGAAGATCGACGATCTGGGCTTGCACCGACATATCGAGCGCGCTGGTCGGCTCGTCGAGCAGCACGAACTTCGGCTCCAGCACCATGGCGCGGGCAATCGCAATGCGTTGCCGCTGGCCACCCGAGAATTCGTGAGCGTAACGGTCCTGCGAATTGGGATCGAGCCCGACCTCGGCGAGGGCGGCACCCACGCGTTGCCGGCGTTCGCTATAGAGCATGCCGGGGGTCTGGATGAGCAAGCCCTCCTCGATGATCTGCCCGACGGACAGGCGCGGTGACAGGGACCCATAGGGATCCTGGAACACCACCTGCATTTCCTTGCGCAGCGGTCGCATGCGGCGTGAATCGAAACATTCAATGCGCGTACCGACGTAGGCGATCGGCCCCTTCGAGGACACGAGCCGCAGCAAGGCTAGGCCCAGCGTGGTCTTACCGGAGCCCGATTCACCCACCACGCCGAGCGTCTCGCCGGCGCGCACCTTGAGGGAAAGCCCGTCGACGGCTTTGATGTAGTCGACCGTGCGCCGCATCAGCCCGCGCTTGATGGGAAACCAGACCTTGAGGTCTTGGGTTTCCAGCACGACGGGTGCTTTCGGATTTGGCACCGGCGGCCGGCCCTTGGGCTCGGCGGACATCAGGTGACGCGTGTAGGCGTGTTTTGGCTGGGCGAATACCTCGCTGGTCTTGCCCGCCTCAACGACCTTGCCGGCATTCATCACATAGACGCGTTCCGCCATCTTGCGTACGACGCCCAGATCGTGCGTGATCAAGAGCATGGCCATGCCGAGCTCGGCTTGCAGAGATTTGAGCAGCTCCAGGATCTGGGCCTGGATAGTGACGTCGAGCGCGGTCGTGGGCTCGTCCGCAATCAACAGATCCGGCTCGTTGGCGAGCGCCATGGCAATCATGACGCGCTGACGCTGCCCTCCCGAAAGTTGGTGCGGGAAGGCACCGAGCCGCTTTTCGGGTTCGGGCAGGCCGACCTTGCGCAGCAGCTCGAGCACGCGCCGACGCGCCGTGGCATCATCGAGCCCATGGTGCAGCTTCATGATCTCGCCAACCTGCTTCTCGATCGTGTGCAGGGGGTTGAGCGAAGTCATCGGCTCCTGGAAAATGATGGAAATCTTCTCGCCCCGGATTTCGCGCATCTCGTGCAAGGAGGCGCGCAGCAGGTTCTTGCCGGCGAACTCGATTTCGCCGGTGGGATGCGAGGCGGCGGGGTAGGGCAGGAGGCGCATGATCGAAAGCGCCGATACGGTCTTGCCGGAGCCCGACTCGCCGACCAGGGCGACCGTCTCGCCCTTGCCGATGCGAAACGAGACGCCCTCGACCGCCTTCACGGTATGCCCGCCGGAGCGAAAATGCACCGACAGGTTGCGGATGTCGACCAGAGGGGCTTGGTCCAGCATGCGGGCGTTCACCGAAAGGTTTTGCGTGGGTCCAGTGCGTCGCGCACGCCCTCGCCGATGAAGATGAGCAGACTGAGCAGCCCGGCGATCGAAACGAACGCGGTGATGCCGAGCCAGGGCGCCTGTAGGTTGGCTTTGCCCTGGGCCAACAATTCGCCGAGCGACGGGGAGCCCGGCGGCAAGCCGAGACCCAGAAAGTCGAGGGCCGTGAGCGCCGTAATGGATCCCGATAGCTTGAAGGGAAGGAACGTCAGCGTCGCCACCATGGCATTGGGCAACAGGTGCTTGAACATGATTTTGCCGTTGGAAAGGCCGAGCGCCCGCGCCGCGGTGATGTACTCAAAATTCCGGCCGCGCAGGAATTCGGCGCGCACGACGCCGACCAGATAAACCCAGTGGAACAACAGGAGCACACCCAACAGCGTCCAGAAGCCCGGCACGAGCACGGAGGAAACGATGATCAGCACGAACAGGGAGGGGATCGACGACCAGATTTCCAGGAAGCGCTGGAAGACCAAATCGACCCGCCCGCCAAAATAGCCCTGCGTCGCCCCGGCAGTAATGCCGATCAGCGAGGAGAAGATCGTCAGCAGCAAGCCGAACAAGACCGAGATGCGAAAGCCGTAAATCATGCGGGCGAACACGTCGCGACCTTGATCGTCGGTACCCAGCCAGTTCCGATTGCCGATGGCGTGATAGCGCGCCAGCTGGTCGGCGGGCGCATCGCACAGCTGGGCGCCGGAGGCCCAGGGCGGCGGACCGGGAAAGCCTAGGCATTGCCCGGTGAGGTTCTTGATGCGCGGGTAGTCCTTATTGATCGAATTGTAGGAGTAGCCGATCGGCGGCCAGATGGCCCAGCCGTGCTCGTTGAGCTCGTCGAGGATCACCTTGTCCTTGTAGTCCGTGACAGCCAGGAAGCCGCCGAATTTGGCTTCGGGATAGTCGACAAAGACGGGGAACAGCAGCTCGCCCTTGTAGTAGGCGACAATCGGCTTGTCGTTGGCGATCAGCTCGGCGAACAGGCTGAACAGGAAGAGCCCGAGGAAAAGCCACAGGCTCCAGTAGCCGCGGCGGTTGGCCTTGAAGTTGTGCCAGCGCCGCCGATTGAGCGGGGAAAGCGAAAAGCCGGCGCTGAGCGAGCGAAACGGCAGCAGGCCGCGCCCGAGCTGGCGGCTGGGTACCGGCGCCGGCGCGGGCTCGGAGGGCTCGCCCGGTTTCACGATCGGTTTGTCTTTGAGGCGCGTATCCAAGCGGCTCAGACCTCCCGCGTTTCGAAATCAATGCGCGGATCGACCAACGTGTAGATGAAGTCAGACAGCAGATTGATGGCCAAGCCTAGCAGGGCAAAAATGTAAATGTTGGCAAAAACCACCGGATAGTCGCGGTTGATAACGCTTTCGAAGCTCAACAGCCCGAGGCCGTCGAGGGAAAAGATGGTCTCGATCAGCAGCGCACCGGAGAAGAACGCATGAATAAAGGCGCCTGGAAACCCGGCAATGATCAGCAGCATGGCGTTACGGAAGACGTGACCGTAAAGAACCTGGCGCTGGCCCAGGCCTTTGGCTTGGGCGGTCAGCACGTATTGCTTGCGGATTTCATCGAGGAACGAGTTGCGGGTCAGAAAGGTCATGGTCGTGAAGGCACCCAGCGACATCGCAATCAACGGCAAGGTGAGATGCCAGGCGTAGTCGGCCGCCTTGCCCAGCAAAGATAGCTGGCTCCAGTTGTCCGAGGTAAGCCCGCGCGATGGGAACCATTGAAAGAACGAGCCACCGGCAAACACCACGAGCAGCAGCACGGCGAACAAAAAGCCTGGAATGGCGTAGCCGATCACCAGGACGCCGGAGGTCCAGGTGTCGAACCTCTCGCCGTCATGCACCGCCTTGCGCACGCCGAGCGGAATCGAGATCAGATAGGTAATGAGCGTCATCCACAGCCCAAGCGATACCGAGACGGGCAGTTTTTCCTTGATGAGCTGGAGCACGCTGACGTCGCGGAAATAGCTCTTGCCGAAGTCGAACATCAGATAGTTCTTGAGCATCAAGAAGAAGCGCTCGTAGGCGGGCTTATCGAAGCCGAATTGCTTCTCGAGTTGTTTGATAAACTCCGGATCGAGACCTTGCGCGCCACGGTACTTCGAACCGCTCTCGCCCAGGTTCTGGCTGGCCTGTCGGTTACTAGTGCCGCTCAAGCCGTCGCCCTGGCTGCCGCCGATGCGCGCCGTGGCGGAAACGTCCGTGCCGGTAATCTGGGCGATTACGCGCTCGACCGGACCCCCCGGCGCGAACTGAATAACAGCGAAGCTGATCAGCATGATTCCGAACATGGTCGGAATGATCAAAAGCACTCGCTTCAGGAGATAGCTTGCCATCAGGCCAAATTGCTCAGTCGTTGCTCGGACTAGTTGATCGTCTTCAGTTTGGCCGCCTTATCGGCATCATACCACCAGCTATCGAGGATGCCGCGATCATAGCGAGGCTTCGTTGCCGGGCGCGCAAACTTGTCCCAATAGGCGATGTTGTGCGCCGCCTTGTACCATTGCGGGACCCAGTAGTGTCCGGCGCGTAGAACGCGATCGAGCGCCCGCGTCGCCGCCAGCAAATCTTCCCTGCTCCTGGCCTCAACGGCCTTGGCGATCAAGGCATCGATTGCCGGCTGGCTGATGCCGGCAAGGTTGAAGCTGCCCTCGGTCTTGGCGGCTTCGCTGCTCCAAAAGTTGCGCATCTCGCCGCCGGGCGTTAACCGCAACACATAGCGGGTCGTCACCACGTCGAAATCGAAGGCTTTGACGCGCCGCTCGTACTGCGCCGGATCGATGCGGCGCACGGAGGCGGCGATACCCAACGCCTCGAGGTTTTTCGCATAGGGGAGCAAGATGCGCTCGCTGACGGGATCGGTGATCAGAAACTCCAGGCTCAACGTCTCGCCGCGGGCATCGGTGCGCTTGCCGCCCTTCACCTCATAGCCGGCCTCGCTCAACAGGCGTGCGGCCTCACGCAGCAGCTTGCGATCCTGCCCCGAACCGTCCGAGACGGGTGCCGTGTAGGGGGTCTCGAACACCTCGGCGGGCAATTGTGCACGAAACGGCTCGAGCAGGGCCAACTCGGCCGCGCTCGGCTTGCCCGCCGCCTTCATCTCCGAATTCTCAAAGAAGCTCTCGGTGCGCTTGTAGAGCCCGTAAAAAATGTTCTTGTTGGTCCATTCGAAGTCGAAGGCGTAGTCGAGGGCCTTGCGCACGCGCACATCGGCGAGTTTCTGGCGGCGCGTGTTGAGAAAGAAGCCCTGCGCGCCGGAGGGGTTTTCGTCGGGCATGGTGAGCAGGACGATGCGGCCCTGCCGCACGGCCGGCACGTCGTAACCGGTCGCCCAGTCGCGGGAAGTAAATTCCTCGCGCAAGTCATAGGCACCGGCCTTGAAGCTTTCCAGGGCAGCGGTGCGGTCGCGATAGTACTCGAAGCGCACTTCATCGAAGTTGAAGCGGCCGCGCGTGACCGACAGGTCCTTGCCCCAATAGTCAGGGCGCCGGCGATAGGTGACGAACGTGCCCTGCTTGAAATCGCCGACCTTGTACGGTCCGGAGCCCAGGGGAGGCTCGAGCGTTGTCTGCTCGAACTCGTGGCTCGCATAGTAGGCTTTCGACAAAATAGGCAAGCCGGCGACGGTCAGCGGCAGATCGCGGACTTGCGTGCCGGTGAAGGAAAAGCGCACGCGCGTTGGGTCGAGAGCCTGCGCTTCGGCGACGTCGCGCAGCAAGATCCGGTAATTCGGGTGACCCTTTTCCTTCAAGGTTGTGAAGGTGAAGACGACATCGTCCGCCGTCAGCGGCGAGCCGTCGGCAAACCGGGCCTCGCTGCGCAACTGGAAGGTGACCGATTTGCCATCGCCGGCGAGCTCGGCGCTGCGCGCAATCAGGCCGTAAACGGCATCGGGTTCGTCGGTTGCCCGCGTCATCAGGGAATCGAACAGCAGCTCGAGACCCTGGGCAGGATCGCCCTTGAGGATGAAGTTGTTGAAGCTGTCAAAGGTGGTGAGCGCGCCCGTGCCGATGGTGGCGATGCGACCCCCCTTGGGGGCATCCGGGTTGACCCAGCCGAAATGCGCAAAGTCCGCGGGATACTTGAGGTCGCCGAAGGCCGACAAGCCGTGCTGGCCGTTATCGGCCGGCGCGTTCGTCGCCGACACGCAAACGCAGAACGCCACGGATGTAAAGAAGCGCAACCGCCTCAGCATGAGCTGATCCGCCTCCTTGGCGCGTTGAGTTAGCCGCGGACGTCGGCCAGTCGTTTTGCGGCGACATCATCATACCACCACACCCGCAGGAATGAGGTATTGCGGGACGGAAGCTTGCCGGGACGGCCGAACATGTCCCACATGGCCAGCCGATCGAAGGGCATATGCCATTGTGGCACCACGTAGTAGTGCCACAAAAGGACGCGATCGAGCGCGCGCGTGGCGGCCACCAGCGTGTCGCGATCCGGTGCCAAGATGATCTTGTCGATCAGCTTGTCGATGGCAGCATCCTTGATGCCGATCAGGTTGCGGCTGCCTTCCCTGTCGGCCGCCTCCGTGCCCCAGAAATCGCGTTGCTCGTTGCCGGGTGAAACCGATTGCGGGAAGCTGCCGACGATAATGTCGTAGTCGAACACGTCACGCCGGCGCTGGTACTGCGAGGTGTCGACGATACGCACACTGACCTTGACGCCCAGCTTCTCCAGTGCCGACTTGAACGGCAGCACGATGCGTTCGAAGTCGGGCTGCACCAGCAGGAACTCCGCCGCCAACTGTACGCCGTCCTTGTTGGTGAGAACGCCGTCCTTGGGCTTCCAGCCGGCCTCGCCGAGCAGCTTGGCGGCTTCCGACATGTGCTTGCGCGCATCGTGTGGTGAGGCATTGACCGGGTTCTTCCATTCGGTGCTGAACACTTCGGGGGGAACCTGGTCGCGTACTTCTTCGAGAATGGCGAGCTCGCGACCCTGCGGCAGCCCGCTGGCCTTCAGTTCAGAGTTGTCGAAGTAGCTGCCGAGCCGGATGTATTGGTCATAGAACAGGTTCTTGTTGATCCACTCGAAGTCGAGCGCCAAATTGAAGGCGTGCCGCACGCGCGGATCCTGGAATTGCGGGCGGCGAATGTTGAAAACGAAGGCTTGCATCGGGGCGACGCTGGCGATTGGCAAGGTGTCGAGCTTGACGAGGCCGCGCTTGACGGCGTCGAAGTCGAACGCCGTCGCCCATGCCTTGGCGCTGCTCTCCCGCCAAAAATCGAGCTGGCTTGACTTGAACGCCTCGAAGGCGGGCACCCGATCACGGAAATAGACGTATTTAACTTCGTCGAAATTCCACTGACCTTTGCCAACCGGCAAGTCCTTGGCCCACCAATCCTTGACACGCTCAAAGGTGATCGAGCGGCCGGCATCGACTTCCTTGATGCGATAGGGCCCCGAGCCGAGCGGCACCTCCAGCGTCGACTTGCCGAGGTCACGCGGCTCGCCATTGGCCGCGGTGCCTTCCCAGAAATGCTTGGGCAGGATCGGCAGCTCACCCACGATCACGGGCAGCTCGCGGTTGCCCTTGACGTCGAACCTGAACGTCACCTGGTTCTCGCCGGTCTTCTCTGCCTTGGTGACGTTCTTGTAGTAAAACGCGTAGTTGGGGGACGCTTTCTTGATGGCATCAAGCGAGAACACGACGTCCTCGGGCGTGATCGGTTTGCCGTCGTGAAAGCGCGCGCCCTGGCGCAGCTGGAACGTGGCGGAGGAATGGTCGTCCGGGTGCGTCATCCATTCCGCGATCAGGCCGTAGGCGGTGGTTTCCTCGTCCGGGCTCGACGACATCAATTGGTCATAAATCAGACTGACGCCGGCCGCGACCGAACCCTTGACGGGGAAGGGATTGAGGGAATCGAAGCTGCCGAGCGCCCACTGGCGCACGCGCCCGCCCTTGGGCGCGTTCGGATTAACCCAATCGAACTGTTGGTATTCGGGACCGAATTTCGGGACCCCAACCAAGGAAACGGCATGCTGCTTGACCGCCTCGTCCGCGGCGAAAGTCGGCAGCTCGGCTGAGAGGAGCAGGAGGAAAAAAGCCGCCGCGACGCTTCCCAACCCATATTTGCGAGCCATACGCAAGCCCGTCCTTCGCTAACAGGGGTTCACGATCATATCATCAAACGCGAGATATATGGCCACCACGGGGCCGGGCGCCAAGTTAATCCTTGTCCACTTCCCCCGGGCTTCCCGCGCTTGGGGGACCGCCATTGAAGGCCTTGCTGGCCGCGCGGGCAAGCCCCGTCTAGTAGCCGAGCCAGGCCTCCAGAGGACCTTTCGGCAGGGGCACCAGGAACCAGCGCTCGAACATGAAGAACAAGGCAACGGCTATGCTGGTCCCGGCCAAAATCCCCTTCCAGATCGCGTAGCTGCCGAAATACCACATGAAAAGAGCGATATAGATCGCACTTGCGGCATAGATGCCGATATAGCCGATCGCCCCGACGTAGAGCAGCAACGGGATGAGGACGGTAACGATCTTAAGAAAGGCGGACTTGCTCACGAACGGGATGCCGGCGCCAGCACCGCGGAATACACCTCGATAGAGGTTGACGAGGCTGGCGGCCGACATGGCAAGCGCGATCAAGAAGGGAAAATAGCCGGGCTCGGGGCCATCGGATTCCCATCCCACGCCAAGGCGCAGGCTATCGCCGATGACGACCGCGCCGGCGGCGAGAAAGGCGAGCGCCACCACGATCTCCATGGTGCGCTTGCTGACAAGGCTTGAACCGGGCTGCTGGTCGGCGTCGTGCATCGTCGATGTCTGCTCAAGCTGGAACGAAACACCCGACCCGAACCTTCACGTTCGGGTCGGGCGTGCTGTGCACTTTATTTCTTGGCCAGGAAGCCCGCTTCCGCCATGAGGTCTCGGTGGGTTTTTTCCGCGCCCTCCAACCAGCCCACGAATTGGTCGCCCGACATCATGGTTTGATTGTAGGCACCCTTCTCCATGTAGTCCTTCCAATCTTCGGTCGCGGCGACCTTCCGGAAGAGATCGACGTAGAACGCGACCTGCTCCTTGCTGATTCCCGGGGCGCCGAAGACGCCGCGCAGCATCTGATACTCAACATCGATCCCCGCCTCCTTGCAGGTGGGGATATCGGACCAGGCCATGTCCTTGGTGACCTTCTCCGTATAGGTCGAGCGCTTGGCATCGAAAAGGCACAACGGACGCAGGGACCCCGCGCGCCATTGGGCCACCGCTTCGATCGGATTGTTGACAGTGGAGTCGATATGTTTGCCGACCAGCTGCACGGCTACGTCCCCGCCGCCCTTGAACGGCACGTAAGTCATTTTCTTGGGCGCGGTCAGGCGTTCCAAGGCCACGGTGATGATCTGATCTTCCTGCTTGGAGCCCGTGCCCCCCATCTTGAATTTGCGATCATCGCCAACCTTGACGGCGTCGAGGTAGGCCTTGGCCGACTTGAACTCCGCCTCGCTGTTCACCCATAGGATGAACTGGTCGAGCGCCAGCATGCCAACGGGCGTCAAATCCTTCCAGTTGAAGGGCACGCCCGTGCCGAGCGGGGTCGTAAACAGGTTGGAGAGCGTGATTACAATCTTGTGCGGATCCTTGTTGGCGCCCTTGATTTCCAGAAAGCCCTCGGCACCCGCGCCGCCCGGTTTATTGATCACCACCATGGGCTGTTTCATCAGGCCGTGCTTGGCCACGACGCCCTGCACAAAGCGGGCCATCTGGTCGGCACCGCCGCCGGTGCCCGCCGGCACGATGAACTCGACCGGTTTGGTTGGCTCCCAGGCTTGCGCCGTCGCCGACTGCGTCAGCGCAGCCAGGATGCCAAGCGCCACGCTCGCGCTGGCCAAAGGTGACTTGGCGTATCGCAACATCGTTTCCTCCTCCTCCTCTTGTTTTGCTTCCTATTGCTTTGCGCCGACAACTTTGCGCGGCGCGGCGCGCATCGTTCCCAACAGGGAGCCGAGCAGTGGCCAAAGCAGCATCAAAAGGCCGAGCGACATGATGCTGGCGACCAGCGCGTTCGAGAAAAAGATCGTCACGCTTCCTTGCGAAATCAACATCGCCTGGCGGAAGGAGCTCTCGGCTTGGTCGCCCAGGACGAGCGCCAGTACCAGGGGTGCCAGCGGATAGCCCAGCTTGTTGAAGGTGTAGCCGACGATGCCAAACGCGACCATCACCCATACGTCGAACATGGCATTGTTCACGGTGTAGGCGCCGACGGCGCAAATCACCATGATGGCGGGCGCGATGATGGAAAACGGCACGCGCAGGATGGCGGCAAACAGCGGCACACAGGTCAAGACCACGATCAGCCCGGCAATATTGCCTAGATACATGCTGGCGATCAGCCCCCAGACAAACTCCTTCTGCTCCACAAACAGGAGCGGCCCGGGCTGCAAGCCCCAGATCAGCAGGCCGCCCAGCAGGACGGCCGCGGTTGGCGAGCCGGGGATGCCGAGGGTCAACATGGGCAACAGCGCGCTGGTGCCGGCGGCGTGGGCGGCAGTCTCGGGCGCCACCACACCCTCGATGGTGCCCTTGCCGAAGGCGTCGCCCTGTTTGGAGAAGCGTTTGGCCAGGCCGTAGCTCATGAACGAAGCGGGCGTGGCCCCCCCAGGCGTTATGCCCATCCAGCATCCGATCAGACAGCTGCGTAGCGAGGTGAACCAGTAACGCGGCAACTGCGCCCAGGTGCGCAACACCGCGTTGAGCCGCAACTTGCCATCGGCGCCCTTGAACTCCAGCCCTTCCTCCATGGAGTTCAGCATCTCGCCGATACCGAACAGGCCGATGACGGCGATCAGGAAGCCGAAGCCCTTCAAGAGGTCGGTGAAGCCGAAGGTCATGCGCAGTTGGCCCGTCACGCTATCGAGCCCGACGGCGGCCAGCCCAAAGCCGAGGCACATGGAGGCGATGGTCTTGGGCGCGCTGCCCCGACCCATGCCGATGAAGCTGGCGAACGTCAAAAATTGCACGGAAAAGAATTCCGCTGGCCCGAAGCGGAGCGCGAATTTGGCGACCAGCGGCGCCAGGAAGGTGATGACGATCACGGCGAACAGGGCGCCGACAAACGAGGAGGTGAAGGCCGCGGTCAGGGCCTCGTCGGCGCGGCCATTCTGCGCCATCGGGTGGCCATCGAACGTGGTGGCAACCGACCAAGGCTCACCGGGGATGTTGAACAGGATCGAGGTGATGGCACCCCCGAATAGCGCGCCCCAGTAGATGCAGGACAGCATGATGATGGCCGAGGTCGGCGGCATGGAGAAGGTGAGCGGCAGGAGGATGGCGACCCCATTGGCCCCGCCGAGACCCGGCAGCACGCCGATGATGACGCCCAACAGGATGCCGATCATCATCAAAAAGACGTTGTACCAGCTGAGCGCGACGGCAAACCCACCCATCAGCGAGGCGATATCGTCCACTGCGTGTCTCTTTCTCGGCCGTTTCCTGGGCGTGGCGGTCTAACTCGCGGGAGGGAGCGCAGCGCCGCCTTTCTGGTATACCATGTGCCAATTAACCGGACGACGCAACTCCCTGTTTGCCGCCGTCGGCGCGCCATTCGTTGCGAATCGTTGGCAGGAAGCCAATTTCCTGCTAAGCGCTTGCGGCTTGTCCGGCGCGACGGGCCTGGTGTATGGTATACCAGAAACCAGCGGCGCGGACCGGTTGGATGGGGTGCAGCGCGTGGCCGATACGCAGCTTAAAATTGCTCCGATAGGCGAGGGGATCTCGCTCAAGGCCCGGGCCTACGAGGCGCTCAAATCCGCCATCCTCAACATGAACATCTACGCCGACGAGGCCGAACTGCGCCTCGATGAGCGCGATTTGTCGCAGCGCTTCGGCGTCAGCCGCACACCCTTGCGCGAGGCGTTGGCCCAGCTCGATCAGGAAGGCCTCGTGCGCATCGTCGCCCGGCGCGGCATCTTTATCGTGCGCAAGACCAAGGCCGAGATCCTCGACATGATTACGGTCTGGGCCGCGCTCGAGAGCATGGCGGCACGGCTCGCCACGGAACAGGCGGCGGGCGACGAGATCGCCCAGTTGCACACGCTCGTCGACCAGTTCTCGCAGGACGAAATCGCCCGCAAAATGGGCGAATACTCCGATGCGAACATCAAGTTCCATCAAGCCATCATCGGCCTTGGCAAATGCGTGCTGATCGTGGAAATGAGCAATGATTTGTTCTTCCACATGCGGGCGATCCGACAGCGGACGATCTTCGAGCAGGACCGCGCGAAGCGGTCGATCGTCGACCACAAGGAAATCGTGGCGGCGCTGGAGGCGCGGGACACCGAAAGGGCCGAGCGGCTGGTTCGTCAGCACACCCTGCGCCTGCGGGATCATGTCGACCGCTACGTAAATCTCGACTGACGCGTGAAGCCGTTGCCAATCCAAGTGCTGCGAGCAAAGGACAGGAACCCATGGCGGCCGACAGCGATTTGAGGCGCATGCCCCCGCCGGCATAACGCCCCGGCCCCGTGATAGAGAACCGCGCGCAAAAAAGCGCAAATTTGTTGAGGGAGGACGCGAAATGTCCCTAGCAGACACAAAGCCAGGCGAAGCCGAGCGGGAGCTTACGGATGGCTTTCATCTCATCATCGACGCGCTCAAGCTCAATGGTGTCGAGACGATCTACGGCGTTCCCGGCATTCCGATTACCGACTTCGGCCGCATGGCGCAGGCCGCGGGCATTCGCGTGCTATCGTTTCGGCATGAGCAGAACGCCGGCAATGCGGCGGCGATCGCCGGCTTCCTGACGAAGCGGCCCGGCATCTGCCTGACGGTTTCGGCGCCGGGGTTTCTCAATGGTCTGACGGCTTTGGCCAATGCCACGACCAACTGCTTTCCGATGATTTTGATTTCGGGCTCCTCCGAGCGCGAGATCGTGGACTTGCAGCAGGGCGACTACGAAGAGATGGACCAACTGGCCATCGCCAAACCCCTCGCGAAGGCCGCCTTCCGTATCCTGCACGTCCACGACATCGGCATCGGCGTGGCACGCGCCATCCGCGCGGCCGTGTCTGGTCGGCCCGGCGGCGTCTATCTCGATCTGCCGGCCAAGCTCTTCTCCCAGACGATCGAGGCAGCGGCGGGTGAGAAATCTCTCGTCAAGGTGATCGATCCGGCACCGGCTCAGCTTCCGGCGCCGGCGGCCGTGAAGCGCGCGCTCGAGGTTCTAAAGGGCGCCAAGCGCCCGTTGATCATCCTGGGCAAGGGCGCCGCCTATGCGCAAGCCGACGATGCGATACGCGGCGTGGTGGAAAAGACGGGCATCCCGTTCCTGCCGATGAGCATGGCAAAGGGGCTGTTGCCCGATACGCACCCGCAGTGCGCCGGGGCCGCGCGCTCGACCGTGCTCAAGGAGGCCGACGTCGTCATGCTGGTCGGCGCGCGCCTCAATTGGCTGCTCTCACACGGCAAGGGCAAGACCTGGGGGGCGCCGGGAACGAAAAAGTTCATCCAGATCGACATCGAGCCGAAGGAAATGGACAGCAATGTCGAGATTGCCGCTCCGCTGGTCGGCGACATTGGCTCGTGTATGACGGCTTTGCTCGAGGGCATCGAGGCCAGATGGCCGGCAGCGCCGGCCGATTGGCTCGCCGCCGTCAAGGCCAAGCGCGAAGAGAATATTGCCAAGATGGCGCCCAGGCTCATGAAAAACTCGGCGCCGATGGACTTCCATGCCGCCCTCGGGGCATTGCGGGCGGTCATCAAGGAGCGGCCGGATGCCATTCTTGTCAACGAGGGCGCGAACACGCTCGACCTGGCGCGCGGCGTGATCGACATGTATCAGCCGCGCAAGCGCCTCGACGTCGGCACCTGGGGCGTCATGGGCATCGGCATGGGTTTTGCCATCGCCGCGGCGGTCGAGACCGGCAAGCCCGTGCTGGCAGTCGAAGGTGACAGTGCCTTTGGTTTCTCGGGCATGGAGGTGGAGACGATCTGCCGATACAACCTGCCGGTCTGCGTCGTCATCTTCAACAACAACGGGATTTACCGGGGCACCGACGTCAACGCCGGCGGCGGCTCCGATCCGGCAACGACCGTGTTCGTCAAGGATTCCCGTTACGACAAGATGATGGAAGCGTTCGGCGGCATCGGCGTGCATGTGACGACCCCGGACGAGCTGAAGCGCGCCGTCGACAAGGCGCTAGCATCGGGCAAACCGACCCTCATCAACGCGGCGATCGATCCAGCCGCCGGCAGCGAGAGCGGCCGCATCGGCAATCTCAACCCACAAAGCGTGGTGAAAAGGAAATAGTGGAGCATAGAATGGGTAAGGCACTCGAAGGCGTCCGCATCCTCGATTTCACCCACGTGCAATCGGGGCCGACCTGCACGCAGCTGCTCGCCTGGTTTGGCGCCGATGTGATCAAGGTGGAGCGGCCAGGCGTCGGCGATATCACGCGCGGCCAGCTGGTCGACGTGAAAGGCGCCGACTCGCTCTACTTCACCATGCTGAACCATAATAAGCGTTCGATCACAATCGACAGCAAGAACAAGAAAGGCATGGAGATCCTCGAGCGGCTGGTGAAGACATGCGACGTCCTGGTGGAGAATTTCGCGCCCGGCGCGCTCGACCGCATGGGTCTTACCTGGGAGCGTATCCAGGAGCTCAATCCGCGCATGATCTATGCCTCGGTGAAAGGCTTCGGACCCGGGCCTTACGAGGACTGCAAGGTTTATGAGAACGTGGCCCAGTGCACCGGCGGCTCGGCCTCCACCACCGGCTTCCGGGACGGCCCGCCGCTCGTCACCGGCGCACAGATCGGCGACAGCGGTACCGGCTTGCATCTGGCGCTCGGCATCGTCACGGCGCTCTATCATCGCAGCACGAGTGGCCGCGGACAGCGCGTCACCTGTGCCATGCAGGACGGCGTGCTCAACCTCGCGCGCGTAAAGATGCGCGATCAGCAGCGCCTCGCGCATGGGCCGCTCACCGAATACAGCCAGTATGGGGAAGGCATCCCCTTCGGCGATGCGGTGCCGCGCGCGGGCAACGACTCCGGCGGCGGCCAGCCCGGACGCATCCTGAAATGCAAGGGCTGGGAGACCGATCCCAATGCCTACATCTATTTCATTACGCAGGCGCCCGTCTGGGAGGCAATTTGCGACGTGATCGGCGAGCCCGGCTGGAAGACGCATCCCGACTACGCCAAGCCGCCGGCGCGCTTGCCCCGCCTCAACGAGATATTTGGCCGGATCGAGCAGTGGACCATGACGAAAAGCAAATTCGAGGCCATGGAGATCCTGAACAAGTACGACATTCCTTGCGGGCCGATCCTCTCCATGAAGGAATTGGCCCAGGACGATTCGCTGCACGCGACCGGTACCATCGTCGAGGTGGACCATCCGGCGCGCGGCAAGTACCTGTCGGTCGGCAATCCGATTAAGCTCTCCGAATCACCCTCGGAGGTGAAGCGGTCCCCGCTGCTCGGCGAGCACACCGGGGAGGTCTTGGCCGAACTCGGCTACTCCTCCGACGAGATTGCGGCGCTGGCGCAAGCGGGCGCTACGGCGGCCCAGAAAAAACAGGCCGCCGAGTAGCAATTCGAGCCCCAAGCGGCGGGGCGGCAACGTGAACCGAGCGGAGGCATGGTGATGCGGATCGTGGTGCATGGGCAGGAGGCCTTCGGCAAGGCCGTGCTGGAGAAGCTGCTCGAGCGCAAAGAAAATGTGGTGGCGGTGTTCTGCGCGCCTGACAAGGCCGGCCGCCCCGAGGATCCGCTCAAGGTGTTTGCCAAGGAGAAGGGTCTGCCCGTGCACCAGCCCAAGAGCTGGAAGACCCCGGAGGCGCTCGAACTCATGAAGTCGGCCAACGCCGATTTGTGCGTGATGGCTTACGTGACGCTGTTCGTGCCACAACCGGTGCTGGATGCGCCCAAGCTCGGAACCATCCAGTATCATCCCTCGCTATTACCCCTGCACCGCGGCCCCTCCTCGATCAATTGGCCCATCGCCATGGGGAGCACGGAGACGGGGCTTTCCATCTTCTGGCCCGACGAGGGGCTGGATGAAGGCCCGATCCTGCTGCAGAAGAAGGTAGCGATTGGCCCGGATGAGACCTTGGGCGATGTCTATTTCAAAAAGCTGTTTCCGCTGGGCGTCGATGCCATGATGGAAAGCATCGATCTAGTGCGCGCGGGCAAGGCACCCAGGCAGGCGCAGGACCACGCCAAGAAAACCTACGAAAGTTGGTTCAAAAAGGATGTGGCGCAGATCGATTGGGCAAAGCCCGTCGCCGAAGTCTACAACCTGATCCGCGCGGCCAACCCGGCGCCGGGCGCCTGGGGCGTGCTCAACGGGCAAAAGCTCGACCTTTTCGACGCGGGTAAAGTCAACGCCAGCGGCAAGCCCGGCGAGATCCTTCAGCTTGACGCCAATGGCATGACGGTTGCTGCCGGCGGCGGCGCCATTCTGGTGAAACGCGTGCGCGGTGCCGACGGCAAGAAGGTCGCGGCCGCCGAGTGGGCTGCCTCCGCCGGGGTCAAAGCGGGCGACAGTTTTGCCAAGCCGGCGGCGAAATCGATCGGTTAGTCTTCAGCAAACGCGCGAAATTCTGTGGAGGGAAAGTCATGGCCGTGAAGTCGGATATCGAAATCGCGCGCGAGGCGAAGATGCAGCCGATCGCGGAGGTCGGCAGAAAGATCGGTATTCCGGCCGACGCGCTCCTCAACTATGGGCCCTACAAGGCCAAGGTCTCGTTCGACTTCATCAATTCGGCGCAGAAGAACAAGGACGGCAAACTGATCCTCGTTACGGCGATCAGCCCGACGCCTGCCGGTGAGGGCAAGACCACCACCACGGTGGGGCTCGGCGACGGTCTCAATCGCATCGGCAAGAAAGCCATGAGCTGCCTGCGCGAGCCTTCGCTCGGCCCCTGCTTCGGCATGAAGGGCGGTGCGGCCGGCGGCGGCTACGCGCAGGTGGTGCCGATGGAGGACATCAACTTGCACTTCACCGGAGACTTCCACGCCATCACTTCGGCACACAACCTGCTCTCGGCCTTGATCGACAACCACATCTACTGGGGCAATCCCGCCGGGCTGGACAGCCGGCGCGTGGCCTGGCGCCGCGTCATGGACATGAACGACCGCGCGCTGCGCTCGATCGTGAATTCGCTGGGCGGGGTGGCCAACGGCTTTCCCCGCGAGGATGGTTTTGACATCACAGTGGCCTCCGAAGTGATGGCCATCCTCTGCTTGGCGATGGATCTGAACGATCTCGAGCGGCGCCTCGGCAACATCGTCGTTGGCTATACGCGCGAGCGCAAGCCGGTCAAGGCGGCCGACGTCAAAGGCGATGGCGCCATGACCGTGCTGCTGAAGGACGCGCTGATGCCGAACTTGGTGCAGACCCTGGAGAACAACCCGGTCTTCATTCACGGCGGTCCGTTCGCCAATATCGCGCACGGCTGCAACTCGGTGCTGGCAACGCGCACGGCCCTCAAACTGTGTGACTATGTGGTTACCGAGGCCGGCTTCGGCGCCGACCTCGGCGCGGAGAAGTTCTTCGACATCAAGTGCCGCAAGGCGGGGCTCAATCCAGCAGCGGCGGTCATCGTTGCCACCGTGCGCGCGCTCAAGATGCACGGCGGCGTCGGCAAGGATGACCTGAAGCAGGAAAACGCCGCGGCCGTCGCCAAGGGCTGCGACAATCTCAAGCGGCACCTGGAAAACGTGCGCAAGTTCGGCGTGCCGCCGATCGTGGCCATCAACCGCTTTGTCACCGACACCGATGCGGAGATGGCAGAGGTGATGCGGGCCGCCGAAAGCGCCGGCACCAAGGCTTATGTGTGCACGCACTGGGGCGATGGCGGCAAGGGCATCGAGGCACTGGCACGGCAGGTCGTGGAGGTGGCCGACAGCGGGCAAGCGAAATTCAAGCCGCTCTACGCGGACGCGGTGCCCCTGCGCGACAAGGTCAAGACCATCGCCACCGAGATCTACCACGCCGCCGATATCGCTTGTGACGGTGCGATCGAGGCGCGCTTCAAGGAGCTGCAGGAGGCCGGTTACGGGCACCTGCCCGTGTGCATGGCCAAGACGCAATATTCGTTCTCGACGGATCCCAACAAGCGCGGGGCACCCAGCGGACACATCGTGCCGATCAGGGAACTACGGCTGTCGGCGGGCGCGGAGTTCGTGGTCGTGATCACGGGCGAGATCATGACCATGCCCGGCCTGCCGCGGGTGCCCGCCGCCAATAGCATTCGCCTCAACCAGCAGGGACAAATCGAAGGTCTCTTCTGAGCCCTGCGCGTTGGGCTAAGGCCTGGCACGAGGTGCCGCCAGGCGCCGCGCCACCGCGGCGCGGCTGAGTTTGCCCGTGCTGCCGGTCGGCAGGCTGTCGCAGACTTCGATGACGTCGGGAACCTTGAACTTCTCGATCTGTCCAGCGGCCCAGCTGCGCAATTCCTCCCCGGTCACGACGGCGCCTGGGGCCAGGGTCACCATGGCGCCGATGCTCTCGCCTAGCCGCGCGTCGGGTATGCCCGCACAAAGCGCGCCGGTGATCGCGGGGTGGCGCAGCAAGAGCTGATCGATCTCGGCAGGGGCAATCTTGTTGCCGCCGCGCGAGATGATGTCCTTCAAGCGGCCGACAATCTCGACGCGCCCGTCGTCGCGCAGGCGTGCCTGGTCGCCGCTGCGCAAAAATCCCTCGAGATAGGCGGCGGCGCTGAGATGCGGATCATCGAGATATCCCAGCATAGCGAAGGGCGTCTTGATCAATAGCTCTCCTGCCTGCCCCGGCTTTACCGGCGCCCCGCTTGCATCGACGATGCGGTAGTCCACCCCTTCGGTCGGCGTCCCAATCGAGCCTATGCCGGCCGCGACTTCGCTCGGCGGCAGGCAGAAGTCGCAGGCGCCGGTCTCGGTTAAACCGTAAAGATCATAGATGGACGTGTGCGGAAAGGCTGCACGTGCATTGGTGTTGAGCTGATGGCCGAGGCTTTCGCCCCCGCTCAGGAGCATTCGCAGATGGGGCGCGGCGGGGGCGCGCAGTGGCGCGAGCAGCGCTCGCAGCATCGAGGGCACGACGGCCAAAACGCTGGCGCCAGCAGCGAGACTTGCGTCGAGCGCCTCGGCGCTGAACTTTGCCACCAGGTGCAGTCGGGCCCCGCTCAGGATGGCGAGCAGGCTGACCCAGATCCCGAAAATAAATCCCAGTTGCAGGGGGACGACGACGCTATCGTCGCGCCTGAACGTGAGCAGGCGATCGAGGACCTGCAGTTTGCCCAGCAAGCGCTCCTCGGCGAGCACCACGCCCTTCGGTTCGCCCGTGCTTCCCGACGTGAAAACGATCAGCGCCGCGCTGCGCAAAAGGTCCCGCGCTGG
>Ga0111538_10004253_pt1 | contig 19933 bp, 19 predicted proteins | sample SoiMethybrSBSTD1_FD_79669 | JGI IMG/M metagenome (GOLD analysis project Ga0111538, IMG submission 79669) | Bulk soil microbial communities from a Populus tree surrounding site in Tennessee, USA - Soil MetaG P. TD hybrid SBSTD1 (version 2)... | ecosystem: Environmental > Terrestrial > Soil >...
ACGCCGCACGGCTCGACGATCGCAGCCTCCAGGTCGCCCAGGCAAGCCTCGACGAGCTTGCACGCATGCGCGATTACGTCGGCGCCGGCCGCCCGATACCGGTCGCGCGCGAGCTCATCACGCGGATCCGGCTGGTCGCGAAGGGTGGCCCGCGCGAGCCCGAGATGGTCGCCGCGGCGGCGCCGCAGCTCATAGCACCGCTACCGAGTCCGCAGGTCCTTGCGGCGCCTCCGCCTCCCGCTGAGAAGACGCCGCCTCCGGCACCGCCGCCGGTCGTCGTGGCTGCAGCGCCTGCTGCGGAGCCGGAGCTGACGGCCGAAACTGAAGAGCGGCCGGCACCCGTCGGCCCGCCGACTCGCGACGCCAGCGCCGACCGCGGAGAAGTCGCGCGCGTCGATGCCGACCTCCTCGACAACATGCTGAACGTCGCGGGCGAGGTCAGCATCTACCGTGCCCGCCTCGAGCAGCAGGTGTCGTCCATCGACTTTAACCTCGCCGAGCTCGGCCGCGTCGTGCAGCGCCTGAAGGACCAGCTACGCAAGCTCGAGATCGAGACAGAGGCGCAGATCCTGCACCGGCACGTGGACTCCGGCGCGCGGCGCGACGACTTCGACCCGCTCGAGCTTGACCGCTACTCCGCGATCCAGCAGTACTCGCGGGCGCTGACCGAGTCTTCGTCGGATGTCGGCAGCGTTCAGGGACTCCTGGCGACGCAGCTGCGCGACGTGCAGAACCTGCTCGCGCAGCAGGGCCGCATCGTCTCCGAGCTCCAGGGCGGGCTCATGCGCACGCGCATGGTCCCGTTCCAGCGCCAGGTCCAGCGCCTGACGCGCATCGCGCGCCAGGCCGCGGCCGAGACCGGCAAGAAGGTCGAGGTCCGCATCAACGGCGCGGCCGGCGAGCTCGACCGGCAGGTGCTCGAGCGCATGCTCGCGCCCTTCGAGCACATGCTGAGAAACGCCATCGTGCACGGGATCGAGCTGCCTGCGGCGCGGGTCGCCGCCGGGAAGGACGAGACCGGCGTGATCGACGTGGCGCTGAAGCGCGAGGGCTCCGAGGTCGTCATTACCGTCGCCGACGACGGCGCCGGCGTGAACCTGAAGCTCGTGCGCGACCGCGCGGTCACGCTCGGCCTCATCACGCCGAAGCAGGAGCTTTCCGACGAGCAGGCGCTGCAGCTCATCCTCGAGCCCGGCTTCTCGACGGCCGGCAAGGTCACGCAGTCGGCAGGGCGCGGCGTCGGCATGGACGTGGTCGCGACGGAGATCAAGAAGCTGGGTGGCTCGCTCTATACCGAGACCTGGGCCGCCAAGGGCACACGGTTCACGGTGCGACTGCCGTTCACACTCGCGATCAGCCAGGCACTCGTGACCCGCGTCGGCGAGGAACTGTTCGCGCTTCCCCTGCCGACGGTCGAGGGCGTCGTGCGCGTGCCACGCTCGGAAGTCCAGAAGCACCTCGCCGAGGAAGCCGCGAGCTTCGACTACGGTGGCCAGAAATACCGCTTCCAGCACCTCGCGGGCTTCGTCGGCGGCACACCGTCCACGGCGCCGGAGCACGACGCCGCCGTGCCCGTGGTCCTCGTGCGTGCCAGCGAGCAGTCGACCGCGATCGTGACCGACGAGCTGATCGGCAGCCGCGAGATCGTCGTCAAGACGGTGGGGCCCCAGATCTCCGGCATCCGCGGCATCTCGGGCGCCACCATCCTCGGGGACGGCCGCATCTGCATCATCCTCGACGTCGGTGCGCTGGTGCGCTCCGAGTGGAGGAACAAGCCCGCCGCCGAGCTGCGGGCGCCGATCCAGCCGGCGCCTCAGGTCGACCGGCGCATCTTCGCCCTGGTCGTCGACGACTCGATTACCGTGCGCCGCGTGACGCAGCGCTTGCTCGAGCGCAATGGCATGCGCGTCGTGACGGCGAAGGACGGCCTCGAGGCGGTGTCGGTGCTCCAGGACGCGGTGCCCGACGTGATCCTGCTCGACATCGAGATGCCGCGCATGGACGGTTATGAGGTCGCCTCGCACGTGCGCAACGACGTGCGACTCAAGGATGTGCCGATCGTCATGATCACCTCGCGCGTCGGCGAGAAGCACCGCGCGCGCGCCATCGAGCTCGGCGTCAACGAGTATCTCGGCAAGCCCTACCAGGAAGGGCAGCTCCTGCAGGCGATCGAACCGCTGGTAAGGCGGTCGGCGACGTGAACGCGGAGCAGGAGCTCTATGGCCTCCTCGTGCCGCTCCTCGACGAGCGACTGCTAGTGCCGCGCGCCTGCATTGCGGAGGTGACGAGTTTCCAGCCGCTCCAGGAGATGCCCGGCGCGCCGCCCTGGTACCTCGGCATCCAGGCCTGGAACGGCCGCGGGGTGCCGGTCGTGTCCTTCGAGGGCGCGTGCGGCAAGCGCATCCCGGTCATCGGCGGCCGCACGCGCATCGTGATCTTCTCCTGCCTCGGACAGAAGTTGCCGGCCGGGCATTTCGGCATCGCGACGCAGGGCTTCCCGCAATTGGTGCGCGTGAACCCGCATGTGATCGCGTCGGACAACTCGCGCGCGTTTCCCGAGCGCTCGCCGGTGCTGTGCCAGGTGCGGATGGTGAACGAGCTGCCGCTGATCCCGGACCTCGAGCGACTCGAGGAAATGATCGCCGACGAAACGACAGTTACTGCGGCATAGAAGAGGGGACGCTCCCCGATTTCCTTCAGTCCTTCGGGAAATCGGGGAGCGTCCCCTTTTTCAAACCGCCCTAGGCGAGGTCGCCGGCGATGGTTTGCAGGACGGCGAGCGCGGCGAGCGCGGCGGTCTCGCTTCGGAGCACGCGCGGTCCGAGGCCGCAGGCGCGATAGCCGGCGGCGAGCGCCGACTTCCGCTCCGCATCTTCGAGTCCGCCTTCCGGGCCGACCAGGAGCTCGACCGACGTCGCGCCGCGCGCGGCGGCGGCGAGCGAGGAATCCGCATCGGGCGACAGCAGGAAGCGCAGGCCCGCGTCGGCGGGCTTCGCCAGCCGCGCCGCGAGGGTCACCGGCTCCAGGACGTCAGGGACACGCGCCCGCCCGCACTGTTCGCAGGCGGCGACCGCGATACCGCGCCAGTGCGCCGTCTTGCGGTCGCGGCTGTCCGCGTCGAGCTTGACGACGCTGCGCGCGGTCGCGACCGGCACGATCGCCGCGACGCCGAGCTCCGTCGCCTTCTGCACCACGAGGTCCATGCGTTCGGCGCGCGCGATGCCCTGCACGAGAGTCATCGCGAGCGGGGACTCTGCGCGCGCCGCCGTGCGGCCGGTCACCTCGGCATCGACCGAGCCGTGCCGGAGCGCGGCGATTCGCGCGGGGTAATCCATTCCATCGCCATTGAAGAGCGTTACCGCGTCGCCAGCTCCGAGTCGCAGCACGCGCGTGACGTGTGCCACCGCGGGCCCGCGGAGCGTGACGCGCGCGCCCTCGGCGAGGGCGGTCTCCGTGTGCACGCGGATCAGGCGCACGCCGCATCCAGGGCGCCGCGGGCGACGCCCGCGAGCCAGTCGATCTCCTCCGGTGTGATGACGTAAGGCGGCATCAGGTAGATGACGTTGCCGACGGGCCGGAGCAAGGCGCCCTGGGTGAGCGCGTACTGGTAGGCGGCAATCCCGCGCCGCTCGCGCCAGTCGTAGCGCTCGCCGCTCGCGCGGTTTTTCACGAATTCCACCGCCGCAATCATGCCGGTCTGACGCACCTCGGCGACGTGCGGATGGTCGGCCAGCGGCGCGAGCGCCTCGCCGATGCGACGCGCGAGGTCCCGGTTGCGGCCGATAACGTCCTCGTCGCGGAAGATTCCGAGCGTCGCGAGGCCGGCAGCGCAGGCGACCGGGTTGCCCGTGTAGCTGTGCGAGTGCAGGAAGGCCGTCAGCTTCAGGTAGTCGTCGTAGAACGCGCGATACACGGCCTCTGTCGTGACGACGACCGACAGAGGCAGGTAGCCGCCCGTCAGGCCTTTCGAGAGACACATGAAGTCCGGCCGGATGCCCGCCTGCTCGCAGGCGAAAAGCGTCCCGGTGCGGCCAAAGCCGACGGCGATCTCGTCCGCGATCAGGAGGACGCCGTGGCGGTCGCAAGCCTCGCGCAGGAGCCTCAGGTACGCCGGATGGTACATGCGCATGTTGCCCGCGCACTGTACGAGCGGTTCGACGATCACGGCCGCGATTTCGTCCGCGCGCACCGCGAGCGTCGCCTCCATCTCCGCGAACTTGCGGCGGCTGTGCGACTCCCAGCTCTCGCCCGGCTCGCGCAGGTGGCAATCGGGGGAGGGCACGGTGATCACGTCCATCAGGAGCGGCTGGTACACCTTCTTGTAGAGCTCGACGTCGCCGACCGCGAGCGCACCGAGCGTCTCGCCGTGGTAGCTGTTCGAGAGCGTCACGAAGCGGCGCTTCCCCGGCTTCCCGACGTTCTGCCAGTAGTGAAAGCTCATCTTCACCGCGACCTCGACGGCGGCCGAGCCGTTGTCGGCCCAGAAACAACGCGTGAGGCCGTCGGGCACGATCCCGACGAGCGCCTCGGAAAGCTCGAGTACTGGGCTGTGCGTGAAGCCGGCGAGCAGCACGTGCTCGAGGCGCTCGACCTGCGCACGGATCGCCGCGTTGATGCGCGGGTTCGCGTGCCCGAAGAGATTGACCCACCAGGAGCTGATGCCGTCGAGGTAGCGCCGGCCGTCGAAGTCGTAGAGCCACACGCCCTCGCCGCGCTCGATCGGCACGAGCGGCAGGCGCTCGTGGTCCTGCATCTGCGTGCAGGGATGCCAGACGACGGCGAGGTCGCGGGCGGCGATCACCGCGTTCTTCGAGGGTCGCTTCATCGCGGCGAGTGTATGCGATTGGAAGCGGCGAATCGCGCGGGCTAAGCTCTCGCGATGTCGATTCCACTGGTTGCCATGGGCCTCGTGTCCGGCGCGCGCGCGGCGCTATCGCCGAATTGCGACGCCCGGCCGGGCGGCGCCGATCCGGAGCTCATTGTCGTGCACGGCATCAGCCTGCCGCCCGGCGAGTTCGGCGGGCCCTGGATCGAGCGCCTGTTCATGAACACGCTGCCGCCGGGCGAGCATCCCTATTTTGAGGCGATCCAGCACCTTCGCGTGTCGACGCACGTGCTGATCCCCCGCGACGGCAGTCTCGTGCAGTACGTGCCGTTCGGGCTTCGCGCCTGGCACGCGGGGAGCTCGCAGTGGCGCGGCCGCAGCGGCTGCAACGACTTCTCGGTTGGTGTCGAGCTCGAGGGCACGGACGATGCGCCCTACGACGAGCGCCAGTACGAGGCGCTCGCGGACCTCGTCGCCGGCCTTCAGCGCGCCTACCCGTCGCTCGCGACGGGCTGGATCGCGGGCCACAGCGACATCTCGCCCGGGCGCAAGACCGACCCCGGCCCGGCCTTCGACTGGAGCCGCGTCGAGCAAGCCGTGCGTGCGCGCAGCGCCGAATTCCGCCGCGAGGTGCTCGCCTGAAGCGGATGCTTCTTGCCCTGGCGCTCCTGGGCGCCGCCTGCGCGCGCGAGGCGGCGCCGCCGGCGCGGGAGCGCATCGTGAGCGTCGCGCCGAACCTTACCGAGATGCTCTTTGCCGCCGGCGCCGCGGGCCAGGTTGTCGGCGTCAGTGCGTACAGCGACTATCCCGAGGCGGCCAGGAAGCTGCCGCAGGTCGGCGACGCGTTCCGCCTCGACTTCGAGCGAATCGTCGCGCTGGCGCCGACCGTCGCGGTGGTCTGGGAGACGGGAACTCCGGCGGGCGTCGCCGAGCGCCTCGAGAGCCTCGGCGTCCGCGTCGTGAGCATTCCGACCCGCACGCTCGACGACATCGCGAGGGGAGTCATCGAACTCGGCGCACTCGCGGGCACGCGGGCGACGGCCGAACAGGCGGCCCGGGACTTCCGGGAGCGCATCGCATCGTTGCGTGCACGCTATCGGGGGCGGCCGGTGGTGCGCGTCTTCGTGCAGATCGACGACGTGCCGCTCTACACCGTCGGCGGCGCGCACCTGATCACGGAAATCCTCGGTCTCTGTGGTGGAGAGAATGTTTTCGCCGAGGCGGCGGCACAGGCGCTGCCGGTCGATCTCGAGTCGGTGCTGGCGCGCGCGCCCGAAGTGATCCTCTCGACCGACACGGGCGACCCGGCGCCCTACTGGGCGCGCTTTCCACAACTCGCGGCCGTGGTGCGCGGCAATCTCTACCAATCGCGCGCGGATCTCCTCGCGCGGCCGAGCCTGCGCATCGCGGATGGTGCCGCCGATGTCTGCGCGCGCCTCGACGAGGCGCGCGCCAAGCGTTCCGCGGACTAGCCCGCGGGCGCCGCGCCGCGGCGCGCGTGCTGCCAGAGCACCTCGCTGCCGCTTTCATGGCGTGCGAGCACGCGCGCCACGACGAACAGGAGATCGGAAAGGCGGTTGAGGTACTGGAGCGGCTCGGGCGCGACTTGCTCGACTCGCGCCAACGACCAGGCGCGTCGCTCGGCGCGGCGGCAGATCGCGCGCGCGAGGTGACAGGCCGCGGCGGCCGCGCCGCCCCCCGGCAGGATGAATTCCTTGAGTGGCGGCAGCCCCTCGTTGAACGCGTCGAGCGAATGCTCGAGCGCGAGCACGTGCGAAGGCTCGATCGCGCGGTGGCCGGGGATGCAGAGCTCGCCGCCAAGATCGAAGAGCTCGTGCTGTACGCGCGTCAGCACCTCTGACACGGCGTCCGGCAGTCCCGGAACGGCGAGTATCACGCCGATTGCGCTGTTCGCCTCGTCGACGCAGCCGTAGGCCTCGACGCGCCGATCCTCTTTCGGCACGCGGCTGCCGTCGCCGAGGCCGGTCGTGCCGTCGTCCCCGGTGCGCGTGTAGATCTTCGACAGCCGGTTACCCAATGCGGACGCCTCAGCGGAACTCGTAGCGCAGCGCGCCGAAAAAGCTCTGCCCCATGCTGTTGTAGCCGCTCGCCAGCTCGTAGTCCTCGTCGAACAGGTTCTCCGCTCTCAGGACCAAAGTAAAGCGCTCGCCTATGGCTATTTTGGCCGCAAGGTTCACGAGTGTGTAGGCGTCGAGGACCGTCTGGCTCGGGAAGCCGAAATCGCGGCGTTCACCGGCATGGAGGACATCGAGGGCAACCTCGTGAGCGCCGAAGCGACGAGCGACCTCCGCGGTGTAGTTCTCGCGGGCTCGGCGCAACAGGCGTTCGTTCGTAATTTCGTCGCGGGGATCCTGGAACGTAGCCGCTGCCCGGGCGGACCAACTCTCGCCTTCAAACTGCCAGGCAACCTCGACGCCGTCGATGCGCGCCTTGTCGACGTTTCGGTTCTCGCCTTCGAAGGTGTTGGGATCAGTGACGACGAAGACGATCAGGTCATCGATGTCATTGCGAAACGCCGTGATTGAGACCGACTGGCGTTCGTCGATCGGCTGTCGGAAGCCGATCTCGTAGCTCGTGGACTCCTCCGGCTCGAGGTTCGGGTTGCCGCCGAATATGCTGTAGAGGTCTGTCGCATCCGGTGCGCGAAATCCAGTTCCAGCGGAGAGAGTCAGGAGCCCGCCGCCACCGAATTCAAAGCCGTACTCCGCATTCCAAGTGCCGTGTCCACCAAAGGTATCGTGGTCCGTATAAGCGGCGCCGAGGAGCATGTGATGCGGACCCGCGCTGGCCTGACCCTGGAGGTAAAGCTGGCTCGTCGTGATGTCGGAGGCATAAACATCGACCAGGCCAAACCCAAAATCGGAAAATGAATCGGCTTCCTCGTCCTGCCACAGGAGACCCGCGGTCAAAGTCGCAGCATCCGAGACCCGGATATCGTTCTGCCAGTCGATCGTATTGCGCTGCGTGTCGATGAAGTCGTCCGACTGGTTTTGCTCGAGATTGTCCTCCGCGTGCCCGAGCATGAAACGAGACGACCAGGATTCGGTCGGCTCAAGTTCTGCCGTTACGGCGAGCGCCATGTTCTCAAAATCCTGATCAACGGGCGCCAGCGTAAATTCCGAGTATTCAGTGGTACCGGAGGCGTACCAACCCCGCACGCCAAGCTTGACCGCTCCGACACCGGCGTGCGCGGACCCCGTGAAGGAGGTGTTCTCGGTGCCGCGATCCGTGGCGTCGCCGATTCGGGTCGGGAAACCCTTGCTGTCGAACCAGGCGCCGGCAATCGTCCCGCCGTTGTCGTCGTCGCCGAACCCGGCGCTGAAGCTCGCACTGCTGGTGTCGAAGCTTCCGAAGCCGGCCTGCACGCTGCCACCGTCCCCGGCGCCGCGCGTGACGATGTTGATCACGCCGCCGATCGCGTCCGAACCGTAAAGCGTCGAGCGCGGTCCCTTGACGATCTCGACCCGCTCGACGAATTCCGGTGCGATGTTCTGGGTTGCGGCCGTGCCGAGCGTGCCGGGATTGATGCGCAGTCCGTCCATCAGCACCAGCACGTGGTTGGATTCGGTTCCACGCACGAAGATTGAAGTCTGTTGGCCGGGGCCGCCCAGGCGAGCAGGTTCGACGCCCGGAACGAAGCGCAATGCGTCACCGATCTCTGCGGCCGGCCGCATGACGAGCTTGTCGCCAGTGATCAGTTCAACGCTGGCCAGAACTTCACTGGTTGGTTGTTCCGTGCGCGTGGCGGTGATGACGACGGGTTCGAGAGCTTCGCTGCCGGCGGCAGCGGCGACGAGGATCAGTGCATACATGGAGGCTCCTCCCGAGCGGTGACACAGGTACACCGGTCCAGGCGGAACGGAGGGGAAGGGGCGGAGCCCGCACTCCCGGTCGCCCGCCGCGACTGGCGCTGGCTGACGGGCCGGTCTCCGGACTCACGGCGGGTCCCTCATGGACCGCCGCATCGCCTTCCCACCGGATTCGCCGGCAGTGGCTGCAGGTTTCTCCTGCGTGATGCGGCTTGCGCCGTCTACCGTTGCGGGGGCAGTGCCGGGATTGCGAGCGACTCGCGTACCGGCTTCCCGATTAGCCCGGGCTCGCGCCCGGGACACCTGTCATCGCCGGTCATTTTGGGGAGCGGCCCGAGGCCGGTCAAGCCGCCGTTGACGCACTTGAAGCCGGGCCGCAGTGTGCCCGCATGGCTCAATCCGGAAGGCTCGAGACCGCGCTTGCCGCCGCGTCGCTGGCCGGGGAGCTCATCCGCGCGGCCTACCGGGGTGCGATCGAAACGCGTGCGAAGCCGGACGGCTCACCCGTGACCGACGCCGACCTCGCGGCCGAAGATGCGATCCGCGGCATCATCACCGCCCGCTTTCCGGACGACGGTTTCTACGGCGAGGAATCCGCCGCGGTTCGCATGGATTCGGAGCATCTCTGGCTCGTGGATCCCATCGACGGCACCAAGTCCTTCGTTCGCCGCTACCCGATGTTCTCCACGCAGATCGCCGTGATGCGCCGGGGCCGCCTCGAGCTTGGCGTGTCCTGCGCGCCCGTCTACGGCGAGACCGCCTGGGCGGAGCGTGGTGACGGGGTGTTCCTCGACGGAGCGCCGATCGCAGTCAGCCGCGTCGCATCACTCGGGCAGGCGACGCTCTCGACCGGCAACCTGCGCTCGCTCGCCGGCTCGCCGCGCTGGGCGGCGTTCGGCCGGCTGGTCGCGCGCGTCGACCGAATCCGCGGCTTTGGCGACTTCCTGCACTACCACCTGCTCGCCGCCGGCAAGATCGACGCTGTCCTCGAGTCGGACATCCACGTGCTCGACATCGCGGCGCTCACCGTGATCGTCGAGGAGGCGGGCGGTCGCGTGACGGACCTCGAGGGCAAGTCGATTGGCCTCGGCACGAAAAGCATCCTCGCCACGAACGGCGCGCTGCACGAGGCGATCCTGGAATCGCTGGCCGGCTGAGCGATCAGGCGCTGACGAAAATGCGCTGGCCGTGCCAGGCGAGCTCGCCGACCGGCACTTCGTAGAGCTCGGACAGGTTCGCATCCGTCAGGATCGCCGCCGCCTCTCCGAACCGCCAGCGTCCGTCGCCGAAGAGCAGCAAAGCCTTGTTCGCGCATCGCGCCGCGAGCGTCGCGTCGTGCAGCGCGGCGATCACGAGTCCGCCGCGGCCCGCGCGCTCGCGGAAGATCGCCAGCATGTCATTGCGGTGCCGCGGGTCGAGATGGTTCGTCGGCTCGTCGAGCAGGTACGCCGCCGGGTCTTGCGCGAGCAGCGTCGCGATGTCGAGGCGCCGGCGCTCGCCGCCGGAAAGCGAGTCGACGGTGCGCTCCGAGAGGCCCGCGAGATCGACGGCTGCGAGCGCCTCGCGCGCGAGCGCGAAGTCGGCGGCGTCTTCCCATTGCCAGAAGGGCAGGTGCGGATGGCGGCCGATGAGCGCAGTCTCGAAGACCGTTGAAGGAAACGGGTCTTCCGTGAGCTGCGGCAGGAGGCCGAGCCGTCGCGCGCGCTCGTGGCCCGGATACCCGGCAAGATCGCGCCCGTCAAGCGTGACCGCACCGGCAGACGGCGGCCGAAGGCCTGCGAGTGTGTGCAGCGTCAACGTCTTGCCGACGCCGTTTCGCCCGAGCACGGCGATGAAGTCACCGCCCTGCGTGTCGAGCGTGAGTGCGTGCACGAGCGTGCGTCCGGCGACCGAGACGTCGACGCCGCGGCACTCCAGCCGAAGCTCGTCATCCGGTGTCAGGGCTGCAGCCGCTCGTGCTGCCAAGGCTCGGCCTGAAAGCGGCCGTCGCCGGCCGGCGCGATGACACGTTTCCATCGGGCGCGGTCGTGCAGGCGATGCGCGCCTTCGGCCCAGAGCTCGACGGCGGCTGCCCACAGCCGGTATCCACCCCATTGCGCGGGCCGCGGCAGGCGCAGCCCCGGTTCCTGGTCGTCTTCCTGCGCCTTGAACGGATCCGGCGCGCCGAGGCGCTCCGCGGCATCGCGCATGCGCTCGATGAGGTGCTTGCGCGAAGGGATCGGCGCACTCTGCTCGCTCGCGATGGCCGCCAGCCGACTCTGCCAGGAGCGGCTCGCGAAATAGTCGTCGCTCTCGCTCTCGAGCGCGTGCACCACGGGTCCCTCGACCCGGAGCTGCCGGCCGATCGAGTCCCACAGGAATACGACCGATGCCCAGGGATGCGCGGCGAGCTCGCGCCCCTTGCGCGACTGGTAGTTCGTATAGAAGACGAGGTAACCCGGGTCGGAGACAATTTCCTTGCAGAGCACGATCCGCACCGACGGCTTGCCGTCCGCGCCGGTCGTCGCGAGGCTCATGGCGTTCGGATTGCGCTGCACCTGCTCGTCGGAGGCCTGCCGGAACCAGGTGGCCGCGAGCGGCATCGGGTCGGCCGGAAGGGGGTCCGGCAGCGTCTGGAAGGGCGCGTGCATGCCCAAATGGTAGCGCCCCGGCCGGTTAAGCGGCGATTCAGCTTGCCGGGCCGACACTGCCTCCACGCACTCTGTGGAGGAGCCGACATGCTCAAGCAAACCGTATTGGCCGCCTCGCTTGCGGCGCTGCTGGCGGGCCCGGCTTTGGCGGGTGACCCCGGCAAGCGCGACCAGGACGGCATAGCCGGAATGGTGAACCGGGTCAGCCCGAAGAGTTCTCCGGCAAAAAAGCCGGCTAAGGACCAGAAGAAGGACCAAGGCCAGGCCCCCGTTCAGAACCTCGAACGGATGCCCATGCCGATTCGCGACAAGCGCGACAACTCGCCGCGGGAGGTCGACCTGCGGCGGGACGTGGCGAACCGCGTCTGGCGTGCGGCGGACCATCGCGACAACGATTGGCGAGACGACCGTGACAGGCGCGACCGTGACCATGACTGGCGCGACCGCGATCACAACGGTGACCACGACCGCAACCACGACTGGCGCGACCGCGACCGCGACCACGACTGGCGCAATCACGACCGCGATCATGACTGGCGTCGCAGCGACTGGCGCGACCATGACTGGCGCCGGGACGACGACTGGCGGCGCCGCGGCTGGGTCTACAACGGCTGGCGCAACGACGGCTGGCGGTATTACCGCTTCAACGACAATCGCCACTGGCGCTACTGTCCGCCGTATCGCTACAGCTTCGACTACGGCTACCGCTCGGGCTACGAGCTCGCCTGGCGTGACTGGCTGAATTACGGCCGCCACGAACATTACTGGCGCCGCAACGCGTTCTTCGGCTACGGCAATGGAAGCCTGTACCGCTCGGGCTATGAGGCCGGGTGGCGCGACGCGGCGTACTACTACGATCGCGGCTATCGCCCGGACTACTGGGGCTACGACTCGCAGGGCGGCTGGTACTTCAGCTTCCGCATCGACGGCTGACGCCACGAAATACCGGCCCGCTTGCGCGGCAGCAGGCGGGCCGGTACACAGGGAAGGTCCGGAGAGAGGAACTGCCGCATGGATCTGGCCGAGCTGCGCGAGCGCCTGACGAGGCTCGATGGGGAGTTGCTCGCACTCATCGCCGAGCGCCAGCGCCTGTCCGAGGAGGTCGCCCGCGTGAAGCGCGAGGCCGGCATCCCGACGCGGGACTTCCAGCGCGAACGCGAAGTGTTGCTGAACGCGCGCACCGCCGCCGGGAAGCTCGGGCTCTCGCCGGCGCTCGCTGACAACCTCCTGCGACTCCTGATCCGCAGCTCCCTCGCGACCCAGGAGCAGGCGCAGGTCGCCGCGCAGGGTCAAGGGGCGGGCCGGCGTGCGCTTGTGATCGGTGGCCGCGGCAAGATGGGACGCTGGTTCGTCGAGTTCCTCCACTCGCAGGGCTACGAGGTCGAGGTCGCGGATCCCGCGGGCGCGCTCGGCGCGCACCCGCACCGCACGGACTGGCAGTCGGACGAGTTATCGCACGAGGTGATCGTGGTCGCGACGCCGCTCGGCATCACGGCCTCAATCCTCGAACAGCTCGCGCGCCATCGCCCGCCCGGGCTCGTGTTCGACATCGGCTCGTTGAAGACGCCGCTGCGCAGCGGGCTCGAGGCGCTCCGCCAGGCGGGTGTGCGCGTATCTTCGTGCCACCCGATGTTCGGCCCCGACACGGATCTACTTTCGGGCCGCCACGTGATTCACGTGGACGTCGGCCGTCCGGACGCGGTCGCCGACGCCCAGGCGCTGTTCGCCTCGACCATGGCTGAGCAGGTGGTCACGACGCTCGACGACCACGACCGGCTGATCGCGTACGTGCTGGGTCTCTCGCATGCGATCAACATCGCCTTCTTCACGGCACTCGCAGAGAGCGGCGAGGCGGCGCCGCGCCTTGCGCGCCTTTCCAGCACGACCTTCGACGCGCAGCTCGCGGTCGCCTCGCTGGTTGCGGGCGAGAGCCCGGCGCTCTATTTCGAGATCCAGGCGCTCAATCAGTACGGCGGCGAGTCGCTCACGGCGCTCGTCGAGGCCGTGACGCGGCTGCAGGCGCTGGTCGTGAACCAGGATGCCGCTGGCTTCGCGCGCCTGATGCGGCGCGGCCAGACATATCTCCAGGATCGCGCGGCGGCCCGCCAGGCCTGACGGATTTCCCCCGACCACGAGCCTCGTTTCGGTGGCCTCGCGGGCCTCGTGGAGGGCTGCACCGGGCTGACCGCGCGCGATGCGCAGTCTGGCTCCCCCGCCAGGCCGCGCCGCCGCCCGGGGCGCGGACGCGCGCTACGTGGCTCGTGTGAACTGGTTCACGTTTCCGGGCGTTCTCAACCCGCGCTGCGGCGGTGCATCAGCCAGAGAAAAAGCGGCACACCGATGAGCGCGGTGAGCGCGCCGACCGGGAGCTGCCGCGGCGCGACGACCGTGCGCGCGGCGAGGTCGGCGACGACGAGGAGCGCACCACCCGCGAGCGCGGCCGCAGGGATCACGGCGCGGTGCGAGGAGCCGACCAGGAGGCGCACGAGGTGCGGTGTCACGAGGCCGACGAAGCCGATGCTGCCCGCGGTCGTCACTGCGGCCGCGGTCATCACGGAAGCGGCGACGTAAATCGCGATGCGCAGGCCTCGCACCGGTACGCCGAGCAGGCGCGCCTGCAGCTCGCCGCGCGCGAGCGCGTCGAGGAGGCGCGCGGCGAGGAGGCAGCCGGGAATCGCGATCAGCGCGAGCGCGAGCAGCCACCAGGGCGTGCGCACGTAGCCAAAATCGCCGAGCAGCCAGAACAACATTCCGCGCAGGCGCAGGTCGTCCGATAGCGAGAGCAGGAGGCTGACGATCGCGCCGCAGCCGGCCGCCACCACGACGCCGGTGAGGAGGAGCCGCGTCGTTGTCCACCCGCCCGGCCCGTGCGCGACCGCGAAGACCAGCAGCATCGCTCCGAACGCGCCGAGCGCAGCGCCCGTATCCACAGCGATGCCGGAGAGCCCGACGAGCATCATGGCGAGCGCGCCGACCGCGGCGCCGCCCGACACGCCGAGCACGTAAGGGTCCGCGAGCGGGTTTCGGAGCAGCGCCTGCATCAGCACGCCCGAGAGCGCGAGCACCGTGCCCGCGCCGAACGCCGCGAGCGCGCGCGGCAAGCGCAGCTCCCAGACGATCGTGCGCACCAGCGGGTCGCCGGCCGCGAGCCGCTCCCAGGGTGCATCGATGCCGGAACTGCCGAATGCGAGCGAGGCGGAGACGGCCGCGATCGCCGCCGCGGCCAGCAGCGCGATCAGCGTCCCAGCGCGCATCCTCCCCATGCGCGCACTGTAGCCGATTAAAATCGCAGCCATGGATCGCGACACCGACTACATCGATGCCGACGGCTACCGCGCGAACGTCGGCATCGTCCTCATGAACGACGACCGCCAGGTGTTCATCGGCGGGCGCGCGGGCGCGCGCGGCTGGCAGTTTCCCCAGGGCGGGATCCGTCGCGGCGAGCGCCCCGAGCAGGCGCTCTACCGCGAGCTGATCGAGGAAGTCGGTTTGCGCCCGGACCAGGTCGAGGAAGTCGCGCGGACGGAAGCCTGGCTGCGCTACCGGCTGCCGCCGCAGTTCGTGCGCCGCGACTCGAGCCCGCTCTGCATCGGCCAGAAGCAGCGCTGGTATCTCCTTAAGCTCGGCGTCGGCGACTCGGCGCTGCGATTCGATGCGACGGAGCAGCCGCCGGAATTCGACCGCTGGCGCTGGGTCGACTGGTGGGACGCCGTGCACGACGTGATCTACTTCAAGCGCCATGTCTACTCGCGTGCGCTGCACGAGCTCGGCCGGCACGCGTTTCCCGAAGGACTTCCGGCGTATCCGCCCTGGTGGCGCGATCGCATGGGTGAGCGCGCGGCGGAGCCGAACGGCTAGAACGGGCGAGCGACGGCGAGCAGCACGATGCCGATGAGCAGAACCGTGGGGATCTCGTTGAACCAGCGGTACCAGCGTGCGCTATGTGCGTTCTTGCCCGCGGCGAAGTCCCGTACCAGCTTGCCGAGCCAGGCGTGGTAACCGATGAGGAGCACGACGAGCGCGAGCTTTGCGCGCAGCCATCCTGTCTCGAGCAGGACCGGCTCGCGCGAGAGCAGCCAGAGACCGAAGCCGGCGGTCAGCGCCGCGCCGATCGTCATGATCGCGAACAGCCGCCGCTCCATGACGCGAAACCGTTCGATGCCGGCGCTGTCGGTCGTCGCGGCGTGGTATACGAACAGCCGCGGCAGGTAGAAGAGGCCCGCGAACCAAGTCACCATGAAGACGACGTGCCAGGCCCTGATCCAGTGCATGTGGCCACGCTCCAGTTCCCGCCGCGATTCTAGCGGGGTCCGGCCTTGACCGAGAAAACGGGCATGGTGGGCTGGAAGATCGCGCTGCTCGTGGTCGCCGTCGCGGCGCTCGCCTGGGGCGCTTTCGAGCTCGGCCGCGCGAGCGCGGGCTACTTCGTCGTGAGCTCGATGCTCGAGCGATTTGACCTCCGCAAGCGCACGCAGGCGCTCGAGTCGGAGAACTCAGCGCTCCGTCACCGCGTGACGGTCGCCGAACTCGGCCAGAAGGTCGACCAACAGGCGCAGACGGACGCGCAGCAGATGATGGGCGAATTGCAGGCCGAGACGGCTCGCCAGAAGCAGGAGCTGCAGTTCTACCGAGGTCTCGTCGTGCGCCAGTATGGCTCCGGCGTGCTGCGCGTCCAGGAACTCCGGGTGCGCGCGGAGGACGAGGAGCGTCACTTCCTCGTCCTCATCACGCTGGTGCAGGCCGCCACGCGCGACACGATCGCGAACGGCACCGTGACCTTCTCAGTCGAAGGCCTACAGGGCAAGGTGCCCGTGACGCTCGCGCTGGCGGACCTCGAGATCGACAAGCGCAAGCAGTTCCCGTTCTCGCTGCGCTTTTTCCAGCAGATCGAGGTGCCGATCGTGCTGCCGGTGGAATTCCAGCCCGAGCGCCTCCACGTAGAGTACCGGCTCGGGCGCAATCCGGAGCCGACGAAGCAAACCTTCGACTGGCGCGTCGAAGGCGGGCCGGAGGCAGCGGCACTTTGACCCCCCGGGCGCGCGGCCCTAGAATCGAGCGGAAATCGGCGGGGCTTTCAGGATGGACATCGACGTGGAATCGGCTCTTGAAAACGACGGGCTCATCTTCACCGACGCGGCAGCCCGCAAGGTGGGCGAGCTGATCCGCGAGGAAGGCAACCCGCGACTCAAGCTGCGCGTGTTCGTCTCCGGCGGCGGCTGCTCCGGTTTCCAGTACGGATTCACGTTCGACGAAAAGGTCGAGGAAGGCGACGCCGAGTTCCCGAACCAGGGCGTGACGCTCCTCGTCGACCCGCTCTCGTTCCAGTACCTCACGGGCGCCGAGATCGACTACCGCGAGGACCTCGAGGGCTCGCAGTTCGTCATCCGCAATCCGAACGCCACCACGACCTGCGGCTGCGGGTCTTCCTTCTCAACCTGAAGTCTTGGAAAAAAGGGACGTTCCCCGATTTCCGAAGGACCGAAGGAAATCGGGGAACGTCCCCTTTTCCCTATTTTCCGCCTGAAGACGGGCCGCTGGCACCGGCGGTCGCGCTCGCGACCTGCACGGCTGGAGCCGCCTCTGCGTCGAGTCGCGCGAGGAGCGGCGCAGTCTGCGCCTTGAAGTCGGCCATGAGGTTCGCCGGAATCGGGTCGGCCTTCGGCATGGTCACCCGCGCCGGATTCTTGTGCACGCCGTTCACGCGATATTCGTAGTGCACATGCGGGCCGGTCGCGAGGCCCGTCATCCCGACGTAGCCGATCACCTGGCCCTGGGCGACATGGTCGCCGACCGAGAGGCCCTTCGCGAAGCGCGACATGTGCCCGTAGAGCGTCGTGACGCCGTTGCTGTGGGCGAGCACGACGACGTTGCCGTAGCCTCCGTTCCGGCCGCGGCTGACGACGCGGCCCGCCCCCGCCGCCTTGATCGGCGTGCCATTTGCCGCGGCGAAATCGATGCCCTTGTGCGCGCGCACGCGGTTCAGCACCGGATGACGCCGCGCCAGGCTGAAGCCCGAGCTGATCCGCGCGTAATCGACCGGATACCGCAGGAAGGCCTTGCGCACCGGCCGCCCATCCGGCGTGTAGTAGTCGGCCCGGCCGCTCGGCCCGACGTAGCGCACGGCGCGATACGTCTTGCCGGTATTCACGAACTCCGCGGCGAGGATGTCGCCGTCGCGCAAGAATGCGCCGTCCTGGTACTGCTGCTCGCGCGCCACGATGAATTGGTCGCCCGGCTGCACCTGGTTCACGAAGTCGATGTCGTACTTGAAGACATCGGCCAGCTCGACCGCGAGCCGGTCGGTGCCGCCCGCAGCGTTGACCGCGACGTAGAGCGAGCTGTCGACGGTGCCGCGCAGCGTCGCCTCCTCGGTCTCGAGCGGGTTCTCGACCAGCGTCGCGTTGAAAACGCCATCAGGGCGCGTTACGGAGAGTGTCGCGGTCTCGTTGATGCGCCGCGTAAGTGACTTGATCTCGCCGTTCAGGTGCGTGAGCTGGATGACGTCGCCTGGGCGGATCATGTCGAGGCTCTTGCGCACTTCCGGGAGGCTGCGCAGTTCGGCGAGGTCGGAGAGCTTCAACTGCAGGCCGCGGAATACCTGGTCGAGCGTGTCATTGCGGCCGATGGTGACCGCGACGAACTCGAACGGGGCCGTCGCGACAGCCGGAACAGTCTCGGTTACGACTGCGTCGAAGTGGTCGACTTCCGGATCGAGCAAAGGATTCCGCACCTGGGCGCCCGCTGCGGAGAGGATTGCGCCCGCGACGACGCAGGAAGCGACGATGCCGAGCCGCCGCGGCTCTGCAACAGCGGCAACTTCGGCAGCAGCTTTCGCAAGGAAGGGTCGGGTCACCAGCGGCCCTTTCGGAGAGTCAGGGGCGGGACGTTAATTCAATGTAGGAAGTCAGGTCAACCCATTGATTGAGTGGCTTTTGTAGTCCGTCACAGATCTGGGGGCCGCGATCTCTGCCAGCGATTGCCAAGCCCCGGCCCCGCTCACAGAATTGCAGGCATGCCGCAGCGGGCTGCCGGCAGGGGGGATCGATGCTGGCGCCGGGTCAACAACTGGAAGAATTGCGCCGCGGCGCCTCCGAGCTCCTGACCGAGGCGGACCTCACAAGGAAGCTTGCGCGGGGCAAGCCGCTCCGGGTCAAGGCGGGGTTCGACCCGACCGCCCCGGACCTGCACCTCGGGCATACCGTCCTCATCAACAAGATGCGCCAGTTCCAGCAGCTGGGGCACACCGCGATCTTTCTGATCGGGGACTTCACGGGGATGATCGGCGACCCTTCCGGGAAGAACGCGACCCGCCCGCGTCTGACCCCCGAGGAAGTGCAGGCCAACGCCCGCACTTACCAGGAGCAGATCTTCAAGATCCTCGACCCCGATAAGACGGTCATCGACTTCAATTCGCGCTGGTTCGGCGCGATGGGGGCGGCCGGCATGATCGAGCTCGCCGCCAAATACACGGTCGCCCGCATGCTCGAGCGCGACGACTTCGCGAAGCGTTACAAGTCGAACCAGCCGATTGCCGTGCACGAGTTCCTGTACCCGCTGGTGCAGGGCTACGACTCAGTCGCGCTGAAAGCGGACGTCGAGCTCGGAGGCACCGACCAAAAATTCAACCTGCTCGTCGGGCGGGCGCTGCAGGCGGACTACGGCCAGGAGCCACAGGTGGTTCTGACGATGCCACTGCTCGAGGGGACGGACGGCGTGCAGAAGATGTCGAAGTCCCTCAACAACTACATCGGCATCCACGAGCCGCCCGGCGAGATGTTCGGCAAGCTGATGTCGATCTCCGACGAGCTCATGTGGCGCTACTTCGAATTGCTGTCGCAGAGGCCGCTTTCGGACATCCGAAAGTTGCGTAAGTCCGTGGCTGACGGGGCAAATCCCCGCGATGCCAAGTTCGAGCTTGCCTCTGAGATCGTTGATATCTACCACGGCGGAGGCGCGGGTGAATCCGAGCGCGAAAAATTCATCGCTCGCTTCCGCGACGGAGCGCTGCCAAGCGAGATTCGGGAGACTCCGATCTACGTTGTCGGCGACCAAGCGAAGCTCGCAAATGTGCTGAAAGACGCGGGCCTCGCGGCGAGCGCGACCGCGGCATACCGGCTCATCGAACAGGGCGCCGTACGCGTCGACGGCGAGCGCGTCGGGAGCCGGGACGCCGTCCTCGACGCGGGTTCCACCTATCTCCTGCAAGCCGGAAAGCGGGCATTTGTCCGCGTTTCAATTCGCCGCTCCTGAAGGGGTCCAAAAGCCGTTGACTCCCCCAATCGGGGGGCTATACTGCGCGCCCCCCGACCTCGGGCGGTCCTGGAAAGGACCGGCCGGGCGGGTTCGTGCGGCGCGTTATGTGCTGTACGGGGCCCCAGACGCCGGGCATAATAGGCGGCTCTCCCGAGCACTTTTGCTGCCCGGGCGCTCTTTAAAAAGCAGCAGGTAATTTGTGTGGGGACTCGCGTCAGGTGTCCATTCATGGGCGCCACTGCGAGTAACCAAGCGTCCAGCCGTCCGGGTAAAACCGGACATGTTTGGAGTTTGGGATCTCGCTTCAGCTCAAACCATTGAACTGAAGAGTTTGATCCTGGCTCAGATTGAACGCTGGCGGCGTGCTTAACACATGCAAGTCGAGCGGTAACAGG
>Ga0111538_10004254_pt1 | contig 19927 bp, 16 predicted proteins | sample SoiMethybrSBSTD1_FD_79669 | JGI IMG/M metagenome (GOLD analysis project Ga0111538, IMG submission 79669) | Bulk soil microbial communities from a Populus tree surrounding site in Tennessee, USA - Soil MetaG P. TD hybrid SBSTD1 (version 2)... | ecosystem: Environmental > Terrestrial > Soil >...
ATCGCGCACATCCACGGCGTCGAGGAATCCTCAGGTGTTCGCGCGTTGGTGATGGAACTTGTCGAGGGCGAAGATCTCTCACGCCGGATCGCCCGCGGCCCGATCCCGTCGCACGAAGCGATTCCGATCGCCTGCCAGATCGCCGACGCGCTCGAGGCGGCCCACGAGCAGGCGATCGTTCACCGCGATCTCAAGCCGGCGAACGTCAAGGTGCGCGAGGACGGCACCGTCAAAGTCCTCGACTTCGGGTTGGCGAAATCGATGGAGCCCGCGGGTTCGTCTCCTGGCGCACCTGAGTCGACCACTCAGACGACGCCTCTGATGACCGAGGTGGGGACGATCCTCGGCACAGCCGCCTACATGAGTCCGGAGCAGGCGCGCGGGAAAACCGTAGGCAAGGCCGCTGATGTCTGGGCGTTCGGGTGCGTACTGTACGAGATGCTGACTGGCCGCCGGACGTTCACGGGTGCGACCTCGACCGACGTCCTCGCCGCGATCCTCGAGCGCGAGCCGGACTGGACGGCGCTCCCGGTCTCCACGCCGCCGCACGTGACGCGGCTATTGCGGCGTTGTCTCGAGAAGGGCCTGAAGCACCGTCTGCACGACATCGCCGACGCGCGGATCGAGCTCGAGCGGCCACACGCCGAAGTGGAGCTGGCCGGGACTCTCGCCGGCCGATCGAGCCGGCGATCGCGATTCCTCGCGAGCGCCGCCGTGCTCGCGGTAGGGGCAGGCATCGGCGCCCTGACGTCGGCGTTGATGTTTCGGACGCCCTCGGCGACGCCCGCCCTCAGTCAGTTCGTCGAGACAGTCTCTGACGGCAAGACGTTGCCATCCGCAACGTTCGGGACGGGATCCTTGATCGCCCTGTCGCCGGACGGCCGCACGGTGGTCTATCTGGCTCGTGAAAAGGGACAAGAGCGCTTGTTCGCTCGATCGCTGAATCGGCTGGACGGCTTGAACAGCGCGTCCATCGGCGAACCAGCCGCCCGCGATCCCTTCTTCTCGCCAGATGGCGCATGGCTCGGGTAGGCAAGTCGCGCTCTGTTCGCGTGGCGCGCTTCGCTCAGCTCGCGCGCTGTTGCCGCTGGACTTCGTCCCCAGAACGCAGCTCGCTAAAGTGCAGGCCGTTCCACAGCCAACGTTTTTCACTTCCGGCTACGGAGCTCGGCCAGATACGCCAGTCCGAAAGCGGAGTCGACCACGCGAGTGGACACGAAGCCTCGCCACAACTCCTCTTCACGACGCCGAGCCTGTGTTTCGTCGAGCCCGTCCGCGTGCGCCATCTCGTGCCAAATCACGGCGGCGAGCACGAACACGTATGGCCCTCCCGAACGCTCCGCTTCGCGGATGATGGAACTGTCGCGAATCAGGTAGATAGTGCCGCTGCCCTCGAGCACGAAGCCGAACATGCGATGAATCCGTTCACGAATTTCTGGCGGCATCTCATCGGCCGCAACGACCTCGATCCGATCCGGTGCGCGCGGCAACGCCGCCAATGCGGCGCGGATCGTGCGCTCTTGGATTGTCCCCACGACAACGGTCCTGGCGATGGTTCGCGACGAGGCCTTCTTCGATCCTGGATTCCTGTTGCGAGGTTCTGACGGTTGCGCCGACGCGTGGGGAACACAGGCGACAACGGCCGCCAGGCAGAGAGCGAGCACGGTTTTCACGGCGTCCTTCTCCAGTGACGGTGTTGCGCTCAGCCGTCACGTACTAAGGCGTCGTGGGCCACTCGACTCTGCGATGTCGCCAGCGATCCTCTTCGAGGCCGCGAGAACTGCAGTTTCGCCGGGCGTTTTGCGCCTTCATGTACGGAGGCTCTCGCCGTGGGTGGAGCGGGTCCTCGAAGATGCCCGTGGGGGATCGGCTTGTCTGCTAGACTGGCGTTGATCCCGAACATGAGCCGACTACCAGAAGCGCGGGAGTGCGGCGAGGTGACGATGTTGCTCCGCGACTGGAGCGACGGCGATGCCGACGCGTTCGAGCGCGTGTTGCCACTCGTGTACGAGGAACTGCATCGCGTGGCGGCCCGCTATCTGATCGGCGAGCGATCCAGCATCAGCCTTCAAGCGACCGCGCTGGTCAACGAGTTGTGCCTGCGGCTGCTCGGTTGGCGCCCCGTCCCCTGGCAGAACCGTGGGCACTTTTTCGGAGTCTCGGCCCGGATGATGCGACATGTGCTCGTGGATATCGCGCGGCGACGACGCGCTGAGCGGCGTGGTGGCCCAAACGCGATTCGTGTGCCGCTGGAGGGGATCGACGTCCCGGCGAGCGAACCGGGCGCCGACGTGCTTGCGGTGGACAACGCCCTCGAGATGCTCTCGGTCGAGGACCCGCGTAAGGCACAGGTCGTGGAACTTCGCTTCTTTGGCGGTCTCTCGATCGAGGAGACCGCAGAAGCGCTCGGGATCTCGCCCCGCACGGTTCATTCGGACTGGGCATTGGCGCGGGCGTGGCTATACCGAGCGCTGACCGCGGTCCATGCCCACTGACCGCTGGCATCGTCTCGAACAGCTGTTCACAGAAGCTGTGGCGCAACCTGCCAGCATGCGGGCGGATTTCCTCGCCCACTGGTGTGGCCCGGACGCTGGCATGCGCGAGGAGATCGCGTCGCTCCTGACAGCCGCGGAGCAATCGGGCGACTTTCTCTCCGCGCCTGCGCTCGACGTCTTTGCGCGGCAGATTTCCCGCGAGGGCTGGAGTGTTCAGCCTGGTGATCGGGTTGGCGCCTACACGGTCGAGCGGCGACTGGGAGCCGGCGGCATGGGCGAGGTGTGGCGGGCGCGCGACGAGCGACTCGGGCGCGACGTGGCGATCAAGCTGCTGCTTCCGCATCCGTCGAACGCCGCCGAACGAGGGCGCGCGTTTCAGGACGAGGCGCGCGCCGCCGGCACCCTCAATCACATCAACGTGCTGACCGTGTACGACGTCGGGGATCACGCAGGTGCCCCGTACCTCGTGACGGAGTGTCTGGAAGGTGAGTCGTTGCGTGCGCGTCTGGGCGCCGGCGCACTTTCAGTGGACGCGGCACTCGACGTCGCGCTCCAGGTGGGCCGCGGGCTTGGTGCCGCGCACGGACGCGGCATCGTGCATCGCGACCTGAAGCCGGAGAACATCTTCCTCGCGCTGGACGGCCGGGTGAAGATCCTCGATTTCGGGCTCGCGACACTGCACGACCCGCCAGCCCGGGCTTCACGCTCGCCGGAACTTCCCGCCCAGACCACGCGATCGCTCGTCGCCGGCACCGCTGGGTATATGGCACCAGAGCAGGTGCGCCGCGAGACCGTCGATCGACGTGCGGACATCTTCGCGCTTGGTGCCGTGCTCTACGAAATGCTCGCCGGCAGCCGCCCGTTCGCGGGGGACAGCACGCTCGAGACGCTGGACGCTGTCTTGACGCTGCAGCCTCCGGATCTTTCGGACGTGAATCCAGAGATTCCACGCGCGCTGTCGCATGTCGTGCGCCGGTGTCTGGCGAAATCTCCCGATGACCGATTTGCGACGGTCGCCGATCTCGTCGCTGCCTTCGACTCGGTGATCCAATCGCGCAACCCGACGACGGCAGCCAGCCTGGTGACGGTCTTCCGCCGCCCCGTGGTGAGGGTAATCGCCTTGCTGGCGATCCTCGCGATCGCAGCCGGGGGCTGGCGATGGCTCCGCGTTCGCTGGGCGCGTACCACTGCGGCGGCCGAGGTTCAGCGGCTCTCGGACCATGGTGACATCACCGAGGCGTTCCTTCTCGTGCGTCAGGCGCGGGCCGTCCTCCCCGATGATCGACACCTATGGCAACTGTTGCTCGACGTGTCCCTTCCGGCGGTCGTGACGACCGATCCAGCCGGCGCTGACGTGGCATTCGCCGCGTACCGAACACCCACCACCTGGATGCCCCTCGGCACGACGCCGCTCAACGACGTTCGCATTCCGCGCGGTCTCATCCGAGTGCGGATTTCCAAGGCAGGCTTCCAGCCGATCGAAGTTTCCGGAGGCGGGCGTTCGCTGCGCTATCGACTCGATCCCGCGGACGCGGTGCCGCCGGGCATGGTGCGCATCGTCGGAGGCCCCGCTCCAGCTCGGTTTGGCCTGGTGGCTGAGACCAGCGATTACTGGATCGACAAGTACGAGGTCACCAACCTGCAGTTCAAGACGTTCGTTGATCACGGCGGGTACCGTCGGCGCGACTACTGGCAGGAGCCCTTCATCGACGGCGCGCGATCGGTACCCTGGGAGGAGGCCGTCGAGAGATTTCGTGACGCCACAGGACAGCCGGGGCCCGCGACATGGAAGTCTGGGACGTATCCCGACGGTCAAGCCGATTTTCCGGTCGGGGGCGTGAGCTGGTACGAGGCGGCGGCGTATGCGGCATTCGCCGGCAAGAGCCTGCCCACGATCCATCACTGGTACCGTGCCGCGGGCCTGTCGCGCTTTTCCGACATCCTGACGGTCAGCAATTTCAGCGGAAGGGGTCCCGCACCGGTCGGCAGTTACGACGGCCTCGGCGCGTTCGGCACGTACGACATGGCGGGCAATGTCAAGGAATGGTGCTGGACCGAAACGAACCGCGGCCGATTCCTCGCCGGGGGCGCGTGGAACGAGTCCAAGGGCATGTTCGAGAACTACGATGCGAGGGCGCCGTTCGAGCGCGCGCCGGAGTACGGTTTTCGTGTAGCGAAATACATCCGGCCGTTACCGCCCATCCTGGCCGCCTCAGTTCGGTTCGAGTCGCTCGCCCGTGACGCCCGAACGGAGAAACCGGTCGGCGATGACATCTTCGAGGTGTATCGGAGGCTGTACGCGTACGATCCCGCACCGCTGAACGCCGTCGACGAGGCGACCGAAGAGACGGCAATGTGGGTGAGGCACCCCGTCGTCATCGATGCCGCCTATGGCGGCGAGCGCATGCGCCTACATCTTTTCGTGCCGAAGCACGGATCGGCGCCGTACCAGACGGTCATTTTTTTTCCACCGGGAGACGCGTTTGGTCCAACCAGCCGCAACCTGTCGCTCCGCTGGGGGGACTCCATCCTTCGGAGCGGACGAGCGTTCCTCTATCCGGTGTACAAAGGGACGTACGAGCGAGCGACGTCTGACGAGAACGGACCGATCGCAGACCGCGACCTCCGGATTGCGTGGTCGAGAGATCTCGGGCGCGCCATCGACTACCTCTGGACGCGACGGGATATCGATCGAGATCGCCTGGCGTTCTACGCCGTGAGCGCAGCGAATGGGGGTGTGGTCCTGACGGCTCTTGAACCGCGCTTGACGACCAGCGTGCTCTCGGGCGCCGGAATCGTGGGCGATGTGCCGCCCGAATGGGACGCGCTCAACTTTGCGCCGCGCATCCGCATCCCGACGCTGATGTTGAGTGGGCGTTACGATTATACCGACGTGCCACTCGAGACGGCGCAACGTCCGCTGTTCGCCTTGCTGGCGACTCCGGCTGAGCACAGACGTCTCCAGATATTCGAGACCGGTCATTTCTTGAGGATCGAGGATATGGCCGCCGAGATTCTCCCCTGGCTCGACAAGTATCTTGGACCGGTCGTGCGTTGATGCGCCGACTCAGAGTCTCACCTCCGCTTCACCCCGATTGCTGTTGTTTCTCGTCGGCCGAGCGTTTCAAAGGAGCCGCGCGCCGTGGCGACATAATCGCATAGCGGGCCGGGCGCGTCGGTTCGCCTTGCGCCGGCTTCAGCCTTGCGGCTGTCAGCGTGCGCTCGGTCAGCAGCCTGACGTGCTTGGCCGCAGCGACCGCCGCGTCCGCTCTGAGTAAGGCGTTGTAACTCCCATCTTCACCCAGGCCGACGCGTCCGCTCAGAGTCCGGCGTTCGACCTGCGTGACCACGAACGGTTTCTTGTCGGCGGTCTCCGCCGAGAACCTGGACGGCCGAAGGACATCCCCGGTCATGCCCTGAGACGTTTGCGCCCTCAGAGCGAACGGCTCCTCCCCGGGGGGTGAGTACCGTTGAAAGAACGGGTCATCGCGCACGTTCGCCACATTGAAAGTGAATGCGCCCGTGTCGTCGGTCCGTGCCTGCTCGAACTCGATTCTCGGGATGCGATCGTCGATCCTGCAGTTGCCGCAGAAGAATCGTACCGCTTCCGACAGTTCGTAGCTCAGGTCCAGCGTCTGATTGCGCATCGGCTGGCCCGAGGAATCCGTGAGCCTTCCATCCAGTCGAACCGCCGGCAGTCTGGCCAAGACCGGGGTATACGCTTTCGATGGATCGAGCTGGCCGTCTTTGAATTCCGCCGTCACCATCTGGAAGCCGGGGATATAGATGAGCAATCTCAGGAAGCGCTCGCCCCTGATTGGGATGGTGTAGTCGTAGACCCCTGACCTCGTTCTCACCGATTCGTCAGGAAGGACGCCACTGGCCGAGAGAGCAAAGAACACCCTGACCGTCTCGGGCGCGACCTCGCGCGGAATCCGGATGTGAAAGTCGGGCCTGAGCACCGCGTCGAGCCGGGCGGAAATCGTCCGGGCGGCCGTGGCGAGTTGTTGGGATTTGTTCTTCGTCTCCGCCGTTTCGTTGGACCGGCCGCCGATGTCGACGGCGTTCTTGGCCGTCGCGTCGAGTGCACTGGATAGGGCGTACAACTTCGCCGTCGTCGCCGTTGCCGTCCGGCCATCGTCGTCGATGACTGCCTGAGCGGCACGTTCGAGCGTCGTCAGATTGGTCCCGAGGAACGTGTGCAGGCGCGGGCCAACGTAGGTGTCGTCTCGGCGCGTCGCCTGCGCGAGATCGAGCGCGGCGGCCGCAGCTTGCTTCGCGGGGGACGCGTCCGAGATCGCGGTCCGCGATGCGTTCCCCGCGCTGACCGGGAGCGTCATCGCCAGCAGATCCGATGAAATCGCCCGCAGCGCCGTGGCGAACTGCTCGAACTTGCGTTTGATCTGCGGCGTCTGGCGAGGGCGGCCGGCGATGTTGACCGCCGTGTTGGCGGCGTTGGTGAGGTCATGCACGAGCACATTGATCTTGCTCGGCGCGGCGGCCGCATCCGTGCCGTCGTCGTCGATGACCGCCTGAGCCGCGCGTTGGAGAGCGTCGACATTGCTCGCGAGAAACGTGTGCGACGTCAGGTCATCTCGCGCATCGATCGGGAAGGTCGAACGGACGAGCTCGAGCGCTGCAGTCGCGGCGGCCTTCGGCGTTCGACCAGTGGCCACTGCCTGTGGCGCGCGAGACTGGGCCAATATGGCCGAGACAGCGGCCAGCACGATCACCGTAGTGAACAGCCTAAGCCTCATAGAGTGGGCGCCCCGGGCCGTCGATTCTCGCAGGTTCTGCGGCATCGCCACGGGCGACCCTTCCGCTCGGCCGATCATCGCGACTCCGCCATCCACTGCTTGTTCTCAGGATCCGTCCGGCCGTGGATGTAGGCAAACAGGCTCGACGGCACGCGCACGCCGTAGCGCTGGCCGTCAATAGAGACAGTGACCGTGCCGAATGCGCGACCGGTCAGCAGCCCAGCCGTGCGGTCGAAAGTGAAGTCGTCGGTGCGCGTGTGCCGGTCGTCGCTGAGCCGACGGGCGAGATCGCGGCTGGTGAGCGTTCGGCCGGCGGCCTCGAGACCCACGGCGACGCGCGGTGTGTCCAGGTTCTGGCGGCTCGTGTCTGGTCCCACCTGCCTGGGCGGCTCGCGGTACGACACCACGGAGGTGCGCGCGTCGAAAGGATTGCTGAAGCTCACCGACAGCAGCGCACCGTTGTGAATGCGTCCGATCTCGTACTCGACTGCGAGCCATGGGACCAGGATGTCGCCAGCGCCGAGCGGCTGCATCGTCGCTGGAAAGCGCGGCACGTCGCGACCTTGATCAAGCACTTCTGCGGCGTTGGGATTGCGGGCGAAGCCGTACGGCAGCTCGATCCACCACGCCTGGCCGGCCGCGCGAACTTCGAACCACGCTTCGTCGAGGGCGTTGCGCGACCAGGGGAACGTGCTGATGAGTGACCAGGTCGTCCAACCGCCATTCCCGACACCCACCCAGTCCGGCGACGAGGATCGCGTAACGACCTTGCCGTCTGCCGTATGGAGCTTCACCACGACGGCTTGGGCGCCGGAGATGACGTCGGGCCTTGGCACGCCGTCGCGCGCCACCCACATCACGTCGAGCCGCAGATGCGAGGGCTCCTCTCGCGGCCCCGTCTTGTGGCCGCCGGAGCTGACGAGGAACGTCAGGTGCTCGCGCGCCGTCCCCGGAATCGTCACCGGCGGGTACCGGATGCGTTGCCAGTTCGTCGTTACCGGCACCTGCGCCGCGCCGGCCATGACCAGCACGGCACTCGTCCAACCGGCGACACTCGCCACTCGCATCCGGGACATTTGGCGCTCTCGTGCGATCGTATCCGACACCAGGTTGGCCAGAGTTCGGAGGACGTTCACTGATGTTCCACGATCCGTATTCCCGTCCGCCCAACGTGCGGCTTCAGCCGCGGCGGCCAATAATCGCATCGGGCGCCGTCGGCCGCAAGCCGGGTTCGACAGCGCATTTCTCCAAACAGCGGAGGTCCAATGCTGACCCACTTTCCACAAGCCGTTCCCGAGATTCCGGTGAGCCACGTTGACAAAGCCGCGGAGTACTACGTGAATGTGCTCGGATTCAGTTTTGACTGGGGAAATGATGACGGCGGGATTGGAGGCATCTCGCAGGGGGATTGCCGAATGTTCCTCACGAACCCGCCGTTTCGCGCCGTCGACGGGACGACAGGTCCGGTGATCGTCTGGCTGAATCTCAACAGCAAACAGGAAGTCGACGAACTGTTCGAGCGCTGGAAAGATGCCGGGGCGAAGATTGTCGAGGCAGTGGAGGACAAACCGTGGCACCTGCGTGAGTTCAGGGTCGCGGATCTGGACGGCAATCAGCTGCGTGTGTTCTACGACTTCAACTGGGAATTGAGCGAGGAGCACCGACTAGAGCGGCATCGTCGAGCAGGCCGAGGAGCCACCGAGTGATTCTCCGGTTCCTCGTCTGCGCCTGGCAGCCTCAGCACCATCGTCTGACCTGAGCGTTCAGCGGTGGCGGGAGTGTTCACGTGGCCCACTCGCAGAGTCCCTGATCGAGATCGACGACATCGCCGGCCTGACCATCTGGGTGCCGAAAGGGCTTTCGGAATGTGAAGGCCGCTGGCGACGAGCCATGTTCCGCGAGATGCCGCAAACGCTCGAGCGCCTCGGCAACGGTGGGGAGATGTCCCACAGGGATCCACCACAGTGCGAGGATCGGGCCTTCGATGGGCTCGAACCACTGCTTCCGATCTCGCAGCGGCCCGACGTGCGCGCTGTGATAGACAAACTGCTGAAGCGCCTCGAGCGACTCCCACACGGACAGATTGATCGCCATGCGCTCGTCGTCGAACGGTCGAATCGCCATGGCATTGCCTTGTTCGGTCTGGAGCCGCCACACAAATCCCGGAGAGCGGTCCGCCAGTGCGTTGACGACATCCAACTGGGACCGGAATCCCTCCATAATCGGATCTTCGAGCGGCGCGCGAATGCGTCCGATGTTCACCTGCGCCAAATGGAATCCACTCATCGGCTCTTCTCCTCTCGTTTTCGCGCCAGCCTCTTTGGACGACTGGATGATACTGGGCTGTCAGCCGCGACCGGTACGGTAATCTTCACGCTCGAAGCGTCTCCTCCGATGGCCGTCTCACCCTCCTTTCTCGCATTCGTGCTCGAACAGCTCGAGGGCATCAAAGGGCTGACCCACAGGCGCATGTTCGGTGGCGTCGGCCTCTACGGGGGCGATGTGTTCTTCGCGGTCATCGACAACGACACGCTGTTCTTCAAGGTGGATGGCACGCTGCGCGAGCGCTACACACGGCGCGGCATGCCACCATTCGCGCCGATCCCCGGCAAGCCGCCGATGCTTGGCTACTACCAGGTCCCCGCCGACGTACTCGAGGACGCCGGCGCACTGTGCCGGTGGGCGGCCGACTCGGTCGCGGTTGGCGCCGCGGCGCGCGCGCCCCGGCGAAAGCAGGCGAAGAAAGACCCTTAGACCGACGAATGTTGTCCCACGTCCCAGCGTTATTCGTCAGCCTCTTGGTTGCCACAGCGGCACTCGTCAGTGTCTTCCTGACTCCGGCTGTTGAACGCACCGAGACTGGGACATGCGTCGTCATCCAGGAGCTCACCGGGTCGACGCCACTTCTTCAGCGCGGTGACTGTGCGACGAGACTGTCTCCGGCATCCACGTTCAAAATCCCTCACGCTCTGGTCGCACTCGAGACGGGTGTGGTGACCACGAACTCAGTCGAGCGGTGGAACGGGTCGCGGTACGAGCAACTGGTTGAGCATCGTGGGGGCCGATCGGGACGTGATGCTGGTGAACGTCAATTCGCCTCGATCCGTCGACACCGCTTTCGGAACAAGGGAAACCCACGGGGTAGAGGGCTAACGCCGTGTTGCTGCCGGTGGCGATCGAGTTTCAAGGCGTGCCGGCACCGGGCGAGGAGATAGTCCCTTCGAAGGAACCCGTGGTCAAGCCGGTTACCTGGTTGAACACGCGCCTGACGGTAAAGCTCCCAGTGGCGTCGGCGAACCGACCTGTACCCCCTGTGATCGTCGCAGTTTCTACAACGGAGAGAACGCCCGGGGCCGTGAGGGTGGCTTGTCCGGTAAAGCCAGCGGTGAGCGTGTCGCCATTGGCCGCAGTGAACGCGTAGGTGCCGATCGAGGTCCTGTTTGTGGTGTTCACGACGTGCGGAATTTCTACGGTGAAGCGACCCAGGTGCGTAGCGTTGCCCGTGCCCTCGATCGAGACAGACACAAACGGAGGCGTACCCGGCGTAATGGTCGCGGTTCCTTCCAACCTGCCCTTGAACGGCACTTCCTGGTCGTTGGAGAGCACACCCGCGCCGGTTGCGTTCGCCTCCGACGACGCGATGGACAGACTGGCGGACGAGAGAGACGTCGGACTGGTTGGCGTGATGGGCTGACTACAGCCAACGAACAGCGCGACACCGACGACGCCAACAGAGGTGAGCGAGGCACGCATTGGGGGCTCCGTTTGAATACAGTGTGATTGGCGACTATGGCTTCATGGCGTGTGAGAAGTGTGCAATCGTACCCGGTCGCGCGTCCTCGATCTGTGCAGAACGGAACACCGGCCCATTTCACTGAGCGCGCCCAGCTCGCTGATTGTTCGGTACGGCCCAGATCGCGTCAGCGGGCGCCGCTCTTTTCCTCACATTTGAAAGCAGGATCTACGATCGATCAGAAGAAGAGAGCCTCGTCAGGATTCGTGAGATGTTCGATCCGGAGTGGTCGTGATGACGCCTGCGCAGCAGCGCGCGCAGGCTGCTCGTGATCGCCTCGCGCGAGCCGTCGCCACTGACGACGTAGACGGACTCGCGGGCGGCAGGTTCGCGGCCCGCATCGGCGGCCACGCTCAGTGCTCCAGCCCGACGGAGCGCCCGAGCCTCTGGATGAACCCCGCAAGCTCGTCTTGCAGCCGGTCGGCCGCGTCGGGCACGCGCATCCAGCGGCGGCGTCGCAGCCCGTCTTCCATCCACTCTTCCATCACCTTCGTCACGCGCATCACGTAGACGTCGACCAGGCAGGGTCCCTGGCCGTTGACGTGGCGATAGCGCCCGAGGCGCCGGCGCGCCACGACGCCGCGCAGGCCCGCCTCTTCCTCGGCCTCGCGGATGGCCGCATCGCGCGCCCGTTCGCCCTCGTCGATGCCGCCTTTCGGTACGATCCAACCGTTGCCCTTTGAGGTGGTGACGAGCGCGACCTCGAGTCGTGCCTTTCGAATCCGATAGGGAATCACTGCGGCTTGCCGCCGGACGCGCGCCATTCAGCCCTCCTGTCGTGACCCTCGACTCACATCTGGGACGCGGCAGGAAGGTACCAAAGTCGAGTGCGAAGTACAAGATGGCCGTTGTGTTTGACGGCCGCTTGGACTTCGCCATGGCGGTCACGGAAAACGGCGAACACCTGTCACGATCTTCTTGGACTCGCGCCGTCGGGTGCCGCTGGTGAGCCTGCGGCCGGGCGGCCACCGAAGCAGATGATGTAGCCGTCTGGGTCCTCGACATAGAAGTCTTTCGTGCCCCATGCCGTGTCCGCGAGCGGCTTGATGACCGTGACGCCGTTGGCGACGCACTGTTCGTAGAACGCTTCGATGCCATCGACGCCGGCCGCAGCGTCGAGATGCGCGTTGTCGCGCCGCCACCGGCGCTCCGTTTGATTCCTGGGCGCTTCCTTCAAGTGAAGTTCCAGGCCGTCCAGATGACCGATGGCGTAGAAACCCTCCCATGGCTCGCCGAAACTGAAGCCCATCTTCTGGTAGTACGCGATCGAGCGATCAAGGTCGTCGATGAGGAACTGTGGAGCGAAGGAGGTGACACGCGCCTTCATCGTGTTCGTAGACATCGAGCCTCCCTATTCAGCGGGCGAACGTCACGCTTCAGCCGCGGTGGTCAATAATCGCATCGGGCCGCCGGCTGCAAACGCTGAAGGCCTTGGCAGCTCGAGCTCTTCACGACCACCTGGTGATGGTACTGTCCAGCGCGCGATCGCCACCTCTCTGGAGGAACGCAGCGACCGCCTCACGGTGACGGGCTTCGCAGCGGCGCAGGACGTCGCCAAATCGCGGATCAGCCCGCAATGGATCCAGCCACGGATCGCGGGCCATCATCGCGAAACACACAAACCCGTCCTCGACCACGCGCCTCAAGGTGGACAAGGCGGACTCTGGCTCGCCAAGATGGGCCAGCTGCCTCGACACGTAGAACAGGCCCTCCGGATCTGAGAAGCCGGACTCCACGATCCGCTGGAGCGCGCCGAGGCTCTCGGCCCGGTTGCCCTCGAGCAGTGCCCGAGCCGCGACCACGAAACCGCCGACCTTGTGGACGCCCTGCTCGATCGCTTTCAGTCGAGAGATCGCCTCCTGCTCGCGGCCCAGCGCCGCGAGCGCCAAGCCGACAACGTAGGGCTCGTCGATTTCTGCGGCAATGCAGCGGTCATAGTCGCCGAGCATGAAATACGTGTGGACGATGCTCGTGCGAACCTTCGAATCGAGTCGCCGCGCCTGTTCGTGCGCGGCGACTGATCTTTCGAGCAGGCCACCGTATCGACAAGCGTCGACCAGGCAGGCAAAGAGCTCCGGATCGGCACTCCCCTGCGTTGCGCGCTCGAGAAGCCGCTCCATCGCATCTTTCGCCCGTCCCGAGTCGATTTCGATGTGCGCATACAGGTTGTGCCCAAGCGCGAGGTCCGGATTGATTTCCAGGGCGCGCTTCAGTGCGTCTTCTGCCAGAGCAAGATTCTCCTCGCGCCTCCCCTGGAAGTACTTGCCCAACACGCGATACATCCTTCCGAGACGGGCCCAGGCCGGTGCGTAACGCGGATCTTCCTCGACACAACGCGCGTAGAGATCTCGGGCAAGCTCCCACTGCGCCGAGTCGGTGCTCAGCTGATTCGCCCGCAGATACGATTCGTATGCCCTCGCGTTCGATGGGACATCGTGCTTGAGCATCCGCTGCTCGCGGGCCGTGAGCGGCACCGACAGGGAAGCCACGATGCGCTGCGTGAGCTCATCCTGCAACCTGAACAAGTCGCCGAGACGAACCTGGGAGACCAGCGACCAGATGACCGCTCCACCTGGCGCTTCGACGAGCTGTGTGCTGACTCGAACCTGGTCGCCAGCCCGCAACAGCGTCGCGGTCATAACCATGTCCGCGTCGGCTTCCTCCGCAATGCGTGTGAGGTCGGGTACCTCGCCAGCGAACCGCGCAGCGATCACGCTCGAGCGAACGATGAGCGACTCGAGTCCCGACAGCGAACCCGTGATCGCGTCCGGTAAGCCGAATGCCAGAAAGTCAGTTTCGGGATCGGAGCGCAGAATCCGGAAGGGCAGGACGATCAGGCGGGTCATCGATCGGGCGCGGACCGGCTTCCCCGAATCGGCGACAAGGAGGATCGCCCGCAGATCCTGCGACATTGCCTCGGCGGTCCCATAGCGATCTTCAGGCTTCTTGGCCAGTGCTCGGTGGATGACGCGACCAACAGCCGCGGTTCCTGGAGAACCTGCCAAAGCCGGCGGCTGCTCGTACATGACGGCATGAGCAATCTGAACGAACGACCTGGCCGCGAACGGTGAGCGTCCGGTGAGCATCTCGAACATGACCGCGCCCGCCGCAAAGACATCCGTCCTGGCGTCGACCGATTGGGCGGACAGTTGCTCAGGCGCCATGTACTGTGGCGTGCCGACCACTGATCCCGGCACCGTCAGAGGCGTGGTGGTCTCCGCAAGTGCCGAATCAGCCGGACGGGCCAGTCCGAAGTCGAGCAGCTTCAAGCCATGAGCGGTGAGAAAGATATTCGATGGCTTGAGATCGCGGTGGATGAGTCCCTGCCGGTGAAGGGCGTCGAGCGCGGAGAGCATGGTCAGCGCAAGTTGCACGCTCTCGCCGAGGTGGAGCGGCGCCCGCGCGATCCGCATGGCCAGCGATTCGCCTTCGAGCAGTTCCATCGCGATATACAGCTCGCCGCCGTGTTCGCCGATGTCGTAAAGCTGACAAATATTGGGATGACTGACGCTCGCGGCCGCGCGTGCCTCGCGCCATAGGCGCGCACGGGCCAGATCGTCCGACGCGGTACCGCGAATTGTCTTAATGGCCACGGAGCGATTGAGCCGCGTGTCCCTCGCCAGGTACACCTCTCCCATCCCGCCAGATCCGATGGGGGCCACGATCTCGTAGGGCCCGAGACGAGTGCCGGCAGGAAGGGACATCGCGGCGAACTCCTTGCTCACTCTAGCCCGGACGGCCCGCCGTTCGTCGGCGGCAGCGTCAACTCGGCGCGAGACGACTGAGTATCGTCGCGACGAGGTCGGACGGAGGCGCCGAGACGTCCAACGTCTCGCCCAATTCCGAGCTGCCCGCCAATGCCTCTCGTTCCTCAATCACCGTGCGTTGCTCGAATTCCCGTTCATCGATCGCGCGTCCTTGCTGCCGGCGTTCGATGCGTCGAAGGTGTTCGTCGATCGGCAAGCTGAGAAGGAAACCGCGTACTTCCGAGCCAGGGCTGATCGCGAGGAGCCGGCGGCGCAGATCCGAGAGCGCCGCGGGTGTCCGCCACACGTAATCGATCACAAAATGGCGATAACCGAAGCGCTGGTGGTGCGTCACGAGCAGCTCAATCGTCGTGTGTAGATGTTCCAGTTCGTCGGCCGCCGGGGGGTTCACTGCGGTCAGACGATCCCCGTCCAGCCATACGCAAGACTCGATGTGTTCGGTGAGCGCTTCGGCAAGTGTCGATTTGCCGATGCCGAGTGGCCCGTTCAGGACGATGAACACGGGGATCTATCCCGTTGAGTGCCAGGATGTTAACACGCGACCAATGCTTCAGGATTGGCTCGAGACGGGCTTGCCATCGCTCGTTTGTCGGGCGCGCCACGCTTTGCTACGCTCGGTCTCGATTCTGGAGCCGCTTATGATCCTCCGCCTGTTCGCCGTCATGCTCGTTGTCGGTGTCATCTTCGCGACAGATTCGCGGGGTCTCGCACAGGCAGGGCGCACGTTCACGACCAATTTCACGCGGCAGGAGTTCGCCGCGCGCCGCGCGCAGGTCTATGCGGCGATTGGTCCTGCGGCCGTGGCCCTCATTCAAGGCTTGCCGGCGGTCCACTCCTCGGCGGTGTTCCGACAGTCGAACGAGTTCTTCTACCTCTCGGGTGTCGTCGCGCCACAGGCGCTGCTCCTCATGGACGGCGCCGCCAGGCGCAGCATCCTCTACCTCCCGAGGCAGAACGCCAGCCGCGCGGCGACCGAAGGCGAGTTGCTGTCGTCGGACGATCCCGCCGTGGCGATCGGAATCACCGGTGTCGATGACGTACGCGCCCCTGATCAACTGCAGGCCGATCTGCTCGCATACAGGCGAGCCAAGGTCATCTATGTGCCGTTCGCTCCCACGGAGGGCGCGAGCGAAAGCCCAGACGGCGCCCGTCGACGCACGGCCGATGCGGCAGCCGATCCGTGGGATGGCCGAATCAGCCGTGAAGCGCACTTCCGGGAGCTGTTGAAATCACGGGTGCCGTCGCTCGAGCAGAAGGACCTGTCGCCGATTCTGAACGGCATGCGCGAGATCAAGAGCGCAGCGGAAATTGCCCTGATCACGCGGGCGACGACGATCGGCGGGGAAGCCATCCTCGAGGCGATGCGCAGCACCGCGCCCGGATTGGCCGAGCACGAGCTCGATGCGCTGGCTCAACTCATCTTCGTGCGTCACGGCGCGCAGGGTGAAGCCTACCGCGCCATCGTGGCCAGCGGTCCGGCGGCCATGAACGCGCATCACCGCGCCGGCGACAAGATCATGACCGACGGTGAGCTGGTCCTGATGGATTACTGCCCGGATCTCGGCTACTACCGCTGCGACGTCACGCGGCAATGGCCCGTGAATGGAAAGTTCAGCGCGGTCCAGCGAGAACTGTACGGGTTCTACCTCGGGATCTACGAAGCGGTGCTCGACGCGATCCGGCCCAACATCACCGCCCAGGCAGTGCTTCAGGCGGCGCTGCCGAAGATGGAAAAGATCCTGGCGGAATCCAGATTCTCGAAACCGCTCTACGCGGCAGCGGCCAGGCAGTTCGTCGAGCAGTATCGAAGTCGTGCGGCGAAAGGCGGTAGTCTCGGACACGCCGTCGGCATGGCGACACACGATTTTGGTGGCGGCTCGGGTCTCATGCGTCCCGGGCTCGTGTTTACCATCGAGCCGGAGTTCCGCATCCCTGAAGAGCAGATCTTCATCCGGCTCGAAGACATGATCACAATCACCGAGTCTGGCGTGAAGATCCTCTCTGATTTCGTGCCGCGAAGCCTGGAGGCCGTAGAGAAGGTCGTCGCCGAACCCGGCCTGCTTCAGCGGTACGGGAGAATTCGATAGACGCGCGGGGACCGTTGGCGAGCGCACCACACAATCACGCGCCATCAACCAAATTCGGGTCCGGTGATCGCATAGACCCGTGACGGTTGCCCTGACGCAGCGAGCCGGCCCCGGGACATGCGAAGAAAGGGACGCTCGATCGCGAATCCGAGCTGGGCGAGGCTGGCGCGCCAGTGGTGCTGGTCGTCTGGAACATCCAGGACGATTCTGCGATCCGGATGGGCGGCGAGGCACACGTCGAGCAGGAGTCCCGCGGTCTCGAGCGTCTCGGCGATCAGTGGACCGAGGTGCTCGCGCACGTGTCCGTGACGGCCCAACAGATAGCCCTGCACGCGGCCGTATCGCTCGACCACCCAGGCGTACTCCGGAGCCTCTCGGGCGAGCCGTTCGAGCAGGCTGGCGCGCGAGGCGCCGAACTCACGAGTGTCCATTCTGTGAATGGCTGGCCAGTCGCCGCTCGACAGCCGCCGAACGTCCCGACGCCTCGTGGCGGCGAAGGCGGCTCGCGCATCGGCGGCACGGGCGGCGCCGGCTTGTTTGCCGTCCAAAAAGAGCCGCGCGAGGCCGTACTCCGCGACGAAGCCCCGCGTCCGATACAAGACTTCGCCCGCTGGCGTCGCGTCGAGCCGCGACACGATGCCCTCCGGGACGAGCGCGAGCCCTTGGTCGAGCAGGAGTGTCCCGATGCCTCTGTGCCGTGCGGCGGCATCGACGAGCACCATCGAAATCCACGCGAACGGACCGTAGGGCAGTGTCGCGACCGTTCCAATGACGAGCCCGTTCCGGACCGCGACCAGCGCCCCGCGGGGAGCGGTCTTCAAAAAGTACAGCCAGTCCTGCTCGGTCTGGTTCCAGTGGCTCCCACGGCACAGGTTGAGCCCGGCGGGAATGTCGGCCAACCTCATCTCGCGGATCAGTACGCCGGCAGGCGATGACATCGCGCGGCATCATAATAGGTCCGCCCTCGCACGCCGCTCCGGACAAGCTGCGGGCGTTGGCGAGGCAGGCCGCCCATGGAGTCCCCGACGGTGATCCGCGATGTCCGCCATCTCGAGGAGCTCCTGAGCGAACCGTCTGCCGCCGCGGTCGACGCGATGCGACAGGTTGACGGCGATGTCGTTGTACTCGGCGTGGCCGGCAAGATGGGCCCGACGCTTGCGCGCATGGCACGCCGTGCGATCGACGCGGCTGGTCGATCGCACCGGGTGGTTGGTGTGGCGCGCTTCTCGTCGCCAGGCGAGCAAGCCGCCCTCGAGCGGCACGGCATCGAGACGATTCGCTGCGACCTGCTCGACGAGGACGCGCTCGCGCGGCTGCCCGACGTTCCGAACGTGATCTTCATGGCCGGCCGGAAATTCGGGTCGACCGGCGACGAGCCGCTCACCTGGGCGATGAACGCGCACCTCCCCGCGCTCGTGTGCCGCCGCTATCGGACGAGTCGAATCGTGGCGTTCTCGACGGGGAATGTATACGGTCTCACGCCCAGCGGCCGCGGTGGCTCGCGGGAGGACGATCCACTGGCGCCAGTCGGGGAGTACGCGATGAGCTGTCTCGGGCGAGAGCGACTGTTCGAGCACTTCAGTCGCACGTACGGGACGCCGGTCGCGATCCTGCGGCTCAACTACGCCGCCGAGATGCGCTATGGTGTGCTGATCGATCTTGCCGGCCGCGTGTCGAGGCGCGAGTCGATCGACGTCAGGATGGGTTACTTCAACGCGGTCTGGCAGGGCGACGCGAACGCGATGGCGCTCGCCGCGCTTGCACACACATCGTCGCCGCCGTTCATCGTGAACGTGGCCGGCCGCGAGGAGCTCAGCGTGCGCGAGACGTGCCTAGAGCTGGCGAGGCGGCTCGGTGTCGAGGTGTCGTTCACCGGCCGTGAGTGCGCCGACGCCCTGCTGAGCAACGGCGCGCGCGGGTGGGCCCTCCTGGGTATGCCGCGTGTCGACGCCGAGCGGCTGCTGGCTTGGACGACCGACTGGATTCGCCGCGGCGGCGAGGTCCACGCCAAGCCCACGCACTTCGAGTCGCGCAGCGGCCGCTTCTAATGGCACAGCCGATGCCTCCGGACGTTCGCGAGGCCCTCCAGGCCGGGAAGGTCATTCCGGCGCATCCGCTTGCCCTTGACGACACTGGCCGCCTCGACGAGCGCCGGCAGCGCGCCCTGACGCGCTATTACGGGGCCGCTGGGGCCGGTGGGCTCGCGATCGGCGTGCACACGACGCAGTTCGCCATTCGCGATCCGCGCATCGGCCTCTTCGAGCCGGTGCTGTCGCTCGCAAGCGAGGAGATGGATCGCCTTGACGCGCGCGGTCGTGCGCCGCTGATTCGCATCGGAGGTATCTGCGGAGCCACGGATCAGGCGCTCGGCGAAGCGGACCTGCTGATCGGGCTCGGCTACCATGCGGGGCTGCTGAGTCTCGCGGCGCTTGCCGATGCGGACGACGCGACGCTCATCGCGCATTGCGAGGCCGTCGGCGCCCGGATTCCGCTCGTCGGGTTCTACCTGCAGCCCGCAGCCGGAGGCCGCCTGCTCTCGTACGCCTTCTGGCGCCGCTTTGCCGAGATTCCTGCGGTCGTGGCCATCAAGATCGCGCCGTTCAACCGCTATCACACGCTCGAAGTCGTTCGCGCCGTCGCTGAATCAGGCCGCGGAGACATCGCGCTCTACACCGGCAACGACGACAACATCGTGATGGACCTCGTCACGCCCTTCCGCTTCCGCGTTGGTGGCGAAGTCGTCGAGCGGCGGATCGTCGGCGGACTCCTGGGCTACTGGGCCGTCTGGACTCGCCAGGCCGTCCGCATCCTGGCTCAATGTCACCGCGCCATGGAGCCAGCGGCCGCCAGCGAAGACGACTTGCTGCAGCTGAGCGTCGAAGTCACCGACAGCAATGCCGCCTTCTTCGACGCCGGCAACAACTTCTCCGGCTGCATCGCCGGCCTGCACGAAGTCCTCCGCCGCCAGGGTTTGCTCGAAGGCATCTGGTGCCTCAATCCGAACGAAACCCTTGGCCCCGGCCAGATG
>Ga0111538_10004257_pt1 | contig 19922 bp, 12 predicted proteins | sample SoiMethybrSBSTD1_FD_79669 | JGI IMG/M metagenome (GOLD analysis project Ga0111538, IMG submission 79669) | Bulk soil microbial communities from a Populus tree surrounding site in Tennessee, USA - Soil MetaG P. TD hybrid SBSTD1 (version 2)... | ecosystem: Environmental > Terrestrial > Soil >...
CTCTTGCCGGCGCGGTCGCGGGCTTCGGTGCTTCAGTGGGTATCGCTTCGGAAGGTTGCTCGACGAGGTCAGGCGGCGCGGCGGTCGCCGAGAAGACACGATCTTCGCCTGCGCCGAGCTCGACCCGCATTCGGCTGGCGATGCTGACGACGGCCACGCGCCCTTCGGACACCGTGACCCGGACGCGCCCCTCCGCTTCGTGAGCGACGCGAAACACCGTGCCCAGATCCTCGATCTCGATCGAACCGGCGTCGACCCGGAAGAGGCGCCTGACGTCGTGACGGACGCGGAATCGAGCGGCGCCTGCCGAGAGTCGGACGGTCGTCCGCATCGGTGTTTCTTCGGCGATCTGGATCGGAGTCGCTGCGCTCTCGGGAGCGATCTCGGAGCCGTCGGCCAGAACGAGCGGTCGCGTGGACGGGACAGTGCCTGTCGTCGCCGTGGTCGTCGTTCCCGGCGTGCGAACTACAGCGAACGTGATTGCCGCCGCCGCCGCCGCGCCGAGCGCGACGAAGCCCACCGCCGCTCGGACGAATCGTCTTGCCCCAGCGGGGGATGTTTCTCGCCTGCTCAGATGCGACATGGCCCGGTCGATCGCAACGCGATCGAGCGCGTCGTCCGTTCCGGACTGGCGCGGGTCGACTGCCGCCCCCCGGGCGTAGCGCGCCATGGCGCCTTCGATGGCGTCGCGATCCCGCGCATCGTCCTCGGGGTCGCGCGCGAGGGAGACCTGAAAGATGCGCCTGGCCTCCATCTCGGCGGCGCAGGTCGGACAGCCCGCCAGGTGCCGCTCGAGCGCCGCTCGGTCATTCGCGTCCAGCGCGCCCCGGACGGCGCGACGGATCAGCTGTTCGCCAGGGTGATCGTGAGAATGTTCATCCACCGGCACGGCGGCCCTCCCCACTCCGCTCCAGCCAGCGGCGGAGCTGTTCCTTACCGAGGCGCAGTCGCGTCTTGACCGTGTTCACGGAGACGCCCGTGATGCTCGCGATCTCTTCCGTCGAATGACCGAGCATGACGTGGAGCAGGAGCGCCTTAGCCTGCTCCTCGTTGAGTGCGTCGAGAAGGTTGCGAACGAGATCGGCGCGCGCTTCGCGTGCAGGGTCGAACGTCGTTGCGGGCAGCGAGGAAGGCTCCAGCGTCGAATGCTGCTGCGATTGGGCTCGAGCCCGCTGGCGACACGCGATCGCACGTCGCATCGCAATCTTGGTGACGTAGTGCGAAGCCCTGCCGTCGAATCGAAACTGGGGGAGAGCGCGCGCGACATCGATCAAGCAATCCTGGATTGCGTCTTCCAGCTCGGGATTGTCACGCCCCATCACGCCGCGGCAAATACGGCGAATGAGCGGTGCCACCGCACCCAGGAATCTGCGGAGGGCGGGAGGATCACCGCCGAGCGCTGCCCGCGCGCGGTCGTCGAGCTCCGTCTCGTTCGAGAGGTCGCGCGCGCCGGCCTCCTGCGCTCCCTCGACGTCTCTCGGCGCGGGCGCCTTGATGAGACGAAGCATTGAACGAGCATGCAGTGCGATTTTCAGCTCGTCAATGTGGGCACCGTTTGCATGGCGCACGCAACACACTCAATTGCTGAGCTGACGCGGGCGGCCACGCGAAAGCGAATCGCAACGAAGATCGATAGACCCGAATTGCAGAGCCGGCCCCCCTTCTACCCCCGCGAGACCGCGTGTCTTCGCGTTGGCTCGTGCCACAGGCCCCTCCATGACGCGGCTGAATGCAAAGAACCATGCTGTCCCGGCTGTCCGCGCTTCGGGCATCGCCGCGTGGCCGATTGGCTCGGACGCCGCTTGCCTCGACGCGTTCCAGCGAGAGCTCGACTACATTCACGCGGCGCTGCGACGCCTCGGCACCTGGCCGCCGGACATCGAGGACCTCGCGCAAGAGGTGTTCCTGGCGCTTCGCGGGGCCTGGGCGCGGTGCGATCACACGCGTCCTCTGCGTCCGTACCTGTTCGGCATCGCATTCAGGATCGCGTCCGCGCATCGGCGTAAACACCGCCGTGAGGTGGCGTTCGGGGGAATCGATGCGGCGGCCGACGAGACCGCCGACCTCGACGAGGCCATGCAGAGCAGGCAGGCGCGCCGACTCATCGTCGCGGCGCTGGATAGCGTTCCGCTTGCGCGGCGCGCAGTGCTGTTGATGCACGATCTCGAAGAGGTGCCGGTCGCCGAGATTGCGTCGGTTCTCGGCATCCGGCTGTTCACCGTCTACGGGCGGTTGCGCAAGGGCCGTCGGGAGCTCGCATCGGCTTTGCGTCGCCTGTTGACCCGGACCTCCGACGAGGTCTTGGCCTACACGCTGCCCGTCCGGGCGCATGCCGGTGGGCGAGCGTGATCGCCTCGCCTCGGCTCGCCCGAGCGTTCCCACAACCAAGGAGACGACCCGATGCGCAACGCGACGACTGACATGAATGGATTTCGCTCCCCGCGCCTCTGGCGCGTGTCGCTTGCGCTCTTGTTTGCGGCCTGTGCGCCCACCGGCGTGGGAGACGATACCGGTGCCGGGGGTCAATCGGCTGCCAAGGGCGGCAACGTCGGCACGGCCGGCAGCGCCGCAGGTACGACCGGCACCGGCACCGGTGGTGTCTCGCCGACCGTGGGAACCGGGGGGAACACGACGGTGACTGGAACGGGAGGCTCCGCGGCGGGCACCGGCGGCTCCTCGAACGCGACCGGAATGGGCGGCTTGGGCACGGGCACCGGCGGCTCGATCGGGGGGACGGGCGGTTCGTCCATCTCGACGGGCGTGGGTGGCGTGGGTGGGTCTGTTGTCGGCAGCGGCGGCAACACCACGGGAAGGGGCGGCGGTGCGGGCGCGACGGCGGGACGCGGTGGCAGCGCGGGCGCCTCCACCGGTGCTGCGGGATCCGGCAGCGGCGGGAACGGCGCTGGCGGCACGGGAACGGGCACGTTCCAAAAGGCAGCCGGAACGATCCCGAATTCGCCGCAGCCGGCGTCGATGGTCAATCTACCGAAAGCGGATTGGCAGAAGGGGATCATGTCCCCCTCCTTGCAAGTCGGGAAACAGATCAACCAGCCCTCCGTGATCAACGGCTACCTGCTGGTCGCTGGCAACGAGGAGTTCTGGGTGTACGACGTCTCCAACCCCGCTTCGCCCAAGCAGCTGTCCACCTTTGCCACGCCCAACAAGACCGGCGGCGAAGCGGAGAGCCACACCATTTCGTACGCTCGCTATGGAGACACCTTCTACGCGGTCACGATCGGCGGCCGCGGGATCAATATTTGGGACGTCACCAGCGTGACCGCGCCCAAGCACATCAAGGCGGTGGCGATTCCAGGAACGAATTACGGCGACTACACCGAATCGGTCTGGGGTGTCAGCTGGCAGGGGCAATACATCTACGTCGGCGCCACCAACAACGGCATCAAGGTCGTCGATGCCTCGAACCCCGCCTCGGCGGCGGTCGTGAAGGAGGTTCCAACGTCGGCCTACGGCGGCGTCAGCGCGGGCCCCCTCGACGCGATCGGCAACGTCCTCGTCGTCACCACGCCCAAGGAGAGCGGCGGCGTCGCCACCTTGGACATCAGCGACCCACTCAACCCGGTTCGCCTGGCGTCGTTCACGACCGGCACGGCCTACATCGGGATGTTCTACAAGCGCTACGTGTTCCTGATCGGCGTCAAGGCCTGGGACGTGCTCACGAATCCGAAGAGCATCGGCACGGGCACGATGCCGCTCGGCTCACTCCCGACCGAGGGTTCGGAGTACATGAGCTTCAGCGACGACGTCATGTACCTCGGCCACGTGCGCGCCGAGATCGGCGGCAGCCCGGGCGTTTCGAAGATCAGCGTCGCCGACCCGCGCAGCATGCGGATCATGAGCCGCGTCTGGGGGCGCATGAACCTCGCCAACAAGAACGACGACCAGTTCAGCATCTCGCTCGGCCCTCTGGTCGTCATCGGGGACGACCAGGCGCCCTATCACGGCTGGTTCATCGCCGTGCACCAGACGGATCCCGACAGCAAGGCGCCGATCGTCGACACGGTCATTCCCCGCAACCAGGAGACCGCCGTGTCCACCAAGTCGCGGATCGGCCTGACGTTCACCGACAACATCGAGATCGCGACCGTGAACGCCGCCAGCTTCATCGTTCGCCCGGTCGGCGGCCAGCCCCTCGTGGGCAAGTGGGGCGTGCGGATGGGGGTCGTGAACTTCGATCCCGATCAGGATCTCCAACCGGGCACCACCTACGAGGTGGTGCTGCCCAAAGGCGGCATCGCGGATCTCGTCGGCAATACGCTCGCGGCCGAGTGGAAGTCGACGTTCACGACCAACTGACGAGCTGATGAGAACGGTGTGAGCGCGTCGCGTGTCGTTGGTTGCTTCGCGCTGGCTGCAGCCTGGCTCGCGGCGGGGCCGGCGCTCGCGCTCACGGTCGAGGTGACGCACGCCGGCCCGTCGATCGTCGGGGAGGCCCACGCCTTCACCGCGACCGTGACCGGGGCGACCGTCCCCGTTGCCTACGAGTGGACCTTCGGCGCCGCCCCGGCCGTGATCGGCGGCGCCGAGATGTCGCACGTCTTCGCAGCGCCCGGGCTCGTCGACGTCCAGGTCTTCGTGACTGACGCCACCGGCGACGCCGGCAGTGCCTTCATGCAGCACCTCGTTCATTACCCCTTGACACCCAAGCGACCGACCTCCTCCAGCTCGATCGTCTACGACACCGCGCGGAAGCGTGTCTACTCCGTCAACCAGGACAACGACACGATCACGTCGATCGACGCGGACAAACTGCAGAAGATCGCGGAGCTGCCGGTCTACCGCCGGCCCGAGTCACTCGCGCTGACGCCGGAAGGGAAGCTCTGGGTCGTCCACCAGGACGACTACGCCGTCGCGATCGTCGATTCGGATCAGTTCATCATCGCGGGCGGATTTCGTCTCCCCTACGCGTCCCAGCCGGTCGGCGTCGCCATGAGCCCGACCGGCGACGCGGCGTACGTCACCTTGATGGCAGTAGGCAAGCTCCTCAAGCTCGATCCAAAGACCGGCGCCGTCATCGCTGAGGCGCAGGTGGGGGCGCGGCCGCGCGGGATCGCCGTGTCACACGACGGCAGGGACGTCTACGTCACCCGCTTCATCTCGCCGGACACCGGCGGTGAGGTCGTGAAGGTCGACGCGGCGGCGATGACGGTCGCGGCGCGCATCGTGCTCAAGCTCGACACGGAGACCGAGGACAGCGATCAGAGGGCGCGCGGTCTTCCGAACTATCTCTTCTCGGTCGGACTGACCCCCGACGGCCGCCAGGCCTGGATCCCGGGCAAGAAGGACAACGTCGTGCGCGGGAAGCTGAGGGCGAAACAAGACGACATCACGCACGACACGACGGTGCGGCCGCTCACGGCCATCGTCGACACGGCGTCGGCACAGGAGATGTACGCCAACCGGATCGACCTCGACGATCGCAGCCCCCCGGTCCACGTGGAGTTCAGTCCGCTCGGGAACCTGGCGATCCTGACGCTGGCGGGGTCGAACCGCGTCGAGGTCCGGGACGTCAACAATCCCACCCAGGTCTTCTCTGCGATAGGTGAGGTGGGTACGTTCCCACGCGCAGTGGTCCTGGCCCCGGACGGGCGCCTCTTCGTCCAAGGCGCGCTGAGCCGCAACGTCCTCGTCTACGACCTGTCCGTCATGCTCGAGACCTTCCAGAAGTCAACGCCGGCTCTGCTCGGCGAGATCCCGACGGTCGCCAGCGAGAAACTGTCCGAAGAGGTCCTCCGGGGAAAGAAGATTTTTCACATCGCCGAGGACACCCGGATGGCGTTCGAGGGCTACCTGAGCTGCGGCGCGTGCCATTTCGAAGGCGACGACGACGGCCGCGTCTGGGACTTCAGCACCCGGGGCGAGGGACTGCGAAACACCCCGGCGTTGCTCGGCCGCAAGGGAACGGGACAGGGGCGCCTCAATTGGACCGGCACCCTCGACGAGGTGCAGGACTTCGAGCAACAGATCCGTGAGCTGTTCGACGGCACAGGGTTCATCCCCGACGAGATGTACCACGTCGGGACGCGCGACCAGCCGCTCGGTGACACGACGGCGGGCGTGAGCCGGGACTTGGACGCGCTGGCCGCGTATGTCACCTCGCTCGACCACGTGAACCCCAGCCCGCACCGCAACCAGGACGGATCGCTGACCGCGGATGCGGTCGCGGGCAAGGTGGTGTTCGAAAAGCTGGGCTGCGATTTTTGCCACGGCGGTCCAGAATTCACGGACAGCGGACGCGGGCTGCTTCACGACGTCGGAACGATCACGCCGCTCTCCGGCCAGCACGCGGGTGGGCCGTTGTTCGGCATCGACACGCCGACACTGCTGGGCGTCTGGGAGACGCCGCCTTATCTCCACGACGGTTCAGCGCCGACGCTGCGCGACGTCCTCACGACGCGGAATCCGACCGGCCTGCACGGGTACGTGGGCTCGCTCTCGTCGCAGCAGATTGACCAGCTCGTCGCCTACCTGTCCCAGATCGACGGCGATCCGCCGGTGCAGCGGCTTCCGTTCGATCCGCCGGGCGGGCGCCTCACGGGTGGACCGGGCGAGATCACCGGCGGGTGCGCGTGCGAAGCGTCGGGCCGAAGCGGCGGGCGCGGGCTGCTCCTGGGCCTGTTTCTGTTCGCGATGGTGCGGCGGGGTCGTCGTGTCGTTGGCACCGGGTCGTTGCTCGTACTGGTAGCGATCGCGATGACGACCGGTTGCCGGCCGGACGCCGGCGATTCGCGGCAGCCGACGGACTGGTCGAAGCTGCCCGCGCTGGCGAGCCCGGATCCCGAGCTCGCGCCGCTCGGCGCGCGTACGGCGAGCCACGAAAAGATCTGTGGGCGCGGGCATGGGGACAGCTTCGCGAAGGCCCTTTGCGCCGGCGGGCGGCGGCCCGAGATCCGCGACATCGAGGAGCTGCTGCAGCTCGTCGGATTGGCAGACCAACGCGCGTTCGCGATGACCGGGAATTCGACCTCGCTCGTGGCGATGAGCGTCTCGGCCATCAACCCCCGAATCCTGGTGTTTCCGCGGGTCGACAGCGACTTGAAGCCGCCCGACGGCTTGACCGCGCTCGGCTTCGTGCGCGGCGAGCCGTTCGTCGAGCTGGTGAGCCGCGATCCCTCCACCGGTGATCTCAATTTCTATCTGCTGAGCTTCGAGCAGACGTGCGGCTACGACAGCGGCGGCTGCGATCTCGCCAGCCTTCTCACCGACGAGATCGAGAGCAACTGGACCGCCTACAGCGTCTATGATCAGGACGACCTCGAGTCGACGTCGTTCGACTGCAAATCGTGTCATCAGCCGAACGGGCCCAACACCAAGCGCATCCTGCGGATGCAGGAGCTCGCCAGCCCGTGGATGCACTGGTTTCCGCAGCGGTTCGTGCAGCGGACAGAATCCGACGAGACTCTGAGCGCCGCGTTCGCGGCGGCGCATCAGTACGACCGACAGTACGGTGGGATCCCGATCGACGCGATCACCGATGCGCTCGACGAGGGGAGCGGCGCGCAGCTCGAGGCGTTGGTGCGCGCGGAAGGGTTCGGCGATCAACCAAACCCGTTCGACGCCCAGATCGCCGCCGAGATGAAGACCGGCGCCAGCGTGACGTGGGAAGCGCGCTTCCAGGCGCACCTCGCCGGTGAGGCGATCGCGGTGCCGTACCCGCGGACTGACGTCACCGACGAGGCGAAACGAACGGCCGCCGTCCGCTCGTACGTGGACGTGGTCCGCGGCGCGGCCGCGCGAGACAGCTTGCTGGACCTCCGCAAGGTGTTCTCCGCCGACGCGACGGAGAAGCTCAGCTTCGTTCCCCGGCAGGGCACCGACGGCAAGACGGTGCTACTGCAGATGTGCGCGCGCTGCCACGACGGGCGCGGCAATCCCGACCTCGCCAAGAACCACTTCAACGTTCGCGCGCTCGACCAGATGTCGCGGCCCGAAAAGGAGCTCGCGATCATGCGCCTGAACGCGACTGCGATCGGTGCGCGCATGCCTCTCTGGCGCGTGGGCGCCCTGTCGTCGGAGGCGATCGCCGCCGCCACCGCGGAGCTCCAGAAGTAGTCGCGGCTGAAATGCGAAGACGACCATCGATTTGGACCAGGATGCTCGTCGTCCTGGCCGTGGCTGTCGAGGGGCTTGCGGGTTGTGGCGCCGGCGACGGCCCTGGCGCCGGGGTCGCCGGACAAGCTGGCGGCTCGGGCGGTGGCGCGGGTGCCTCGGCGGGCTCCACCGGTGGCAATCCTGTGGGCGGAGCGCCTGGGAGCGGTGGCGCCGGCACGTCTCGAGGCGGAACGACCGGCAGCGGCGGAACCGCGGTGGCGGGATCGGGCGGCGGCGCCGGCGGCTCGGGCGGCGACGCGCCGGGCGGCAGCGCGGGCGCCGGCGCGGGCGGGACGACCGGGCCGGGCGGACGCGGAGGCGGAACGGCAGGCGTCACGGCTGGCACAGGCGGCGGGGGTGGCGGGCGCGCGGGAACGGGTGGCGACGGCGGCGCAGGTGCCGGCGGCACGGGCGGAGTGGCCGGCGCTGGAGGCGCAGTCACCTTCGACCCGGCGGACGCCGTCACCTCCGTGGCGCTCAGCGTGACGACCACGGGCGCCACCGAGATGCTCACACTTCGCAACGGTCTCGGCGCACCGATCAACATCTCCAGTCTGACGATGTCAGGTAGCGACGCCGCGCGCTTCATGGTCGACGGGCCAGCGACGCTGCCCACTATCGTCGGTGCCGGCAGCGCCTTGAATCTCACCGTCCGTTTTCTGCCACCCACCAACTCCTCGACCAGCACTTATTCAGCTACGTTCACCGCTACCTTCTCGAGCGCGGGCGGGACGGGAATGGCCAGAGCCGGCCTCTACGGCCTGGCGATGAACACGTCCAACGCGGAGCCCACCCTGGATCAAGTGGTGAGGACCCTCGGGTTCGCCATCAACGTCGGCGGCACGACGATCACCCTGGGTACGGGCAGCGCGGCCATCGGCGACGAAATCCTGCTCAGACGTTTCATCAAGGCGCCAGGCGCCGCGCAGGTAAGGGTCGAGCCCGTCGCCCGCTACGCGCCGTTCGAAGCCGCCGACTACGGCTACTACACCGGCTCCGCGCCGGCCGTGACGCGGCACGTGCTCGGGACAATGTCTCGTGGACCGATGGATAACGTCGCCAACCGCACGCTCTTTCCGCCAGTCGATGCCGGCGCGACCCTGACGTTCGATCCGGGCACCGAGTCGTTCGGCATCTTCGCGGAGAGCGGGATGAACGCGCCCTCGCTGGGCAGCGACGCGCGCTTTTATCAGGAGGACGCCCTCAACAACGACCAGGCAGGGGTGCTGCCGGTCCACCGCTTCCGGGTCTATCCGCTCAAGAACCGCGCCGGGCAAGCGGTCGCGAACAGCTTCCTGCTCGTCTGCGAGGAAGCGAGCAACAGCGACTACCAGGACTATGTCTTCCTGCTCGCGAACGTCACACCGGCGCCGAACTGAAAGGCCGACCAAGGAAAACATGAGCTGTACCTTCGCTCGTCTCTCACGAAAGTTCGCCGTCGCGGGCGCGGTGCTGTCGGCACTCGTCGGCTGCGCCGGGGAGATCGATCCATCGCTCATTCCGGGACGGGGTGGCAGCCCGCTCGGACAGGCAGGCAGCGGCGGCGATGGAGGCATCGCAACGGTTTGCGACGCGCCCCAGATCGTGTTCGCGGCGAGGTGCGCGATACCCGGCTGCCACGCCGCGAGCTCCGCCGGCGGGGCCGGTCTCGATCTCGTGTCGGCCGGCGTGGTCGCCCGCCTCCTCGGCCAAGGGCCATCGACCAACGTGGCCGCCGGCGCGGTCTGCGCGAGCGTCGGCAAGCCGTACCTGGTCGTAGGCTCGAACCCAGCGGCGGGGCTGCTCGTGGACAAGATGGACAGCGCCACGGTGACATGCGGAAGCGCGATGTCCACGTTCGGCCAGCTCAATCCGTCTCAGATCGCGTGCCTTTCCGCCTGGGCGACCGCCGTCACGACGGGAGCGATCACGCAATGACGATCCGATCGGCAACGATGTTCGTCGCGAGGGCGGCCATCATCGTGCCGTTGCTCGTCGGGGTGACGGGCGGACGCGCCCTCGGCGCGGGCGGGAAGCGGGCCGGCGTGCCGAGGTTCGACGGAGTTCAGGAGATCGTCGTCCGCAAGCAGGTGATGAAGGTGCTCAAGGCGCACGGTTACGAGCTCGCGAAGTCTCGAGAGATGGAGCTTGGACTGGCGAACACCGGTGAGCTGCTCGAGTCCGATGATGGCTTCGCGAAGATCGCGAAGGAGCTCGCGCTCTCGGTGATCGTGACCGGCGAGATCGGCAGGAAGCGCGCGAAGATCACCGTTCACGACGGCCGCGACGGTGCGCGCCTCGGCGACGCCGCGTTCCCCGGCGCAAACCCGCGGAAGATGGCGGCCGAGGTCGCCCGCATGTTCTGGAGCAAGCTCGGCGGGGACATCGAACGCGGCCGCGTGCCGCCGGGCGCCAAGAAGGCGCAGAAGATCGTGGCGGAGGCGCCGGACGACGACGAAGGCTTGCCCGACGCGGATGACGCGACCGAGCCCAAAGCCACGCTCGCCGAGCGCGGCGGCGCATCGGACGGACAAGGCCTGCCCGATGGCGATGGCGATTCCGGATCCCCGCGTCACAAGGACGACGAAGCGAACGATGACGTCCTCCGGGAAAAGGCGAGTGCCGGCCCTTCGCCCGGCGCCGTGCCGCCGACGTTCGACGCGTTCATCGCGCCGACCGGCACCAACCGGGCCCTCGTCTATCACCAAGATTTCAGCCCGATGGGCATGCGGCCCTACGCGCTGCCCATGGCCGCAGCGCCGGCCTTGCACGTGGTCTGGTACCCGATCAGCGCGCTGTCCAGCGGCCCGATGCAACACCTCGGCATCGAGGTACGAATCGAGCAAGCGTTCGGTCTGCGATCCGCCGCCGGCGCCGACGGCAGCGCGCTCGCAGGCAGGACCTTCGGCAACTCGGTCCACGATTATGCGGGCGGTCTTCGCTACCGGATCCCTTTCGGCGCGGGGCACCAGGTCTGGATTTCGGGCAGCGCCGGCGAGCACGCGTTCGTCTTCACGAGCCCGAGCGACTGCAGCGACTGCCGAGCGATGCTCCGCATCCCGGACACCGTCTACCGCTATGGCCGCCCCGGGATCGGGCTGCGCCTGGAGATGCCCGCCGATCTGTCCGTCACGCTCGGCGGTGGGTATCGCTACATCCTCAACGCGGGCGGCGCGCACCTCGACGGATATTTCCCGCACCGTACCGTCGGCGGCGTGGATGCGGAGCTGGCGCTGGGATACCGGGTCACCCCCAACCTGGAGATCCGCGGATCGGGCCAGCTGCGTCGCTACTTCTACGACATGCATTCGAAGGCGGGCGATGCCTTCCTCGCGGGCGGGGCGATCGATCAGTACTGGACGGTCGGTGTCGGGATGGCCGTGATGCTGGGCGGCAGCCGCGCGCCGGCCGGCGCGCGAGGCGAGCAGCCGTCGAGCCCGTGACCCTGCTCGGGCTGGTCTGATTCGGTCAAGTGATCGCTGGGCCCTTGCACCAGGAGGCGCGACCGATCGTCGTCACGTTCATGCCGATGGCGCGTGCGATGCTGACGTAGACGTCGTTGTGGTTGCGCCCGCCGATGTCGATGAGGCGGCCCGTCGTCCAGGCCCCACCGCACGAGCCGGCGACCACGAACGGGGCGTGTTGGGGCGGGTGGTCGGTGGCCGCGAAGTTCGCGGCCGCACCGAGCTGGCTGCTGCCATTTTGCGTGCAGAGGATGGCCGCGGTGTTGTCGAGCAGGGTGTAACCGCCGTCGGAGATGCTCTTCAGCTTCTGGACGAAGTAGAGGAACTCCTGGGCGAAGTAGACCTGCATGTTGATGATCTGTTGGCCGGGTCCGCTGTCCGGATCGCCGTGCGAGACCGAGTGCCAGGCCGAGATGTCTATGTTCCCGAACTTGATCCTTTCGTTGTTCTCGCCGCCGCCCCACATCATCGAGGCGACGCGGGTGACGTTGCAGGCGAACGCCATTGCGACGACGTCGAGGTACAGCCGGCTGTGGGCCGGCATGTCGTTCATCATCGTCCGCGTCGTGATCGTCGGCGCGGGGATCTTCGTGCACATCGGCGTGGTCGTTGGTGGCGGCGGCGTGGTCGGATTCGTCGGCGTCGGGATGATGCCGGTGATGTCGCGCTCGAGCGTCCGCAACGACTCCGTGTAGAAGTCCAGCTTGGCCGCTTCCGCGGAGCCCAGGCGGCCGCGGAGCATCTTGACGTCCTCCTTGACGAAGTCGAGCACGCTCTTGCGCCGGAGGAGGGCCTGCTCGGCCTCGGTCGGGGTGGTCATGGGAGGCGTACCGGTCGACGGCGGCGGCGCGCCTCCGGTGATGCGGTCGGCAATGCGCTGGTAGGCCGCGACCGGATTGTTCGCGCCGGGAAGAAAGCTCCCGTTCACCTGTGAAAGTCCAGGGATGACGCCGCCGTCACCCGACGTCTGCCCGACGGCGAGCTCCAACGACGCGAGCGGCGTCGTGCTCTTCAGTTGGTTGGCGAACACCTGATCGACGCTGGTCGCATTCCCCAGCCCGAACACGGAGAACGACGCGCCTCGGTGCGCGTTTCCCGGATCGCGGATCATCGTCAGGTTCTTGAAGACGATGATGTCGTTGCGTACCGCTTCGAGCGGCGCCAGGTGGGGCTTGAGCGCGAACGTCGTGCCGCTGCCGGTGGGCTCCGACCCATAATGAGACCCGTTCGCGTACGCGAACATGGCGACGCGGGTGATCCGGGGCGCCGTCTGCGCATAAAGGTTCTTCGCGAGCCCCGCGCAGAACGGCGCGCCGTAACCGAGGCCTCGCAGCAGCGAACGTCGCGAGAATTTGATGTTGCGCATGGTGGAGGTCCGCCTAGTTCTTTCGGTCCACGAAGCTGGGTGATCCGATCACCGCCAGCAACAGCTCGTCGACCTTGTAGTTCGCCCGCGAGAACTGATCGGCGATCGCCTGCTTTTCGCAAGCGTCGATCTCGGGCAGGTCTCGGCCCGCAGCGTACGACGCGTACTGCTGCGCGAAACAGCCGTAGAGGTCGGGCTTTTCGGCCAGCTTGTCGACCAGGTCGACGAAGGTCGAGAACGCCATGCCGGGCAGCGCGTTGTTCTCGCTGGGCAGAGGAAGCGTCCCGGTCGGGTCGATCGTCTGTCCGAACTCGGTCGTCCGGAACCGCCCGATCGCGTCGTAGTTCTCGAGCGCGAAGCCGATGCCGTCGAACAGCTGATGGCACGACGCGCAGCCGCCCGTCGAATGGATTTCGAACTTTTGCCGACCCGTCGAGTTGGGCGGCGCGAAGGCGCCGGGGGGAACGCCGCCCGCCGGCAACGGCACCCGGTGGCAGAGCAATTCGGCCCGGAAGTAGGCGCCACGGCCGACCAGGTTCGTCTCCGAGGCGTGCGACTTCCCCCACAAGAAGGGCGCCATGCTGATCACGCCTCGGCGCTGGGTGCGATCCAGGTCGCGCCGCACCATCGCGTTCCCCGTGACTCCGGTGATGCCGTAGATCGGGGCCGTTCGCGCGTTCACGAAGGTGTAGCTGGCGGTGAACAGCGTCTTGAAGCTGCGGTCCCCCCCGGTGTCGAACAGGATGCTGTTCGAGAACAGGCGCAGCTCCTCCTTGAGGTCTTCCGTGATTTCGGGCGTCGCTATCGGGAACATGGCGGCGTCCTTCACGGCAAAGGAGAGGTTCTCGATGCGCAGCCACTGCTGAAGGAAGTTGTTGATCGCGGCGCCGGACTTGTCGCGTGCGTCGAACAGGCGTCTCGCCTGTGCGAGAAGGACCGTCCGGTCGCGGAGCTGCGACTGGCTCGCGAGCGACAACAGCTCGTCATCCGGCGCGCTGTCCCACAGCAGATACGACAGCGCGGACGCGATCTCGTGATCGGTCAGCGGCGTGACCGAACCCGGCTGCGCGACGGTTCCGAGCTCGGTTCGGTGCAGGAAATTCGGTGACAGGAACAGGGCCTGAATGACGCTGGTGACGGCCGCGCCCGGGCCGCCCTGGCCCGACGTGGTCGTGAACAGCGTGGTCAACGAAGCGAGCTCGGTCGGCGTGAGCGGACGTCGCCACATCTTCTGGCCGGTTGCGCTGAGGAAGCCGCTCAGGCACGCGCCGGGAGCCAGCTTCGTGACGTCGCAGGTGATGCCAAAGCGGCTCGGGTTGGCGACCGCGTTGGCCCCGAGCTCTTGCCCCATCGCGAAGTACGTCTCCGCGACGAAGGGCGAGATCGTCAGCTTCGCCGACTGGTTCGCGAATCCATCCAATCGGGTGTCGGCAGGTAGTGAGCCAATCGAGGGCGGAACGAACCCGAACTGGTCGCGTAGCGTGTTGGCGATCTGCGTGGTGGTCAGGCGCCAGGCCCGCGACGGGGCCAGCGGCAAAGCGCCGGTGCAATTCAGTGTTGTCGGCGGCGAGCTCCCTGCCGAGCCCCCGACCCCGACGGGGGCCATTCCGGCGCCGGCGCTGCCCGGTATGATTCCGCTGCCTCCCCGGGCGTCACCGATGTTTCCGGTGCAGGCCGCAAGCATCAACCCCGCAGCGAGTCCCGCCAGACCGACAGCAGGCAGTGAGACACCGGCTTTCATCGCACCCTCCTACTGTCCCGGGGACCTGGCCGTTGTGGCGTTTTTTCGGCTGCCCGAACAATTCGATCCAAGTGGTGCTGCCTCGAGACAGTCCATCAGCGTCATGGCGATGCACATCCGCTCGGTCGCCTTCGCCGCAATGTTCGCCGGCGCCTGTCTGCCCGCGGATCCGGGCGGGACCGGCGCCGCGGGCTCGGCCGGCACCGGGGCCACCCCGGGCGGCAAGGCGGGATCCGGCGGCTCCGGTCCTTCGCTGCCCGGCTCTGCAGGGACTGCGGGGGGGACCACGGGGGGCACCTCGCTCCCGGGAACCGGCGGCGCCACCGGGGCGGCCGGCACGGCAGGCGGTCAGGCCGGGACCGGGGATGTGGGGGGAGCGGGGGGGACGAGCACGGGTGGGAGCGCGAGCGGCAGGGGTGGTGGCGGCGCGGGCGGCAACGCGGGCGGGAACGCGAGCGGCGCGGGTGGGAGCACGGGCGGCGGGGGCGGGAGCGCAACGGCGGGAACCGGTCCCGCCGTAGCTGGACGCGGCGGTGGCGGCACCGCGGGCGCCGCGGGCGCCGCCGGTCAATCTGGAACGGGCCTTCCCGACCCTGGGAGCGACGGAGACGGCGCCTCGATGGTCGGGCCGACTTACACGTCGTCGTCGGACCTTTCATCCAACGGCAATCCCAAGGGAAAGAGCTTCAGCGTTCCGGTGACGAGCACCATCTTCGACGGGAAGGATGCGACGCTCACGAAGACGCCTGTCAACGTGACCCGCACGATTCAGGTTTACGTGCCCGCAGCGTACAAGGACGGCACGCTCGCACCCATGCTCGTCATTCAGGACGGGCCCGGCCAGCTCGGCCAGGTGTCAAACGCTCTCGACAACCTGACCATCTCCCAAGATCCGATGCGAAAACTCCCGGCCTTCGTCGTGGTGGCCGTCCCGAACGGCGGCAGCGACAGTATCGGCAGCGAGCGCGGCCTCGAATACGACACCGTATCGGATCGCTACGCGCGCTACATCACACAAGAGGTGATGCCGGCCGTGCAAACGAAAGTACGGGCTATGTACCCGAACTTCACGTTCGATCCGAATCCCAGCGGACGCGCGTCGCTCGGTTGCAGCTCGGGCGCGGCGGCGGCGTTCACAATGGCCTGGATTCGCCCGGATCTCTTCTCGCGCGTGATTGCTTATTCCGCGACGCTGGTGGCGCAACAGGACCCGAAAGCACCCGAGTCGACGATGTACCCGCACGGTGCGTGGGATTACCACTCCGATCTCGAGCTCATCAAGAACGACAAGACCGGCCGCGAGAAGATGCTGCGCATCTTTCACAACGCCAATCAAAACGATCTCGGCTCCACCGCCGCCGCATCAGGCCGCCACAACTGGGTGATCGCAGGCCAACGGACCGCTGCCGCGCTCGAAGCCAAAGGCTTCCACTACAAGTACGTTTACGGGCTCGGCCAGGGCCATTGCTCGGGCACGGTCGTATCGGCAACCCTCGCCGACGCCCTCGTCTGGGTCTGGCGCGGATACCAGCCGCAGTCGATGTAGATCGAACCGATCGCCGCGCCCTTTGCGCGCCGTGTCGCAAACGACTCGTGCCCCTGCCAGGCGGAAGATCGACAGACCCGTTGTCGAATCTCGTCCCCCTTTTACGGTGCCATGGCCAATGAACGGCGAGCGCCGAGGGCAACGCATGCCGTCCCCGGCAGGGCGTCGATCCGCCACAACGGAGGAGGAAGCCCCTTGTCCCGTACCTCACTCAAATGGTTGGGCGCTCTCGTTCTCTCGTTCGCCGCCGCCTGCCAAGGGCGGATCGGCGCCGAGCCCGGCGGGTCGACCGGATCCGGTGCTGGCCCAGGCGGGTCGAGCGCTGGCGGTTCGGCCGGCTCGGGTGGGCAGATGGTGAGCGGCTCGGGTGGGCAGGTCGTGAGTGGCTCGGCGGGCCAGGTCGTGAGCGGCGCGGCGGGCGCTGCGAACACCGGCGGGCCGGGAACCGGCGGCTCGTCGCCCACGACGCTCGACTGCAGTCAGCCTCGCGCATCGACCGCCCGTTTGCGGGTCCTGACCGAGAGCCAATACAACAACTCCCTCCTCGACATCTTCCAGATCTCGGGCGGCCCGGCGAAGGGCTTGGGTCCGAGCCTCGACGACGTGTCGTTGGAGCAGCGGGCGGATATCGCCGCGAGCGTGGCCACCCAGGCGGTCGCCAACCTTGCAAAGTGGGCGCCCTGCACGCCCCCGGCCACCGGCAGCTCGGCCACGTGCGAGCAGCAGATCATCGACAGGATCGGCGCCAAGGTCTATCGCCGGCCGCTGTCGACAATGGAACGCACCGATCTCAAGACGTTGTTCGACGCGGGCATCAAGGAGAAGGACTTCAACACCGGCGTCGACTGGTTCTTGACCGCCCTGTTTCAATCACCCGGATTCGTCTACGAGGTCATCCGACCGGCGCCTTCCGAAAGCCCCGGCGAGGTGCGTCCGCTCGATGGCTACGAATACGCGAGCCGCCTGGCGTATTTCGTCTGGGACGGGCCGCCCGACGACATGCTGACGAGCGCTGCGGCGACCAACGATTTCGCCGACGCGACCAAGCGGAACGCGCAGATCGCGCGCATGCTGCAAGACGCACGGTTTTCGCGCGGGGTGGCGCAGTTTTACACCCGTTGGTTGAACCTCAATGCGTTCGGCGAGCTGGCTCGCAACGCGACGGGGTTCGACCACAACGTCGTGAACGCCCTGTCGACGTCGCTGCTCATGAGCGCGACCCAGCTGTATTCGTCTGCCAACCCGAACATCAAGGACCTGTTTTCGGGCGACCGGTACTACCTGAATGACGTCCTACGGAGCTTCTACGGGGTGTCGGGCACGGGAACGGCGTTCACCGCGGTCTCCATGGCCGGTGAGTCGCGTCGCGGGATCCTGACCCATCCCGCCATCATGGCCCTCCTGGCGCGGCCCGATCAGAGCTACCCGATCGGCCGGGGTATTTTCCTGCTGCGCAACGTGCTCTGCCAGCTGGTCCGCCCGCCGCCGGACGGGGTCACCATCCCCCCGTTCCCGCCGGTCAAGACGGGGGTCCCGACGCGGGAGGCGGTGGAGATGCTGACCGCCGCCCCGTTCTGTCAGGACTGCCACGCCATGATCAACGGCGCTGGCTTCGCGTTCGAGTCGTTCGACGAGGTCGGCCGCTTCCGCTCGACCGACCAGGGCAAGCCGGTGAACACGTCGGGGTCGCTCGCCATCGGCAAGGACACCGACGGGAGCTTCGCGGCAGGCGACGGGCTACTGGCCAAGCTCGCCGACAGCAAGGACGTGCGCGCCTGTTTCGCAGAGGCGTATCTGGATTTCGCCCTCTCGAAACCGGTCACGGATCCGGCCGACGCCTGCTCCAGCCAGTCGCTCGGAACGACCTTCGGTGCATCAGGAGATCTCAAGCAGCTTGTTTCGTCGGTGGCCGGCAGCGATGCCTTCCGGCTGCGCCTCGCAGAGGGGGTTGGCCAATGAAGTTGTCCGCACACCGGAAGCTGACCCGGCGCGCTCTCGTCAAGACGCTCGGGTCCGCGGCATTTCTGTTGCCCGGCCTCGAGCTATTCGAGCGGTCCGCTCGAGCCCAGACGACGGGGAAGGTTTCCAAGTTCATCGTCTTCTGCTACACGCCGGACGGGGTCAACCAGAGCCAGTTCTGGCCCACCGGCACGAGCACCAGCTTCACGCTGAGCCCGATCCTGAAGCCGTTCGAAAAGTACAAAGACAAGATCCTCATCCTCGGGCCGCAGATGAACGGCACGACGCTGGTCGCGAATACCGGCCTGACGTATTTTGCGCCGACTGCGCAACATCAGGCCCCCGTCACGTTGACCGCGCGCGCGGGACACACCTGCAGCGGCCAGTTTTGCGTCGGAACGCTGGGGATCCCGTACCTGTCCAATCAGCTGACTGCGGTCAACAGACTGGACGCGGGGCCATCCATCGATCAGCTCATCGCCAAGAACGTCACGAAGGACAGCCCGTTTTCATCATTGAACTTCGGGCTCCATCCGGTCGGCGGCGACACGCCGTCCCAGATCAATTACCTGGACGACGGTACCCCGCTCCAACGCCTGTCCAGCGCCGACGAGGCGTGGAAACACATGTTCGGGTCGACGACGACCATGCCGTCGATGACCCCGCTCAACAAGCTGAACGCGGTGACGAACCATCTGCATGCCCGGTTCGCCGAGCTGCGTCCCGCCCTGAGCGCCGCCGACCAAAGGACGCTCGACTCGCATCTCACGGCAATGACGGTGTACGAGACGCGCGTGCAAAAGCGCCTCAGGGATGCGCTCAACCCGCCACCGACCAACACAGCTTGCACGATGCCGACCCGCGCGCCGGTCCCCACGGATCAGATGTCAGTCAGCACCGGAGCGGACACGCAGGCTCTCAGTCCGTTCTTCATGGACATGATCGCCACGGCGTTCCGATGCAGCCTGACGAAAGTCGCTTCGGTGACGTTCGGTTACCCCGGCGGGGGCGATGCGGGCGGTTTGCGCATGCCGTGGCTCAACTTCAACGATCCGCTGCACTTCGTCTCGCACCACGGCAACGACAGCACGAAGCTGACGAAGTATGCGCAGATGACCACTTGGATCGCCGGCCAGGTCGCGGGCCTGATGGACCGCCTCGCCGCCATCCCTTCCGCGACCGGGACGGGCACCATCCTCGACGAGACCACCATCTACTGGTTCAACCGCCACGGCGATGGCAACGCGCACGCCAACTTCGCGCTGCCGAACATCATCCTGGGTGGCACGGGCGGTTACTTCAAGATGGGGCGTTGGCTGCAGCTGCCCAAGACCAACCCGACCTCGGTGCTCATCTCGCTCGCCAACGCCATGGGCGTCAGCGTATCGACCTTCGGTGAGACGGGGCTCGCGGCGTCGTCTCCGATGGCCGGCCTCACTGCCTGATTGAGTCAATTCCGCGGGTGCTCCGGCTGTTGCAGAGAATCACCCAATGCCTATCAAGAAGCGGTTTGCATGGCCCGCTCTCCTCGTTCTCACGGCCGTCCTAGTCCCGGCCGTGGCGCGGGCCGGCACGTGGGAGGCCCTCAACTACGGGGGCAGCAACACGATGAATGTTTACCGGCCGACGTCGCCAGCCGCGTCGCCCGCGATTATCGTGTCGTTGCACTTCTGCGGGGGGTCAATGGCGAACGCGCAGGGCTGGTTCCAGTCGTATGCGGACAGGTATGGCTTCCTCATCATCGCGGGGAAGTCGACC
>Ga0111538_10004259_pt1 | contig 19917 bp, 29 predicted proteins | sample SoiMethybrSBSTD1_FD_79669 | JGI IMG/M metagenome (GOLD analysis project Ga0111538, IMG submission 79669) | Bulk soil microbial communities from a Populus tree surrounding site in Tennessee, USA - Soil MetaG P. TD hybrid SBSTD1 (version 2)... | ecosystem: Environmental > Terrestrial > Soil >...
TACGATCAGGCGGGCACGGCGTTGAATACCTATACGCAGACGCCGAGCCTCATTATTGGGCCGTACAAAGCTATTTGGAAATGATGTCAATGGACGATCGGGATCGGGATCGGGATCGGGATCGGGATCGGGATCGGGATCGGGATCGGGATCGGGATCACATGCTCTCCACCAGCCCTGACGTGCGACCCATTCCGGACCCCACGGCTCTTACACTCCAGCTTGTCTTCCGGGAAATCTCGGCCCTGGAACGCATTATCAATTCCAAGCTCGACGCCATTGCGAAAGCGACCGAATTGTTGCAACGGGCGAGTGACCGCGTGCCCTCCGAGGTCGATCAGAAAATTGCCAATCTGCACGACCTGCAGCTCGAACGCATTAGCGCCTTGAACGGGATGATGGATCAACAAATCATGCGCGTGGAGCAATCCTTGCGGGATCGGCGGATGGCCGTCGAAGCGATGGTCAATGCCAGTAAAGAAGCCGTCGGCATTGCCAGTGAAGCGGCGAAAGAGGCAGCGGAGAAAACCGAGCGCAATTTCATTAAAATGATCGATCAGTTGGGCGTCCAGACGCAAACCGAAAGCCGGGCCTTGGATAGCAAAATCACTGAGGTTAAAGATCGGCTCGATGCGGGAATTGGCACCGTCTCGGCCCGTGCGGAGGCGGCCATTAGCGCACTCCGGGCCGAACTGTTACCCCAGATTACCGGGGAGCGCAGTCGCGGCGATCGCGGCGAAGGGCGCCAACTCGGCCAGGGGGCGTTGATTGCGCTGATTCTCGCCGGGATGAGTATCTTGGTGGGGATTGTGACGGTCATTGGGTTTGTTTTGCGATTCGCCAAGGTATAGCCATGGATGATGATGGGTGCACCATTGAATTTTCAGGAGAAGCCGGCTGCGAAGCCCGCTGGTGGGCGACAGTGATCGAGCCGCACAGTGCCGAGGTCTATGCCGAGCGCTATGGCGGGGCGCCCATGCCGGCCAAGCTCATCCGGGATACTGACCCCAGCCCTCAGCCACCACGCACGCTCGAACCGTTAGAACATGGCCCAGGGCCGCTCCTGGATGCCTCAGAAGCATAGGAGGGAGCAATGCCGGTCATACGTCATGGGGTACTCCTCGGGCTCTGGGTGATCCTGGTGGGCTGTGCGGCCGCCGCCCCGTCCACGCTGTACCACTATGCAGATCAGAGTCGGCACACCGCCGAATATCTCTATCAAGCCATTTATGCGGCATCACAGCGCCAGCAGCTGCCCGCCCAGGACCTGGCCGACGCGCGACAGGCGTATGCGACCTGGGCGCAGCATATGTGGGGATACCTCGTCGCGGCGGAGGCGGGGCACTATGACGCCATGGAAGCGCAAGCCATGGAAACGCAACTCCAGCGGCTGCGCGCCATTGCTGAAAGGAATCAGGTGGCCGCATGGCCGCAGAGATCGTGATTGCCCTGAAGCTACTCGAAATTGTCTCCGTGGCCGCCCCGTGGATCGTCCAATGGATGCATGAGGGCCGAGAGGCAGACGTCAAGGCGGCGCTTGCCAGTTGTTACCCACGCGCCCAGCACACGCTGGAAGCAGAAGTGGATGACGCCCGTGATGAGCCCTGACCTCCTCAACGCCTGTGCGGGGCTCCTCCGACGGCATGAAGGGTTGCGCCTGAAGCCCTATACCGATACGACGGGGCATCTCACCATCGGGTATGGACGCAACCTAGAGGCCCGAGGGATCAGCCGCGATGAAGCCGAATATCTCCTCCAGGCCGATCTTGAGCGGACCTACACGGCCTTGCAGACACGAGTGCCCTGGATCATCGACCTCTCCGAGGTTCGGCAAGCCGTGCTCATCGATATGGCCTTCAACCTGGGGCTCGCGGGACTGCTGCAGTTCACAAAGACCTTACGGATGATCCAGACGGGGGCCTATGATGACGCGGCCGTGGCGATGCTGAATAGCCGGTGGGCCACCCAAGTCAAGGGGCGCGCCACGCGATTAGCCCAGATGATGTCCACCAATACCTGGCCTGACGACAGCAGGCTGTAGGAGCCCAACCGATGCTATTAGTCCTGCTGATTATTTTAATTATTGTCGTGGTCGGCTCGACGCCACAATTTGGGTTGCACTCCTATGGCTGGGGTCCTGCCGGCATCCTGGGTGTGATCGCGATGATCGTGCTGGTCCTGTTTGTCCTTGGCCGTCACTAGGAGCCGTTGGATGCCACGCTTAAGCGTGAATGCCCATTTGGCCAGTCGTCGCACCCTGGATCTGGCCGTACAGGCCGGATGCCGCGGCGTCAGAATTGACGGCGTGTGGGCGATGATGCAACCGGCACGCGATGTCTGGGACTGGACACTCTTGGATGAGAGCGTGGTTGGGGCCGCGGAGCGGAACCTCGAAGTCCTCGTGACATTGAATGGAACCCCTGCGTGGGCGAATGGGGGGCATGAACGCAATGTGCCGCCGATTGAGATCAGTGATTGGCAGACCTTCGTCAAGGCGGTGTGTGAGCGCTATCGTGGACAGATTGGGGTTTTGGAAATATTTAATGAACCGAACATTTTTGGCTATTGGACCGGCACGGCTGAACAGTACGTCAACTATCTACTGATCCCCGCCATTGACGTGATTCGCGCCGCCGCTCCAGGAATCAAGATCGCGGCACCGGCCTTATCCACGGAAGGGGACTGGCGGCCATGGCTGGACACCATGCTCAATAAGAGCCGACATCTCATTGATCTCATCTCGGTTCATTGCTACGCGAAGCACGGACGGGCGGTCTGGGATGCGCTGAGTGAGCCACCAACGTTGTGGGAAGCGCTGATCCTGCGAAAAGGCCCATGTGTGAAAGATGTCATTGGTAGCGCGGGTGCAGCCAACTTGCCTCTATGGTTGACAGAGACGGGATGGAGCACACATAAGGTGTCAGAGGCGGAACAAGCCAGTTATTTCGATCAGCTCCTGGAGGGTTGGGCAACACAACCATGGGTGGAGAACCTTTTTGCCTATCAATTGATTGATGAGAGGTACCCGGTGCTGTGTGGGCTCTTTCGGGAGAATGGGAGTCCAAAGCCTGTGGTGCAGGTCATGCAACAGCGACAAGGAGATATCGCGTGACTATCTCGCTGATCGGCTTACTCATCGCTTTACTTGTGGCGTGTGTCATCCTGTATTGTGCACGACTCTTGATCAGTGCGTTTGCGATACCACAACCCTTTGCTACGGTAATTTACGTAGTAATTATCATTATTTGCCTCTTGATAGTCCTCCAAACCTTTGGTGGATTTGGATCATGGGGCACGGTGACCATACGCTAAAGGAGTCCTATGTTCGGTATCTCGGATACGACACTCGCCGGTATTCTCGGGGCTGTGGTGTTAGGTGTGATGACGTGGCTAGGCCTGCGGTATGACAATCAGGCCATTCTCGGCGCCGCGATGGGGATTGTGCTTCCGGCCGTGATTGCCGCACTGGGGATTCTCTCCCGCTCGAATGCGACGAGCAACGCGGCTCATCAGGAGAGTCTGGATGGCATTGAAGCGAACCGATTAGCGGCCGAGAAGCTCCATGATGAGAGCTTACGGAAAATCTGGGAAGCGGAAGAGAAAGCGCGGCGAGGTGACGTGCAGACAGTCGTCACGGCCAAAGAAACCGCGACTGAAGTGGTCAAAGATCTCACGAGGTAACCCGCAATCACAACCCACGGCGCTCCGGGATTTCTTGGATATCCCTTCGTGCCTCGATCCTTCCTATGCACACCAGTCCCCTCTTGACAGATTAGCGTATTGACGTATACTGGTTGGTATGAATACGACCAAACATTACACCACCGCAGAAGTGCATGAAAAACTTCGCCAGGCGATCGGCCAGTCCACGCAAAAAGAGTTCGCGGCGAAGCTCGGTATCTCAGAAGCCTATGTGAGCGATCTGCTCCGGCAGCGCCGAGACCTCCCCGACTGGCTGCTAAATGTCCTTGGGCTCCAGTGGGGCATTATTGACCAAGAGAGGAGTGCCCATGGCCGATGATACCGATCTGGACACCCGCGAAGTTGAGGCCATGGAAGCCATCGCGGCGCACCTCTCCACGATCAGTGTGGCGCTCGTGGTGATTGCCATGTGGACCTTTGTTATATGCATGCTCCTGATACTCAGGTAAGGCGGACGAATCGAGAGGAGGGATGCCCATGTAATGGCTTTCCATCTGGTATAAGATTTGCCGTATCATGTCGTATGGTCCCATTGTGTTCCATTGTGGCAGTGTCCTACCACCAGGAGTCGTCCATGACCTATGCAACGAAGACCCAGCCCCGCCGCCCGGTGCAAATCGGTGGCTATGGCTATTATCGTGGTTCGATCTACACTCTCGGCTGTGTGATCCTGCTCATGTGCCTTGGCACCACCATTGCCGCGGCGCAAACGTACAAACTCACCGATCTCGGGAGCTTCATCCCGACTGATCTCAATGCCCAGGGGGCCATGGCGGGGCGCTGGTGTGAGGCCTCCGGCTGCAAGCCAGCCCTCAGGACCACGGATGGGCAGGTGACCATTGCCGTCGAGGCCATTGGGGATGCCTTCAGCATCAATAGCACACAGCAGATGCTGGTGGTCCTCTATGAAACCGCAAATCATCGAGGAGTATGGTCTCCAACGACCGGCTATCAGGATCTCCCACTCGGCCAGGGGGTCGGAATCTTTCCAGCGGCGATGAATGATACGGGTGTGGTGGTCGGAATGATGTTTTTGAGTGATCGAGACTGTCCCGCGCAGTGGGATTCCCCGACGAGCGATCCGGTGTGCCGTCAGGAGGTCCAGATGGGGGAATCAGCCTGGGCGACGTCCATCGATACCAAGGGGGACGTCATCACCAGTTATGGCACCGGCTATCTGCTCTCAAAGGTCAAGGGGACCGCCATCCCCTTGAATTTCCCGGTGGATGACTTCCCGAATAAATTGACCGATGCCGGGCATGTGCTGGGGTTCAACGGCTACTGGCGCTACAAAGGCCTCAGCACGGGACAACTCAAAACCCTCCCCGGCTGTGAGTCGATTCTGTCCGTGGATATGCTGTCAACGCGGCGAGCCGTGGGGCAAACGGTGTGCTCGGCACTGTATCCCTGGCCGCAATTTAGCCAGCGTGCCACCGTCTGGCCATCAGACTACCCAAAAGATCTGAACAAGCTGGTGGTCAAGCGCCCCAAGGACTGGCATCTGATGCATGCCATGGGGATTGCGCCCAATGGGTCGATTGTCGGCTTAGCGGCGGTGGGCACGGATGATCTCCATGCGGTCCGGCGGGGCTTTCTCCTGACACCCGTGAGTTCAGCAGCGAAACGCCTGGGCCTGCAGGCGGAGACAGATGATGACCCGGTACTGCTGACGGATGATCCAGGCTATGACGGGCCGGTGGAGCTACCGATCCGGTTGCAGATGCTCGGCGTGGAGTAATCTGAGATGATGTGATCGCCCTGACAGACCCACGTCAGGGCGTTTCCTTATGTGGACAGGGCCTGATGCACTCAAAAAAAACGAATCCCAGCCATACGTCACGATCAACACGACTCGCCCAGATCCTTGGGCCCGTCCCACACACCTGGCACGAGTGGATTGGGGCACTGTTAGGCTGGGGGCTGGGGGTCGTGGCGCTCGCGGTACTCTTTCTTATCGTCTATTGGGTGTCCTACATGATCTTGGCCTTGGTCTTCCTCTAGAAAAGGAACCCTCAACCAACCTTCCGTAACCCCCTCTATTTTTAACGGTAACGAGGCTTAGACCATTCATTTTAAAGGAGTTAATGGATATCCTGACTTGGGTCTGTCAGGACGATTTGAATTGGTCGAGAAATACCTTTAGGGATCATGAGGAGATGGGCACCTGTAAACGCCAATCTGCACGCGAGATTTGATACTATACACGCACATGCCAGGGCATCTACCCCTCCGTCAGGACATAGAGGACAAAGCCAATGACCGTACATCCGACCGATACCGTGAAGAGGACCATCGTGAGATAGGCGATCCAATGGCTGCCAAGGATGACCATAAGTACCAGCAGTATGACGGTCGGAATCATCAGGACATATCCAACGACCATGAAGATCTCGATCAGAATGTGGCAGGTATGCCGCAGCACTTCCACGATTCGCTGACCATTCATATGAGACCCCACGCCACAATCCCTATTTGACCACCAGATGTACATTCCACGGCGGCGGCAATGGCCCAGGGGTGGGATCACCACCAGGTGGGCCAAACACCCCACCCTGCCCCGCATGCGTCAAGGCGCTCCACCGCGCCCCGGTGACCACCCCAGCATCCACCCCAACCGATTGGGCCACCTGCTGAATCGCGGAGGCGCCGTAGTGATGCGCAGCCATCTGCCAAGGCATCCATTCCGCACTGCGGTTAATACTGCCCAGGGGGAGTTTGCAGGGCCACCCCTGCCCACTGCCGCCGGCCACAAACGCGGCGTGATAGGTGAGCGCGGTGGAGAGACTTGCGCCAGAGGCTCCGTACAAATCCACCCCTTGATGCTTACCAATCTCGGCGGCTTCGACCAGCGCCCCCAAACCATACTGCGTATGCTGCAAATCGCCACCCAGGAGCGTCCCCATCCCCCCAGGTGATGATGGAATCCGGCAGGTCTCATAGGTGAAGCCCGCCCCGACCGGATGTCCGAAGGTGCCGATATAGAACCCAATCATCGCCGTGGCTGCTTGGACCCCCTGTTGAAACACACCGGCATCATCGAGGTAGACCCCGATGGCCATACGTGTGCGGGCGCCAAACGCCGCCCAATTATTCTTGTCTGAGGTGCCACCCCCATGCACGTCCGCCTGTTGCACATAGGGGAGCAGGTGCTTGACAAAGCTCGGAAACGCCGGTGCCGAGGCCGGAGAACTGCGGAGAATCTCCGCAGCATAGAGATAAGGGGCCAGACTCCACGACACCGTGAGGTAATTCTGTGGGGTATTGGTCACCACTTTGAGTGTGGTGGCCCAGGCCTGCAAGATCTTGGCGGATGCCTGGGCATCTGAAGGGTCTTGCGTGACCACCCACCGCAGGGCCAGCGCATAGGCGCCATAGCCATCCTGAAAAAAATTCCCGGAGGAGGCCCCGCCACCACTCAGCACGCTGCCAGGATGCGCACTGGCGCTGCTCGGCACGGTTTGATAGGCCTGTGCCCAGGGATTCGTGCCGGCCTGCACCTTGGCCCGAATCTCGTCCAACTCGGCGGCACTATTGAGGAGACCGGGATGCTGAAACGCCGAGGCGAGGGTCGGCATCCACACCAGTAAGAGGAGCCCTCTCCACCACATGGATGTCTCCTATTATCTTGACATGATTGGTAAATTTGGAATCGCATGACCATATCCATACATGCAGCTTGCAAACGTATTATTCAACCGGAGTTGCTGCTGAGCCGCCATTTGTTGCGCCGCATTCGTTCCACTGGCGGCGCCAAGCGCGACACCGGTCGTGCCGCCAATGGCCGCTCCGGTCGCAGGCGAACCCGTCGCGGCCCCGATCCCTGCTCCTAATGCCGCCCCAGCCAGTCCTCCAAGGGCGGCATACATGGCCGCTTTGGCTTCAGGTGAGGACTGCTCCGTCTGCAGCGCTTTCTGGGTACAATAGGCGTGATCCCGCTCAAAAATCTCATAGGGCTTTCCTGGTCCGGCGAGTGCCAGAATATTGGGACCACGCGGACCCATCGCACAACCAGAAGCGATCAAGAGTACACTCCCGAGTACCATCAGACGAGACCACATCGGAGCTCCTTTCCTGGTGAGCAAGGATTAACACGTCCCTTGGTAGACACACGAATCGGTGAGCAGTCCCCCGCCCCCACCAGGACTCGGCGGTTTGGGGGGCCAGGGAATCGGGGGGAGATGAGCCACTGGAGGTTTCGGCAGTACCGGTGGGGGAGGGATCGACGGTGGTGAAGCAGGTGGTGCGGGTAGGGGCGGTGGCGTCGGATCGGGGCCGACGATTTGTAGGTTGGTGCAACCCGTCACGGCCGACCACCAAAAGGTCAGTTCGTGTGAGGGCATCGACTGCTCACCATCGGCCGCGAAGGCTGTCATCATCAGCCAATATTTGCCTGGGGAGGGCATGGCCCAGGACCCACACAGCACCTGGCGGTCAGACGGATTGGTGATCGCCCACGCGGGATGCGTGAGATTGTACGACTGCCCCACCCCATGCTGAAAGATGAGAAAGATACCCAGACGGGCCCGTTCCACCTCTTTGGAGTATTCCCACGCGAGCCACGTCTCCGCACTGACGAAGGCCGGTGACCCGAGCAGCAGCAGCACCCAGGGCAACCGCTTATATAAGTGGTTCATTGAGTTCGAGCGCCTCCAATAACATCAGTGTGCCTTGATAGGCCGGGCGAATGGTCAACGTCGGGTCAGTGCGAATAAATTGCTGTACTTGGCGTTGGCCCGCCTGCGAGGCTTCCATGCCAATAGCCCCGCCGACGCGCTCCGCCGTCTCTTGACCCACGGCGGTATACACACTACTCCCGCCCTTGAGCACACCCGTCATCAGGACACTCGCGGCAATGCGGAGCCAATGACGATTGATCTGATCGGCAAACCCCGCCGTGCCCGCTCGGTCTCCGACACTGGATTTGGGAAAGTCGAGCCACTTACCCCGATAGGCCCCTTTGAGGATTTCGACGGGGAGCCGCTCATCCCCCAGAATCGTTTTCCCTGAGGGTTGCAGGCCGAGCACCGTATATTGCGGGATGACCACGATCGTTTGGGTGGCACTATCTTTGACATCTGCCGTCACATACGCCACAAACGCGCCTGGGGTGTCGTTCGTGACCTTCGCCTCGGTGACAAAGGGAATTTTGGTATTCGGGGCAAGGGACCATGGGGTTTTCAGCCGATGGACGCGCCCTGGGGAGTCTGGGGCGGGGCTGGCCTCGGGTTTGACCCATTCCGGTTTCCAGGCTTTCATCTGCTCTCGCGCTTCCTTTCGGCTCCGAGCTGTATCAGCCGTACTGCGCTGGGGTGGACGGCCAGCGGGGGCGACCGTTGGAGGTGTCTGTGCCTTGGCGCGGTCCACCGCCTGTTGTCGGGCGAGCACGTCCAAAAAGTTTTCCATCAACGTGGCCGTGCGCTTGGACACCGCCAAGAGCTGTTGATGGACGTCATCCGTCTCGGAAGGATGGGCGGGCGTGCCATTCGTCTCCGCAGGAACGGGTTCAGGGACAGGTGCCGGCGGCCACGCTTCAGAGGTATACCGGATCGGCGGCTCATGGGTCTGTCGACGAAGAGGCGCCGGCTCTGGGGGCTTCGTCGCCTGGGCCGCGGGCGCGGGCCACCAGAGCGGTGAGGTCAAAAAGCCAACCATCGTCACGACGGCACAGACCCCGATGACCACGATCATCTGCTTGGAGAGGACAACCGATGGCCCCACGGGTGGATAGCCCCCAGGCGACATTACAGGTCCCCCTCTGGACAGGAGGCATGGGAGGATGGACACCAGACGGCCCGATAGGAGGAGCCCCGCGTCAGCCGCACCACCGCCGCATCGGACGTATGGCCAAAGCGCAATTCCCCGCGGGTGATCAGTCGGGGAATCAGCAGCCAGTCACCCCGTTTCTGGGGATTCGTGAGCTGGAGCTTCCCATCGGTCCCGATCACGTAAAAGGCCGGCATCTCACTCACAGACACCCGCGGGGGAAGTTTGATCAACGTATGACCCTCTAAGCCCGTATCCCAGACGACCTCTGGGATGAAGTCTGGCGCGCCTGAGGTGACCTCAATATCATAGCCGGTATAGTACAACCCTGGATTCAAGAGCTTCGGCAAGGGATGGGGTGACACCGGATGCTTCCAGCGCACCGCCATCATCTGGCTCACCTGCCCTTCAGGGAGACTTTCGACCTGGAGGTAGTACACAAAGAGGTTCGTCAGCACCATCATCGTGGTCCGTAAGCCAGGCCCTTTGGGCGTGATGACGACATGAAACTGTCGGGTCTGCCCGTCACCGACGGGTTTCACCCGAACATCCCAGAAGTCATCGCTCTTATTGACATCCGTCACCTCTTCGGGATGGCTAAACACTAAATCCGTCGGTTGTTGCGCGGCGGTGAGAATCTCATAAAGACACCCATCGCAGACGGGATAAATGACCACCGCTCGCTTGATATCATCACGTCTGGGCCGAATCACTGATCGGGTATTGGCCTCACGCACGGCCCGGCGGGATTCTTTGGCACTCACATCGAGGACGGGATCGCTCGCCATTAGACGAAGAATTTCATCTTGCGGCATGAGGCCACTGGGCACCGCAGCTGTCGGGTGCGGAGAGACCTCCACTGCCGGATCAGGCACGATAGGCTGTGGTGCCGGAGGAACGGTGGCGCAGCCCACCATGATGACACACGCGACCAGCCACGCACGGGTCATAGTGCCTCCTCTTCGGCAATCCAATGCACCTCCACCACAAAGATACCGGTAGGGCTCCGATTCTCATCACCCACGGTCAGCATCGGCCCAAAGAGGCCATAGGACGACCGGAGTTCCACCGTCAGGAGGGCGGACATGGGAATCGTCTTGGGGGCACCCCCATAGCGCGGGGTCCAGGTTTCCGTCCACCATTGGCGATAGAGCGGGCCTTCCTTGCCTCGGCGGAAGTGATCGAGCTGGACATTCACGGGATTGGCGCGGGTCCGTTTGGTCTCCTCGGCCAGGCGCGCAAAGTAGGTTTTGATCTCGCGCGCGGCCTGTTTATCGGTGAGGGCCTCGCACGTCTGCTGGAAGCGCTGCATCACCACCGGATCAAGCGTGGTCCGCCAGCGGCAGGCCACAATCCATTCCTGGAGGGTATGATGCACTTGCAGGTCGGACAGGGTATAGGAGCCGGGCGCTCCGGTAAACAGCACCTTCCCATCGGGATCGATTTCCGTCAAGTGCAGGACGGTTTTCACCTGCAACGCCAGGTAGCCTACGAGGACGATGAGGCCCACACTGACCACCGTATTGGCGAATCCCAGCGTGTGCGCCGACCGTACGGCCTTCAACGCCGCGGTCAGTCGGTCAACCGCCGGATCTAAGCCCGTTGTAGGCATACGCCTCCTTTCCGATGGGACCGCCGAAGGCTCCAATAGACCAACACGCCCGCCGCCAGGAGGGCGAGCAGCACATAGCCAAGAATGATGGCATAGACAATCCCCTGGGCATACGGGAGGGCCATACCGAGGACCAGCGCGAGGAACAGACACCCCACCGCGACCGTGCGCAACGGAGCACGAATGAACACACAGACCACGATCGCCACGAAGACGACGAGTCCAACCATGATCTTCTCCTTATAGAATACGCCCCGTGGCCATGCGTTGGGCCGCGCGGAGCGGACGCGCCAAAACCATCCCGGTCGCGGAAAACGCCCCAAGGGCCGCAACCAAGGGAATTCCAATGGTCATACAGAATAAGAAGATGCTGATACCCATCGCCAACGTAATCCGCCAAAGACTGGGTTCCGCCACTTGGAGGGTAATGATCTTCGGGATCAGGACGACCAGCACACTTGACCATGCCGCTAACGCAAAAATCTGCATGGTGCTACTGATTGTCAGCCGCACGAGCGAAGCCCCAAACCAGCGTAATGCCGGGGCGAGCAAAAAGGCCAAACCGAGAAACCCAAACAAGCTGAGAAACCGAAACAGAAAGATCGAAACCACTTGGTGCATCGCCAGGAGCACCCACACGACCCCGGTAATCGTCGTCATGAGCGACATAGCAAGAATTTGATGAGGCTTATAAATCGCCGTCCATCCCAGCGTATTGAGATACTCCTGGGTTTTATTAGTTATGGAGGCTCCGGCAACCGCCATGGTCCCAGGTGCGAGAAACTGATCAACGGTTAATTGATGTCCCGCAATACTCAACCCCGCCGCGGCGGCGGTATTGAGGAGCGCATTGGTCAGGAAGACCCAATTGGCCATCGCTCCCGCGATGAGGGTCCAGCCGAGCATAAATTTGAGCATCGTCCACATGAGCATCAGCGATTCGTGGCCGAAGTAGACCATAAGGGCGGTGGCACATGCCAGGAGGAGGCTAAATGCCAGGAACAGGGTTACCAACGGCTGTAACGCTGTCAGCCCGTCGGCAACTAAACCATTCATGATGACGAGCATCAGGTCAATAATCCCCGCATCAACAGACGTCATCGGGTGACCCTCTAGTAGGGTGGGGTGTACGCGCCCCAATCCTGCAGCAACTCCAGCCCCATGTACTCTGCCCCCATGCGTTCCGTCCGTTCCTGCAAGGCATGACAGAGGGATGCTTCGTTCATACCCGCCATCATGCCGGTGAGACTGGAAAAGACGTAATTCAGCGAACCCAAATGCCCTTGCAAGGTCTGAAGCCCCCCCACTGAGCCGGAGATCGCCCCGACGTTACTCAATAAGCGCGCCACCGTGGCCAGCACGGAGGCCAGATGGGTCATCAGCGTTTGCAGCCCATAGCCATCTTGCATAGTCACGTAACACTGGCCATTCGCCGTGAGGCGAAAGACGCTGAGATCCACCGAGGTCTGCGGAATCCCCGCCTGTAGCCACCACGCTGATCGTCCCGTCATGCGGCCCCCGACCACCGAGAGCTGACTACTCAGCACCTGCAGGTCAGTGGCCACCAGCACCACATCCGCGAGCGAGACATACCCCGCCAAGTTTTTCGCGCTATCGGCCACGAGGATGGAGAGCTCGGCCACACTTTGGACCAGATGCCCAATGGCCATGACGTCGATCACCGGTTGAGGCGTTTGAGCCTCAGTCAGGCGCGGTGTCCACCAAGTCCAATACAGGAGGCAAAGGAGCATCAAGGCTCCGACGCGCCAGGGCATGCGCCACCTGTCGACTGGCATCCGGAAATCCTTTCGCGTCCAGCCAGCGGAAGGGAAATTCCTCAGCTGGGTGCTCGGTGAGCAGTTGATCGGCCAAGGCATGATCCGCTTTACTATTGGCTCCACAAATGACTTGAGCCAGCCGTGGGAGCCGAATGGAAATCAGCCGTCGCCCGCCAGGAGACCGGTCGCCTTCGGGGGCGACGATGACATACAATTGGTCCTTGGGCGTGCCTCGGGCAATGGCCTGAATATCCGTCTCGGTACACCCCGCCTCGCGGTACAGTTCGGCGACTCGCGGGTCAGAGGCATTGGGGTTCGGATAGTAATGATTCACATCACAGCTCTCATCGAGCAGCGCTTCCAGGGGCGTTCCCACATATTGACTGATGGACTGCATGGCAAAGGCCGCCGAGAAGTTCTCGCGCCGCCAATCGGTGAGATCTTCCAGGAGAATATTGACGAACGCGGGACTGCGGAAATAATGGGAGCATTCATCGAAGTGGCCCCGCACCGGTTGCCCGTGACAGAGGCCACGGATTCTGGCAAAGAGTGCCTCCAGGACGCCGGCATGCGCGGCCGTGAGCCGAATCAAGCCCGAGAGTTCAAACGTCATTATGCGCTGGGTGGCAAACCGGTCAACCGGGGCATCGAGGATATGCCCATAGGCGCCCCCCTGCGCAAAGGGTTGCAGGGCGGCCAGAATCCTGGGGCAGAGGTCATTGAGGGCCTGCAACCGAGCCGTGCCTTGGGAGGCCGCCTCGGCCGCAATATGACTGGCATGCTGGGTCATGAGATCCAGGAAGTGGGTATACGTACGAGGGCGTTGCGGGTTCTCGTGCAGGGCCATCAACACGCCCCACGTAAAGTCACCGATATCGGGATGCTTGGGGAGCCCACTCTCCTCCACGCGGTTGAGGCACCATTGCAGCAGCCAGGGAAGGGCCGCCGCATCATCCACATCTTTCATCAGTTGCATGCCGAGGCCATCGCGAAGAACATTGTGATAGGAGCCCCCAAGGCATCGGGTCATAATTTCCGAGGAGCCGCCCACATCCCAGTTCAGGAGATAGGAGCCGGGATACCGTCCCCATTGGGCACCTTCCCAGTTGAGTTCCGTGGACTTGCCACTGCCTTTCGGGCCAATCTTTTTCACATTCCCGAGGTCACCGACATACGGGCTGACGCCAAAGGGATTTGACCCTTCGGTGAGGGCTTGCGTGAGGGCGGGACCCTTCAGATGGGGGATCGATTGTGTGCCCGCATACGGTTTGTAAAAACAGCCAAGATGGACGATGTTCAGACTTTTCACTTTCAGCGTGCGCGCCTGAGCAACCTTCATCCACGAGGTGATACGGCGTTGGCCGGGATTCATCGCAAACCAATAGTCCACGGCCCCCAGCCCTTCTTCGCGCACCGGGCAGCCATACCCCTGGAGCACCCCCTGGAGCATACGGCAGTGATCATCGGCGTCCGCCTCGGTGGACGCACGGACGAGGAAGATGGTTTGGAGTTGTCCCAATGAGGAGTCATCCGAGAGCATCTCAGCACGGGCCGCGTTGGCATCATCAGCTTGATTCCGGCTGTGCTGATCCGCGAGGTCATTGCCCGTATCCTGCACACTGAGATACTCGAAGAGACGGATAGAGGCCCCTTTCTGCGTCCCATACCAATTAAGTTGTTTCGTGGTGGCGAGACTGGCCGCTTCGGTGCGACTCATCGGGAGAATGCACGTCATCCAGTCGAAGGCAAACGGCATGGCATAGAGTCGTGGCCACATGAGTGCCCTGGTCTTGGCCGGAAGGTCAGCGGTGAGGGTGAGCACGCGCAGATGCTCTTGTCGGTGCTCGGTGCCCAAGACGGGGGTAATGCCCGGCCATAAGGTGCAATCCGCAAGGTACGCGGAGACCTCGGTATCGTTCTCAGGCGGCTCAATCGGATGATCATCCACGCTAATAAACCCATGCAGATAGCGTAAGAGATGGGGCAGGGTCAACCGCTCAATCGCATGGCAGGCATGGGCCATCTGGCGCTGCAGTAAATCGACCCCGAGGCGGAAGCTGTCGAGTTGGTGTTCTAAGACCGTACGAGGCGTCGTCGCCCGTCGCGTGAAGAACCATCGATCGGCTTTCACCGTCGTAGTGCTCGGCGCTTGATGCCACGCGGTCAAATAGACCTGTGTCTCCAGGCGGTGCGGGAGCGACTGGCGATAGGCCTCATCCATGAGGGCTGAGACCTCATCAGGCCACTCGCTCTGTGGATAGTGCGTCACCGGACGGCGTTTCCCATGGAGCCAGAAGGCCCAGGACTCATCAGGGCGCTTGACGGCGACATTGGCCGAGAGGTCGACGGCCCCACGCTCCGCGAGGCTGAGACTCCAGAGATCATAGGGCTCAAGGCTGAACGTGGTGAACACCCCTGCATCGCGCGTGGAGAGAATCGCCTCCTCACGCGAGATGATATCTTGCCACGGGAGATACGTGGCAAGTGTGTCAGGTGGAAGGGTCTCAGGATACATCAGCGACCTCACCAACAATGTCAACCGCTGGGGGTCATCACGCAACACGAGATAGACCCCAAAGTAGAGGGTGGCCCCGATGCCCAGGACCCGCCAGATGAGATCAATGGGCAGCCGGAACACAATGAGCGTGAGAATCCCGAGGAGCGTGATCACCCCCACCCCAATGGCTACCTGAAACGGAATCCCCGGCCAAAAGAGCAGGAGATCGAGCAGACTATGATGCACCGTCGAGGACTCACCGGGAGCATACGTGGTATCAGCCACCGCGTGATCACGGGAGGGTGGGGACATCCATCACCTCACTCACCGGCGCAGGGGTCTGTCGCACGCTGTCGAGCGTCGCACCAGCGGCATCTCCCAACTCTACCTGTTTCGGGAGGACCACAAACACCAGAAGAGCCACCACAATCGCCATGCTCAGTTCGATGATGCCCCCAATAAAGTTCCTGGAAGCCACCTGAATCACACCGTACACCCCTAACCCAATGACTCCAACTTTCATCAGCCGCCAGAGCATCGCGCCAAGCCAATCAACGGCATCGGCGGCCGGGGCATAAGCCCCGGCATTGCCCGCATATGACACGCCGACCATGACGCCATAGAGAAGCACGGTTAGCCCGAGGTAGAACGCCCATCGTGGTCTCATCATCCAAGTCATCCTCAACCCTCCCGGTTACCGTACCCAAAGGAGGAACAGTAACAGCAAGATGGCGACAACCACCCAGCGACACACCTACGCAACAGGCCGCATCCGGCGCTGGGTATACCGGACGTGCGCCGTAAAGATCGGGGGCTGCCCCCGATAGAACACCACCGCGTGATAATCGGGCCATTGCTCAATCTCAAAGGGGTCTTGCAACCGTCGGGTACGGGGCAGCACCGTCAACGAAACACGCCTCTGGGATCGTGTCACATGCTCCTCATAGACGGTCTGATCCCCAAGCTTACGGCTGACCAATTCCGAGGAGTCATGATGCTGAGGTGGGAAGACAATCCAGGTGCGACTGTTATCGAGTAAACTCGCATACCCCCCACCATACGCCTTGAGTTGGGTAAAGCTCTGGAACATCCCGAAGAGCCAGATCTTGTGCTCCCCATAAAACGACTCGATATGATCCGCGGCGGCGAGGTAACCCAGCTCCGCTTGATCGTCTAAATGCATGAGTTCGGCATGCATGACAGCCGAGGGGTGCTCACGCATGCCCGCGAGGGCGAGATGTTGGTCGAGCATGAGACGGATCAAGAGGCGTAACGGACCACGCACATCATCAGGGCTGGCTCGGATAAACACCGTGCAGGGACGTGGCTCATGCTGGAGGGTATCCAGTGGAATCGTGGTCTCATGGGTATTCTCGGTCAACGTCGGATCGTCAAAGATGCGGAGGTATTGCAACGCACTACTCCACAGACCCTCGCGGCCGCGATCACCCAGGAGGGCGATGGCATCACGCTGAATTACTGGATGGTCCGTGGCGGTCATCTGCTGGATCAAGTCCGGCAGAGGCGCCGAGCCCATCCACTGATAGGCATGCCCGAGACTGGGGGGGCGACCCGCACGAGGCGCTGCATAATTTCCCTCGTAGAGGATCGCTGCTTCAAGAATCCGCTGGTTCCAGCCACGGAAATGAATTGCCCCGAGACTAGCCGATTGGGCCCCATCTGAGGTGAGATGATCACTAATGCGCTGCACCGCAGGAATCTCACCCCAGCGCCCCGCCTCGCCAAAGCGTACGGTGCCTAAAAAGTTGTAGCGGTCACTGCCGACATCCCGAGGGGAAAAAACATACACGGGACCATGGCGCTCCCGAAAGCGTCGGCGGTGGGTGATGGCCCCACCCTTGAGGTCGACACTGACCACACAGCCCTCGAATTCCGCTTCGACCGCGTGACCGAGTTCACTCTTCCCACTGCGCGATGGACCCACCACGATCGTGTGCCCCTGGGGAAGGTAGGTGTCCCGTCCATAGGTCCGTCCGATATACATGCCATGGGGCCGATGCCTGGTGTAACAGCCAAAGGCCTGGAGGTCCGCCTTCGTGGCAAACCGAGCGCCAGACACGGAGAGGATTTTCGGGTGGGAGCCATGGGCGTGAGTCAGGTGGCCGATGAGAATACTGAGTCCCACGACCCCCACACCGGCAGCACCCCATACCCACCAAGGAAGTGCTGCAGCCCAGTGAATCCACGGCAGCGTGGTGATGACCAGGGGATGCGTTTGGATGTTCTCCAGGATCTGCGCTTCGATCGGAGACATCGACACGGGACTGGGCATCACGCAGGCCCCTTGCGGTGCCACCAGGGACGCTTCTCTTCCCCATCGCCGGGCACATCGACAGCAGGGATCGGGGCGGCTGGGACGGAGCCCTGGGGTGGCGTCACCCCAGATGGGACCAACCGTGCAAGGGACGTCACCTGATCCGTGAGCATCTGGACATCCTGCCGGAGTGCGGTCAGCATGTGGGTCATCCGTTCAAAGCCGCCCGTCCAGATCTCCTCCATGAGGGCTCCCGCCCCGATCCCACGCTGCAGCGCCTCCGTTTCAATGGCGGCCTTAATGTTGGGGTCCATCCGCCAATTCGTCTGGGGCCGGGCAGGACTTTTCTTGCTCCGAGGTGACGGGGTAGGTGACGGCGCAGCGTATTTGATGAGTCTGGTTGGCATCAGGTGTTTCTCATCGTCCCCGTCATCAGTATTCGTAACGGTCCGTAGAATTTCATTATTCTCGAACATCAGCGCCTCCGTATGATTGAGCCGACAACGGGATGTGGCCCCAGCCCCTTTACTTTGATTACAGGGGCGGCACAGCAGGCGAATGTGGATGGTGACGTCACCCACGGTGAGGGTCGTGGGATAGCCTGCCGCCCGGAGGACGGCTTCGATTTTTCGACCATTGAGGACACGGCGATGGCGGTTGCCAGCGCCTTCCACATGATCAAACTCCAGGCGATCGAGGCGTGTTTCGCCACAGCCAGGGCAGTGGCACATCCGCCCGTAGTGATCGAGCGCCATCTGCCGGAGCGCACTCAGCACCGTGCCGACTCCATGAGCACCACCGACAGGGCTTCATCGGACGGGTGCGGGTGCATCGTCATAATGGCCTGCACCACCTGGTCGGGATTGGTCACCGAGGCCAACCCCGCAAAGTTCCGAATCAGGCGATGCCGCAAGCAGGGAATGGCCACCGCTCGTAAGTCATCAACCGACACCGTCTCGTGACCCGACAGCAGCGCCTGGACTTTCGCAGCCCACAGGAGACTTTGGCCGCCGCGGGGACTGGCCCCGATATGGATCAGTCGGCGCACGGTGGCGGGGGCGGTGGGATGTGAGGGATGACTCGCCGTCACCCAGGTCACGGCCAAGGCACGGATGGCGAGCGGCACGGGGCATGACGCCAGTTGGGCTTGATAGGAACTGAGGGTCGTGGCATCGGTCAGGGGGGTCAGCGTCACCCCGGTCCCTTGGGTGGTCCGCTCCAGAATCGCCATGAGTTCGGAGGGAGTCGGGGAGGGCACGAGGAGCTTCAGTAGAAAGCGATCGAGCATGGCTTCGGATAAGGGATAGGTCCCCACGGTTTCCAGCGGGTTTTGGGTGGCACACACCATGAATGGCATCGGGAGGGGTCGGGTCATTCCATCCACGGTGATAGACCGTTCCGCCATCGCCTCCAGAAACGCCGATTGCGTATCGGGGATGGCGCGGTTGAGTTCATCGGCCAAGAGGAGATGGGTGACCAGCGGACCAGGGCGATCCGGGGAGGGTCCCACGATCGCTGGGGTTTTCAGATCAGGGGTGCATTGAATGCGGCGAAAGTCAAGCGTGAGCAGCTGGCTCAGCGTGCGAATCATCAGCGTTTTGGCCAAGCCAGGGTTCCCTTCGAGGAGGACATGCCCGCCCGCCAGGAGCGCGATCACCACCCCACGGAGAATGTCGTCTTGCCCAACGATCACCCGGCGCAGTTCCGTCAGGAGCGCCTGGGCCGTCGTGGCGATGGGGCTGAGATCAGAAGTCCTCATGGCCAACACCGCAGGCATGCGCTAGTCCCCCACCGACGCGCCATTCGGATGGGCGGGCGTTGCCACCTTAGGCGTCTTTGGGGCCGTCGGGTCTCCAGGCCCGTGGACGGTCCGCAGCTTCACAGGTTTGAGCGCCAGCCGCACAAACATCCGGGCTTGCCCATCCGGCGAGCGATCTTCATCAATGGCGACTTGGGACAGCTTCTGAAAATCGTCAGCGTCCAAGGTAAAGGTAATCGGGTGGTCAGACATTGAGTGCCTCCTTTCAGGACCATGGAAGAAGTATCCCCGCGGCCCCACGAGGCGCATCGGCTTCAGCGATCGAGGGGCTTCCGCCGATGGCCTGTGGATCCGCCATCGCTACCGCTCATCAGGGGCCTGGGACGGAGATAGGTCGCGGCGTGGGTGCACGGAAGCGGTAGAGAGCTCAAACATCCAGAGCAGCGCACCAAACGCCCAGCCCCACACGCTGAGATTAAACCCCAGCATCAGGAGATCAGGGGCCAGCGATCGCCACGACCAGACCGGGAA
>Ga0111538_10004264_pt1 | contig 19910 bp, 20 predicted proteins | sample SoiMethybrSBSTD1_FD_79669 | JGI IMG/M metagenome (GOLD analysis project Ga0111538, IMG submission 79669) | Bulk soil microbial communities from a Populus tree surrounding site in Tennessee, USA - Soil MetaG P. TD hybrid SBSTD1 (version 2)... | ecosystem: Environmental > Terrestrial > Soil >...
AACAGGAGATCATAAATTACCTGGAATCGAATGGAGTACAGGTTAAGGATATGGGTGTTTATGAGAGTAAGTCAGCCGATTATCCTGATTTTGCCCACCCGGTGGCTTACGCTGTTGAAAAAAGAGAAGTATCGCTTGGAATTCTTATCTGTGGTAGCGGAAATGGTGTTGCGATCACTGCAAATAAGCATCAGGGTATCCGCGCAGCACTTTGCTGGCTTCCTGAAATCGCAAAACTTGCGCGCCTTCATAATAATGCCAATGTCATTTGCCTGCCCAGCAGGTTCGTGGGTATTGAAGAAGCCAGAGAAATGGTAGACGTATTCCTGAATACGGCTTTCGAGGGTGGAAGACACCAGGCAAGGGTTGATAAGATCTCGTGTTAAAATAATGTCCGACCGTGAGGCGTGAAGCGTGAGGCGCCATTGCGTGAAACTTCTTTGCGGTTTTGCTTGAAATCCTTTTTACCACCCAAGAACATAAGCGAATATTAACGGAACAACAATCGTTGCATCGCTTTCCACTACAAATTTTGGAGTGTGAATGTCGAGCTTGCCCCAGGTGATCTTTTCATTGGGAACAGCGCCTGAATATGATCCATATGAGGTAGTGGAATCTGAGATCTGGCAGAAGTAGCTCCAGAATGGAACATCATGCCATTCGAGATCCTGGTACATCATGGGTACAACGCATATCGGGAAATCACCCGCAATGCCTCCGCCAATCTGAAAAAATCCTACTCCTTTTCCTGATGAATTTTTCCGGTACCAGTCCGAAAGGTAAACCATGTAATCGATACCACTCTTCATCGTTGAAGATTTGAGTTCGTTCTTGATCACATATGAGGCGAAAATATTTCCCATGGTGCTGTCTTCCCAACCAGGTACCACGATCGGGATGTTCTTTTCAGCTGCTGCAAGCATCCAGCTGTCTTTGGGGTCTATTTCGTAGTACTGTTTCAGCGCCCCGCTTTTGAGCATCTTATACATGAATTCGTGAGGAAAGTAACTTTCATTTTTATCATTTGCATCTTTCCACACCTGGTGTATGTGCTTCTGAATTCTTCTGAAAGCTTCTTCTTCGGGGATGCAGGTATCGGTAACCCTGTTGTAGTGATTTTCGAGTAATTCCCATTCCTGCTGCGGGCTCAGATCACGGTAATTGGGAACTCTTTTGTAATGGCTGTGTGCCACAAGGTTCATTATATCTTCTTCAAGGTTTGCTCCGGTACAACTGATGATGGCAACTTTATCCTGTCTTATCATTTCTGCGAGGCTCAATCCTATCTCTGCTGTACTCATCGCTCCTGCCAGCGTTATCATCATTTTACCACCTTCCAGTAAATGCTGCTCGTATCCTTTTGCTGCATCAATCAAAGCCGCTGCATTGAAGTGCCTGTAATGATGTAAAATAAATTCTGAAACCGGTCCTTTGCTCATATACTGAATTTGTAGCGGGCAAAGGTAAAAAAAAGGGAGTACCTGACTCCCTTATTTTCTTTTCTCCTTCTTGAATGTTGTCCAACCTGCTGTTCCTTCAGTTTTCAGTATAGTTATATGTGTTGCGCTTTCTATTGTTGCATAATATGCAGTATCACCATTAGATGAAAGTTCAAACAGTTCAGTAAGCCAGCCTTCACCATATTTGCTTCTGAGTTCAGCTGAAAGTGCAAGAGGAAGCTGACTGGTGTGAATATGCCTTGTGATAGCTACCTGTTCACCATCTGAGTTGTAGTATGCGAACATTTCTTTACCGTCTGCTTTAAATGAAACTTTATAAAGATTGTCCTTTACTTCCCAACGTACATCCTCTGCATATTGAAAGGATTTTTTAAAAGTGATTTCAGCTTTCTTGTTTATACTATTTGTTTTATTTGCAAAACCAGAAATTGTGATTGTTGTCAGCACCACGGCCAACATGATTAACTTTTTCATTTTACTTAATGTTTTTTTATGTTTAATTTTTTTAATTGTCTAACGCGTTATATAGAATCAGACGCACTAACGGTAAATAGGTTACAGTTGCTCCTCTGTTTTTTTGTAAATTGATTTTCGTGAATTACCTGGCGCATGCATACCTGTCTTTTGATGACCCTGAAGTGTTAACAGGTAATATGATCAGTGATTTTGTAAAAGGGAAGAAGAAATATGGGTATCCACCCCGGATCCTTGCCGGAATAGATCTCCACCGTTCAATCGATGAATTCACTGATGATCACCCGGTTAATAAGGAGATTTCAAAAATATTCAGGCCTGCATACAGATTATACAGCGCAGCGATGCTCGATGTGGTGTATGATCATTTCCTGGCGGTTGAACTGGCTGCCTTACCCCAAAGTTTTGAGGATTATACCCATGCTGTATATGCAAATCTTGAAAAGCACAAGCCCGTTTTCCCAGATGCTTTTAACAATATCTTTCCATATATGAAGCAACATAACTGGCTGTTCAATTATCAGTATGCATGGGGAATTGAAAAAAGCCTGGCGGGATTAGTTCACAGATCGGCATATTTATCAGAAAGCAAAATTGCATTTGAACTGTTCAACACAAGGTATGATGAAATTAAAGCGGCCTTCCAGGCGTTCTTTCCCATGTTGAAGAACTTTGCTCTCAAAAAATTTTCAGATATTCACTAAATGTTATCCAGCTTCAGGCACACTTTGTCCTTCACGGTTTTATTCTTTTCAATTCTTTCTTGCAGAGATAACAAACCAACACCCGTACAGCAGGTGAATGTTCAACCCGCAGCTGCCAAAGCGCAGGAAAAGAAACGAGCTTCGAATATGGACAAGTCGCCAATGGACATTGCCTATTACCCTGAAGATTTTCCTATTTTGAAAATGTCGGGCAAAGCAACTGGTGAGCCTATAGCCAGAATTATTTATAGCCGTCCATCGAAGGACGGCCGTGAAATATTCGGAAACGTTGTGAAGTATGGAACTTACTGGAGGCTCGGTGCTAATGAAGGAACTGAACTTGAATTTTTCAAAGATGTTTCAATTCTCGGAAAGACTGTGAAGAAAGGACGCTATATCATTTACAGCGTTCCATATAAAAATAAATGGACGATCAAACTCAACAATGACCTCTATACCTGGGGGCTCAGTATACACAGTGCAAAGGATGTCTATTCATTCGATGTGCCGGTAACTTCCGCTGAAAATAATTACGAGGTACTCACCATCAAATTTGAATCAAAAGATAAAGGCGCGCAATTGATGATGGCGTGGGACAGTGTTAAAACTTATCTGCCATTCAATTACTAACATGTGCGGAATCGCAGGCATTATATCGCTGGAGAGATCAAAGATCAATGAACATATTCTAACGCAAATGGGCACAAGCCTTGCCCACCGCGGTCCCGATGGGAAAGCTACCTGGATCAGTAATGATGGTTATGCAGGATTTTCTCACCGGAGGCTTACAATTATAGATACAAGTGAAGCGGCAGCACAGCCCATGCATTATGCCGGTAGCTATACCATTATACACAATGGAGAAATTTACAATTACATTGAACTGAGAGAAGAACTGAAAAAGAAAGGGTATGAGTTTAAAACTGTATCTGATACAGAAGTAATTCTTGCAGCTTATGCGCACTACGGGGAGAAATGCGTTGAATATTTCGACGGCATGTTCTCGTTTGCCATCTGGGATGATTATACAAAGATATTATTCTGCGCGCGCGACCGGTTTGGAGAGAAACCATTTTATTATACGGAGGACAATGGTTTTTATTTTGCATCTGAGATAAAAGCATTCAGTGTTGCAGGTATCCCGAGCGATCATGATAATGGAATGTTACTATACTTTCTCGGCTCCGGCAATACACTAGATCCATCCGATAGCTCTAGAACCTTTTACAGAAGGATCAAAAAATTACCTGCTTCCCATTGGCTGAAATATGATGTAAGAAATTCAGCGGTTACCATTAAGAAGTACTGGGAAGCATCGCGGGAAGTCTCATCAATAAAGGTTAATGAAGCCCTGGAAAGATTGAATGAATTGCTAACGTTGTCGGTCAAACGAAGACTACGCAGCGATGTTCCCATCGGAACAAGCCTCAGCGGCGGACTCGACAGTTCATCCATTGCAGCTTGCTTATCGGAAATGCAGGTAAGAAACCTCAAAACCTTTACTGCCTCTTTTCCGGGTTTTGAAAAGGATGAAGCAGGGAAAGCTAAAAAGGTGGCGGACAAATTTAATCTCAGGAATATGGTAGTAACGCCAACTTCGGCGGACCTCGCGAACGATCTGGAAAAGCTTGCCCGCTTCCAGGACGAACCCATTGCTTCCACCAGCGTATATGCACAGTTCAGGGTTTTTGAGCTTGCTGCGAAGGAGAACGTAACCGTTTTACTCGACGGCCAGGGGGCTGATGAGGTCCTGGGCGGTTATGATCATTACCGGAATTGGCGGCTTAAAAGCTTATTTCCTGCATTTGCCGCAAGGGTGCTTGAGCGACGGGGAAGAAGGGAATTATTTGATCCTTCAATAAACAGGGGTTTTGCTGAATCGGCCGCCAAAGAGATAAACATAGTTAAACCTGTTGTTCACCGGCTTAATGACCTGTTGTATTTTGATACATTTTGCGCAGGTCTCGAGCAGTTGCTCAGGTATGCCGACAGAAATTCAATGGCTCACAGCAGGGAGGTAAGACTACCATTTCTAAATCATGAGCTGGTAAGCTTTGCATTCAGCTTGCCCGCTTCATTGAAAATTCATGGAGGATTCACGAAATGGCTGCTCAGGAAAGTCATGCACGGCAGGTTGCCGGACGAAATTGTATGGACAAAACGGAAAATCGGCTTTGAGCCACCCCAAAAAAAGTGGATGGAACATAAGGGGATGCAGGAAATATTAATTGAAGCCAGGAAGAACCTGGTAAAAGACGGAATACTTGATAAGGTTGTTCTGGGTCAACGGTTATCTGCAAACGAAGCATTTAACAGAAGAGCTTACGCTTGGAGATGGTTGGCGACATCAATTTTTATGCATAAAAAAGGGGTCTGAATAGAAATTCAACCCCGTTTTTAAAATCCAATATCCTATGAAAAACCATTGTAAATGTAAGGGTAAGCACTGATATGCCAAATAGATTTTTTGAAATGCGTATTTTTACGCAGTCAGTTTTTGATCAGCTTTTCCTGCGACATTATATTAGTAAGTTTATTAATAAATCGAATCAGATAAACTCCTTTTTCTAATGATGAAACATTTATAGTGTGAAGACCCTGAACATGAGATTCTGATAATCTCAGTCTTCCGTTGGCATCAGTGATCATCAGGTCGAGTGGGGCTTCAGTTCTAACGATAAGCACGTGATCAACCGGGTTTGGGTAAAATTTAAAAGCTACATAACCTGCTATTGTAACCGGGATAGTTGTTGAGTATAATGAGTCACCATGCTTAAAAGCATAACGTAACCTGTAAAAGCTCTTTCCTTTTCTTGGAGCATCGTCTGTCCACTGAAAAATTTTTTGCGGAACGAGATTACTGAGTACGCTTACCACTTCAAAACTTTTACCATTGTCGCTGCGCTCTATTGCAAAAAAATCGGGCATTGAACTGGAAACGGTCCAGCTTAGAATGATCTTTAAGTTATCTGTTATACGTGATGAAAGGTCGTGAATGATTCTGTTAGGATCTTCAATCATTATGTCGGTCGGACCGGAATAATCCGGTGGCGACTGGGAATAAGACGCAAGCGCAAGAAAGCTTACGTAAATTGAAAGCAGTAATTTGATCATACAATCTAATGGGTAGAGAACGAAAAGTTATTAACAAAAGTAATGCCGCCTTGTGGAAAACTTCACATTGTATTGAAAATTAACAGAATTAATTATGACAACACGAAAGGTACTAGCCCGGAAAAGAATTGCTCTTGTAGCACATGACAACAAAAAAAAGGATTTGGTGGTGTGGGTTGAAGAGAACAAAACTGAATTATCACGACATGAATTATACGCTACAGGCACTACAGGAAAAATGATGGAAGAGCAACTGGACCGCCCGGTATCGAAATTGCTTAGTGGTCCTATAGGAGGAGACCAGCAGATCGGTGCTATGATAGCTCAGGGTTCACTGGATGTTCTTATTTTCTTTTGGGATCCGATGGAGGCGCAACCGCACGACAGTGATGTCAAGGCATTACTCAGAGTAGCCATTGCATGGAATTGTATTGTGGCGTGTGATAGTTCTACTGCTGATTTTTTAGTTACCTCACCATTAATGCTGAAAGAATATGAAGTGAAGGTTCCAGATTACACAACATACCTGCAAAGGAAAATCAACATTTGAAAATACAACAGGCAATACAGAACAGGGGTATTACAGGAAAAATAGTGAGGTACGGATTAAGACCCCTGGCATTGCTTGTGGCGGCCTTAATAGTGATATGGGTAATATTTTGGGTATATGTTGTAACACATGAGGAATCTTTAAAGAACAGGTTATCCAACGCCATCCATCTTAAAACAAGGGGCGATGTTAAAATTGGCGGGCTGTCGGTTAGCTTCTTCCGAACGTTTCCCATGCTTTCCCTCCAGTTAAATGATGTGCTGATAAAAGACAGCATTGTTGCCTTCGCCCATAAAGATTTCCTTAAAGCATCCGATATATATCTCCGCATCAGTATTCCGGGACTTATTAGAGGAAACTCACCGATAGGTAAAATACTGGTCAGGAATGGAGAGATCAATGTTTTATCTGACACCAGCGGTAATACGAATGAGTATATTTTCAAAACAAAGCCGAGAGAAGGCAGGGAGACAACGACCCTATCTTTTCCCGACCTTGAACTGCAAAATGTTACAGGATCTTACGTTGATCCGAAAAGGAAAAAGGATTATTCAGCGATCATTCATTCGTTGAAATGTTCTGCAAAAGACAGGGATGGCATTCTTCATATTAAAATGAACGTGCGCCTCCTGGCAAAAAATCTTTCTTTCAACACACTCCGTGGTGCTTACCTGAAAGAAAAAATGATCGAGGGCAAATTTACTGCCACCTATAATAGGGAGTCGAAGGACCTTCTGGCAAATAATGTGAAATTGTATCTCGACAATCATCCTTTCTTTTTCAATGGAAAATTTAATCTTGATAACAGTAACGCCAATTTTAATCTCGACATCCACAGCCAGGCTGTGATGTTTGCCCAGACAGCCGCACTTCTTACTGTACCTATCCAGAAAGTACTTGCTCCATATTCCCTCAATAACCCTGTAAACGTTGTGGTAAAACTATCCGGGAAAACAATTTTTGGCTACATCCCTTTGGTGGAGGTGTTTATGGACGTTGAAAATAATAAAGCGATCACGCCCCAGGGAATGTTTGAGGATTGTACATTCAAAGGATACTTTTCAAATGAAATGGTCAAAGGAAAAGAAAGAGATGACATAAATTCATTTCTTCTCTTCAGGAAATTTTCCGGAAGATGGGAAAATATCAGGCTTGTTTCGGACACTATTAAAATATCAAATCTTATAAAGCCTTATCTCGAATGTGATGTTGCTTCGGATGTTGACTTGAAAACATTGAATAAGCTCGCAGGAAGTAAAACTTTGCAGTTCCTCGATGGCAAAATTTCCTTTAAAATTGATTTTGAAGGTCCCATTTATGGTGGCGACAGCGCTGCATCAAATATTAACGGTAACATTGATATAACCGATGCCTCAATCAAATACATGCCCCGTAGTATCCTGCTTTCAAACTGCGATGGTCATCTGAAATTCGTGAACAACGATCTTTTTGTAAGCAAGCTTGAAGCGGAAACCGGGAAAACAAAATTGCATATGAACGGCAGTGCGGTAAATTTTCTATCGATGCTGAACGTGAGCCCGGAAAAGCTTGTGCTGAGATGGAAGATCTATTCTCCGTGGCTGCATCTCGAAGATTTCAAGGATCTGTTATCATCATCAAAAATTCAGAATGATCAGCAGCGAAAGGGTACCATTGCGAAAACATCATCGAAAATAGATAAGATGTTTTCTGATGGCGACATGGATATCAGCCTCGAAGCTCCCAGAATGGATTACAAAACATTCAGAGCAACAATTGTAAAGGCAAATGTTTTGTTCACCCCTTCAGAAATAAAATTGGAAAGGGTGTCGCTTAATCATGCAGGCGGGTTTATGAATGGAACAGGGTCGGTCAGGAATGGTGCTCAGAAAAATCCTGTAACATTAAAAGTGGTGATGCAAAAAATGGATATCCCTGAACTGTTTACAGCATTCAACAACTTCGGGCAGGATGCTGTGACAAATAAGAACCTGAAAGGAAAGTTGTCGGCTAACGTCACCTACCAGACTTCTATCACCAATAAAGCTGAACTGGTGTCGGCGGATTCCGATGGTTCCATTGATTTCGAGCTTGAAGGGGGTGAGCTGAAAAATTTTGAACCGCTGCAGGAAATTTCGAAAAAAGCATTCAAAAAGCAGGATTTTTCTGATATCCATTTTGCCGATCTTAAAAACAAGCTCGATCTGAAGGGAACGGCATTCATCATCCATTCTATGGATATCCGTTCCACGGCCCTGAACTTAACTGTCGAAGGAGTGTATGATTTTAAAAAAGGAACGGATATGTTTATAAAACTTCCTTTACGTAATCTTCTGAAGAGCCAGGCCAATACAGACATTTCCGACGAAGGAAAAGCAGCCCATGGAGTAAGCCTGAGACTAAGAGCAAAAACAGGTGATGACGGCAAACTTAAAGTTAGCTGGGATCCATTAAGGCTGGCCAAAAGAAATAAGAAAGATGTGATCGACTCAGCGGAGCGAAAAAATTAAGATTCGGTATTTTTGCAGATTCAATTATGGCATTCAGGTTACATACTCCATATTCACCTTCAGGCGACCAACCGCAGGCAATTGAACAACTGACAAATGGAATACTCGAAGGTGAAAGGTACCAGACCCTTCTCGGTGTTACAGGTTCCGGCAAAACCTTCACTATGGCGAACGTTATCCAGAATGTTCAACGGCCAACACTTGTGCTTACGCATAATAAAACACTCGTTGCCCAACTTTATGGCGAGTTCAGGCAGTTCTTTCCGGAAAATGCGGTAGGATATTTTGTGAGCTATTACGATTACTACCAGCCGGAAGCATACATGCCTGTCAGCGACACTTATATAGAAAAAGACCAAAGCATAAACGAAGAGCTTGATAAGTTAAGGCTGCAGGCGACTGCACAATTATTAAGCGGAAGAAGAGACATTATTATCGTTGCATCTGTAAGCTGCATTTATGGTATCGGTAATCCTTCGGAGTACGAGAACAGCATTATACGGTTGGAACCCGGCCAGGTAATTTCGCGCCAGGGATTTTTGCATTCTCTGGTAAACTCTTTGTACACGCGCAGCCAGGGAGAATTCGGGAGGGCAACATTCAGGGTGCAGGGCGATACAATAGATATTAATCTTCCATATCTCGATTACGGTTATCGCATTTCTTTTTTCGGGGATGAGATTGAAGAAATTGAAAGTATAGATGTGAAGAATGGTAAGCGCATCATGCGGCTCGAGAATGCCGCTATTTTTCCGGCAAATCTTTACCTGGCGCCTAAAAATATGATGCAGCAGATACTGGCAGAGATCCAGGATGAAATGCAGGCACAGGTAGATTATTTTAAATCGGTTGGCAAATTCATTGAGTCGCAGCGGCTAAGTGAACGCGTAAATTTTGATGTTGAGATGATACGCGAGCTCGGCTTCTGCAATGGCGTTGAAAACTATTCCAGGTTCTTTGACAGAAGAAGACCTGGTAGCCGGCCGTTCTGCCTGCTTGATTATTTTCCCAAGGATTACTTGTGCGTGATCGATGAAAGCCATCAGACCATACCACAGGTAAGCGGCATGTATGGTGGAGACAGAAGCAGAAAACTGGTTCTTGTTGATTATGGTTTCAGGCTACCATCTGCTCTCGACAACCGGCCGCTGAACTTTCATGAATTTGAAGGTATGACCAACCAGGTGGTATTTGTTTCCGCAACGCCCGGAGATTATGAGCTGGAAAAAACCGGTGGTGTGGTGATCGAACAGGTGGTGAGGCCAACAGGATTACTCGATCCGCCGATAGAAATAAGGCCAAGCGTTAACCAGATCGATGACCTTCTCGATGAAATTGACAGGCGGATAACAAAAGGCGACAGGGTATTGGTGACAACGCTAACAAAGAGGATGGCTGAAGAAATGGATAAATACCTGCACCGTATCAATATCAAATCAAAATACATTCACAGCGAGGTGGACACGCTGGAACGTGTTGAAATATTGCGTCAATTAAGATTAGGGGAGATCGATGTGCTTGTGGGAGTGAATTTGCTGCGTGAAGGGCTCGACCTTCCGGAAGTTTCGCTGGTAGCTATTCTTGATGCGGATAAAGAGGGATTTTTAAGAAATGAAAAATCCCTGACACAAACAGCCGGCCGTGCAGCAAGAAATGTAGACGGTCTTGTTATTTTTTATGCGGATAAGATGACGGAAAGCATGCAGAGGACGATCGATGAAACCGCGCGAAGAAGAGAGAAACAAATTTCATACAATGCCGAACATAATATTACTCCTACAACGGTTAAAAAAAGCAAGGATCAGATTTTTGCGCAAACATCGGTACTCGATATAAAAGGGTACGATCCAAAAAATCCGCATGCGCTTGGTGAAACAGATCCACCGGTTGCCCTTGTCGCTGAAGAACAGGTAGAATATGTTACTATTCCTCAACTGGAAAAAGGTATTGCAAAAATCCGCAAGGAAATGGAGAAGGCCGCGCGTGATCTTGACTTCATGGAAGCTGCACGTCTGCGCGACGAGATGTTTTCCCTGAAAAAAAGACTCGAAGAGATGAAAATAAAGTGAAGATGCCGATGCCTGCATCAAGAAGCATTGAATACATACCCCGGCCATAATACTTTTTCACAAACTGGCTCATAGCTTTGTAAAATTGCTTCACATACTTAAAGTCTTTTTTTGTGCTTGCTCCTTTATAATGAATGATGGAGGTTCCTGCAAAATAGTAATTTTTATAACCTGCCTGTTTTATCCGGAAACTGAGGTCGATATCTTCAGCATACATAAAAAATCTTTCGTCGAATCCACCGGTTTTCTGCAACACTTCTTTCTTTACCATCATAAATGCTCCTGAAAGCACGTCGGCTTCATGATCCATATTTTCATCAAGATGTCCCAGATAGTATTTTGAAAATAAAGGTGAGCGTGGAAGCATACCCGTTATACCTGTCATTTTCCAGAAAGAGACCATCGGCGATGGAAATCCCCTTTTAGATTCTTTCAGGAATTTGCCTTCACCATTCAACATTTTAACGCCAAGGGCTCCTGCCTGGGCATGCACATTCATAAAGGTTATGCATTTCTCAAAGCAATTCTGAGGGACTGTTGTATCAGGGTTCAGAAATAAAATAAATTCCCCTTTTGCAATGGCCAGTGCCCTGTTGTTTGCTTTAGCAAAACCTTCATTGACCATGTTACTGATAAAATTGAATTGCGGGAAAATTGGCTGGAGATAATTGATACTGTTGTCGGATGAAGCGTTGTCTACAATAACTACTTCCGCTTCCAGGTTTTCAATGGCTTTTGCAACTGAATGCAAGCATGATTCAAGCAGTAGTTTTACGTTGTAGTTTACGATGATAATGGATAGGGTCACCGGGTAAAGGTATGTAAAACGTAAAATGAAATCGGCAGACGGCAAACGGCAGACGGAGGAATGAATGGTTTAAATATTAATGGATAGTATCCATTCGAAGCAATGACGTATTTTTGGCGTTGTCCGCAAAAGCGGGCCGGGATAGGATGGCTCTATTTGATATTTCATTACCGCCCTCGATTGCAAAAGCGTTGAACTTGCCTGGGAAATCTCCTGAACGGCAGCAATTAAGAGTGTTGAAAAAACTGCTTAAGAAAGGGAGGTTCACAGAATTCGGCCAGCAATACCATTTCGATGAAATTCTTCTTTCTAAAAAACAGTGGCAGGAGTTCCGGTCGCGCGTTCCGTTATTCGATTACAACAAAATATATAAAGACTGGTGGCACCGTACGCTTAAAGGCATACCCGATGTATGCTGGCCGGGAAAAATAAAGTATTTCGCATTGAGTTCAGGAACATCTGAAGCCGCGAGCAAATACATTCCTATAACCAGTGACCTGATGCGAGGAAACAGGATGATCATGATAAAACAACTGATCAGCCTGCGAACTTATCATGACATACCGGTACGGAGTCTCGGCAAAGGATGGCTGTTTCTGGGTGGTAGTACAGATCTTGAAAAAGGTCCGGGTTATTATTCCGGAGACCTGAGCGGTATCACAGCCAAAAAAGCTCCCTTCTGGTTTTCTCCATTTTATAAGCCTGGAAAAAAAATTGCTAAAACAAAAGACTGGAATAAAAAAATAGACAAGATTGTTGAGGAGGCACCTAACTGGGACATCAGTTTCGTTGTAGGTGTTCCGGCCTGGATTCAGATGTGCATGGAGAAGATCATTGAAAAATATAATCTGAAAACCATTCACGACATCTGGCCCAATCTTTCATTCTTTGTTCATGGCGGCGTTTCTTTCGAGCCATATAAAAAAGGATTCGAAAGGCTAATCAGCAAACCGCTTACCTACATCGAAACGTATCTTTCTTCCGAAGGATTCATTGCATACCAGGACAGACAATTCGCAACGGGTATGCGCCTGGCTTTGAACGAACACATATTTTTTGAATTCATTCCATTCAACGACAAAAATTTCGATGCCGACGGAAATATTTTACCCAATGCCGAAGTGCTGATGATACAGAATATTGAGGAAGGAATTGATTATGCGATATTGCTAAGTACCTCGGCGGGCGCATGGCGGTACCTGATCGGTGACACCATACGCCTGGTTGATAAAAAGAGGAGCGAGATCATCATTACTGGAAGAACCAAACATTTCCTTAGTCTTGTTGGAGAGCACCTGAGTGTAGATAATATGAATAAAGCGGTGAATCTTGCCAGCTCTGAATTAAATATCTGCATACCTGAGTTCACAGTAGCAGGCGTGCCATACGGATTGTTCTTTGCGCATAAATGGTGGATAGCCTGCGATGATAAAACCGATCCTGATATATTGAAAAAGAAAATCGACCAGCATCTTGTTGAACTGAACGACGATTACGCTGTTGAAAGAAAAAGCGCTCTCAAAGAAGTTTACCTCGAAATATTGCCCGAATCTAAATTTATGGAGTTCATGAAATTCAAGGGCAAAATTGGCGGCCAGCATAAATTTCCCCGGGTTATGAAGGGGAAAATGTATGATGAGTGGATAAGGTTTTTAGATTAAATAAATTTGCAGGATGTGGCATGCCATAGTAAATGGAATAACGTTAGGGTTGGTGCTGATGATATCGGTTGGTCCTGTTATCTTCTCCATAATAAAGCAGAGCCTTAATAACGGAAGGGAAGGAGGATTCAGTTTTATAGCTGGCGTGTGGCTCAGCGACATACTTCTCATCATTGTGAGCAATGCGTTTTCTGAACTGGTGACTTACATGATGGAGTACCGCAAGATCCTTGGGATGGTAGGAAGTATTTTCCTCTTGCTGATGGGTGTTTTTTATGTGTTCTTCAAAAAAATAAAGCTTCAGAATCCTGAAGGAGGAATTGTGAAATTCACGAGAACCGACATTCTTAGAATTTTTTCTTCGGGATTTTTACTCAATACCCTTAATCCTAATGTATTTCTTTTCTGGCTAGGTACGGCAACCGCTTTTGCCAGTGAGTATTCTTTTAATGAGCGCATTATTATTTTTTCAATATGCCTCATTATTAATGTTTCGGCCGACATCGTTAAAGTGCTGATGGCGGGTAAGCTCAGAACCCGCTTAACATTACATAATATCACGCTTATCAATAAAATTTCCGGAACAATACTGATTGGATTCGGAATTGCACTGCTTGTGGGAACCATGCTAATCAGAAAGTAATAGTAACTTATTATCTTGCGGCAAAGCCAATATATTTAATGGCGGTGAAAACCAAAGGACTGGTACCCCGGTTATGGCGAAGGACTAAAAGGGTTTTAATCGTACTCTTTCTTCTTCATCTATTTTACATCCTCATATTAAAATGGGTTAATCCCCCCATTACACTAACCCAGATCGGCAGTTTATTCAGAGGGGATGGCTTAAAAAGAGATTACATCGACTTTGAAGACATGTCGCCATATGCGAAACTTGCCTTCATTGCTGCAGAAGACCAGAAATTCCCGGATCACAATGGCTTCGACTGGAAGTCGATCGGGAAAGCCATGGATTATAATAAACGCAATCCGAACAGGGTTAGGGGCGCATCAACCATCAGCCAGCAGGTGGCCAAGAATGTTTTTTTATGGCAGGGCAGAAGCACAATCCGCAAAGGATTCGAAACATATTTTACTTTCATGATAGAACTTGTGTGGAGCAAGGAGAGAATCCTGGAAATGTATCTGAATGTATCAGAAACCGGGAAAGGAATTTTCGGAATTGAAGCTGCTTCGCAGGCCATGTTCAGGAAACCGGCAAAAAAATTATCGCGACGCGAAGCTGCATTGATAGCTTCCAGTTTACCGAATCCCAGGGTTTATACTATAGCGCCACTTTCGCGGTATGTCGCAGAAAAATATCCACGGGTGATGAGAGGCATGTATAATCTTGAAAATGATCCTGACATCCAGAAATTACTCCAGGCTAATTAACTGTTACTTTAAATGCCGAACTGTTTATTGAAGGTCGCCCGGGCAAACAGGTACTTATTGCGATTTTGCATTCATATTTTCCTTTTGGTACCGGAATTGCAAATGTAACGACGTTATGTTGCAAGACTTTTTCAATATCCTTCACCGTCATATTGGAAGATGTATAGTCTACAACTTTTTTATTTTTATAAACCGTAAGGTAAACAGATGCTGTGTCGTAGGGTGATTTACTGAAATAGTCAAGATATCCGGGTGGAGTGATAGTTGTAAAGTTTACTGAAATTTTATTACTGTCTATCACAGTTGCCCGGATTCCTTCTATCCGCACTTTTGAAAAAGAATAGTAACAAGGTATCAACCTTCCGCCATTCCTGTCGCCATTCCTTAAAACAAATCCATCATTAAAAAAATATTTATCATACTGGCTGAAAACATAAGCAGGCTTACCGATGTAATTTTCTTCAATCGGCCAAAAGTTATAGTTATTTCTCCTGTATGTGGTTGTGTTCAGCGCAAAAGCAGTGTCGCGGGAATAGAACCAGTATTTTGAAGGTTTTTGATAGGTATCGAGGAATACTACTTGGTAATCTTTCGCACGTGAATGCACCTGTGTTACAAAATTTTTATTTTCATGGAATTCATCTTTGAAAATCCACCATGCCGGCGGCAGGTCGGCCATCATAATAAACCTGCCGATGATCACCAGGATCAAAGTAAGAGGGAGTGTATTATAGAGGATCTTCCTGAGCTTATCATTTGTAAGTAAATACTGGTGGCTCAGAACGATCAACCCGATAAAAGAAGGGATCGTCCAATTGGCCTCGGCTTTGCCCATTAATGAAAAAACAAAGAAGAACACATAAATACCGGCGAAAGAAAACTTAAGTGCCCTTTCTATCAGTGATGTGGGTTTGTATAAAAACGCGGCTATGATGAGCAACCATCCCATAAGTGGTCCTGCAAGCAAAACCTGGCCTACTATAAATTCAATAGTATACCACGGCTGGTATTCAGCAGCGTTCCGTTCGAAAAGATGAAATTGAACAGATGGATATCCGTTGATGTGCTGCCAGTATATGTGCGGTATGAACAACAGCAATGCGAACAGGATAGCAACATAAGATTGCCAGTGCCTGAAGAGTTTAAGGTTTGATAGGATGGTGAATATAACAATCAGCAAAGCATGATACTTGGTATAGAACATCAAAGCGATGACGAGACCGATAAGTAAAGTATTTGCCAATGACATGTTAGCCACAAATCTTTTATAAACAAAAAAGAAGAGTGAGATAAAAAACATTAGTGGCGCATCGGGAACAGCAAGCATGCCTCCTACCTGTGCAAGCGCAAGTGATCCGCAGATAGCATAAAAGAGAAAATGATTTTTTTTAGCGATAAGCGATTCGATGATCAGGAGTGAAGCAGTTGAAAGAAATATAGTAAGTATCCTTACGCCAAGCTCGTTTTGGAATATTGCGTAACCAGCTTTAATGAGTATCGCTATCATTGGCGGATGATCGAAATATCCCCATGCAGGAAAATTCGAATACACCCAGTAATACGCTTCATCATCAAATAATTCTGTGTTAAACGCCTGTACTAAATGCAGTATCAGCCATGTTGAATAAAATAGCAGCCTGTGGTATTTCATTAAAAAGCCTTTCATACGCACAGTAATAATTTTAATAATATATCAGTAACCTGTTCACTGCATCAACTGCCGTCCTTAATCTTTCTTCTTGATTTCCGCTGATAATTTTCCAGGGAATGTGCTGATTAATCATATTATCTTTATAGATATTGAACAATTTCAACCTAGGCTCTAAGTCAGGGTATTCGCGCAGGTCATCTCTCACCCAGGGAAGATCGATATTGCACAACAGGTATAAAGTATACTTTCTTTCAGCAATCCTGTCCAGTATCCACTGATGGCAACGACCGAAAACAAATTCGCACCAAATCTTCATCACATACATATCTGTATCTACAAATATTAATCCCCGCCTGGTTGATGAGGCTATCTCGTCTTCAAGCGCCAGTTGTCGTCTTGCAATAGTGAGCAGGTCGTTGTAAGTATAATTTATTCCGTTCTTCTGCAGATATTCCCTTGCGTATTCAGGTACCCAGGATGTGTTGTAATGTGCAGCGAGTTGTGTGCAGAGCGTACTCTTTCCTGTAGATTCCGGACCGGAAATAACTATTCTCCTCGTCATTGCTTTTTTACTTTTTTAGTCCATTCAATGAGTCCTGATACGGCAAGAATAAGTAATACTAGATAATAGAAGCTGGTAAAAACAAGCCCTTTAACAAAGTACAAAGGTATTGATGCAATGTTCGTGGCGATCCACCAGTACCAGCTTTCTATTTTTTTCTTTGCCATCAGCCACATGCCTGTGAATGCTGTTGCGGAGGCAAAGGCGTCTGCTGCCGGTAAAGCGCCAGGGTAAAATTCTTTTTTAATGTATGAAAGACATAAAAAAATGATAATATAGAAAGATGCAAAAAATGCCAGGTCGCGGATCCATTCCCTCCCCGTTGAATAGCTGATGTGAAGCACGGGTTTTTTGTTTGCATCTTTTTTAGCCCATAATACCCAGCCATAAATACTTACCAGGGTATAATAGAGATTAACCGAAGCCTCGCCGATCAGGTGCTGCTGAAGACTAATAAAAATATAGAGGATAGTATTTACAAGCCCAACCGGGTAAACAAGAATATTTTCTTTCTTATTGAACCACACACTGGCAATACCGAATACAACGGCAATAAATTCATACCATTTTGTTTGTTGTAGTCCTTCAATGAATTGATGGAAAATATCCATAATAAAAAACCTTTCTTTGGGAGAAAGGTTTTATAAAATTTGACAATTATATATTTATTATTCTGCTTCCGCAACAACTTCCTTCACTTCGGGAATCATTCTTTTCATCATTCCTTCGATGCCCGCTTTAAGCGTGATCATTGAAGAAGGACAACCTGAACACGATCCCTGCAGCATGAGGTTAACAACACCTTCATCATAGCTTTTGAACTGAATAGCGCCGCCATCCATTTCTACTGCTGGTTTTACATAATTTTCGAGAAGCTCTTTTATTCTCTTCACCACATCATCATCATCCGCGCTTACGGCATTGCTGCTTTCCTGCTTTAATGTGGCAACCTCTTCTTCATTGATCACAGGTTTGTTCTCTTCAAGATAATCCTTAAGGAACTGCCTGATAGAAGGTATTACATCCTGCCATTCAGTTTCGTTGGTCTTGGTGAGGGTAACGAAGTTGCTGGCAATAAATACTGCTTTTATAAAAGGGAAGCCAAAAAGCTCAGTGGCGAGGGGTGATACCTTAGCACTTTCAATATCCGGAAGATCGATGCTCTTTCCTGGGTAAAGCAGCTTGTTGGCCACGAACTTCATAGTTTCAGGGTTAGGAGTCATTTCCGTATATATGCTGATAACGGGATTTCCAGTTTTAATCATAGCTCACAATTTAGTTACAAAAGTAACAAACAACGTGCAAAAAAAGCAGAAGGGAGATGGAGAAGGAGAAAGAGAAGGAGTAAGAGAATGAGAGGGGGAAGGGAAGGGGTATTAATGATTGCAGTCTTCGGAATGGGCATGATTATGAATACGGCATGCTTTATAGTTGAGCAGGTGAGCTGAGACAATGAACACCAGCGCAAAAGGAAGGAGCCAGTACTGATAGTGGTGCCAAACCTGTTTTGCTATCAGAAAGGTTATGCCTGTAGAGAAAACAAGTACCGGCACAAAGCTGTGGTGATGACGGCGGTAGCCGTGCCATAAGGAATACCCTCCTATTAGGAAAGCAAGCAGGATCATGAAGTATTCGAAACCGGTATTGTTCACAATATTAATCCCCAGGATCGGTAATGAACCCAGGATCAGCGGCAGAATGGCGCAATGAATTGCACACGCTATGGTGGTTACAATCCCTGCCGCATCCCAATTAATTCTTGCCATCGCGCAAATATAGGCAATAATTCAATTCATCTGCAACTGAGTTGCAAATACGGAGTTAAGAAAAATTCTGCTCTTCCTGTGCAATGACCAAACCCTGTAACTTTGCGTGAATATGAGCAAAAAGGGCATATTTTACCTTGTTTTTTTTACAGTACTTGTTGTTGGCTTTTTCTTCGTTCTGAAAGCAGTGATACCTGGGTATGGGGATAAAAAATTCCAGGTGCTGAATCAGGTAAAACCATTTACGTTTATAAGCCAGGATGGGAAATTGATTTCGGAGCGCAATGTTGAAGGAAAAGTTTATGTGGCTGAATATTTTTTTACCAGCTGCACCGGCATCTGCCCCATCCTGAACTACAACATGAAGAATATTTATGAGAAATACAGAAATGAACCTGATTTTCTCATCCTTTCTCATACCTGCGATCCAGAAACTGATAGTGTGTCAAGATTGAAACAGTATGCAGACTCACTTAAAGTAGACAATAACAAATGGCTATTTCTGACAGGGAGCAAAGAGAACCTGTACAATGCTGCGAGAGTAAGTTACCTGCTCGATGATCCAAAAAACAATCTGCAGAATATAAAGGATCAGTTCCTGCATACGCAATTCTTTGCGCTGGTCGATAGAAATGGGCAGGTCCGCAAGAAAATTTATGATGGTTTGAAAAAAAATGAACTGAAAGAACTCGAGGAGGATATAGCAGTTTTGCTGAAAGAACCGGCAACAAAAACAAGGTTCTCAAATAATCTTTTCAATAATTGAGGAGGAATTTATGATGGAAATAAAAATTACCGAGGTCAATGATATTCTTCGAAGGAATCAGCTAAGCGTTACTGATAGCCGCAAAAGCATTCTTGATCTTTTTCTTCACAGCAATGGAGCGCTCGCTCATGCCGACATTGAAAAACAGACAGGCGAAAAATTCGACCGTGTTACCGTTTACAGAACATTGCAGGCTTTTATGGAAAAAGGCATTATTCATACTATTCCTACTTCTGATAATTCTATCAGGTACGCCTTGTGCAAAGATGATTGTACCGAAGGTCACCATCATGATAATCATGTTCATTTTTTGTGTAATGTTTGCGGTAGAACTACCTGCCTGGATAGTGTGACGGTTCCTGAAGTAAAGTTGCCAAAAGGGTTCAAGCCAATGGATAGCCAGATGATCGTTTCAGGGATCTGTGGGCAGTGCCAACAGTAGTC
>Ga0111538_10004265_pt1 | contig 19901 bp, 17 predicted proteins | sample SoiMethybrSBSTD1_FD_79669 | JGI IMG/M metagenome (GOLD analysis project Ga0111538, IMG submission 79669) | Bulk soil microbial communities from a Populus tree surrounding site in Tennessee, USA - Soil MetaG P. TD hybrid SBSTD1 (version 2)... | ecosystem: Environmental > Terrestrial > Soil >...
CCGATGGTGTTGCGGATGTAATGGACGAGCTGGATGTGGCGGACACCTTCGTCATAGGCGGCTTGCAGCCGGCCCATGCCATCGTCGAGGAAGCTTGCGCCCTCGACCGAGAGGACCACACGCGGCTCGCCCTTGACGGCTGCGTCGATGTCGGCAGGCGTGAGCGCGATCTTCAGGTTCTGCTCGGCGAGGTGGTTCTTGATGCGGGCAAGCTCGCGCTTGAACCACGCCTCGGGCTCGCCGGGTTTCGGCACGCTTTTCTGCACGAAGCCCCGCGGCGAGGCGCCCATCCACAGCAGGTCGCCGACCAGCGACCACGCGACCAGGGTCGCGTTGCCCTCCGCCATGTTTCGGGCCAGCGGATTGCTCGCGGCAGGCGCGCGGCCCTGAAAGAACAGGTGGTAGTGCATGTCGCCGATGTAGATCGGCGTCTTGGCCGGAGCCGCGCGCGCTCCCACCCCGGCGAGCGGCAGAGCCAGGCCGGCCTTGATGAGCTGGCGGCGATCCATGGGATGCATCCGTTCCAACCTGGCAAGGGGTTGCCCCCTCGCACAGCGTTTGCCGCAATCTCCGGCGCCGGCGCAAGGGGTCCGATATCACATCCGGGCGATTGGCCCTTCGCGGGGTGTCATGCCCGTGTCGACGCGTGGATCCCCGCCTGCACGGTGGGTGACGAACCAATCAGCCGGAGCCCGCATGGACCCCATGGCGAGCGCTACTCGATGAGGATGGTGGCGACGTAGTCCATCGTGCGCTTGGAGTTGTTGGCGGGCAGCAGCGTGTTGATCAGGAACGACGTCGGCGAGTAGTTCTCGGGGATGCCGCGCCTGAAGCCGGCGCTGATCAGGCGCGCCTCGAAGGTCGGTCCCCATTTTCCCTGCACGCCCAGATAGTACTTCTCGAGCGGAGCGAACTTGGATTGCATGGTTTCGGCAACCTGCCGGTGACCGACCGACATCTTGGCCATGCCGCTCTTGTTCTCGACGAAGACCGTGTGCAGCAGCTTGTCGCGCTCGGCTTCGGGAAGCTTCAGGGCATCGACGACCAGCAGCGGACCTTCCGCGAGCCCGGCATTGGAGGAGCGGCCGCGGCGCGTGATGTAGTCGCCCGTCGCCCGCATCGGCTCCATGATGGGCTTCACGCAGGAGGGAACGCGCGAACCCTTGAACGCCTCGGCATCCTTGGCCGGATTGCAGTCCCGCAGCGCCAGCAGCGACCATGCGAACTCCGAGCAGAACATGTCGACGGCGCCAGAGGGGCTCTGCCCCAGCGCCGATTGGCCCAGATGCTTGACGAAGGTGATGGCCTGGCCCGGCTTGTACTTGGGCGCGTTGTAGTCCTGGTTGAAGTTGATCTCCTTGGGGTAGATCTTCCTGGCCGAGGTGGCGAGGCGGGTGGACCAGTCCACCAGGTTGGCGCGCTGCGCATCCGTGAGATTGCGCGGGCGGATGATGTGGATGAGCTTGAGCGTGCGGTAGTGCTCGCTGTCGAGGTTGCCGCGCATGCCGGGCCCCAGGTATTCCTCGGTCAACGGATTGTCGAGGTTGTGCATCGCCCCGTCTTTGACGTAGGCGATGCCGGTATGGCTGATGCCCATCTGCACGTTGGGATAGGCGCCCGCGCCGCCCCACTCCGAGCGAAACGTCAGCAGCAGGTCGCCGGTCTGCACGAGCCCGCTCTGGCCGAGGCGCTTGGCGAGGCCAGCGCGCTTGGCCACCACGAGGCGCAGCCCCACCTCGCCGTTCTTGGCGTCGGGATGCTTGAAGTCGATGAGGCGGTCAGGAAGGCTGATGTCCCTCGACAGGGGCAGGCGGGCGCTGTTGGGCACCGCGAAATAGATTGGGATGTTCAGCCGCTTGGCAATGTCCTTGTTCGCCTTGTCGTCGAAGGTGAACTCCTTCGCGGAGGCGGGCAGAGCGCCCGGCATCAGACCCGCAGCAGCGAGGCCGATCAGCGCCGCCAGAACTCTCGAGATCTTCGGCATTCCCACTCTCCCCCACACGACGGGCTCGCCAGCGGCTCCCGCACGACCCAGTTCAAGCTCCAGCTTAGGGGTCGCACATGACCAATTTTGGGCTCGTTCTTCGCCCGCCGCGATCGCCCGGCAGGTGCGTCAGCCACCACTTCGCAGCTGCACGGGCCTATTCCTTGGCGAAGCTCAGCGCCTGGCCGCGGAGGGTAGCACCGCCGCGATTTCCGCCTCGGTGCATCCCGCTTGGCGCAGCACGGCCTCGGTATCGCCGCCGAGCGGCGGCGGCGGATGGTCGGGCTCGCCGCCAACGTCCTCCACGTTGACCGCCTGGCGCAGGGTGCGCTTGACGGGAGTGTCGGTGGCAAAGTGTGTCTCGAAGAAGCCAACGTCGGCCAGATGCGGGTCGGCCAGCAGGTCGTCCGGCGTACGCACCGGAGAGTGCGGGATGTCCAGGTGCTCGAAGAGCGCCAGCCACTCCGCTGAGGTGCGCGTGGGCAGAACCTCGGCCAGGATGGCGTAGAGCTCGTCGACGCGCTTGCTGCGCTCGGTGGCATCCTTGAACCAGGCGAGCGCCGCCACGTCCGGACGACCGATCTCGTGCAGGATCTTGGTCCAGTTGCGCTCGGTGTAGGGCAGCACTCCGATCCAGCCGTCCTTGGTCTTGTAGGGCTTGCGGCCGCGCGAGAGCACGCGCACGTAGCCGACCTCGCCGTCCTCGTCGAAGGTGGCATGGCCCAGGTGCTCGCTCAGGCAGAAGGCCGCCATCAGCTCGAACATCGGCACTTCCACATAGCCCGGGGTCCTGCCGCTGCGCTGGCGATAGAGAAGTGCTGCCAGCACGGCGTGGGCGAAATGGAGACCGGATATCTTGTCGGCGGCGATGGTGGGGGCATAGAGGGGCGTCCCGTCGCGCATCTGGAACAGCCCGGCGAAGCCGGAGGCGGCCTGGATCACATCATCGTAGGCAGGCTTGCCGGCATAGCGTCCGTGGCGTCCGAAGCCGACGGCAGCGGCATAGACGATGTCGGGATTGGCGGCCCGGACGGCGTTGTAGGTGAAGCCCAGCTTGTCCAGGGCCTGCTGGCGCATGTTGTGCAGGAACGCGTCGGCAGTCGGGATCAGCTTCATCAGCGCGGTGCGGCCGGCCTCGGTCTTGAGGTCGAGAACCACGGAGCGCTTGTTGCGGTTGGCGTTGGCGAAGATGGCGCTGACCTTGCCCTCCATCACCGGCGCCACGAAGCGCATGCTGTCGCCCTCGGGCGGCTCGATCTTGATGATCTCGGCGCCGAAGTCGCCCAGGATCTGCGTGGCGTAGGGACCGAGGATGACCGACGTCAGGTCGAGGATGCGCAGGCCTTTGAGCAGGGGAATCATTGCAGAAACCGTGGCGGGAGACAGGAGATACGCAAGTCGGGAGGGAATGACCTAGCACGCAAGGCGTGGCGCGCCTATGGGTCGCATGGCGGCGCGAGGGCGCAGTCCATGAAGACTTGGGTGCGGCAATGTGTGGAACGTGAGGACCTCGGCATGAGTCTTGAACTCTACGGCCACCCCTTCTCCTCGTACTGCCAGAAAGTGCTGATCGCGCTCTATGAGAAGGATGTCGCCTTCGCGTTCCGCATCCTCGGAGCCGGCGACACAAAGGCGGGGGAGGAGCTCGAGGCGTTGTGGCCGCTCAAGCGGATCCCGGTGTTGGTGGATGCGGGCCGCGTGATCGCGGAGACGACGATCATCATCGAGCACCTCGATCTGAATCATACCGGGAAGGTCCGCCTCATTCCCGCGGATGCGCACCTTGCGCTGAACGTGCGCCTGATGGACCGCGTCTTCGACAACTATGTTTCCACGCCCATGCAGAAGATCGTGCTCGACAGCATCCGCGCACCCGAAAAGCGAGACGCGAGGGGTGTCGCGGACGCGCGGGCCCAGCTCGATGTTGCCTACCGCTGGCTGGACGTTGCCGTGGCCGGGCGCGACTGGGCCGCCGGCGACAGCTTCAGCCTCGCCGACTGCTCCGCGGCGCCGGCGCTGTTCTATGCCGACTGGGTTCATCCCATCGGGCCGGAGCACGCCAGCCTGCGCGCCTATCGGCAGCGGTTGCTCGCCCGGCCGTCGTACGCCCGCGCGGTCGACGAGGCCCGGCCGTACCGGCCGCTCTTTCCGCCGGGTGCCCCGGATCGCGACTGACCCGCGGGTGGGCTCGGCCACGTTGTGCGATGCCGGCCGCTGCCAGCCGCTGCAGTCCGAGAGTCGGCGCCCATAGGCCCTGGTTTTGCGATCGCCGCCCTGGATTGAGGACATTTCGCAGCCTGTCCGGCCCTTGAGCCGGACCGAAATTCCGGCATCACGGCGAGCGGCGCTGATGGGCAGGTTGCCTTTGCATTCGACGCCCGACCCCGCCCCCCTGCCCCTGGCTCGGCTCTCACGTGCTTGTGAACCATGCTGAACCCCGGCAGTCGTGCCGCCGCCTTGACTTTGCCAGGTTCGTGGACAAATAAAACGTCTGTTCGTTTTATTTGTGCGTTGCGACGCACGGCGAGGCTGCCAGTGGTTTCAGCGAGCGGGTGAGCAGGGGAACGAAGGGACGCCGACGATGCCCAAGCTCAAACCCGACACCCAACGCGCGCGTCGCCAGCACATCCTGGATGGGGCGGAGCGATGCTTCGGCCGCGACGGCTTTCATCGCACGACGATGCACGACATCTGCAGGGAAGCCGGAGTGAGCCCTGGCGCCCTCTACGTCTATTTCGACAGCAAGGAGGCGCTAATCGCGGGCATCGCCGAGCGTGACCGGGCAGAGTTTGCCGAGCGCTTCGACAGCCTTGCCGCTGCGCCCGACTTCCTGCAGGCGCTCAGGTCGCTTGGCGAGCAGTACTTCATCGAGGAGCCGGCGCTCAGTCACCGCATGTGCATCGAGATCGGCCTGGAGTCGACGCGCAATCCCCGCGTCGGCGAGATTTTCCGGCGCGTCGACCGTTACGTCCTCGAAAGCTTCGAGAAGCTCTTCCGCAGATTGCAGGCGGAGGGCCGCATCGCCCCTGCACTCGATATCCCGATCGTGGCCAGGGCCTTCATGGTGATTGCCGATGGCATGTTCTGGCGACGGGCCGTCGACCCCAGCTTCGACGCGGCCGCCGTCATGCCGGTAACGCTGCAGCTCGTCTCGGCATTGCTCAACCCGGTGCCGGGCCAGGAAGTTCACAACCGGGCAGGAGCCTGAGAGTCCGCCATGAGAAAGCTCCTGATTGGCAGCGTGCTGACGCTCGCGTTTGTCATGCTCTCACTGACCCTGGTCGGCAAGCCTCTGCCCAAGCCGCCCGCGACGACGGCGACGGCGGCCACGGCGAAGGAGCCGCCGCCCGACGAGTCGCTGCTGCTGGCGGCCGCCGTCACGATCGCGCGCGTCGCGCCGGCCGATTTCGTCGAGACGGTGCTCGCCACCGGCTCCCTCGTCGCCCGCGAGGAGATTCTGGTCGGCCCCGAGGTCGAGGGCCTGCGCGTCACGGAGGTGCTGGCGGACGAGGGCATGCGGGTCAGGAAAGGCGACGTGCTGGCGCGGCTCGTTGCCGACACGCTGGATGCCCAGCTCGCGCAGAACGATGCGGCGCTGGCCTGCGCTGCCGCGACCATTGCCCAGGCCCGGAGCACGATCGTGCAGGCCGAGGCGCGCGTGGTGGAGACCAACAACGCGTTCGACCGCGCCAAGCCGTTGCGGCAGGCGGGCCATATGGCTGAAAGCGCCTACGACAACCGCGAGCAGGCGGCACGCACGGCGCAGGCGCAGCTCGTCGCCGCCCGGGACGGGCTGACCGCGGCGGAAGCCGAGAAGGCACAGATCGAGGCGCAGCGGCGCGAGCTGACCTGGCGGCGTGGCCGCACCGAGGTGGTCGCCCCCGCCGACGGCGTCATCAGCCGCCGCATGGCGCGCATAGGCGGTCATGCGGCGGGAGCCGCGGAGCCGATGTTCCGCATCGTTGCCAAGGGCGAGGTGGAGCTGGATGCGGAGGTCGCGGAGACGCGCATGCGTGCACTCGCAGTCGGCCAGCGGGTGCGCGTGGATGTTGCAGGCTTCGGCGAGATCGAGGGCAGGATCCGGCTCGTGTCGCCCGAGGTCGACAAGAACACGCGCCTCGGGCGCGTCCGCATCTTCCTCGGCGACCGCGAAGGGCTGAGGGTCGGAGCCTTCGCCCGCGGCCGTATCGAGACGGCGTCGGGGCGTGGCCTTGCGATCCCGGCATCGGCCGTCCTCTACGGGCCGGAGGGCGCATCCGTGCAGCTTGTGCGCGGCAACCGGGTCGAGACGCGCCGCATTGTGCCCGGCCTCTCCGCGGGGGCGCTGGTGGAAGTGCGACAAGGGCTGGACGAGGGCGACCTCGTCGTCGCCCGCTCCGGCACTTTCCTGCGTGACGGTGACGCCGTGCGTCCGGTTGCGGGGCCGCGAGCCCGGCTGAGCGACGCGCGCTAGCGGAGCACGACCATGAACTGGAATATCTCGGCGTGGTCGATCCGGCAGCCGGTGCCGTCGCTGGTGCTGTTCATGGTGCTGATCGCGCTCGGCTACGCGAGCTTCGGCCAGCTGGCCATCACGCGCTTTCCCAACATCGACGTGCCGATCGTGCAGGTGCGCGTCTATCAGTCGGGTGCCGCCCCGTCCGAGCTCGAGGTGCAGGTCACCAAGAAGATCGAGGATGCCATCGCCGGGGTGAACGGCGTCAAGCACCAGACTTCGACGGTGACGGAAGGATCGTCCGTCATCACCATCGAGTTCCGCCTGGAGGTGAACCAGGACCGGGCCCTCAACGACGTGAAGGACGCAATCTCGCGCATCCGCTCCGAGCTGCCGCGCACGATCGAGGAGCCGATCGTCACGCGCCTGGAGATCGAGGGCCTGCCGATCGTCACCTACGGCGCCAGGGCGCCGGGCATGACGCCGGAGGAGCTGTCCTGGTTCGTCGACGACGTGGTGGTGCGCGCGCTGCAGGGCGTGAAGGGCGTGTCGCAGATCGAGCGCGTCGGCGGCGTCGAGCGCGAAATCCGCGTATCGCTCGACCCCGACCGGCTTCTGGCCTTCGGCATCACCACTGGCGACGTCAACCGGCAACTCCGCGCCACCAACGTCGACCTGGCGGGCGGGCGTGGCGAGATCGCGGGACGCGAGCAGGCCATCCGCACGCTTGCCGGCAAGCAGACGGTGGCCGATCTCGCCGGCACCATGATCGCGCTGCCGAAGGGCCGCAAGGTGCGGCTCGACGAGCTCGGCACCGTCACGGACGCGACCGCAGAACCGCGCGCTTTCGCCACCCTCGACGGCGCGCCGGTCGTGGCGTTCGCCATTTCCCGCGCCAAGGGTGCGAGCGATGTGGTCGTGGCCGGCGACGTGGCCAACAAGGTCGAGGAGCTGAGGAAGGCGCATCCCAACGTCGAGCTGAGGCTCATCGACTCGATGGTGGCCTATACCCTCGGCGCCTACCACTCGACCATGACGACGCTGATCGAGGGCGCCATCCTCGCCATCGCCGTGGTGCTCATCTTCCTGCGCGACTGGCGGGCCACGCTGATCGCCGCCATCGCGCTGCCTCTGTCGATCATCCCGGCGTTCTGGGCGCTCGATGCGGCCGGGTTCTCGCTCAACCTCGTCAGCCTGCTCGCCATCACCATCGTCACGGGCATCCTGGTCGACGACGCGATCGTCGAGATCGAGAACATCGTGCGCCACATGCGCATGGGGAAATCCGCCTATCGCGCCGCGCTCGAGGCCGCCGACGAGATCGGGCTCGCCGTCATCGCCATCACGTTCACCATCATCGCCGTGTTCGTGCCCGTGAGCTTCATGGGCGGCATCGCCGGGCAATACTTCAAGCAGTTCGGCCTGGTGGTGGCCTTCGCGGTGTTCTTCTCGCTGCTGGTGGCGCGCCTCATCACGCCGCTGCTCGCCGCGTACTTCATGCGGCCCTCGCACCACGTCGACAAGGAAGGCTGGATGCTGCGGGCCTACACGCGTCTGGTGCGCTGGTCGGTGGCGCATCAGTACAGGACCGTGGCCCTCGGGCTGACGATCTTCGCGGCCTCGATCGGCAGCTTCTACCTGCTGCCCTCGGGCTTCCTGCCGGCCGACGATCAGAGCCGCCTGCTGCTCGCCGTCGAGCTGCCGCCCGGCTCGCGCCTCGACGACACCCGCGCCGTGACCGAGCGCATTGCGGCCAGGGTGCGCGAGCGCCCCGAGGTTCGCAGCGTCTTCGTCAACGGCGGGCGCGTGCTGGGCTCGGGGACGGAGGTGCGCAAGGCCACGCTCGTCATCAATCTCGTGGGCAAGGACAAGCGCAAGCTCAGCCAGGACGCAGTGCGCCACGAGATCGGCGCGGGGCTCGCCAACGTGCCGGACATTCGCTTCTGGTTCTTGAAGGACAACGGCCAGCGCCAGTTCCAGCTCGTGGCGTCGGGGCGCAACGGCGCCGACGTGTCGCGCGCCGCCGCGGACCTGACGAGCCAGGCCAAGCGCATCCCGCTGCTTGCCAATGTGGTGTCGACGGCGGAGCTTGACCGCCCGGAGCTGAGGGTGGTGCCGATCACCGACGTGGCGGCCGACCTCGGCGTCTCGACCGAAGCCATCTCCGAGGCCGTGCGCATTGCCACCATCGGCGACATCGGCGCCAACCTCGCCAAGTTCGACGTCGGCGACCGTCAGGTGCCGATCCGCGTGCAGCTCGACGAGCGGGCGCGCCAGCAGGGGCAGATCCTGGAGTCGCTCAAGGTCGCGACCAGCTCCGGGGCCGCGGTGCCGCTCTCTGCGGTCGCAAGCTTCGAGCTGTCGCAGGGCCCCACCGCGATCGACCGCTACGACCGGATGCGCCGCGTGGTCATCGGTGCCGACCTCGTCGGCGACGTGGCGCTGGGCAAGGCGGTGGAGCGGGTGATGGCGCTGCCGGCGGCCAGGAACCTTCCGGCCGGAGTCGAACTCAAGCAGTTCGGCGACGCCGAGGTGATGGGCGAGGTGTTCGAGAGCTTCGCCAAGGCGATGGGCGCGGGCATCATGATGGTCTATGCCGTGCTCGTGCTGCTGTTCGGCAGCTTCCTGCAGCCTGTCACCATTCTGTTCTCGCTGCCGCTCTCGATTGGCGGCGCCATCGTCGCGCTCGCCGCGACCGGCCGGCCGATCAGCCTGCCCGTGGTGATCGGCATCCTCATGCTGATGGGCATCGTGACTAAGAATGCCATCATGCTGGTCGACTTCGCCATCGAGGAGGTGAAGCGCGGGGTCGCGCGCACGGAGGCCATCGTCGATGCCGGCCGCAAGCGTGCGCGGCCCATCATAATGACCACCATCGCCATGATCGGCGGCATGCTGCCGTCAGCCTACGGCGTGGGCTCGGGCGGCGAGTTCCGCTCGCCGATGGCGATCGCCGTCATCGGCGGCCTGATGTCGTCGACCTTGCTGTCGCTGGTGTTCGTGCCGGCGGTGTTCGCGGTGATGGACGACATCGCCAAGCTCGGCTGGCGCATCTTCTCGCGCTTCGTCGGCCCCGTGGAGGAGCCCGAGGCGCCGCTGCCCAACGCTCCCGTTCCGATCAAGCCGCCAGTCACCGACGAGCACCGCTGGCCGAGGCCGATGGCGGCGGAGTAGTCGCTGAGCCTGCAGGGCTGGACCGAGGACATGTTCGGAGCTAACGCTTCGCGACCGCCTCGCGCGCGAGGGCCGCCGCGAGCGGCCAGTTGAAGAAGCGGGGAACGTCGGCGCAATAGCGCCGGTAGGGCTCGCCGTAGATCGCTTCGAGCCACGGTTCCTCCGCCAGGATCATTAGCGTGTAGACAGCCATCATCGCCGCGCACAGCAGATAGGTTGGCATATTGTCGGTGGCGAGGGCGAGACAGCCGTAGACGACGATGAGCATCGCGTTCTGCGGATTGCGGGTCCAGCGGTAGATGCCGCCGGTCACGAGGCCGTCCTGCGCGCCGTAGCTGTTGTCGCGGCCCAGCACGCGGAACGCGTAGATGAAGGTCGCAACCGACACGATGAGCAGCAAGAAGGCTGCGAGCCGGAGCCACACAGGCAGGCCGACCAGTTGCGGGGCGTCCGGGAGAGTCACGGCGGCGACCGCGAAGCTAAGCACGTTGAGCGAGCGGAAGAGCGGCCAGAACACATAGCTCTGCCAGCTCTTCGGCCCCGGCGTCGGCCAGATGCGCAGCGCTGGGGCCAGCAGCGTCAGCACCAGCAGGCCCAGCAGCACCACCGCCACCACCGCCCCGATCACGAACACAAGGGTCGCCATTGAGGTCCTCAAGCCATCGGGGCGGCACGCCACCGGACGCGTTCGCAGCCCATCCCGTCACCGCGGCGGCAGGAGGCGCTTCTCCTGGAAGACGCGCAGCCACTTGGCGAACATGGCTTCCGTGTCGATCACCTCGTGGAAGCCGGCCTGCATGAGCTTGATGGTGGAGGAGAAGGAAGGCGGAGGCGGCTCGGTGCGCCCGAACGCCATCTGGTAATCGGCGTACTCGAAGGAGAGGCCGACGAACGACTTGAGGTCGGGCGCGGCCAGTCCGTATCTGGCGCGGATGCGTGCCCAGTCGGTCTCGCGCGGAGCGATCTCGGCCTGCAGGCTGCAGGGCACAGCATCGCCGGGCGCCATGCCGACCGCCTCCGCGATCGCCGGCCAGATGTTGGGCCAGCTGTAGACGTCGCCGTTGGCGACATTGAAGGTCTCGTTGCGCGCGGCTGCCGCCTCGCCGGCCCAGGCCATCGAGCGCGCCAGCAGATCGGCGTCGACCGCCTGGCCGACGCGTCCGGGACCGCCGGGATAGTGCAGCGGCTGGCCGGCTTCCTTCAGCATCGCCGCGTAGACGCCGATGGCGGGCACGACGTTCATGGCGCTGCCCTGCGAGTAGCCGACGATCAGCACCGGGCGGAAGATGGAGAACGCCCAGTCCTTGCCCCGCTGCTTGGCGCGCAGGTAATCCTCCTGGTTCCAGTAGAAGTTGGGCACCTCACGCATTTCCGAGCGGCCCTCGCGCGCCGGGAACTTCATCGGCCGCACGTGCGAGCCGTAGGCTTTGGTGCCCTGCAGCAGGCTGACGTGGACGAGGCCTTGCGCGGCCGCCTCCAGGGGCTCCACCAGGTTGCGCAGCATCAAGTCGTTCACGGCGATCTGCTCGGCATCGCGCCAGCCGGCAACGAGGTCCGGCCGCTCGTGGAGCGCCGCGTAGATGACGTGCGTGACGCTCTTCAGCCCGCCCAGCGTGTCGGCGCAGGCGGCAGCATCGGTCAGGTCAACAGGCATGAAGCGCGCGCCGAACGTCTCGTCGGGACGTCGCCGGGAGATGGCGATGACCTCGCAATCGGGGGCGCCCGAGAAATGCTTCATGGCGGCATAGCCCACGAGGCCTGAGGCGCCGGCGATCAAAACGACTTTGCGCGGCATGCGAACCCCTGACATCGACAGGCTGCAAATCGAGGGGCCAGTCTGCGGGGGGCGATGCCAGGCGCGCAACGAAGAAAGTTTCTGGCGATAACAGCAACTTAGTCGGCAACCACGAAAAATATCGCCGGCGATGTCGAATTTGGCGCCCCTGGTTCGACGTTACGGCAGAGCAGGCACGGAGCCGTGCTCCGCAAACAGGAGAACAACAATGCATTTCATGGTGCTGGTCAAAGCCACCAAGGACTCCGAAGCCGGCAAGATGCCGTCGGAGGAGTTGCTCGCCGCCATGGCGAGGTTCAACGAGGAGATGGTCAAGGCCGGCGTGATGCTGGATGGCAACGGGCTACACCCCAGTTCAAAAGGAGCACGCGTACGCTTCAAACCCGGCGTCGGACCGGGGGCGCGCATGGTCATCGACGGGCCGTTCACCGAGACCAAGGAGCTGATCGCCGGCTACTGGATCCTGCAGGCGAAGTCGCTGCAGGAGGCGGTCGAGTGGATCAAGCGCTGCCCTAACCCCCACGATGAGGAAAGCGAGATCGAGATCCGCCAGATGTTCGAGCTCGAGGACTTCGGCGACAGCGCAGCGATCGAGCACCACCGCAGGCTCGACGAACAGCTCAGGAAGTGAGTTTGGATTGCATCAGGTCTGCGGCAGCGCGACCTGAGCAACGCGAGCGCCATGTCGAGGAGCCGGCTTCGCTCGGCGCCACATCGAGCCGGGCGCCTTGAACGAGCGCCGGGTCAATCCATCAATCGGGAGACATGATCATGCAGATTCTCGGAATGCTGAAAGCGACCAGGGAGAGCGAGGCAGGTGCACCGCCGAGCAAGGAGTTAATCGAGCGCATGGGTGCTTTCGTGGAGGAGGTGACGAAAGCCGGCGTGATGCTGTCGACCAACGGCCTGCATCCCAGTGCCAGGGGCAAGCGCGTGCGCATGTCCAACGGCAAGGTGACGGTGATCGACGGCCCCTTCACGGAGTCCAAGGAGCTGGTCGCCTCCTATGCGCTGTTCCAGGTGAAATCGATGGACGAGGCCGTCTACTGGACCAAACGCTTTCTCGAGGTGCTGGGCCAGGGCGAGTGCGAGCTGCGCCCGATCTTCGAGCCTGAGGACTTCTCAGCGGAGGTCTTCACGCCTGACGAGCGCGCCCGTGAAGGGGCGACGCGCGAGCAGATGAAGAAGAACGCGAGCAAGCGGTAGCCCACTCGCCGTTCGAACCTGAACCGGGCGTCGCGACGCAATCGCCAAAATCGTCCGCCCGGATTCCGCAACAAGGAGCAGAACTCCATGCGATTCATGATCATGGTGAAGGCCACGAAAGATACCGAAGCGGGCATCTTCCCCACGGGAGAGGAGTACGACAGGCTCTTTGCCGGCATGGCAGCCTATCACGAGGAGCTCAAGAAGGCCGGTGCCCTGCTCGATGGATCGGGACTCCAGCCGAGCTCGAAGGGCTGGCGTGTCAACTACTCGGATGGGAAACGGACCGTCGTCGACGGCCCCTTCGCCGAGGCCAAGGAGTTGATCGCCGGCTACACCGTCATCCAGGTCAGATCCAGGGAAGAGGCCATGGAATGGTCGAGGCGCTTTCCCAATCCTGCCGGTGAAGGCAAGGAGGCCCAGATCGAGGTGCGACAGCTCTACGAACTGGAGGATTTCGAGCCGACGGAGGCGATCGATCGGTTCCGCCGGATGGAGATAGGAGGAGAGAAGCCAGCGTAGCCGCAGAGCGGCGCGCTGAAGGCGTAGCCCACCGCCCCGTGTGATACGCCAAATTGCGCGTTCGGCCGCCCTCGGTCTACGTGCTTGCGAGCGCGGAGGCTTGATGCTGTGATCCGCGGCCGTGACGGCCATCGACACACATCGCGCCATCGACGCAGTCTGGAGGATCGAGCGGGCGAGGCTCATTGCCGGCCTCGTCCGCGTCGTGCGCGATGTGGGGCTTGCCGAGGAGCTGGCGCAGGACGCCCTGGTATCTGCGCTCGAGCAGTGGCCTGGGAACGGCATCCCCGAAAAGCCCGGCGCGTGGCTGATGGCTGCGGCCAAGAACCGCGCCGTCGACCGGTTCCGCCGCGCCAAGCTGATCGAGCGCAAGCACGCGGAGCTGGGACTTGAGCTCGAAGCAGGCGGGCAGGTGACTGCGCCGGATCTCGACGCAGCGCTCGACGACGACATCGGCGATGACCTGCTGCGCCTCATCTTCACCGCCTGCCATCCCGTGCTCGCAACCGAGGCGCGCGTCGCCCTCACCCTGCGGCTGCTGGGCGGCCTCACCACCGAGGAGATCGCCCGGGCTTTCCTCGTGCCCGAGCCCACCATCGCCCAGCGCATCGTGCGCGCCAAGCGGACCCTGGCGGAGAAGCGCGTGCCCTTCGAGGTGCCGCACGGGGAGGAGCGCGGTGACCGCCTCGCCTCCGTCCTCGAAGTTGTCTATCTCATATTCAACGAGGGATATTCGGCGACCGCCGGTGACGCGTGGATTCGGCCGCAGCTCTGCGAGGAGGCGCTGCGCCTCGGCCGCGTGCTGGCCGGTCTCGCGCCGAGGGAGCCGGAAGTGCATGGGCTCGTTGCGCTCATGGAGATCCAGGCGTCGCGCTTTGCCGCGCGCACCAGCCCGTCGGGTGAGCCCATCCTGCTGCTCGACCAGAACCGGGCGCGCTGGGACCGGCTGCTGATCCGGCGCGGGCTTGCCGCGCTCACGCGCGCGGAGGCGGAAGCCGCGGAGAGCGGCGAGGCACTTGGTCCCTACGCGCTGCAGGCCGCGATCGCCGCCTGTCACGCGCGGGCCGTGACGGCGGATGCGACAGACTGGGGGCGCATCGCGTCCCTCTACGGGACGCTGGCGAACGTGACGCCCTCGCCGGTGGTGGAGCTCAACCGCGCGGTCGCCGTGTCGATGGCATCCGGGCCCGCGGCCGGTCTTGCGCTGATCGATGCGATCGCCGGAGTGCCCGCCATGAAGGCCTATCATCTGCTGCCCAGCGTGCGCGGCGACCTGCTGCAGAAGCTCGGCCGGCTCGAGGAAGCCCGCGCGGAGTTCGAGCGCGCGGCCGGGCTCACCCGCAACGACCGCGAGCGCAAGCTGCTGCGCGACCGCGCCGCCGCCTGCGCGCGCGAAGGTTAGGGCAAGGGGCGTGCTATGGGGTCAGACCCTATGGCTTGCCCTCGCGCAGGGCACGGTCCGCCGACAAAGGGTCTGCCCCCTTCACCGGCATGGCAGCAGCAGGGCCGATGCAATAGTCTTGGGCAACCTGCCGGACACACTGGAGGCGCACATGCCGCAGCATTCCGTAAGGGATCTGATCGAGCGACCGCACCACACGGCGGTGAGCTGCCGTGACTGGGACGCAATGCGGTCGTTCTTCGTCGATCTTCTGGGCTTCAAGGTGGTGGGCGAGATGGAGCGGCGCGACGAAGCCGTGCTCGGCACCGTGACGGGCATGCCCGGCGCCGCCTGCCGCTGGGCCATGCTGGCGCTCGGCGGTCATCACATCGAGCTCTTCAAGTGGCTGACGCCCGAGGGCAAGCCTGTGCCCATTCGCCAATGCGACCACGGTCTCACTCACATCGCCTTCCAGGTGAACGATGCCGAGGAGGCACGCCGGCGCATGATCGCCGCAGGCTGCCAGCCGCTCTCCGAGGTGCAGAGCATGCGCGGCGGGCGCGCTGTCGCCTTCTATTGCAAGGGCCCCGAAGGCATCATCGTCGAGTTCGTCGAGTACCCGCTCGGCGCCTGACCCATTTGACATGCCTACTCGGCCTCGAGCACGTGTCCCGACAGCTCCTTGCCGCGACCCGAGGCCAGGTAGAGGGCGAGCGAGGCAATCTCTGGCTCACCGGCCAGGCCCCGGTCGGACCGCACCGGCGAGACCTGCGGTGCGATGGCATTGAAGCGGATGGCCTTGTCTGCCCACTCCTGTGCCTGCGACCGCGTCATGGCAGCGAGCGCCGACTTGGCCACCGTCGCGAATGCCTGGGCCGGGCCGCGGATCGGCAGGGTCAGCATGGCTACGTTGAGAATGAGCCCTTCGATGTGGCTGAGCCCCATGCGGTTGGCGGCAATCTTGCCCATCAGGCAGGGCAGCAACAGGCGCCGGCTGACGCGACGCTCGATATCGTCGACGCTGACCGCCTTGCCGAGGGCGCCCGGCTCCAGCGGCACGAGATTGATCAGCGTGTCGATGCCGCCGAAGGCCTGCATTGCCGCGCGCGCGAACTGCGCGACCCCCTCCGTCTCAGCGCCGACGGGGCCGAAGGCCTTGATGTCGAGGGCGTGGGGCGCCGCAATCTCGGCTATGGCGTCCGTGCTTTCGCTCGTCTCGTCGAATTGCAGGACAAGTCGGGCCCGGTGCTCGGCGAACGCGCGTACGATGTCGACGCCGCAGCTGGATGTAAGCCCTGTGATAAGAACGCGCTTACCGGCTAGCTCGGGGTACGAGAGGACCGACTGGGTTTCCTCGACAAGACTCATCAGCATACTGCGTATCCTCCTCGACGCGACCGCTTCGGCTGTGCGCGGCTGCCACGACCGCATCTGGTGCCGATTCGGCTAACAACCGTTAAATGCGGTGGCGATTCGAGCCGTCGTGTGCCGGAATCCGTACGCGAACCCGGCAATGCTGTGTCCGTTCCGCGGCGCCTGGAGTAACCCACAGATCGCGCGGGTCGTCTCGTCTTATTATCGCCTCCGGTTGTGCGGTGCAGAAGGACTTGCCCGGCGAATCGGGCAGGGCGTCGAGGGGCCGCACGGCGCGCCCTTGCGATCTTTGCTCACTATGCCGCGATCCCGTGCGGTTGGCGGGGGACCCACCCCCTGCTACAACCACAACCAGAATTCCCTTTGTCGCCAACGCCCGGAGACATGCCATGGCCCCGCTCGACGTGAAGCCCAATGAGCTCGAGCCCTATTGGGTGCCGTTCACCCCGAACCGCTCCTTCAAGAAGCGGCCGCGCCTGTTCGCCGGCGCCAAGGGCATGCACTATTTCAAGCCTGACGGCACCAAGGTGATCGACGCGACCTCGGGCCTTTTCTGCGTCAACGCCGGCCACTGCCGCGAGCCGATCGTCAAGGCGATCCAGGAGATGGCGGGCAAGCTCGATTATGCGCCGGCCTTCCAGTACGGCCATCCCAAGGTATTCGAGCTGGCGTCCCGGCTTGCCCTGCTGGCGCCGGGCTCGCTCGACTATGCCTTCTTCTCCAACTCGGGCAGCGAGGCGGTCGACACCGCGCTCAAGATCGCGCTCGCCTACCACAAGGCCCGCGGCGAGGGCTCGCGCACGCGCCTCATCGGCCGCGAGCGCGGCTACCACGGCATCGGTTTCGGCGGCATCTCCGTCGGCGGCATGGGCGCCAACCGCAAACAGTTCGGCAACATGCTGACGGGCACCGACCATCTGCAGTCGACCTATGACCGCTCCAAGCAGGCCTTCAGCAAGGGCGAGCCCGAATGGGGCGCGCACCTGGCCGACGAACTGACGCGGCTCATCGCCCTGCACGATGCGTCAAACATCGCCGCCGTGATCGTCGAGCCGGTGGCGGGGTCCACCGGCATCCTGGCGCCCCCCAAGGGCTACCTCAAGAAGCTGCGCGAGATCACCGCTCAGCACGGCATCCTGTTGATCTTCGACGAGGTCATCACCGGCTTCGGCCGCCTCGGTCACTGCTTCGCCTCCGAGCGCTACGGCGTCGAACCCGACATGATCACGTTCGCCAAGGGCGTCACCAATGCGGCCGTGCCGATGGCGGGCGTGCTGGCGTCCAAGAAGGTCTACGACGCTTTCATGGCAGGCCCGGAGCACGTGGTGGAACTGTTCCATGGCTACACCTACTCCGGCCATCCGCTGGCTGCCGCGGCGGGCCTCGCCACCCTCGACGTCTACAAGGACGAGGGCCTGTTCGAGCGCGCCGCCAAGCTCGAGCCGGTGTTTGCCGACGCCATGATGAGCCTCAAGGGCGGACCCAACGTGGAGGACATCCGCACGGTGGGCCTGCTGTGCGGCATCGACCTGGCGCCGATCCCCGGCAAGCCCGGCCTGCGCGGCTACGAGGCGACGGAGCGCATGTATCACGACCTCGACATCTATGTGCGCGTGGCCATGGATACCCTGGTTATCGCGCCGCCGCTGATCGCCACGGAGGCCGAGATCGGCCAGATCCGCGACACGGTCGCCAAGGTGCTGAAGGCGGTCGCCTAGCAGTCGATCAGCTCCGCGCGCCGTCATGCCGGAATTTCGCGTCCGCCCTCGGGATTGTCCCGAGGGTCAGCGAAATATCCGGCACCCAGGGCCGCGGTCGGAAGCCGAGGCGCCTGGGCACCGGCGCTCGGGCTACCGCCCTCGACCGGCATGACAAGATGTAGTGCTCTTGCTAGCCGCCCGACGCAGACATTGGCGGACCGCCATCCGCCAATCGCTGCGCACGCGCATCGCTCTTTCCGAGCCGCGCCGTATGCCGGCGGCGCCTACCCCGTAGGGTGGTCAAGCGGAGCGCAGACCCACCGCTTCGCAGCGACCTCGCGCTTGCATCTCGTTGCGTCGAGCCCACGCCGCCGCTTGATCCGGCTCACGACTCCCTCAGCCCATGCGCGATGAGCTTGTGCATCACGGATGGCAGCGCCGCGCGGTCGAGGTCGCGGCGGGCGACCCAGCGGCAGCGCTGCGGATCAGCCCAGAACGTCAGCGTCGCATCGGCGGGCACGATCGTCCGGTAGACCAGCATCTCCAGCTTGAAGTGGGTGAACGTGTGCGTGACCGAACCCGGCACGGCCCACCAGTCCGCGCGCACGGGCGCGCCGCGCATCGCCTCCTTCACGGAGGGGAGCGTATCGGCCCACTCCGTCGACGGCAGCTCCAACATGCCGCCGAGCAGCCCGGCCTCGGGACGCCGCCGCAGCAGCACGTGGGCATCCTCGCGCAGGGCGAGGAAGGCGAGGCCGACGCGCACGGGGCGCTCGGGCTTGACGGCCTTGGCAGGCAGCATGGCCTCGATGCCCTGCGCATGCGCAGTGCAATCGCCCTGCAGCGGGCACATCAGGCAGGAGGGACGCTTCGGCGTGCAAATGCCCGCGCCAAGGTCCATCAGCGCCTGGGCGAAATCCCCCGCCCGCTTCGCCGGCACCAGGGAGCCGGCGAGACGTTTGATCTCGGGCTTGGCTGCGGGCAGCGGCCTGCTCACCCCGAAAAGCCGCGCTACGACGCGCTCGATATTGCCATCGACCGGCGCTGCCCTCGCGCCGAAGGCAATGGCAGCAATCGCGGCCGCCGTGTAGGGGCCGACGCCGGGCAGCTTCTCCAGCTCGACCTCGGTCTGCGGGAAACGTCCATCGAGCTCGCCGGCCACCACCTGTGCGCACTTGTAGAGGTTGCGCGCCCGTGTGTAGTAGCCAAGGCCCGCCCAGGCCGCGAGCACCTCGTCGATATGGGCCGCGGCCAGCGCCTGCACCGTCGGCCAGCGTGCCAGGAACCGGGCGTAGAAGGGAATGACGGCCGCTACCGTCGTCTGTTGCAGCATGATCTCGGACAGCCAAACGCCGTAGGCATCGGGCGTTCGTCCGGGCGGTGCCCGCCAAGGGAGATCACGGCGCTCGCGATCATACCAATCGAGCACCGCGCCGGCCGTGTTCTGGCCGGCGAGCCGGAACTGCAGTTGTTTTCGCGCCACACCAGCCATGGGCTTCCCAGGGCTCGCTACGTGAGGGGCCCGTTCCAAGCCCCTTCGAATCATCTACCGGATGATGGTAGGCACCGTGCTGTCCGATTCATACCGGCTGCGCAGGGCACCCACAGGGAAACGAGCCGTGTCCGCGATACTTCCCCGCAATCGGCCCCCGGCCGCACTCCGTCCGCGCGAGTCCGTCGCCTTCGTGCGCAGGCGTCCCGAAACCCTGTTCGGCGTCAAGGCTGTCGGCAGCTTCGTGCCACGTCTTACCCGTAAAGCCTTCGAGAAGTACGGCTTTTCGGCCGCCACGCTGATCACCGACTGGCCTACTATCGTCGGCCGCGAGCTTGCCGCCTATACAGCGCCGGAGCGGCTCAAGTGGCCGCGCGGCGTCGAGCAGCAGCCCGACGATGCCGACGCCGACAGCAAGGGCCGGCCGGGCGCCACCCTGGTGCTGCGGGTCGATGGCGGGCGCAGCCTGGACATCCAGCACGGCGCCCGTCAGCTGATCGAGCGGATCAACGCCTATTTCGGCTATGCCGCCGTCCGGGAGCTGCGCATCGTCCAGGCTCCCGTCGATGCCGGCCCGATCCTCCGCCCGCCACCCGGCCCCGCGGCGCGACCGCTGACGCATGAGGTTGCCAGCGTCGCCGACCCCTCCCTGCGCGACGCTCTTGCGCGGCTCGGCGCCAGCGTCCGGGCCAGCCGCTAGGGCATTGCAGCCGCAGCCGCAGCCGCAGCCGCAGCTGCAGCTGCAGCTGCGACGCCAAGACGCCGGCTCACGCCGAATTGCCTTATTCCAACGAGAACCTATGTTATCTGCTCGCAAAGCGGCGGCGAGCATCGCACC
>Ga0111538_10004267_pt1 | contig 19898 bp, 21 predicted proteins | sample SoiMethybrSBSTD1_FD_79669 | JGI IMG/M metagenome (GOLD analysis project Ga0111538, IMG submission 79669) | Bulk soil microbial communities from a Populus tree surrounding site in Tennessee, USA - Soil MetaG P. TD hybrid SBSTD1 (version 2)... | ecosystem: Environmental > Terrestrial > Soil >...
AGGAGATAAATCGATGGTATTCACTAAACATAAAATGTTTGCCCCGGCAGTGCTTACTACCTGCCTGTTAGTCTTCTCAGCCTCCCCAATCCTGGCTCAAGATACAACCAACCCCGCCGGCTCACGCACCGTGACCAGCGGCCAGAAAATGAAAATCAAAGGTGTGGTTACCCGGCGCGATGCGGATACCTTCACCGTGCGTGACATGAATGGTGTGGATACGGTTGTGCGCCTGGACGATAGGACCAGCGTGAAGACTAAAGGTGGGTTCCTGCGTAGTGGCAACAACTATGCGCAGACCAGCATCCTCCGCGGCCTGAACCTCGAAATTGAAGGACGAGGCAATGGTTCCGGTGAATTGCTGGCGGAGAAGATCCGCTTCAACGAATCAGACATGCGTGTTGCACGCGCGGTTGAATCACGCGCTGCGCCGCTCGAGGAACGGGCCAGCGACACCGAAACCAAGCTCAGCCAGGTTGAAGCCAACGCTCAACGCCTGTCGGGCCAGTTGGATGAGCTCGCTGCTGTTTCCAACGCCGCTCGCGGTGGTGCGAAAGCTGCGCAGGCAACCGCTGACGCCGCCGTTGCTGGTGTAACGGCGACCAACGAGCGCATCTCGGCACTCGACGATTACGCGCCGCAGAGTACAGCCGCTGTGAACTTCAAATCCGGCAGCGCCGTGCTCTCGCCTGAATCGAAGACCACGTTGGACGACATTGCCAGCAAGGCGATGAACTCCAAAGCGTATGTGCTCGAGGTTTCGGGTTTTGCGGATTCGAGAGGTTCAGTGAACCGTAACCGCGAGTTGAGTCAACGTCGCGCTGATGCGGTCATTCGTTACCTGGTCGAGAACCACAACATCCCGCTGCGTCGCATCGTGACGCCGTACGGCTACGGTGAAATCAATCCAGTGGCTGAGAACGAGACCCGCGAGGGCCGCGCTCAGAATCGACGCGTCGAGATCAAGCTCCTTGTCAACAAGGGCATTACGTCCCCGGCGCCGACGATGAACCCGGGAACTTCTGGCACGGGTAACTAAGCTGGTTGGCGGAGTTTCACTTTCGAGTGCAACTCCGTCTCCGCTTGATGGCACCAAAGAGTCAGTTGGATCATGCCGTCACAAAAACGGTAGGATAAGCAAACATTCACGCCGCAATATTGCGGCATGATAGACGGGCTCGAAGGTGTCAGAGATGATGTTGGGGGTTGAAAAAAGACATTTGCGGCCGGCATTCCTTTTGGGAGTGCTGGCCGTTTTTCTGTCTATACCAGTCGCCGGCGTTCACGCGCAGAAGCGAGTGAAAGACCTGCCTCCGCCTCCGCCACTCTGGAAAGCCAAGCCAACTCCCACGCCCACGCCGCCACCGCCCGAACAGATCGAGGTCATTCGCACCACTTCAAACCTGGTGATGGTCCCGGTCTCAGTCACGGATCGCGACGGACAGGCGGTTCAGGGACTAACAAAAGAACAATTTCAGCTTCAAGAAGAAGGAAAGCGGCAGGAGATCACCGGCATCGGGAACCCTGAAGAGGTCCCGTTGGCGATCGCTCTGTTGTTCGACATCTCGAGCAGCGTCAGTCAGAAGGGGTTCTTTCAGTTTCAGCAAAACGCCGCAGCCGCGTTTCTGAAGCAGGTGATGAAACCAAACGACCGCGCAGCGATCTTTACGATCGCTTCGCAACCGGCGATGGTCCAGCCGTTAAGCACCGCGCAAGAAGCGACGGCGAAGGTGGTGACGATTCCAGCGGCAACGTCGTCTGTCGCGACCGCTTTTTACGACACTGTGACCGCCGCTGCGAAGTATCTCGAGACCGCGCCAAGCCAGTACAGGCGCGTGATCATCGTCATCACAGACGGCGACGACAACAACAGCAAAAGAATCGTCAGCATTCCTAAGGATGAAGCGACAGCCAGTAACAACGGGCAGCTCGTAGGGTCGACGGCACGCGCCAATCTGGTCGCGCGTCATAGGCTGGCGGTAACGGACGTCCAGCAAGCAGCGCAAAAAGCCGACGCGATCTTCTACTCGGTTAATCCGGGTGGTCCGTCTGTACGTTTGAACGAGATCGCGATGCGGGCCGAAGGCGGCATGGAAGCGATTGCTGAAGCCACCGGCGGGGCGGCGTTCATTCCCGATGGCGAGAAAGATCTCGAGCGAGTCTTTCGTCAGGTGGCTGCGGAGCTAAGAGGTCAATACCTGCTTCAGTACTACGGAAACTCCGACGCGCCGGCCAGCCAATTCCGGCGCATCCAGGTATCGGTGCCGGCGCGCGCGGATGTTCGCGTTCGAGCCCGGCAGGGTTACTATCCGAAAAAACAACAAGACTGATCCGTGGTTCCCATTCCCGCTACGGTGTTACCCGCATCGACAGCAACACGTCCGTCAAACGATTAATCACATTCAATAACGTTCGTCCCGCCTCATCAAACCGATTTGCCGCCGCCTGTTCTTCGGCAGTCGCGGCCCCGGCCGCGGAACCTGCCAGCTTGATATAGAACGGTTGAAGCTCGGGCGTCGCGCGGAAGTCAATCTCTAACTTGTCGAGACCCTCGCGGAAGCCCTGAATGCTCGATCTAACCCGCGCTTTGCTTTGCTGGTTGGCTTGCACCTGCTCCGGCGTGGCCTGGTTCCGGCGTATGTCCTCGTCGGCAGCCGCGATGCCGCTGTTTATGCCGCCAAGCAAATAAGTAAATTTCGTCAACAGCTTGATTTGGTCGGCGACGCGTGTCGCTCCCTGCGTGCGCACTTGCGCCGTTTTTTGCGCCGTCGCGGTCGCGGTCGTTGGCTTCGGAGTAGTCGATCGACGGCGCGTCTGGCCCAGTACACTGCTCGGAATGGCGAAGATTATGGTCAGTACAGCTATAGCGATGAGTCTCAAAACGTTTCTCCTCTAACACGGATTTGAACGGGGATGACCGGATTGTACCAAAGACCAACGCGGCTGTTAGAATGACGCACAAAGTCCACAGCCTGGTTGCATTGATGAGAGAAAGAAAGCTTTTGGTCCAGAGATTGGGGCTCGTGGACTACGAGTCAGCCCTCGCGCTCCAAAAACAGACCGAACAGGCGGTAAAAACCGGCGCGCAGCCCGATACGCTGCTGCTGCTCGAACATCCGCACACGCTCACAATCGGCCGTCGCGGCGATAGCTCGGCGGTCCTTCTCGACGAGGAAGAGCTGAAGCAGCGGAATGTGACGTTGTTCGAGACGAATCGCGGTGGGAAAGTGACGTATCACGGGCTCGGACAGGTCGTCGGTTATCCGATCATCAATCTCAGTCCGGATCGTGAAGACGTTCATCGCTACGTCCGCGATTTGGAAGAGGTTTTGATCCGCACGTTGTCGGATTTCGGCATCGAAGCGTTTCGCATTGAGGGTCTGACTGGCGTTCACACTCGGCGCGGCAAAGTTGCGGCGATCGGCGTTCACATCGCGCGCTGGGTCACGACGCACGGCTTTGCACTCAACGTCAATACCGATCTCAGTTACTTCAACTTGATAATCGCCTGCGAAGGTGAGCCGGTGACTTCGATGGAGGAACTCCTGGGCGATGAAATGCCATTGAGCGCCGTCGAAGATCGCATCATCGCCAACTTCGCCGAGGTGTTCGAACTCAGTCTTAATACCGAACCTATCTATGCTTAACATCGACATGATCCAGGCGGCCCGCGAGCGTATCGCGTCTCGCATTCATCGCACGCCCGTGATGACTTCGCGCCAGTTCAACGAAGCGTGCGGCAAAGAGGTCTTCTTCAAGTGCGAGAACTTTCAACGTGCGGGCGCGTTCAAGATTCGCGGTGCCACGAACAAGATTCTGTCGCTGACTGACGAAGAGAAACGACGCGGTATCGTTGCGTTCTCGAGCGGCAATCACGCGCAAGCCGTCGCGCTCGCGGGTCGTGAAGCCGGTGTGCGCGCGCTGATCGCGATGCCTTTGGACGCGCCACAGGCAAAGGTCGCCGCGACGCGTGAATACGGCGCGGAGATCGTCTTCTACGATCGACTGAAACAGGACCGTGAAGCGTTTGCACTCGACCTCGCCGAACGCGAAGGCCTGGTGATGGTCCCGCCGTACGATGACGAGTTCATTCTTGCGGGTCAGGGCACTTGCGGGCTCGAACTGATGGAAGAGGTTCCGGATCTCGACTGTGTGCTCGCACCGTGCAGTGGTGGCGGGCTCTTCGCTGGCGTCGCAACCGCCGCGAAGGCTGCGAACCCGAGCATCCGCTGCTTCCCGGTCGAACCGGCGGACGGCGACGACACGCGGCAGTCGCTGCTGAAAGGTGAACGCGTAACGATTCCACCGCCAACGACGATCGCCGACGGTCTGCGCGTCCAAATCCCCGGAAGACTCACGTTTCCGATCATTCAAAAACTCGCCGACGGCGTGCTCACCGTCTCAGACGAGGAGATCATCGCGACGCTGCGCTTCCTGCTTTTCCGCATGAAACTGCTGGTCGAAACCTCGGGCGCCACGGCTGCCGCAGCCGTCATGTCCGGAAAACTGCCCGCCGACGTCAAACGCGTTGGCGTCGTGCTGTCGGGCGGCAACATCGATCCGGAGCTGCTCGTGAAAGTGCTGTAGGTCGTGCTAAGGTTTAGTCAATGGCTCGTGAATTACGTGTAATCAGCAACAACCAGAAGATCCGTCAACCAAAGCCTGAATGGTTGCGCATCCGGCTGGGCGATCCGACCAACCAGAACAAGGTGCTCGAACTGATCGAGGGCCTCAATCTGCACACAGTTTGCCAGGAAGCGCGTTGCCCCAACATTTTCGAGTGCTGGTCTGACCGAACAGCCACGTTCATGCTCGGCGGCGACATCTGCACTCGTCATTGCGGTTTTTGCGCGGTCGGAAAAGGAAAACCCGGCGATCTCGATCCGGACGAACCGCGGCACGTCGCCGAAGCGGTGGGCCATCTGAATCTCGCGCACGCCGTAATCACGTCCGTCAATCGAGACGATCTGCCCGACGGCGGCGCCGCGCACTGGGCCGAGACCATCCGCCAAGTGCGCGCCATGAATCCAGAATGCAAGGTCGAGGTCCTGATTCCCGACTTCAACGGCGACGAAGCCGCGCTGAACACGGTGCTCGACGCTCAACCAGACGTTCTCAACCACAACACCGAAACGATCGCTCGCCTGTATCGTCGTGTCAGACCCGATGCGGTCTACCAGCAGTCGTTGACGCTGCTGCAACGCGCGGCGGCGAGACGAGATCGCGAGCGCCGGGGCATGTTGACCAAGAGCGGAATCATGGTGGGCCTCGGCGAAGAGTTTGAAGAAGTCGTCGAGCTCATGAAAGACCTGCGCTCAGTGTCCTGCGACATCATGACCATCGGCCAGTATCTCCAACCGCATGCGCGCCGCTTACCGGTCGAGCGCTACGTGACGCCGGCGGAGTTTGCGAAATGGCGCGAGATCGGCGTGGACATGGGCTTCCATCACGTCGAATCCAGTCCCCTTACCCGTTCGTCCTACCACGCCCGCGAACAGGCTGCCGACAAGCCTGAAGTGGTTGGTGCGACCTAATGAAAGCCGTCATCTTTCGACAACACGGTGGGCCGGAGGTGCTCGAGTACACCGATGTGCCCGAGCCGCAGATTCGAGCGAACGAGGTGCTCGTACGGGTCAAAGCGTGTGCGTTGAACCATCTCGATATCTGGGCGCGCGGCGGGTTGCCGGGAATTGAGATTCCGCTGCCGCACATTCTAGGGAATGACGTTGCGGGAGTGGTGAAACAAGTCGGCGAGTTGGTCACATGGGTCAAAGCCGGCGACGAGGTGATGGTACAGCCCGGCGTTTCGTGCGGACATTGCGAGGCTTGCCTGAGTGGAAACGACAATTTCTGCCGCGAGTACGACATCATCGGTTACAGGCGCGACGGTGGTTACGCCGAGTTCGTCGCGGTTCCCGGTGTCAATATCGTTCCGAAGCCTTCGCAACTGAGTTGGGAAGAAGCGGCCGCGCTGCCGCTCGTGGCCGTCACCGCGTGGCACATGCTCGTAACGCGCGCCAATGTCCAGCCTGGTGAGACCGTGCTCGTTCATGCAGCCGGAAGCGGTGTCGGATCGATCGCAATACAGATCGCGAAGCTGCGTGGCGCGCGAGTGCTGACGACGGCAAGCTCAGACGAAAAGCTGGCCCATGCTCGCGAGCTTGGCGCTGACGAAACGATCAACTACACGAACAGCGACTGGCCGAAAGAAGTCCGGAGATTAACAGATCGCAGAGGTGTCGACGTGGTTGTCGAACATACAGGCGCGGCAACATGGCCCGGATCGATAGCGAGTCTCAAACCGGGGGGACGGCTCGTGACGTGCGGCGCGACAAGTGGTTTTGACGCACGCACCGATCTCCGACAGGTCTTTTACCGTAACCTGAACATACTCGGCTCGTTTATGGGTTCGAAAGCGGAATTGCTCGAGGCGATGAAGTTTGTCGAGCAGCGGAAGATTCGTGCGGTCGTCGATCGCGTGCTGCCACTCAGCGAGGCGCGACAGGCGCATGAGTTGATTGAGAATCGAGCGCAGTTCGGAAAGATTGTGTTAAGCGTCGGATAACCGGATCTATTTCCCGGTGTAGTCTTCGACGTTGTACCGCCGCCTCAGAAGTTCCATGTTGCCTTCTTCGAGGTTGAAGTTGGTGCCCGCGATCACCTTCTTCCCTTCATCCGTCACCACCCAATCAACCACCTGCGGCGCGTTGGCTTTAAGAAAGATGGTGTCGCCTGGATCCAACTTCTTGCCGTCCTTGCGCGAGAAGATCCACACATAGCTGAACTGCCCGTTCCGAATGAATTGCAGGTCCTTCTCAAACCCGCTCAACGGACTCGATTCAGCACTCGGCGCGGGCGACGCAGACGCCGCCGGTTCACCGGGCGTTTCAGTTTTCGATCCGCCGCAAGCAGTCAGGAACAGCGCGAACACGATTAGTAAGCAGTTAAGTTTCATGGTTCATCTGGGAAGCCGAGTACGTCTTCCTCCGGTTTGATCTGCTGATCGCGAATATACATTATCGTGCAGTCCGTATCCTCGTAAACAATATCGAACCATCCGCTCTCCCGGGCTTTCTCGAAGAAGTCGTCATGCGCGTTGTCGGAAAAAACGTAGCGCGCCCCAAAACGATCGCGAATCAGCGGTCCAGGATTGTCCTGCTGCCCGAGCGTGATGCGATCGTACAACCGCGACAGATCGGCATTCTTCTCGAACAGATAACTCGGATCCAAACCCGACACGTAATAGTGTGTCGGATCGAAGTAGAAGAGGCGCGGAAAATCGTCCCAGTCGGTGTTGAAAACGATCTGTCCCGGCGGAATGTTGGTCCGCATCCACGCCGCGCCCTTTTCGTAGTGATCGTGCGGCTCGCTGCGCCCGATCTCTTCCGTCGCCGACCAAAGATTGAAGAACAGCACCACTCCCAACACCAGCGCCACAACAGCAGCGCCGATTATCCTCGCCCACTCACGCCAATCAATCTTTTCCTTCGTTGGACCGTCGAGAAACGGTTTGAGTTCCTCCAACACGTGCTCCGGCAAACGAGTGAGATACGAAGGAAAACCCGGCAGCAACCACGCTTGCAACGAAAACGCGGCAAACATCACTGCAAACACCGGCCAATATTCCGAGATTCGCTTCCAGCGCGCGGTCATGATCATCAGCGCCGTCGAAAACAACAGGAAGAACAGCGGATAGTGCGCGCGCCGCCGCGCCGCCGGCTCGAACGCGATGTAACCGACGAGCATCGCGATGAAGGCGACCGCTGAGTTGCCGAGAAACTCCCACGAGTCGTACGGATACCACTCCGATCCGACTTTCGTGTCGTAGCCTGACATGGTGAGCTTAATCGCCATGTGCTCGCCTAACTGCCGGAAGTTCTGCGGAAAATAAGGATTGATAACCAAACCCGCCGCACAACCCAGGATCACCCAAACCAACGGACGCCATTCAAAACGCCGTTCGGTCCACGCGATCACGAGCGTCCAAAGCACCGCCGCCATTATCAACAGCACAAACAGGTCGTAAGTCCAGGTGAAGATCAGGGCCAACGGCAACAGCGGCCAGTACTTCTTCTTGAAAAACAGGCAGATCGCGATTATCAGGTATACGATCGCCAACGGCGGCGCCTTCGCCATGTTCATCCGAAACAGAAACGGCACCGACGACGCCAATAACGCGACCAGCCACACAAGCGCGAAACGAATGCGGAAATAGATCAGCAGCCAGTAGCAGGAAAACACCGCTAGCGTTGCAAAAACGACCGACGCCACCTTCGCGCCCTTACGCGGGTCTGAAAACTCCGCGAACGGGATCTGCATGATGTGAAAAAGCAGATGATGATCGACGTATTCTTTCGAGTTGAGTGTCGTCAGCGGCAGCCAGGGAAACTCCGGCGGGAACTTATGCCCCTTCATCCCTTCCCACAACGACCGGGACCACTTGATGTGATAGTAGCCGTCGTAATCGCCGCAACAGATCGAGTTGGTTGAGAATTGCAGCAGCCAGAAGATACCGGCGATCGCGACAACGCCTACTAAAAGCTGGATTATTCGGAGTAGGGATCCTGATTTGGGGGTGACTGTGCCGGGATGCGACGTCATCAACCGCTCAACTGGCTCTTCGCTCACAGTTGTTCGATCAGATCGAGCAGTGCCCGAGGATCTATCGGCTTCGTCATGTGCGCATTGAAGCCAGCGTTTGTCGACCGTTCCTTATCGTCGAACATGGAGTAACCCGTGACGGCAACCATCGGCACCGTTTCGTAACCCGGCAGCATTCTCATCTCGCGCGCGAGTTGATAACCATTCATCTCCGGCATACCGATGTCGGAAATTACAACGTCAAACTGACGCTGGCGCGCAGCATCGAGGGCCGCTCGTGCTGACGCAGCGGTGACGACGTTGTAACCCGCATGGCTCAACAACACTGCGAGCATCTCGGTAACGTCGGCAACGTCGTCGACGACTAGCGCAGTTTTGCCGGTGCCGGGTTGGACTCGTGATGTTTGAATGTCGGCCGCTAATTCCACGGATTGGTCCGAATGGTTCGACAAAATTTGGCTGAGACGATAAAGCGAGGGTGGTACAACAGTTCCAGCGCTGGTAGCGCAACTATCCTGCATCCAGTCAGCCTTTCCGCCGGGTTCCTTGTTGGAGAGCGAGGTTAATGTAGCCCGAAACATCGATGCGTGTCTACAAAACTTCTCGATTCGAGTGCGTTAAAAATTTCGATCAAAACATCGTGGACAGTCACACATTATTTTGCTACGGTGAGCCAAAATCAGACCAACTAAAGGAGCGAAGGTAATGGCAGCCAAAAAGGGAACCAAGAAGTCTAAGGGTGCGCGCAAAGCGGGACGAAAGGGAGCAAAGAAGAGCGCCGGTAAGAAGTCGACGAAGAAGGCCGCGAAGAAAGGTACTAGCAAGAAGGCCAGTAAGAAAGCGGGCAAGAAAGCCGGAAAGAAAGCAGCGAAGAAAGCTGGTAAGAAAGCGAGTAAGAAGGCTGCTAAGAAGTCGGCAAAGAAAGCTGGAAAGAAGGGCGGCACGAAGAAAGGTGGCACTAAGAAGGCCGCGAAGAAGAGACCGACCAGACCGATCAGGCCCAGCGCTCCCGTTGAAGTTCCACCGCCATCAACTGAGGCTGTTGAGAGTGAGGCTGCGGGTCTCGAGTCGATGGAAGGAGGCGGTCTTGGTTCCGCAGCAGCCGAGAACGTCAGCTCCAGTGAAGAAGAAAGTTCAATGTGATCGTGTGTCGCCCCGGTGTCCTTGTTTCCCCCTGTGAATCCGTGTATTCCGTTGTGAAATGTATCCCGTCGGCAACCTTCTCATCCCTGTAACGCACGGACAGCTCGAAGCGATCATAAAAGAGCCGCGGCAAGGCCCACCTCGAGCCGCGGCTCTTGTGCTTCATCCACATCCACTTGGCGGCGGGACGATGCACAACAAAGTCGTATTTCGGGCTGCTACAGCCTTGAACGATGCCGGACTTGTTGTCTTGCGAATTAATTTTCGTGGCGTCGGCCAAAGCACCGGCGAACACGATGAAGGCCGTGGCGAACAGGACGATGTGCGTGCCGCACTCGATCACCTCGCGAACCAGTATCCTCAGTTGCGTCTGGTGTTGTGCGGGTTTTCGTTTGGAGCGCGCGTCGGATTAGACGTCGGCATCGACGACGATCGCGTTCAGTATTTGATCGGCATCGGCACGCCGCTCGATAAGTACGACTTCAGCTTCCTTGAATCGTGCCGCAAGCCTTTACTGCTCGTCCACGGCGAACGTGATGAGTACGGCGACGTCGAAAAGTTGCGACAACTCGCCGCCGAACTTGAAAAACGAACGCGCGTACGACTCGTCGTCATCCCCGGCGCAGGACACTTCTTCGAAAACCGTCTCGACGAACTCAAGCAAGCGATTACCGATTGGATCAACGAACAACTACAATAACCAGATGGAACACCGCGATCCCGCAATACGAATCACACTACTGCCACGCGACACCAACTCGCAGGGGACGATCTTTGGCGGCGTCATTCTCAGTTACATCGATACGGCAGGCGCGATCGAGGCCCATCGGCACACGCGAATGCAACGCTTCGTCACCGTGGCGATGAAGGAAGTCATCTTTCACAAACCGGTTTACGTTGGCGACCTGGTGAGTTTCTACGCTGAGACCGTGCGCGTCGGGACCACCTCGATTACGGTGCGCGTGGTCGTTGAAGTTGAGCGGTTGGGGAAGAGCGAACGAGTGCGCGTGACGGAAGCGGAAGTGATCTACGTGGCAGTTAACGAGAAGGGCGACAAGATCCCGATCGAAAACAAATAAATCCGTGTTCTCTAATTGAGTCGCGACTGCATTCGTCTGAGTCCGACCGCCGCTTCCCTGAAATTCGGTTTCTGCTTGAGCGCCAGGCCGTAGTGTTTTGCCGCATCGAGAAACCTCTTCCGGTTCTCGTAAACACGTCCAAGATTGAAGTGCGGAAACGCGTACGACTCATAACGCGGCGCAAGCAGCGCGCGCTTGAACCAGCGCACTGAACCGTACGAATCCCCTTTCGCCAGCAAATAACTCCCGATGTCGTTGTACGGATTGCCGAGCGTTTCATCCACTCGGATCGCTTCGAGACATTCTTCGATCGCCTCATCGTAGCGGTCCTGAAAACTGTAGACCCAACCAAGAAACGTGTGCGCTTCGGCGGTCGGAAACGTCTCGATCGAACGTTTGTAGAGTTCGATCGCGCGCTCGTAGTCGTTGGCCTGCTGCGCTTCGTACGCCTCGTGAAAGAGCTGGTTCGCTTCATACCGTCTGAGATCTGAAGCGTCGTCGTACGTGTTCATAAACACTACTTGCAGTCAGAAGCTGCCTTCTGCACTGTGTCCAATCGTTTTATCCGTCCTTCGACCTTCGGCGCGACGGCTCTTCCGCTAACGAACATCCGTTTGAGCGCGTCAGAATCGATCGGCGCTTTATCCGGCGAAAGAATCACCGGCGCGCCTTTGAACATCGTGTACCCGTCGCCGCCGTCGAGCGCGATGAAAGTCGAGGTCGCCAGCGTGTACTTCCGAGTTTCGTCGAGCGGCTGACCGTTAACCTTCACGTCGACAACCCGTGAACCCGGGCTCTTCGACGCGTCGAATGAAAATTCGATGCCCGAAACCTGCGGGAAACCGCCTGGCTCCGCGCCAGGCGCCGTCCGGCTGACGCCATGCTCCAGCGCCGCTTTCAGCATTGCTCCGGTGACCTCGATTTTAACCAACTTATTCTTAAAAGGCAGAATCGCCAGCACATCCCGAATCAGGATTCGCCCTGCAGGAATCAATTCATCAGCTCGAATCGATCCGCCATTCATCAACCCGACGTCCGCAACCAGCGCTTTACGAAACGAGTCGGCAACGAGATTGCCAACGTTCGTCTCCTGCGTTCGATTTTGCGCGCTGCGAGCGTCGAGGATGACCGTCGAGCGACCAACCGGCTTGGACAGTTCCGCCAACAGGTTTGCGTATTTCTTGTAGATTGCGGCGAACTCCGGCGCGTCCCTGGTCTTGCTGTCGACCTCGATCACCTTCCAGTCGATGCTCTCGAGTTCACCCGTCGTTTGCGAGACGTTCAGATCGATCTGGCCGAGTTCGCGCGCATCCGAGGTCATCTTGAAGATCGGCGCGTGTCCAGCGTGAGATTCGAGCAGCGTATGCTCGTGACCGCCGATGATTAGGTCGACGTCGGCGCACCGGGCCACCTCTTTGTCTTCGCGCATTGAAAGGTGGGTCAACGCGACGACGACCTTTGCGCCTTGTGCGTGCAGCTCGGAAACCATCTGTTTCGCGATCTCGCAGGGATTGCGAAAGTCGACGTCCGGGCCCGGCCGCGACGTGCTCTTCGTTTCCGGCAGGACCAGTCCAAACAGTCCGACCTTCACGCCGCTAAACTCGCGAACCACGTACGGTGGCACGTCGCCAAACGGTTTGCCCGTTTTCAAGTCGATTACGTTCGCCGCGATCCAGCCAAACTTCGACTCCTTGATTCGTTCGCGCAGCACGTCTGGTCCAAAGTCGAACTCGTGATTGCCGAAGGTTGCGTAATCGAGCCCGATCGCGTTCCACGCGTCGATCATCTGCGCGCCCTTGTAAGTGATCGACTCGACCGACGGCGAGATCGTGTCGCCGGCCATCAGAAACAGCGTGTTCGGGTTTTGTTGCCTGATCGACTTCGTGAGCGTTAGCACGCGCGCCAAACCGCCCGCCGTGCCCTGATCGACCGGGGAAAACTGGTAGACGTCGTTAACTTGCAGCAGCGTCACCTTGACGCTGCACTGCTTCTCCTGCGCTGTCGAAAAGGTGGCGACGGGCGAAAAGATCGCGGCGAGAAAAAGGACCAGAGCCAGCGCTGTTCGGCGCAGTAACATCGAAGGGGGCAAAGGGTTCATCTTGTTTGGACCTTTCATGAGTCGTGCATGGGTCTTGATTAGGTAGAGGCGTGAATTATACTCACCCCGAGTTGATGTCGAATAGAGAAACACTCTTCATAACCGGATTTCCGGGTTTTATCGCCAACCGCCTGTTGGAACGCCTCGCCGGAAATCTCGCCGGGAACAATTGCCGTTTCATTTTACTGGTCCAGCCGTCATTGTCCGCGCGTGCGCGAGACGATGCTGCCGGTCTCGCACAGCTCACCGGGAAACCTATCGAAGATTTTCAGTTGATCGAAGGCGATATCAGTCAACCGGATTTGGGTTTGACTGCGGAAAACGCCGCTCTCGCACGCGAACACACGACGCGCGCATTTCATCTCGCCGCTGTTTACGATCTCGCCGTCGAACGCGAGCTCGCGATGCGCGTCAACGTGGGCGGCACGCGCAACGTCCTCGATTTCGCGCGTTCGATGTCGCACCTTCGTCACTTTCATCATGTTTCGACGTGTTACGTCGCCGGAAAACGTGAAGGCGTCATTCTCGAGACAGAGCTGCGTCACGATGCCGGTTATCGCAACTTCTACGAAGAGTCGAAGTATCTGGCGGAGATGGAAGTTCAGTCAGTTAAAAACGAGTTGCCGATCACGATCCATCGTCCGGCAGTTGTGTGTGGTGATTCGACGACTGGTGAAACGGCGAAGTACGACGGTGTTTACTACCTGATTCATTACCTGTTGAAGTGGCCCAGTGCGCTGTCGCTGATCAATATCGGGAATCATGAAGTGAGTTTGAATCTTGTTCCGGTCGATTTTGTCGTGGACGCGATGGCGGCGCTGGCGTTTGATGAGCGGGCGATCGGGAAGACGGTGCAGCTTGCAGATCCGTCGCCGCTGACGACCAATCAGTTATTCAACTCGATTGCCGGAGCGATCAACGGTGGGCGGTCGCGTATCACGGCGCCGGCGACGTGGGTCAGCTTCTTTCTGATGTTGCCGCCTTCGCCGCGAATCACCGGCCTGCCGCATCATGCTGTTCCGTACTTCTTCGTGAAGCAGCTTTACGACTCCACGCAAGCCCGGGAACTCCTCAGTCCACACGGTATCATCTGCCCACCATTTGCCAGTTATGTCGATCGGATTATCGATTTTGTTCGGGAAAACCCGTCACTTGACAATCCACGGATTTAGACTTAGTCTAAGTCCATCTTGAAGGGGCCGAAGCTAACACCACAGCGCGAAGCAGTCTACGAGGTGATCCGGGAACGACACGATCACCCGACCGCCGGCGACATTTTTGAGGCGGCCCGCAAGCGTCTGCCCGGTATCAGCTACGCAACCGTCTACAACTCGCTGCGTTACCTGAAAGAAGCCGGGCTCGTTCATGAGATTAGTTTTGGCGATAGTGCCAGCCGTTACGACGGCGTAATGGAGCGCCACGACCACGCGATCTGCAATGAGTGCGGGAAGTTGGTCGATTTGGATATGCCGGAAGCCGCGAAGCTGATGCCGGCGGCAGCGCAAAAGTCGCGCTTCAGACCGCAATCGGTTCATTTTACGCTGAGGGGAGTTTGTCCGGATTGTTGCGGGTCGCAAATATCTTAGAAGCGGTCCGCCGGGTCTTAAGGTTTTAATAGCAATTCAACTTTTTTGGAGGATACATGACAGCAGCAACAGCAGCGGCAGTAGATAAGGCGATGGTGGGCCAGCCCGCGCCGGATTTTGAAATGGCCTCAACGAAGAACATCGAGAAGCTCAACGAGCCCGTGCGCCTTTCCGATTACAGAGGCAAGTGGCTCGTGATGGTCTTCTATCCACTCGACTTCACGTTCGTTTGTCCGACGGAATTGACGACCTTCAGCGATCGTTACCAGGACTTTGTCGACATCGGCGCCGACATTATCGGCATCTCGACCGACTCCGTTTATTCGCACCGCGCGTGGATCAACACGCCGCGTGACAAAGGTGGCGTGGCGGATCTGAACTACCCGCTGGCCGCTGACGCAACGAAGAAAGTCGCGAACGATTACGGTGTGCTCATCGAGAGCCGCGGCATCGCGCTTCGCGGACTCTTCGTGATCGATCCCGAAGGCATCCTGCGGTACAAAGTCGTTCACGATTTGAACGTCGGACGTTCCGCGGAAGAGACGCTGAGAGTGATCCAGGCGTTGCAGACCGGTGGTTTATGCCAGGCCGAATGGAAGCCGGGTCAGAAGACACTGAACTAAGAAAAGGGAGTTTAGATCCGTGTTTTCCTCCAGGAGGAGAACACGGATTTAAAACGAAAAAGAAATGGCGATGAAGATTGGAACAGAGAGGCCCAGGCTCGATGGGGCAACGGAATGGTTTGGCGGAACGCAGGCATTCGCGGAAGCGGAGTCTGAAGGACATCCGACGCTCGTGCACTTCTGGTCGGCGAGTTGCGGCATTTGCAAGGACAACCTGCCGCGCGTCGCACAGTGGCGCGACGAAAAGCGGGACCAGGGTTTGCGCGTCATCGGCATTCACATGCCGCGTTACGAGAGCGATACCGACGTCGAGCAGGTTCGCGATTTGATTGCGAAGTATGATCTGACCGAACCGGTCGCGGTGGACAATGAGCACAAACTGAGGGAAGCGTTTCACAACCATCAGGGCTTCGTGCCGGCTTATTATCTCTTCGACGCTGCAGGAAAACTGCGGAGCTTCGCGGCAGGTGAGCGTGGTTTGGACATGCTCAAGTCCGCATTGGAGCGCGTGCTCGCAACGGAAGTGACCGCGGTCACGACTTAAGCCACGAAGAGTTCTTGTGCCTTTTGTGGTTACCGGCCGAGGAATTCGAAGAAGCGGACCAGCAGATAGACGCTGACAAAGGCGCTGGCGACTGCCAATCCGATCAAACCGACGATAATTCCGCCTACAAACAACCAGTCGCTTGCGCTGCCCGCGCGCGCTTCTTCTGCCGAAACTGTCGCTCGCTTCCTGAGTAAGTCCAGGTTTCTTTGATTAGACTTCCACCACGCATCGACGACGTCGCCCACCATCGGCAATGAGCCGACGACGTAATCGATCCCGATATTCAATCCCATTCGCAGCAGAGTGATCTTCGGCACGCGGTAGCGGACCGCGTTCACGAGGATGTAGAACGAGACGAGCGACGTCGCAGTGTCGCCGAAACCTGGAATCAGCCCGATCAGTGCGTCGAGTCCGAAGCGCCAGCCAAGGACCGGCACACGAAACAGATCGTCCATCAGCCAGGCGAGACGATCGAGGTTCGCCTCCGTGACGACCTCAGTCTTCCTGCGCGAAGCAATTACCGAATACGTGTCATTTGTTGCCAAAAGAATTTCCCAACCTTGGCTAATGCTCCGAAGGCGTTTTTATCGCCTGATCGTTGTGGGGCTTGTTTGGAGGGGATACCCAAAGTCGCCGCCAGCTCCGCGTCCGGTGGCGCGATGTCTTCATCGCCTCGCTTCGCGGTCAGCCAGCGGGTAAATGTACGTCCAATCATGCGCCTTTGTTCGACCGGGGCTTCCGCGACGAGCGCGATCCGCAGGTCTTCCATTTGCGCGATTTCGTAGAGATTGGCCTGGTAATAATTGCGGAGCGCGGCGAAGACCTTCTCGTCGCCGAGCGAACGTTGCAGATCGACGAACATCAGCGCGCCTTTCGCCGTGACGATCGCCGCATACTGAAACGTGTTGCGATAGTCGCGTGAGGGACGATTCGCATCCATGTCGTCGCCGCCGAACGTGCGGTAGAGACGATAGACACCTTTCACCTGATCCTCGAGAACGGCCGCCGCTTTTTCTGCGCCGTAGGTGCTCTCGTAGTAGAGCAACGACGACCAGCACGACAGCGCTTCATCCAGCACCGGTTCGCGCGCCGGATCGTTTCCGACCGCCGCACCCCACCACTGATGCGCGACGAGATGCGCCACCGCCCATTCCAAACTCTCCTCGACCGACGGTCGTTGCTCAAGAATTACTTGCGGCAGGTTGCGAACGGAAGGCGAGTCGAAGTCGACGAAAAACGCGCTGGCGATGACGTTCAATCCCGAAAACTCGCAACTCCCGAGACCGGCGACGAGCGGCGCTTCCGCGATGCTGATCGTTTTGAACGGCAGTTTGCCGAACGTCGAATTAAAGACGCGAACCGCGTTTGCGGCGACTTGCAGCGCGCGTTTGCCGACGCGTTCGTGCTCGACGAGGTAGATCGAACGGACGTTGATGCCCTGAACTTCCGTGTGTTCGCTGCGCAGGCCGCGACCCGCGAGAATCGCGAAATCGCGCAACGCTTCGGCGGCGAACGTCTGGCCGCCTTTGTCAGACTTGCCTGTTTCAGAGCCGGAAGTGAACACCTCTACTCCGGTCGGAGCTGTGATCGTGACTTCGTAATCTGCTGCTTCGTTGAAGACGAAGTCGCCGACCGACGGTTCCGTTTTGCGACGCCACTCATCGCCGTCGTGCACGGCAAGGACCGGATAACTCGCGCCGAGCAACATCACGCCGCGGCATTGGAAGTTGATGTCGCGCGCGCGCCGCATCTCGCGATCGCTACGTAGCGCCGCGCTCACTTGCTTGACGACGTGCGTGGTCAAGCTCGTTTCGTCGCGATCGATCTCCGGCACAGTGCCTTTGAATTTGATTACGACTTCGGTCGTGCCGCCGGGTGCGACGGGCTCGCGAAGATTGATGCGCAGCGTTGTGCCCTGATCGTCGAGCGACGTTAACAGCGGTATGTTGTCCGCGCCGCTGCGAACTTCAACGATGTCGAGTTGCGGCTCGTCAATCTCCGTCTCCGCCGAAGAATTGTTGTTTGTGGGTGTCTGATCGCCGGTGCGGAGATTGGGATAAAGATGAAAGTAGAGTACGGAGCTCGGTTTTTCGCCGTGATTGACCCAGCGGACGCGTTCGACACCGGCGTAAGAATTCTTCTCGAAGTCGATCTTGAGGTCGATCTTGTATCCATGTCTTGTTTGCGCGCTAACGTTCTGCGCCGCCAGTAAAGCAAGCACGAATACAAACAATTTGAGATTAGGGTTCTGGTTCACCTGATTACGATCGACTTGATGACGTCTCCGCGGATGATGCTGTCGACGACGTTCATACCCGCAACGACTCGTCCGAAAACTGTGTAACCGCCGTCGAGATGCGGTTGGGGCGAGTGGGTAACAAACCACTGCGAGCCGCCGGTGTCCTTGCCTGAAAGTGCCATCCCGACCACCGCGCGATCGTAGGGCACTTCATTGATTTCGCAACGAATCTGGTGGTTTGCCGGGCCGCCGTTGCCGTCGCCGCGTGGATCGCCATCCTGAATCACAAAGTTAGGCACTACGCGGTGAATGGTAATGCCGTTGAAAAAAGATCGCTGGGCAAGCTGAACGAAATTGTCTACGGTCAGGGGGGCCGCCTCGGGGAGCAGCTCAATAGTAAACGAACCCTTCGTCGTAGTCACTACGGCGCGGGGTTTTCGTGGTCGGATCCTTGCCAGGGCGCGCCGGTAATCGGCTGCGGTATTTTTCGTCTGCACAATGCCGATATGCACGGAAAAGTCGCCGGCTCCATTGTCTTTCAGGATTCTCACCGCGCGGCGGCGCACGAGATGATCCCGCCAGCCAAACACGAACATGATTGCCTTGTTGGCCGTTTCGGATTTTTGTTTGCCGAGTGAATCGAGAATTGATAGCGCAGCGTCGTTGAAGGGGTCTTTTTCAGTGCGAGGCAAAGCGGCGGCCAACGCGCGCATATTTTGCTCCGACGGAGGAAGATCGCCCAACAGGTCGGCGGCGGTGCCTCGTACGATCACGTCTGGATCGTCGAGATGTTTGATCAGGATGTCCGCAAGATCCTTCGACTTGAAAGCCGCAAAGGCACGCAGGACGTCTGAAGCGGTGATTTCAGACTTGAACGTGGCGAAATCGCTGTTCTTCTTTTCGGGTGAGAGGCGGAAGAGGAGCATTCCTCGAAGCGTTGATTCGGCGGTTGCCGCCATCTCGGCCTTGTTCGGCACTGTCGCCGGGAGCGAGGCGATCTCGCCCAAGGCTGCGGCGATGGTTGAAGCCTCGCGCCAGTACTCCATGTGACGGCTGGCCGCCAGCGATTTCGCGTCGGATTCAACGCCGCGAATGATCGTAGCGGGCGACATTCGCGTCATCGCGAGTGCGACTTCCGGAGCTTTGCTGTTAACGGCCTCGTCTACTTTGCCGAGCCACATCAATACTGGCTCGTCTTCTTTCAGTGCCAGGAGACGACCGAGCGTGGTCGCAATCTCGAGCACTTCGTTCGTTTCGGCGGCGCGGTTCGCCAGGTTTTGTTGGGTAAGAACTTCGCCGCGTTTTAGCAACGTGTTCGCCGCGCGGGCGTCTTTGAGCAGCGCCAGCGAACGGATCGCGCTGACGCGAACGCGCGAATCAGGATCCTCGACGGCGTGTTTCAGGATTGAATCAAACGAGGCTTTGTCGTCAGTTGCGCCAAGCACGCGAGCGGCGTTGGCGCGGACGATCGGCTCGGCATCGGTGTCGAGCAGTTTTCGGAGCTGATCGTTTCCATCGTTCAGACGCAGGCGAGCCAGCGTGTTACCAGCGTCGGCGCGAACACGCGCATCCGGATGGGACAGAAACCTGGCTACCGTCGCGCCTGCATTTGCCGGTCGCGATCGCAAGACTGCGGTCAAGCCGAGGATCGCGGTGAGACGGTCGGACGTTGCTGTTTGAGTTTTGAGTGCTTCGAGGATCGCGGCGCCGAGCTCGAGTCGACGAGCTTCCTGCTCTCTTGGCAGCGCACCGGCGATCTTGCCTAACGCTTCAATCGCGCGTGCCCGCACGATCAGCGGTTCGTTCGTCTTCTTCAGAACGGCCAGCATCGCGTCAGCGCCGCTCGCTGCTTCAACTTCGCCGATCGCGAACGCAGCAATCCCACGAACGTCTGGGTTCGCGTCCTGGAGCAGAGCGGCAAGCGCGCTCACCGAGTCTTCATTGCCGATGCGGCCGGCAGCCAGCGCCGCGCGTTTGCGAAT
>Ga0111538_10004268_pt1 | contig 19897 bp, 16 predicted proteins | sample SoiMethybrSBSTD1_FD_79669 | JGI IMG/M metagenome (GOLD analysis project Ga0111538, IMG submission 79669) | Bulk soil microbial communities from a Populus tree surrounding site in Tennessee, USA - Soil MetaG P. TD hybrid SBSTD1 (version 2)... | ecosystem: Environmental > Terrestrial > Soil >...
GCTACGGCACAAGGCAGATTTGGAGCAGGTTGATCGTGGTGGAGTCACTGCACTTCACCGAGCAGTGCGCGCGCGAAGCCCGGCGGCAGTTCAAGGCCTTCTCAAAGCTGGAGCGAGGGTCGATGTCGGACTGGGAAAAGGCGGTTCGACACCGTTACATCTCGCAGTTCAGTCGACCGGGGCCGGAGGTACTGCCGGTGCTGTGGCGGAGCAGCTCGAAATCATCACCCTGTTGTTGGAACATGGAGCTGACCCTGCAGCATCAAACGCCAAGGGCAAGAGCGTCTACGACTGTGCGGGCAATGATCGGATTCGGAGAGCGCTTGAGCGAACGCCAGAGCGACGGGACCAATCATGAACGAGCAGGAGCCAGACGCTCCCAGCCGACCCGCTGCCAAAAGCATCGGCAGGCTCCTAAACCCTGATTCGGCCACTTCTATATTCACCGAGGTGAAGTCAGCATGTCTCGTCAACTTGTTTCCAGTGGCAGCCCTTACGAGCCGCGTGTCGGCATATCGCGCGCTGTCCGTGTCGGCCATCACGTTTCGGTCGCCGGCACTGCGCCCATTGGCCCGGATGGAAAAACAGTTGCACCCGGCGACCCGTCCGGCCAGGCCAGACGGTGTTTCGAGATCATCCAAGCCGCTCTCGAGAAAGCAGGAGCCAAACTCTCTCACGTTGTTCGGACGCGGATTTGCTCACACGCATCGAGGACTGGGAGAAGGTGGCAGCAGTTCATGGTGAGTTCTTCCGCGACATCCGGCCGGTGAATACCATTATGCAAGTGAGTCGGTTTATTGACCCTGAATGGCTGATCGAGATTGAGACTGATGCCGTCATTGATGACTGATTCTGAGAGGCCGTGACATCAGCGCTGTGATTGGTTCCTGGTATCCGGTGTGAGGTCGTGACATTGACGAGACCTGAACACGTCGGCATTTCCTTTTTCCGAGGTCAATGTCTTTCTAGCCGTCACGGCGGGTGAGCCTAATCGCTAGCTGCGGAAAGGAGACCAGCATGGCAACCATCCATCACAAGCTTTCGATCAACGCACCGGCGGGAAAGGTGTATCAGGCGATTTCCACAGCAGACGGAATCGGAACCTGGTGGGACAAACAGACTGCGAAGCACACGGATCGCGGGCTGGTCCTGGAGCACAACCCTGGGCCGGAACACGGCGTGGTGAAATTGAGAGTCGTCGAACTGGTCCCGAACAAGCGGGTTGAATGGGAGTGCATCAGTACCCATCCCAAAAGCAGCCCCGCTTCCGCATGGACCGGTACGCACTTCATCTTCGAGCTCGCCGAGGACGGCGATGCGCAGTCCCCTCCGCACCGCACCACCACGTTGGATTTTCGCCAAGTCGGCTACGACGAGCAGAGCGAGTTTTTCGAATTTAACAACGGCGCTTGGGGGCAGGTGATGCAAAACCTGAAGCGCGTCGTTCAGTCGCAGGGCTAGCCAATTGCGCCACCGGACGTATGGCTGCAACCGGTAAACCTCGGTGCGCTGGGCGTTTCGGAATCCGGGACGAGAGCTGCAGGATTGGACCGGCCCCGCTCGGCGGGCGCCTCTCGCTGCTTTGACTGAAGGGGCACCCGCAAAACGGTTCCTCGACTTGCTAGATCTGATGCTTCAAATAGACGGTGCGCAATTCGGAATAAAAATCCACCGCGACACTTCCCTGCTCGCGGAAACCCGTGCTGGAGGCTTTCGTGCCGCCGAAGGGGAGCTGGTATTCCACCCCGGCCGATGGAAGGTTGACGATGATCAAGCCGGCTTCGATGCGGTTAATGTAGCTGAACACCTTGTTCAACTGATTGGTAAGCAGCGACGCGGATAGACCAAACTTCACATTGTTTGCCATCTGAATCGCAGTGTCGAAGTCCTTCACAGGCATGACGGCGAGGACGGGTCCGAAAATCTCCTCTTGAGCAATGGCCATTTCCGGTGTGACCTCGGAAAAAATGGTGGGCTCGACAAAGTAACCTTTGTCGTACCCAGCGCCAGTGAGTCGGTTCCCGCCGCACAACAGCTTGGCACCTTCCGTCTTTCCGACCTCGATGTAACGCAGGACCGTTTTCATCTGGCCCTCGTCCACACACGGGCCCATATCGACGCCCTTCTCCATACCATTACCGACACGCAGCTTGCGCGTCTTCTCCACCAGCAGTTTGACGAATTCTTCAAAGATGGGTTCTTCAATCAGCGCGCGGCTGGTGGCCGTGCACTTCTGGCCGGTCGAAAAGAAAGCCGCGTTCACAACGATGTCGGCTGCCATGTTCAAGTCCGAATCGCGCAGCACGATCGTCGGGTTCTTGCCGCCCATTTCCAACTGCGTCTTGATGCCGCGCTGCACGGTCTTGCTTTGAATGCCATTGCCCACTTCGCAAGAGCCTGTGAAGGAAACGGCTTTCACGGCTGAGTTGGAAATCAGCTCATCGCCAATCGCCCCACCAGAACCCGTCACCATATTGAGAACGCCTTTGGGCAGGCCGGCTTCGTGCAATGCTTCAATCAGACGGACGGTGCAGAGTGGCGCAACTGAAGCCGGCTTTACCACCACCGTATTTCCCGTAATCAACGCCGGGGCCATCTTCCAGGCAGGAATGGCAATTGGGAAATTCCAAGGCGTCAGCAGAGAAACCACTCCCAACGGTTTGCGAAATGTGTAGGCAAACACGCCGTCTCTTTCGGAAGGGACTGTTTCGCCGCTGAGCCTCGCACCTTCACCCCCGAAATAGCGGAAGATGTTCACAGCCCGCCCCACCTCGCCTTTAGCTTCGGGCAGGGTCTTCCCTTCCTCGCGGGTCATGTCGGCCGCAACACTCTCGGCCCGCTTTTCGAGAATCTCAGCCGCACGCATCAGAACGATGCCCCGGTTCGGTGCGGGCATGCCTGCCCACGCCGCCTGCGCTTTCTGGGCCACATCGAACGCATTCTTCACGTCCTCTGCGGTAGAGGATTGGTAACGAGCCACCAGTTCGTCGGTGTTGGCCGGGTTGGTGCTGTCGAAGGTCTTCCCTGAGGAAGCCTTCACCCACTCTCCAGCAATAAAATTTCCGTAGGTTTCAGCCATGGATGGTCCTCCACTGAATGATGCCTTGATGACAAGCCAAACGAGAAAATAGCTTCTGAAAGAAGCCTGTTGGCATCTTAGGTTCTGGGTTCTGCTTTGTCAATTGAACCGGCTTGTGACGCCACCAGCCAGTAACTGGTCCTGGCAGCGACGCTCACGCCTTGGCCGATCGACCGAGAACTTCGCTGAGCCGCTGCGCCACGATCTTGTGCTCACCAGGCCGCAGCATCCACACAGAAACCGTCAATCCCTTCGGGCCGCGCTGGGAAACCTCAATCCGAGGGTCTCCACTTCGCAGCGACGCAGCCACTTCCTGAGCGGACAGTTTCACCGGGCTATCCCAGTCTACGGCCAGATGCGGAAGATGGTTGGCAATTTCGGGAACCATTCGTTCAGCCTTAACACCTCGAATTCCCGAAAGGGCCTTGGAAATCTCACTCACCCGTGCATCCAGCTCACGGAACTCCGCGTCATGATCGACCTTGAGGTACCGTTCCAAGGCGGCGACCAGACCAATGATCTCCTCTTTCCCAACCTTCATGCCCCGGCCGATTCCGCCAAATGGACTGGAATTGATGCGCGCTGCGTCGACCAGTTCTTTCCGACCCAGCAGAAGGCCCGAACACTGCGGCCCCAACAGCCCTTTGCCTCCGCTGAAGGCTACGAGGTCAAATCCCATGCGGCAGTATTCCGAGAGGTGAGCCTTCGGAGGCAGGTCGGCCGCAGCGTCATTGAAGGTGGGAATCTTGTGTTTCTTCCCAATAGCAATCCATTCTTCCCTGTGGATCTGACCGTCGGGTTCGGCCTTGTTCATGAAGAAGAGCATCGCGGTTCGGTCCGTGATAGCCGCCTCCAGTTCGGCGCGGGTTTCGATTTCGATAACCTTGGTTCCAACCAGCAGTATTTGGGCTTCGTATCCGGAGCGATGGCTCTTCTGCATAATGACTTCGTTCCGCATTCCGCGGGTGTCGGGCAACTGGCGTATCTTTTGCGCATCCGTTCCGGTCACGCACGCAGCGGTCGCAAGAGTGATGGCTCCAGCAGCCCCGGTCGTGACCACGGCCGCCTCCACACCCAACAAGCGCGCAATGTGCTCTCCCGATTTCTCGAGCAACTCGGGCATGGGAACGAAATGTCGCCCTGCCTCCTCCATGGCCGCCACAACCTCAGGCGGCATGATGACTCCACCCAATACGGTAACGGTGCCGATGGTGTTAATCACGGGACGCACTCCCAACCGCGTGTATATCTCAGGAGAAGAATCGAACTTGTGGGTCGACCCATTCTTTCCCGCAGCTCGCGCCAGTAGTTTCATGGGAATCAGGTTCCCAAGAACCGATGCAATGCCTGCCAACCCTAAGAACTGTCGTCGTCCTGTTAAATGTAGTTTCATCGCCAAACCTCCTTATTCGTCAAACCGTGAATGCAAAGGATTGTCTTCGGCAGGAGATTATCTGGGAAACGGCACTGTTGCAAGCACTGCATTGACCGCATGTATCTCAAACCACGCCGCGACAGCTCCAGTCTAGAGATAGGTTAAGATGTACACGGAGTCCGATACTATGAGCGTTCGAACTGCAACTACCTTGTTAAATGCCTTTCTTGCCCTTGCCTCCGTAGGGTTGAGCCAAGCGGGACAGCAACCCTTGCCAACAGCGGTCGAGTCCAGCAATGATTCCTCGCCGAAAGCATTCCAGAGAATCCAGATAGAGTTGAAGCAGGCTGCCGAAGATATTGCCACCCTCGATGCCAGCATGTCGCAGCAATCACGTAATGAGGGCAGCCCAACAGTCTCGACCGCATCGAGAATCCGTGAGTTGCTGAAAAACGATGATCCAGCGATGCTCATCCGCGAGTTCCTAGATGCCACGCAAGATCGCCTGCGCTTTGAGTCGTGTTTGAAAAGCGGGAAGCTTTACAGGAATCTCGCCAGTGAGATCTTCAGGACACACCTTCCCGAAGCCGGCCAGGCGACCGGCAAATCGACTCTGGGAGACTCGTTCGCTCAAGTGGCCCAATTCTTTTTCTTGTCCAGGATGATCCCTGAGTGGGAGCTTCAGTATGGAGAGCTTCAGTCTCAGACAAAGGCGGTTCCAGATGCCAAGCAGGCGGAACTTTGGCAAAGGCTACGGGAAGCACTCCACCATGATGACCAGCTTTTGCTCGCGAAACTGAGCGCGTTCTTAGCCTCGGCCGGCGAATCCCCCAACCGGTTTGCCGTGAGAGTTCTTTCTCAGGCGCACAAGACCTCACCTTGGGCGGCAGGAACGATTGTGGAAAGCATGGCGATTCTTAATGCGGCCGGGGATGTGTGGAAGTTGGCCGAAATACCAGGAGTCAATCCGGCTTTCCTGAGTGCCCTGGAGTGCGAGAAACGTGCGATGAACAGTGTTCCGGTGGCAGGTTTCCAAGCGGCTCTTCGTCAATCCCTGAATTGCAGAGCCTCTGCGGATGGATCATTGGTGCAAGCCTTTGCCGCGCACCCGCCACAGCCGATCGAAAGCACTTCGAAGGCACCTCCGTCCGGCCCAAATGAAAACCCTTATAGCCGGGACATCTTCCGCTTGCCCACCGAGAAGGAATTAAAGGATCTTCAGAGCCAAGACTCCACAGTAGACACCGCTCCGACGTCACCAAGTCAGCCGTCCGGCTTCGGCGTCTCAAACACTCCGGTCAAGCGACCGAAGATCCCCTCCTGGTGGATCCGCTGTGCCTGTCCATCGGACCATCCCGACGCCGGCATCGTCTTCGAGGGAGTTCGCTGGCACGCACCGGTGCTCCAATGCCCGAACCCTGAGTTGAGGCGGCTGGAGGTAAAGTAGCCACTTTGCGAATGCACGCCGGGCAAGAATATCTCCCTCCATTCGGAACCATTGGTCGTGCGGGCGGTTGCATTCCGCCAAAGAGTTCGAGGGGACGGGGATAGGATTGGCGAACGTGCAGAGAATTATTTACCGCTACGGCGGGCGGGTATGGGCTGAGGCGGAGTACGAGTGGGAAGCTACGTTCTTCTTTTCTTTCCCGAGATCAGAGCAGCGCCCAGGTCAGACGTTGCCCAAACGAAACTCTTCTGCAAGGTGATCGCAGGCGCGGTAGGAGAGAGCCATGATCGTATGCGTCGTTGCTTTCTCCGGGTGAGTTACGAAGCTGGCTGCATCGACAACCAGCAGGTTCTTGATCTCATGGCAGCGGCTCCATGCGTCCAGCACTGAAGTTTTGGGATCATCGCCCATCCGGCAACCGCCAGCTTCGTGCGTGACGCTGCCTAGTGGATAAGGAGCGACTTTCCGGTACGGGAAGATTTCAGCGCCGGAAGCGCGAAGAATCTCTTCCATTTGCCCGTACATTTCGTCGCGGATTGCGAAGGCGTGATCGTATTCGGCATTGGTGTGGAACCGGACTTGAGGAATGCCGAGGCGATCTTTGAGTCCATCAGGATCGATTTCGACATGGTTTGAGGCAAACGCCAGCCCTTCTCCGTAGCCACTGATGCTGACAGCCGCTGGATACAGCTCCTTGATCCGCTTTTTGAATGCTGAACCAAATCCATCCAAACCAGCACCCGGACCGGGCCCCATGCCACAGCCAGTATCGAAGCTGAAACGGTAGCCGCGTAAGAACTTCTTCTGGTCCTTGTGTCCGTAGTTATAGCGCGGAATGTACAGGCTGGCTTCGCCGGGCCCATCATCATTGCTGGCGGCGCGTCCGGCCAGTTGTGGGAAGAACCCCTGAATCGAATTGAACGCGACATGCTCGGTCAAGTAGTGGCCCAGCGTTCCGCTTGCATTGGCAAGGCCGTTGGGATGCTCCCGATTCTTGGAGTTGAACAGGATGCGGATGGATTCGATCATCGATGGCCCCAACACAACGGCTTTGGCGCGAACTTCGTACTCAAGCCGATTCTGCGTGTCGAGGTAAGTCACTCCGCAAGCTTTCCCGGTATTCGAATCCAGCAACACCTGGTGAGCGGCAGCGTGGGTACGCAGCGTGAAGTTGGGTTTCTGAAGCAGCTTCGGAAGGAGCACTTCCAAGCTGCTGTAACGTGACACCGTGTCGCAACCGTAGTTGCAGGCACCGCAATAGTGGCACGGAGCGCGATCGTCGTAAGGCTGGCTGAGCACCGCAAGAGGATAAGGCAACACCGGAATGCCAAGCTTCGCGGCGCCCTTTTTGATGAGCAACTCGCCGCAACGTGGACGGAAGGGCGGAAGCAGTTTCTTGCCGATGGGTGTGTTTGGAACTTCCTGCGCACCTCCTGAAACCCCAATGAGGGCCTCGACCCGGTCATAGTAGGGAGCAACGTCATCGTAGTTGATTGGCCAGTCGTCGCCCCAGCCATCCTGCAGGCTCTTGGGCTTGAAATCGAGCGGCCCAAAACGGTCGCAGTTGCGGCCCCACAGCAACGTCCGCCCGCCCACCGCTCGAATGCGGGTCCAGGTAAACTTGGATCCGGGAGCCAGCGCATAGGGATCGTCCTTCGGAATTGTGTACAAGTGGTCGGTCCACTCCTTGATCTTCCATCCCATGCCTTGCGGGAGCTGTCCATATTTCCCGGGTTTGCCACTCCCCCGATAAGGCCATTCGTAGGGCCATTTGTGGTTGTGAAAGTCTTTGGCAGGATCGATCATTCGGCCTGCTTCCAGACACAAGACCTTCAAGCCCTGATTCGCCAGGACGTGGCACGCGATCCCACCGGCAGCACCAGATCCCACGACAATCACATCGTATTCACTGTCGGTCGGCATATGACCCCATAATCGGTTTGTTGACTTCGCTGAAAGTTCCGCCGTTGGCAGGAAGCATTGAAATGCAGCGCCTGCATTCAACGAGAGGATACTGCTGCCGCCAACCCTCTTTCCAGTTCTTTTCGGTCAGAAATGGAATACCGCGCCGTCATCAGCGTCGCCACACAACGGCACAAACGGGAAATGAAACGGGGCGCGCGGGTTTTGCGGCGCGCCGCAAGCAACCGTACTCCAAACGCAGCACCCGGAATGACCGACGCAGTGCTAAAAGGGTTTCGCTGAAATTGACCCACCATCAGGGTTTCTCTGGCCTTTGCATTTCCGTCACCTTTTGGTACCGTTTGGAGTTATCCAATGAATCACTGTTTCCTCTGGAGGTCCCATGAAGCGTCTGATCTCTGTGACGATCAATGGCAAGCAACGGACTGACGAAGTCGAGCCACGACTGCTACTCATCCACTATTTGCGCGAGGTTGTCGGGCTGACTGGCTCGCACATCGGCTGCGAGACTTCTCTGTGCGGCGCCTGCACTGTGGAACTGGATGGCCGGGCTGTCAAGTCGTGCACGCTCTTTGCGGTTCAGGCTGATGGATGCAACCTGTTAACCATTGAAGGGCTCGCCCAAGACGGCAGCTTGCACCCGGTTCAAGAAGCTTTCTGGAATGAACATGGCCTGCAATGCGGGTTTTGCACACCTGGCATGATCATGACTTCCAAGCAACTGCTGGAACGGACGCCGGTGCCCGCCGAAGAGGAAATCCGGCACGGCATCGAGGGCAATCTCTGCCGCTGCACCGGCTATCAACACATTGTCAATGCGGTGAAAGCCGCGTCGGCGAAGATGGGTTCTTGACCCGGACTGCGTTTCTCCCCCTTGCGAAGGGCAAAAGGGGGGAGACAAAGATGGGGTCCTATTTTCTCCGATCCCCATGTCGCAAGACACGCAGCGCCCCAGTTGTCGAGGAACCCGTGGTCAAATCCTAGAACTTCGGTTGTTATTCCGCTGTCGCGGGAATGACACACCGCAACGTTAAGTAAGCAGGGAGGACAACCCCATGGCAACTACAGTCGCACCGCAAACCATCGGGAAGCTGGTTGGAAAGCGCATCCGCCGGCGTGAGGACCCGCGCCTCATCACCGGCACCGCCACCTACGTGGACGACATTCAGAAACCGGGCATGCACCACGCTTGTATTGTGCGAAGCCCCTACGCGGCCGCGAAGATCCGGCGTATTGATGCAACTGCCGCGCTGGCCCTTCCCGGCGTGGCCGCTGTCTTCACGGGTAAGGATACAGCCAAGGTTGGCCCAGTGCCGTGCGGCGCGTCGCTGCCGGGGCTGCGGGTGCCGCATCATCACATCCTGGCTCAGGATCGCGTTTATTTCGTCGGCCATCCGGTGGCGGTCGTGGTGGCGACCGATCGATACATTGCGCGCGACGCCGTGGATCTGATCGAGGTCGACTACGAAGAACTCCCCGCGGTCGCCGACCCGGAGAAAGCCCTGGCTCCTGGAGCGCCGGCCGTTCACCCAGAGTGGCCGGACAATACCGCCTTTACCTACCACCAGGAGGGCGGCAATGTGAGCGGGGCCTTTGCCGATGCAGAAGTGATCGTCAAGCAGCGCATCACGAGCCAGCGACTGATTCCCACGGCCATGGAAACACGCGGGGTTGTTGCCGAGTGGCAGCCGGGAGACAAGGCGCTGACCGTGTATTCTTCATCGCAGATTCCCCACCTCTTGCGTTCGTTGCTAGCCGGTATGCTGGGTCTTCCTGAAAACCGATTGCGGGTAGTAGTCCCCGAAGTCGGCGGGGGTTTCGGAAGCAAGTTGAATGTCTACGCTGAAGAAGCACTGATGGGCTTTGTGGCCATGAAGATTGGCAAGCCGGTGAAATGGATTGAATCCCGACGGGAGAATTTTCTCTGCACCATTCACGGGCGCGGTCACGTGGACTACTACGAGATTGCCGCCAAGAAAGACGGCACCATTCTGGGGCTGAAGCTGAAACTGATTCAGGACCTGGGCGCCTATCATCAGTTGTTGACGCCAGCGATTCCCACGCTCTCCGTACTGATGATGCCCGGGCTCTATCGGTTCCAGAACATTCTGGCCGACATCGTGGGCGTGTTCACCAACTGTGTCCCCACCGATGCCTATCGAGGTGCTGGACGTCCCGAAGCCACACACGGCATCGAGCGGATGGTAGACATGCTGGCCGCTGAGCTGAAGATGGACCCGGCGGAGATTCGCCTGAAAAACTTTCCGCGACCCGACGAGTTTCCCTTCGGCACCGCGACCGGATTGTCCTACGACAGCGGCGATTACGAAGCTCCTTTGAAGAAGGCTCTGGAGTTGGTGGATTATCCCAAGCTACGGCGGGAACAGGCCGAAGCTCGACAGCAAGGACGTTTGATGGGAATCGGACTCTCCACCTATGGAGAGGTCAGCGCGTTCGGACCTTCTCCGGCCACGCCGGCGGGTGGATGGGAAAGCGCCACCGTCAAGATCGATCCCGCGGGCAAAGTGACGGTGCTGACCGGCGCCTCGCCGCATGGCCAGGGTGAGGAAACGACGTTCGCACAGATAGCGGCTGACGAGTTGGGGGTCGATATCGACGATGTCATCGTGTTACACGGCGACACGGCGGTGGTGCAGTACGGCATTGGGACTTTCGGCAGCCGCGCGACGGCTGTCGGCGGGCCTGCGATCTATTTCGCCATCCAGAAACTGAAAGAGAAGATCCAAAAATTTGGTGTGCTTCTCCTGGAGTCTGACGACGTGACCTTTATCAACGGAAGCTGCGTCTGCAATCGTTCCGGAAAATCGGTGAGCCTGGCCCAGATTGCAGCCGCGTCGTATCGAGCGTTGAAGTTGCCGCCCGGCGAGGAACCGGGCCTTCAAGTCACGTACTTCTGGGAGCCACCTAATTTCACGTTTCCGTTCGGCGCCCACATAGCCGTGACTGAGGTAGACCGGGAATCTGGCCAGGTCAGCATCCTGCGATACGTCGCCGTGGACGATTGCGGGAACATCATCAACCCATTGCTGGTTGACGGACAGGTTCACGGCGGCGTCGCTCAGGGAATGGGACAAGCCCTCTACGAACGGGCGGTGTACGACGACACCGGCCAGCTACTCAGTGGGGAGCTGATGGACTATGCGATCCCGAAGGCAACCATGGTGCCCTGGATCGAGAGTAGTCACACAGTGACACCGTCGCCCGTGAATCCACTCGGTGTCAAGGGCGTCGGTGAAGCAGGCACGATAGGCGCATCGCCTGCGTTGGTGAATTCGGTGGTGGATGCATTAAGTCCGCTGGGCGTGCGGCACATCGACATGCCCATGCTGCCCGAAAAGATTTGGAACCTGCTGCAGCAAGGAGGTCTGACATGATTGCGCAAAACTTCGAGTACTCGGCCCCGAACACGCTCCAGGAAGCCCTGCAGTTACTGGCCGACGGGACAGCCAAGGTGCTGGCTGGTGGAATGAGTTTGATTCCAATGATGAAGCTGCGCCTGGCCGCGCCGGAGCATCTAGTGGACCTGAGACGTCTGGCCGACTTGAAGACGATTTCGGAGTCTTCCGGCGAGATTCACATTGGGGCGATGGCTACGCACTACGACTTGGAGTCTTCCCGGCTCTTGCGTCAGCACTGCCCTCTGCTGGCCGAGGCGGCTGGCCACATCGGCGACGTGCAAGTGCGAAACATGGGCACCATCGGGGGAAGCGTTTCGCATGCCGATCCAGCAGCCGACTATCCAGCCTCTCTCCTCGCGCTTGGCGCTAAAGTGCGTTTGGTACGTGCCGGAGGCGAACGAACCCTGAGCCTGGAAGATTTTTTGGTGGACACCTTCACCACGGCGGCCGAGCCGGGAGAAATCGTTCGTGAAATCATCGTGCCGGTGGAAGAGACCAACACTGGAGTCAACTATCAGAAGATGCTTCAACCGGCGTCCGGCTTTGCCATCGTGGGTATCGCAGCCAGGCTGCGCAGGGCAAACGGCAAGATCAGCCTGGCCCGTGTGGGAGTGACGGGGCTTGCGCCCAGTCCTTTCCGTGCGATGGCAGTCGAGACTCGCCTCGAAGGCTCGGCCGGCACTGACGATGACATTCGCCAAGCGGCGGCGATCGTCGCCAATGGAGTTGACGCCAATGCGGACATTCACGCCTCCGCGGATTATCGGAAGCAGATGGCGCAAGTGTATGCAGCGCGTGCACTCCGAGCTGCCTTGGCCGGAACTTCATGAAAGGTGATTGCTGGCAAAAATGGCAAGGCCGCCGGGAATCCCCTCCCGGAAGGGGAGAGGGCCGTCTGGCCCTCCGGTGGGTTGGTTGTGCCCGAGCGGACCCACTCCGGCAGCTCCAGCTGCCACCCCTCCCAGGAAGGGAATCTTGTTACGGGCATTTGCCCGCCTTTACCGACAAACAAACACCATGAAAATTTCTGGCGCTCACGCTCTCGCACTGCCTCAGGAACGTGCCTACCAAGTGTTACAAGATCCTGAGGTGCTGGCCCGCTGCATGCCGGGCTGCGAGGCCCTCATTCAAATCGGTGAGAACGAGTATCAAATGAAGATGAAGATGGCATTAGCCAGCTTCTCCGGATTGTTCGATGGGACCGTAAAGATCGTCGAGCCCGAGCCGTCATCCAGTTTCCGCCTCATTGTGGAAGGCAAAGGCAAGATCGGCTTCATGAAGGGAGACGGTCGACTCAAGCTCACTCCCGAAGGTAGCGGCACACAAGTCGTCTATGAAGGCGACGTCCAAGTCGGCGGCACCCTCGCCGCCGTTGGCCAGCGCCTAATTGATACTACCGCCAGGATGATGATCAAGAGGTTCTTCGACAAGCTGGCTGAAGGTTGAATGGCGACTTAATGACGCTGAATGAATTGGACTTACCTCGACACGCGGCTCTACTAACCTAGGAAGGGCTAGCTGCGTTCCACTTCAGGAACCTATGGAGTTGATCCTATGGGGCGATCTCTCTTGTTGTAAGTCTTTGCCCAAAAGTGGACAAAATGTCCTCTACGTACCTTGCTGAAGTTCCAACCCATTCTCTCTCAAAGAGATAGCCAAACTTTCAGCAAATTCTCACAAACACCTGAAACAAAGATGCTTACCTGGTAAGACCGCCACATGGCCTTCCGAGTTGGCAAAAAAATTGCCAATTACAATTCTGGTTCCCGATAGAATACGAACTCATTCGAGAGGAGAAGGTAAGGTATGCGCATCGATCGCAGGCTGTTCCCACGGGTGCACCAGGGTTTCGAGGTGGTCGTCAAGGGAGTGGATATGTTTGGTGCACCGTTTGTGGAGAACACCAGGATTGTGAACCTGAGTCGCCAGGGTCTTTGCTTCCTGCTTTTGAGGCCAATTTCAGCCGGGGGCCAGCTCGAGTTTGCTTGCCAATCCAGCGATGTACTGTCAAGAATCTGGGCAACTGGCCACGTAGTTTGGGTTTCCGGAAGGTTTGATGGGTATCAGTTGGTTGGCTTGAGCGCGAAAGAAGCGCAGAATAGCGGCGCTAGAGTTCAACGAACCGCTTCGGTCGCTTAGCTTGTCCGAACCGGCAGCAACCGGAAGAGTTGGGGTGATTCGAGGAATCTGTAATGCGAACCTGCACAACTTGTGGAAAAAAAATGAAGTGGTCTTCCTTCGGAACCGAGGTCTGTGCTGATTGTACGAAGCACTGGGAAGGCTTCTTTGCGGAAGAAAACGCCCTGTGTGAGAGCCCACTCCAAGCTTCCACAACTGGAGTTGAACAAGAGCTCGAGGACCTGGATCTGGATCGTCTGCTGGCTTCTGTTCGTTTTAATGAGAGAGAAGACACCGAGGTTTTCTCGCAGATCTGGGTTCCCGGTGGGTACCCCACCCGCCCTGTAGCCGCTTCTGCGTTGCTTCATGTCATAATGATTGCTCTCCTGTATGGACTGTCGGGCATTTCGTTCCAACGGCGGTTGTCATTCACTCGAGCAGAGCTGGAAAAGAACTTCCAAATTACTTACTACAAACCTTCAGATCTCCTTCCCAAAATCAAATCGATCAGCGATGGACCGAAAGATCCCGCTGGGCAGAAAAGAGAAATAAAGCCGCCGACAGGAAGCACCTCGTATCATCCAAGGCAAACCATTCAATCGGCTCCGCCGAAGCCGGACAACTTTGCCCAGACCATTGTTCAACCCAGCACGCCGAACGTGCAAATCAAGCGCGACGTGAAAGTGCCGAACATGGTGGTCTGGAATGTTCCGGAGACGAAAGTGGAATCGATGGAGATCGCGAGTCGGCAGGTTACCTCATTGGTTACTTCAAAGCTGAATGCACCCGCAGCAGCGATTCGCCCGCCAGATCCGGAGCTCAAGACTCTGGAACGGAATCTGTCTGAACTGACCATCGCCAAAACCGACCTTGTGAATCCGCAGCCCAAGTTGGCCGTTCGCGCAGCTGCATCGCCGGAATGGTCCATCGCCTCAGATATTGGCAATCCAGGTCCCGTAATTCAGGTCGAGGGAGCTGGTCTGAAATCGGACCTGCGGAATCTGGTGGTGCTCAGCGCTAACCCGGGGCTTCCCGGACCGGGCGGAGTCAGAGTTCCACCGGGGAACAGGAGCGGCGCGTTCTCAATATCACCGGAAGGAAACCGCGCTGGATCGCCCGACGGACAGGAGGGCGGAATTCTAGCAGGTGGAACGCCAGGCGGCGGTGGCAGTGGCACTGGAGATGGCAACGGCTATGGCAGCGGCGGAAGTCTGGCCAGCATTCAGATTCCCGGAATATCTGTGAAGGGTGGCCCAAATGAGGAACCGTCACGGATCCCCGGTCCCGGTAGACGACCGCGGTCCGTAGGCGGGTTCACAGAAATGCTGACCATTGACGATCCCGGTGAATCGTACAACATCACCGTCGTCGAGGGTCGGAGGGGAGGAGCAGGCCTGGGTGTTTATGGCGTGCTATCCGGAAAGAGGAACTATACGGTGTTTGTTCCGATGCCCGGAGGCCGCTGGATTATGCAGTTTTCTGAAATGGGGAATGCCACTCATTCTGCTGCGGCCACTGAGCCGGCATCGTTCAAATCCGAAATCTTGGTTTCGTCAGTCGACTCCATCACGCAGCCACGCCCGCTTCGCAAGGTCGATCCAGGCAAGCCAGAGGATGAGGAACTGGCCAAGCTCCGAGGCATGGTAGTGCTGTACGCCGTCATCGGCCAGGATGGGGAAGTGGACAGGGTTCGCATTGTTCGCAGTCTGAACCCGGCACTGGATGTGCGTGCCATGGCAGCGCTGAAACGATGGAAATTCAAAGCAGCGCATCTAGGCAAGAGACCTATCGAAGTACAGGCCTTGTTTGGTATTCCTTTCAGACCCCAACCCAACTTGTGAGTTCGAATGGCGAAGTACGAAGTCGAATTTCGAGTGTGAGGTTGGGATGCGGTATCGGGTACACCTAGCAAAAGTGTGATTACCTATCGACCTCCCCGAGTTGACAACCCGCTTCGCATCCCATACTTCTAGCTTCGCAATTCGAAATTCGCACTTCGTCATTCGAACTTCATTATTCTCCCTTCAACCTCCGCTCCATCAACTCTCGAATTGCTTCTTGGGGACTCTTGCCGTGATGTAGCACCGCCTCCATTTGCTCCGTTATCGGCATTTCCACCTGATATTTTCTGGCTAGGGCGACGGTAGCCGTCGTCGTCAGGACGCCTTCAGCGATCATGCGCGTGCTGCTGACGATCTCAGCGAGCTTGCGGCCCTGACCCAGCTGAACTCCGACAGATCGATTGCGGCTGAGTTCGCCGGTGCAGGTCAGGAGAAGGTCGCCCATTCCCGCCAGCCCGCCCAATGTGTCGCGTCTTCCACCGCAAGCGACGGCCAGTCGCGTCATCTCTGACAAGCCCCTCGTTACGAGAGCCGCCAGAGAATTGAACCCAAACCCCAGGCCGGAACAAACACCTGCTGCAATGGCAATGACATTCTTCACAGCCCCACCGAGTTCCACTCCAGTTACGTCGGTATTAGTGTACAACCGCAAGGAGGGGCTCGAAAATTCCTGCTGGATCAGCTGAGCTGTCCCGAGGTCCTCGCTGGCGACAACAATGGCGGTCGGATCCCCCTTGGCAACCTCCTTTGCAAACGACGGCCCGGAGATAACGGCAACTCTGGGTTGAAAGACAGGCAGGGTTACCGCGCTGATAACCTCCGACATGCGCAAGAGCGACTCGGTTTCGATGCCCTTCGTGGCACTGACCAACACCACTTCCGGACGAAGGAAGGGCAGCATCGCCTGGTACACGGCGCGACAGTGGTGCGAAGGCACAACCGTCAGCACGATGTCAGCCCCACCCAGAACCGTTTCCAGTGAGTGGGAGGCAGTAACACAATCGGGTAGCTCAAATTCGGACAGATAGAGTGCATTTCTTCGCTGGGAATTGATGGATTCGACCAGCTCATTCTCGAAGACCCAGAGCCGAATGGGATGTCCTTTGCGCCCAAGGGCCAAAGCGAGAGCGGTTCCCCAACTGCCTCCACCAATGATTGCTATTTGTCTCATCACCCTCCAAGTTTCCGCTCAGTGCCAGCCCATAGCCGCTGAATGTTTTCGTGATGCTTCACAATGACAAGCCCCGGACAAACCACGACTGCGAAGAGCAGCCACGACGATAAAGTCCCCTGATAAGTCAAAAGGAGATAGGCTGCAGGAAACACAACGGCAGCGACCAGAGAACCCAGGGAGACGTATCTGAACAGGACGACCACACACACGAAAGAGCCCGTTGCAATGAGGATGGGAATCGGCGACGCGTACAAGAATACTCCGAGCACGGTCGACACTCCTTTGCCGCCTTTGAACCTCAGGAAGACAGGAAACAGGTGTCCCAAAACGGCGGCGATGGCCGTCAATGCAACAGTCTGCGGCGCGTCGTGGCTGGCCCAACTGGCCAGCCACACGGCCACGTAACCTTTGGCGGCATCAAGCAACAGCGTCAGGACAGCACTCCCCCGTCCGGCAGTGCGAAGCACATTGGTCGCCCCAATATTTCCGCTTCCTCTGGAACGCACATCCTGGCCTTCTTTGAACTTCACGATGAGGTATCCGAAGGGAATGGAACCGAGCAGGTAGGCGATGACAACCAGAAGAAATTCCATTGATTGAGCGGTCAGCCGTCAACGGCGTGCAATCCGATGTCAGCTGGTGGCACCTTATGACCAAGCCAGAGAGGCAGCCAAAGAGTTTGCTATTGTTTATTGGCTATCTGCCATTTGTCGTTCAAATAGCCAAATAGAAAATGATCAATAACCAATAGCAAATCCCGCCCTTTATCGAAGCCTTAGGTGGACTTGCTCGGGCCTGGACGTTTGCTATATCAACTTTCGCCGCACCATGTCCAAGGCTGCCTGCGAGGCCCAAAGGCGGATGCGCTCGCGGTCGCCAGCAAATCGAAACTCTTGATGGTCGATGCTGGAGTCCATGGACAGTGCAATGTGAACCAGGCCCACCGGCTTTTCGACTGTTCCCCCAGCCGGTCCGGCAATCCCAGTGATTCCCAGTCCAAGCGTGGCGCCGGTCTTCAGCCGAATGCCTTCGGCCAAGCCTTTCGCCACTTCGGCACTGACCGCACCACCCATCTCGATCACAAGCGGTGGAATGCCAGCGAGGTCGATCTTTGACCGATTGCTGTAGCAGGTTACTCCGGACAGAAAATAGCTGGAGCTTCCAGGCACCGAAGTGATTCTTTGCGAAACCAATCCGCCGGTGCAACTCTCCGCAACAGACAAAGTCATTTCCCGCATCATGAGGTAGTAACCAACGATCTGTTCAAGACTTTCCTCACCCCGTGAAAAAATGAAGTCTCCAAGTTCGAACTCGATCTTGTCCGCAAGCTCGGTAACAATCTTCCGCGCCTCATCTTCAGATTTTCCTCTGCCAATCAAATGAATCTGAACTTCTCCAGGAGAAGCGAGGATCGTCGTGACAGGGTTCTTGTATTTGGCGTAAATCGGTGCGATGCGTTCGTCGAGACTTGATTCGGTAATCCCAGTGGCTTTGAACACCTGCTTGAATAGCCGGACGCCGCCAGCCAGCTCCGCCAACCGCGACATGCAGCACTCTTCAAACATCGGTTTGAGTTCACTGGGCGGGCCCGGTAGAAGGATGACTTCACAGCCTTCCGTTTCCATCCAGATGCCGGGCGCAGTGCCGGCGGGATTTTCCAGAATGCGGCCTCCGACTGGCACCAGGGCCTGCCGTGCGTTGTTAGCTGGCATCTCCAACCCGCGCCTCCGAAAACGCGCCTTGATGCGCTCCAGGATTTCGTCGTCCAGCACCATTTGCCGCTTCAGCACCCGGGCGAAGACTTTCTTCGTGACGTCATCCTCTGTCGGTCCCAGTCCGCCAGTGGCGATAACGAGGGCTGAGCGCTTAACCGCTTCCCGGACTACTTGTTCGAGGCGTTCTTCATTATCCCCTACAATCGTTTTGAGCTCGACGTCGACGCCAATCGAGTTCAGCCGCTCGGTCAGAAACAGCGAGTTCGTGTCTAGCCGGCTCGGAGTCAAGAGCTCTGATCCGATGGCTATGATTTCGGCGTGTTGCAGCATGAGTTCATTTTTGCGGAAGGGCAAGCTAGGACTACTGAGAAGCCCGTTTGAGGTACATCCAGCCGGATGTCATTAGCGAACTCCTAGGGCAGGCGTCTGCCCGTCCATTCACAACTCAACCGGAAGATGGAGTCGGTGCTCGCCAGATACAGGTCATTGTCGGCACCGAAGGCCAGACCCACCAGGTTGTTACCGGAAACAGCAACGGTCGCCTGACCCTGTTGGGTGATGCGGATGATGCCTCGGCGGCCGGCGAGAGAAGCCGCAACAAATAAATTTCCTTCTGTGTCGAATGCCAAGCCTTGCGGGCGTCCCAATCCGGTGAAGAACGTGGAAACGGCGCCGCTGGTCGAGACCCGGTAGACGTGATCATAGCTGGAGGTCGTGGGACCGGACACATAAAGGTTTTGCTGGTCGTCAAACGCCAGATGATAGGCCGACACGCTTGGTTCCAGAGTTGCGAAAACGAAAATCTCGCGTTTCTTGTCGATTTTGAAAATATTCCCGCTGCGATCGCCGACGTACAGGTTGTCTTCCCGGTCAAAGGCAATGCCGGTGGCAACACCCATCCCCTTGCAGTAAGTCGATTTTTCCCCGTAAACAGAAATCTTGTAGATGTTTTCGTCGTGACGGCTGGAGATAAACATTTCGCCGCGAGTGTTAAACGTGACGCCAGTCGGGTTTACAAGATCTGCCACAAAGGGCTGAATGTTCCCCTGCGGATCGATTTTGAAGACCGAGTTGGGAACTTTTTCGCCCCGTCGGCCACTCAGTGTTGTATAGACATTGCCTTCACCGTCCACGGCGGGGTTGGCAACCGGGTGAAGGTTCGAGGCCAACACGCTGGCAATTTCGATATCAACGGCCGCACTCTCTTGACCATCCACGGCCAGCGTCATCTCTCCGATGGCGGCTTCAGCCGGGACTTGGGCAACAATCAAATCACGCGAAACCGTTACGAGACTGGCTGAAATGCCCCCAAAGCACACCCGCGGACGGCGAAACGGCTGCAGTTCCTTGCCAGCCCAACGAATGAAGAGATTGCCGCCTGGCACCGCTGCCGAAGGCTGGACATCGAGGATCTTGATCATACCGTTAGCGCAAAACCAAGGCGAAAGAACCCCACATGAAGGTTAACTTGCTTCCCTCTTCGAAGGTCACGTCAAACTCGGCCACCAAAGGTGCAGAACAAACACCACCAATGAGGCGTAGAAGCCCGCCACCAAGTCGTCGAGCACGATTCCGAATCCCATGGGAACTCTCTCCACATCGCGAATAGGAAACGGCTTCACAATGTCGAAGAGTCGAAAAAACAAAAAACCTATCAAGAGCAACAGAAACCGCGGATGCCGGAAGATCAACCCGAAAGTGAGAAGCTGCCCCACAATTTCATCGATCACAACCTGTGGTGGGTCCTTCCTGCGAAATAGCAGCTCCGCACGTGAAGCTGCCCAAATCCCGGCGGCGCTGATGACC
>Ga0111538_10004270_pt1 | contig 19895 bp, 22 predicted proteins | sample SoiMethybrSBSTD1_FD_79669 | JGI IMG/M metagenome (GOLD analysis project Ga0111538, IMG submission 79669) | Bulk soil microbial communities from a Populus tree surrounding site in Tennessee, USA - Soil MetaG P. TD hybrid SBSTD1 (version 2)... | ecosystem: Environmental > Terrestrial > Soil >...
CGACGTTGTCGGCGGTGATCTGCTTCAGCTGCGAGTAGCGGTGATTGGCGTAGTTGCCGGTCGGCATCACCCACTGCTTCGCATCCTGCTGCAGCTTGATGAGTTCGTCGTTGGCACTTGCCGCGCCGGAGGTTAACACCACCGCGGCACCCAAACAGATTGTGGTTAGACCATGTCGCATCGTGCTTCCTCCCGTCGACGTTGTCGTCAGGCGTGCCCATGCGAGACCAAAGGGCGCCGCATGGCACAGTCCCTTTGGGAAGAGTCTTCGGCAGCGTGTCACAGCCTCGACGGGACACGAGGTCTCTTCTTCTCTCGCGCCCGCCGGGCTTTCGAAAAACGCCGGTCCTCCCTGGAAACCGACGTCCTGTGAAGCCGAAAACCTAAATGAAAGTCTAAGCTCGGGTTTTTTGCCGCGCAACCGAAATTCGTCGCGCGAAAAGCCTGGCATTTTTCGGCAATGCGATTGTGGCGACGGACTGCCGGCTGATCGCGCATGCGCCGACTGGCGCTGGCAGCACGGGTCGTGGGATACCGCCCATCTGGAATACCAGAAGGCGCGCTGGTAGCGCGCTTTCTTGCCTTTGCCCGACCTTCAGAAGCAGCGCACTTCGGCTTCCGCCTGGGCGCGGCGCAGCTCGTTGAGCGCCGCCTTGGCCGGCTCGGAGCTGCGGAACTGAGCGCCGAGATTGCCCTGCACTTGACCGACGCTCAACACCGCTTCGGCCGTGACGTAGCGCTCGTAGGGCAGGATCGACGCGATGACGTCGATCGAGCAGGAGCACTGCTCCAGCACGTGCCGGGTCTCGCCATTGGCCTTCATGCAGGCGAGCACGTAGTCGGCGCGCGCCGTGGTGGGATAATCGTTGAGCGCGTCGGCAACGGCCGGCAGCCCGCCAATGGCCGCCGCGGCGCCGGCCAGCAGCAGTGGGATTCCGACAACACGCATGGCAGCACCAAGCTCTGCGCATGATAGACCGTCACGCCATGGGGTTGAAGCGGCTTCGCGCCATTCGTGACGGAGCCCTCCGAGGGTGACGACATGTCGCGCTTCTGCCAAAGGCGGGCTCCCGGTCTATGATGGCCGCCATGGTGCGGGCTCTGACATCCATGGGCGTGGCGGTCGCCGCCTGTCTGTTCGCCGCAGCCGCGGCGGCGGACAGCGTGCGCCTCGCCGTGCAGAAGACCGGCACGCTCGCCTGGGAGCTCGACGTCGTTCGTCACTATGGCCTCGACCGCACCGCCGGCTTGACCATTGCGACCACCGAGCTGGCGGCGCCCGAGGCCGGCAAAATCGCGCTGCGCGGCGGATCGGTGGACATCATCGTGTCGGACTGGCTGTGGGTCACGCGCGAGCGCAGCCTCGGTGCCGGGTTGGCATTTCATCCCTATTCCGGCGCGCTCGGCGCCGTCATGGTGCCGGCCGCATCGACCATCCGCAGCATCGCCGATCTGCGCGGCAGGAAACTGGCGGTCGCCGGCGGCGCCATCGACAAGAGCTGGCTGCTGCTGCAGGCGGCGCTCAAACAGGATGGCATCGACGTCAAGCGCGAGGCCACCATCGTCTACGGCGCGCCGGCGCTGCTCGCCGAGAAGACGCTGCAGGGCGAAATGGACGCCACGCTCAATTTTTGGAACTTTTGCGCCTGGCTGGAGGCCAGGGGGCTGCGCCGCTTGGTTGGCGTGGAGGACATTCTGCCCAAGCTCGGCGTGAGCGGCCGGCCCGCCATGCTGGGCTACGTGTTTGACGCGGCGTGGGCCGCCAAGAATGCCGATGCCGTGCAGCGCTTCCTCGACGTCACGCGGCGGGCGAAGGAAATCCTCGCCAGTTCGGATGCCGAATGGGACCGCATCGCGCGGCTGACCGGCGCCGCCGATCCAGCCGTCCTGGCGGTGTATCGCGAGCGCTATCGCGAGGGCATTCCGCGCCGGTCGATCGAGGCCGAGGAGGCCGATGCCCGCACGCTGTTCCGTGTGCTCGCCGCCCAGGGCGGCCGCGACCTTGTCGGCAGCGCGGTCGCGCTCGATCCCAAGACGTTCTTCCGGGCGCGCTCGGGGAGTTGAATGGTCCGGTTCGCATCCCTGGCGCTGTTCGTCGCCACGTGGTTCCTCGCATCGTGGCTCGCCGGCGAACGCATGCTGCCGGGTCCGATGACGGTGGCGGCGGCGCTCGCCGTGGAGGCGCGCTCCGGCGACCTGTTCCTGCATCTCGGCGCGACGCTGGCGCGCGTCGTCCTCGCCTTCACGCTGGCCATGACGGTGGGCGGCGCCATCGGATACGCCATGGGTCGCCTGCCGCTCGCCGACCGCCTGGGCGATCCCTGGCTGGTCGTGCTGCTCAACCTGCCGGCCCTCGTCATCATCGTGCTCGCCTACATCTGGGGCGGTCTCACCGAGGCGGCCGCCATCCTGGCGGTGGCGGTCAACAAGGTGCCGAACGCCATCGTGGTGATCCGCGAAGGCGCGCGCGCCCTCGACCCGGCGCTCGACGACGTCGCCCGCGTGTTCGCGCTCGGACGCTGGCGCGCCCTGCGCCACGTGGTGATCCCGCAGCTTGCGCCTTACGTGGCGGCAGCGGCGCGGTCGGGCCTGGCGCTGGTGTGGAAGATCGTGCTGATCGTCGAGCTGCTCGGACGGCCGAACGGCGTCGGCTTCGAGATCGGCGTGGCATTCCAGCTGTTCGACGTCACACGCATCCTGGCCTATGCGCTGGCCTTCGTCGCCGTGATCCTGGTCATCGAACTCCTGTTGGTGCAGCCCTTTGAACGACGCGTGTCCCGCTGGCGAGTTCGCCCTGCTTGACGTCCGCATCGGACGCAAAGCCTTTCAGGCGGCCTCCGGTCAGAGCCTGGAGGTGCTGCGCGACGTTGCCTTTGCGCTCAAACCCGGCGAGGTGTGCACGCTGATCGGCCCGTCGGGCTGCGGCAAGACCACGATGCTGCGGATCATCGCCGGGCTCGACCGCGATTACGAGGGCACCTTGCGGCGGCCGCCTGACGGCCGGATCGGCATGGTGTTCCAGGAGCCGCGGCTGCTGCCGTGGCGGACTGTGGTGGACAACGTTCGCCTGGTGGCGCCGCATGCCGATGACGCCGAGCTTGCGGCCCTGTTCGACACGCTCGGGCTGGCGGTGCATCGCGATCATTATCCGGGCGAGCTGTCGCTCGGTCTGGCGCGCCGCGTCGCGCTCGCCCGCGCCTTCGCGGTCAAGCCGGATCTGCTCCTGCTCGACGAGCCATTCGTCTCGCTCGACGATGCGCTGGCGCGGCGGCTGCGCGATGAGCTGGCGCTGCTGGTCGAGGGTCGCGCCATCACCACGCTCCTGGTGACCCACGACATCGACGAGGCCGTGCGCCTGGCCGACCGGGTGGTGCTATTGTCGCCGCGCCCGGCGCGCATCGTGGCAGAACTGCCGATCTTGACGCCGCGCGCCGCCCGCACCGACGATGCCATGGCGTCGGTCAAGGCGACCATCGCCAGCCGGCTGGCAGGTGATGCATAATTTCGGGAGCCAGCGATGCGATCGGCTATTGTGTGGACTGTGGCGCTCGCGCTCGGAGGCCTGAGCCAGGCCGCGCCGGCGCAGGACATGATGCGGCACGTCGATCTCGCCTCGCCCGACATGATGGCGGCCGAGATGACGCGGGCCGATGTCGAGCGCATGCTCGCCGCCGCCACCAAGGAACAGCCGGCCGATTTCACCGGCAAAAAGCTTTCCGGCCTCGATCTCTCCGGGCTCGACTTTTCCGGCGCGGTGCTGCGCGCGGCGCGGCTCAACAAGGCGAGGCTTGGCGGCGCCAGGCTCGAACGCACGATCCTCGATCAGGCTTGGCTGCTGGAAGCCGACCTCTCGGGAACCAACCTCAAGGGCGCCAGCCTGTTCGCCGCGCAGATGCAGCGGGCGAAACTCGACGGCGCCGATCTCTCCGGCGCCCGCATCGCCGCCGATCTGAGCAATGCCAGCCTGGCCGGCGCGATCCTGACCGGCGCAAATCTCGGCGCCGACATGCGCAACCAGTCCATGGGCCTGATGCGGGCGATTCTGCGCTCGGCCAATCTCACGGGCGCCAACCTGCGCGAGGCCGACCTGTCGCGCACCGACCTGGAGTTCGCCTCGCTCAAGGGTGCCGACCTCACCGGTGCCTCGCTGAAGGGTGCGGCGCTGGGCGGTGCCGATCTCACCGGCGCCACCATCGTGGGCGCGGATTTTCTCGATGCCGACCTGGTGTCGACGAAGCTCATCGCGCCGAATGGGCTCGCGCAGGCCAAGAACCTCGATAAGGCGCGGAACCTGCCGCGCGCCGTGCGGGAGTGATACCCATGCCGAGATCGTTGTGCGTTGCACTGGTCCTCTGTCTCATGGCCTCCGCCGCTGCGGCGCAGGATCGCCGCGGCATCCGCTTCTGGAACCTGACGGCAAACACCGTGAAGCAGTTTCATCTGTCGCCCGCCGGCAAGGACGAGTGGGGACCCGATCAATGCAAGAACGATCGTGACGGCGAGGTCGATCACGACGAGCGCCTGCGCATCACCGGCATCGAGCCCGGCCGCTACGACGTCAAATTCGCCGACGTGCGTGGCCGCCAATGCATCGTGCGCAACGTGGAGATCAAGGCCGGCGCCGTGTTCGCCGTCGAGGAAAAGCAGCTGACGGAGTGTACGCGCCCGTAACGTCACGGCGGGCGGATTGCGTGAAACACCTGCAGCGCGGCGACGTGCTCCGCCACGTCGTGCACGCGGAAGATCGTGGCGCCGCGCGCCGCCGCCGCGAGGTTCGCCGCCACCGTGCCGGTCAGCGAGGCTTCCGGATGCCCCGGTGTCAGCGAGCCGAGGAACGACTTGCGCGACACGCCCACCATGATCGGCAGCCCGTAATCCTTGAGCTCGCTCAGCCGCGCCAGCGCGTCGCGGTTCTGTCGCGACGTCTTGGCGAAACCGATGCCGGGATCGAGGATGATGCGCTCGCGCGCGATGCCGGCCTTGGCGGCGATAGCAAGTGAATGATCGAAGAAGCCACGGATGTCGGCCACGATGTCGACGGCCTCGTCCTTGTCGGCGCGGTTGTGCATGACGACCACGATCGCGTCGGCTGCCGCCACCGCGTCCGCCATGGCGGGATCGTGCTGCAGCCCCCACACGTCGTTGACGGCGACCGCCCCGAGCGCCAGCGCGCGCGCCGCAACTTCAGCCTTGCTGGTGTCCACCGAGAGCGCGACGTCGAGGGCCGATGCGAGCTGCGCCACGATCGCTTCGATGCGGACGAGCTCGTCCGCGGCGGAAACCGGCGTGGCGCGCGGCCGCGATGACTCGCCGCCGACATCGACGATGTCACAGCCGTCCGCGACCAGCTTCCTGGCGTGCGCCGTCGCGGCCTCGATGGTTTGGAATTGGCCGCCATCGAAGAAGGAATCCGGCGTGACGTTGAGGATTCCCATAACGGCGTAATGCCGCAAGACTTTCCGCAGAAAGGCGTCGCGCCTGTCGCGGAAAGGTTGCTCCATCAAGTATCCCGTTTGCCCGGATAGTCACAGCGCCAGCGGATGGCCCGCCATTTCGGATGCTCTCCGATCCACTGGGCCACATAGGGCATGGCGCCCATAACGCATTGCCGAGTTGATGCCATTTCGGTGAATTGCAGATGCTGATCCTCGCATTGCTCGGGCTGCGCCACCGCGCAAACCGTGATGATCAGCTCGATCAGGCCCATAACCTGCTCCAGGGGTTGGCCACGTGCATACCACAACAAACGATTTTCGCGCGCGAGAGTTTCAAATACGCGTGAATATCTCGCCTTTTCCAGTTGCCGCCATGTCGCCTGCCAGCCGCCGCAACGGTCGCCGGAGTATCGTAGTAAGCGCCTTGCTGTACTGGTTAACGAATTCGGCCAGAAGGCGAAGCGCCAGCAGCTCATGTGTGCCGCAGTCGACGAAGGTGGGCGAAAACTCTTCGGCGCCGTCGCCGAGGATCAGCGTACCGCGCCGCATCAGGTAGCCCGGCAGCGCGCCGACCTGGCGGCGCGCTATCAGCGTTCCGGCGATCATGCGGCTGCCGGCCCAGGGGCCGGCGGCGCCCTCCACCAGAATCGTGCCGCGGCGCATGCGGTCGCCGGTGCGCGCGCCGGCATTGCGGCGGACGATCACCACGCCGCCGCGCATGCCGACGGTCTCGCCGGCCAGCGGGCCGCCGAGGTGATCGCCGCCGTTGCCGGTGATCTCGATGATGCCGGCGCGCAAACCCGAGGCCGCCCACGGACCGGCGTTGCCGCGGATGGTGAGGCGGCCGCCGGTCATCAGCCGCCCGGCCTGGCTGCCGACGTCGCCGTCCACAAAAATCTCGCCATCGCTCATGCCTTGGCCGATCTGATCGAGCCGGTCGCATGCCTGCTCGATGCAGATGTGCTCGGCGTTGCCCATGCGCAGGCGAAACGCGTCGCCGACCGTCACGCGCGTGCGCGTCGTCTGCAGCTCGATTGCGGCGATCTCGGCTTCCGTCATTCCAACCAAACGGTCAGGCACCAGTGGCGACAGGTCGAGTCGCTGTTCGGGTCGCGCCCGCAGCGTGAGCACCAGCGGCCGCGCGCGCGCCGTCACGGCAACAGCTCCTTCAGCCGGAAGTGATGCGGCCCGAGCTTGCCGCCGTAGTTGCCGGCGCCCACGCGCAGCGCGCCGCGCTTGGCGCCGAGTTTTGCGATAGCGGCGAGGCCGGCACGCATGGCGGCGGCGACCGCGGCCGCCGTCAGCCCATCGATCACGATCTCGAGCACCGATCCGACATCGTCGTCGAGCGCGCTGTTCACCGCGCCGCGCAAGGTCGGGCAATAAGCGTCGTTGGTGGAGGCGCGAAGCGTCTTGTATTTCGATCCGACCTTGGAGCCCGAGCGCGCAATGCCGCCGGGAAACGGCGTGATCACGTCGGGAATTTTTTCGATCGCGCGCGCGGCCGCTTCCGCCGCGGCAAGCGCACGACGCGCGCTCGCCGCCATGATCAGGAGATTGCCGCCGCCGACTGCCGTTTTGGTGAGGCCGGTCGTCGCCTCGCATAAAAACTCGCCGTCGAGCACCGGAATGCGCCAGAAATGTTTTTCGCCGAAGCGTTTCGAGATCTGCCAGCCGTCGCCGAAGTAGCGCAGCGCATTGCCGAGCTTGAGCGTCTCGGTGCCGTTAAGCCCGGCATAGCAGGCCGAGCCCGGGCTGGTGAGCACACATTGGCCGACGCGACCGGTGAGCTGCTTCTGCAGTTCCGTGGTGGAGACGGCGAACAGGAGCACGCGGCAGCCGGGCCGTCCGTCGGGCGTCTCCTTGGGCGACAGCGCGCGATCGATTGCCGCCTCGCAGCCGCAGCCGATCACCGAGGTGGCGAAGCCCGTCATGGTGATGGCGGCCTGCCTCGCCCATTGCGCACTGTCGGCCGTGATGACGACACCCGTGGCGCGCATGGGAAAGGCTTCGGCAAAGGTGTCGTCGATGCGCACGCCGTTGACCGTCACTGCGCGCATGGCACGCATTCGAACGGCTCGGGCCGGGGCAGGGCGCCCTCCGGGACGCGCAGAAACGATGCCGGGAGACCGTAGCGCTCGCCGCAATAGTCGTTCATGCGGCGGGCCATGGCGGCGTCCGGTTGCGGCCGCACGTCGAGCGCGCGGCCCCAGCGCACGCGAAAAACCTCGCCGTCGCGCACCACCGGCTCGCCATCCTTGAACACCAAGTGCGCCGCGCGGAACATTTTCGCCCGGTCATCGTCATCGAAATAGATCGCGATGTCGGCGCGGGCGCCAGGGCCGAGATGGCCGCGGTCAGGCAAGCCCAACAGCCGCGCCGGCGCCGCCCGCGTCATGATGGCGATGTCGGTCAGCGAATATTCGCGTCTGATCGATTTGAGCGTCGTCACCGCCATGGCGTCGTCCGGCGAGGTGGCGATCCATTGCTCGCGCAGATCGCGGTCCATGAGCAGCGCGAACAGGTCCGGATAGGCGGTGAACGGCGCGCCATTGGGGTGGTCGGTGGTGAAGAACACTTGCGCCGGATCGTCAATGAGCAGGAACAGCTCCAGCCCGACCGCCCATTGCACGGCATTGTAGAAATCGTCGGCGCGATAGCGGTACGGCACCACGCCGCCGCCATTGCCGTCGCCGTCCTGGATCAGCCATTTGCGCGGATTGGCGCGGTGGCGCGCGTTGAACTGGCGCAGCACGTCGGACGAGATGGTGACGGTCGGGCCGAACATGACCTGCCCGACGTCGATGGTCACGTTCTTGGCGCGGTTGACCGCCTCGGCGAGCACCGGCGCGGCGGACGAGAAGCCGAGCGGGCCGTCCTTGCCGTAGCCATAGAACTGCAGGTGGGCGAGGTGCAGCGGCAGATCCTCGGCCGCCGCTATGGTGGCGAGCGTGGTGTCGACGTTGCCGGCGAGCCCGAGATTGTTGCAGTGGACGTGCAGCGGATGCGGCACGCCGAGCTCGTGCACCGCCTGCTGCAGCGCCTTGACGATGGTGCGCGACGACACGCCGTAGTACGGCACGACGTCGTCGAGCGAGAACGCACGGACATTGGTCTTGAAGGCGGCGGCGCCGCCGGCATTGATCACCTTGATGCCGAGCGCGCGCGCCGTGCCAAGCGTCCACGCCACGTAGTCGCGCACGGCGGCGGCGCTCTCACGTCGCCGCAGCAGGTCGAGCAGGAAATCGTCATTGCCCAGCACGGCGAGCGTGGCCTTGTCGATCATCGGAATGTCGGCGAGCTCGAGATGCGCCTGGGTCGCGTAGGTCGGGGCGACCGCCGGCTCGACCACCAGCGTGAATCCCATGGCGGCATAGCGGCAGCCGGTCACGAAGCTCGGCGGCACGCAGGGCACCTCGGCGTAGGCTTCCGGCAGCAGCAGGCGCGCCGTGTTCACGTGCGAGCCGGCGATATGCGAATGGATGTCGATGGCGCCGGCCATCACGATCTTGCCGCTGACGTCGTAAGTCGCGTCGGGCCGCGCATCGTCGCCGGGCGGAGCGACGATGCGCTCGTCGCGCATCCAGATGTCGCCCACGCCGTCGCGGCCGTTGGCCGGATCGATGACGCGCCCGCCGGCGATGCGCGTCAGCATGCCGGCGCTCCCGGCCCGCCCGGCAGGCACGATGCGATACGCGCGATCGCCTGCGCCACCGAGATTATTTCGCGCGGCGCCTTGGCTGTGCTCGCGGCAAGCATCCCCGTGGCAGCGACATGCTCGACCGCGTCGTGATCGAGGCCGGGGCGCCCCACCTGGATCACAACGCGCGCGCCAGCCGGGCTGGTGTCGTCGCCGGTCAGCGCAACGATCGGAACGTCGCCCGACCGCTCGGGCGACCCACCGCCATAGGCCGAGATCCACAGAACGCAATCGGCCTCGCGGCTGGCGATCAGGCGCGCGGCATCGTGGCGCCACGGGTCGTGCTCTGGACGGCCGCGGCCGAAGCCGGTGCGCATCGGAAAGCCGGTCATCCAGCCGCAGGCTTGCATGACCCCGCCGGCATTGTCGGGCGGTGTGATGGCAAGGCCGGCGAAGCGGATGCGCGCGTTGAGATCGTCGACCAGGCCGCACAGCATCTCGATGGCGAGCGCATCGAGCTCGGCCGCCCACCACACCACGACGCCGAACCGCGCTGCCTGCAGGTCGGTCGCGAGCGCGTCGAGGCTGCGCGTGAGCGCCGCCGTAGCGTTCACCGGCCGGCCGGCGACGCGGGCGCGCAGGGCCGCGAGGAGCGCCGGCAGCTCGTCGAGCTGGCGGCCGATGGTGCGTTCGGCGCCTTCCGGCTTGCCGCGCGGCGGGCACAGACAAAACACCCGACGCTTGACGCCGCTGCCGATCTCCGGCGCGGTCGGCGGCGCGCGCAAGCTCCTTTCCAGCTCCGGCCGCACCTGCAACGCGCTGCCGATCGCCAGCACCGTGTCGGCGCGCAGCAGCGCCTCGTTGGGCGTGGTCATGATCACGCCGGCCTCACGCATGACGGCGAGGTCGCGCAACAACGCGTCGGAATGCATGTGGTCGATGACGCCGCCGAGCGCCTGCGCCAGCGCGATGGCGGCGCGCGCGCCCGCGATATCGGTGCCGAGGCCGGCGATCACTGGCAGCCGCGCCGCGCGCAGCAGTCGCGCGGCCTCGGCGGCGGCGGCGTCGAGCGCGACGGGATTACCGTCGATCCAGGCGTGGCCCACTGCTCCCCCTCAGGCGGCGCGCGGCGCGTCGGCCGCGCTCAGGCGTCGTATTTGATGTAGGCGAAGCGCTGATCCTTGTCGGGCGTGCCCTCGAGCGCGCCGCCCTCCTTGCCGGGCTGCCAGGCAATCACCTCTTCGATCTTCTTCGCCAGCTCGAAATCCTTGTCGGTGATACCCTTGGCGGCGTGGTTCTGCAGCCGCACCTCGACCCAGGCATAGGACGCCGTGATGTCGGGATGGTGCCACGCGGCCTCGGCCAGATGCCCGACCGTGTTGATCACCATCAGCGTCCCCTTCCAGCTGTGCGTCTTGTATTTGCGCCGAATCCAGCCGTTCTCCAGATACCAGTGCGGCAGATCGCGACTGAGCCGCGCCTTGATCTCTTCGTCCGTGTAGGTCCGTTCCTTGGTTTCCGTCATGGCACGCGCCTCGGGTTTTGCGGCGGCAACCGATTGCCAAGCCTCATCCGCTGCCGCAGTCTAGTACAGGGAGCGAAGAGCGAGTAGCGAATAGCGAATAGCCGAGAGCAGGGCGCATCGGGTCTATTCGCTATTCGCCATTCGCCATCGCGAAAGCTGGGAGGAAAGTTTGCATCAGGCGTATTCCCCGACAGCGGCGGGCGTCACCGTCAGCGCGCCGGCGCGGCTGCACCTCGGCTTTCTCGATCTCAACGGCGGCCTCGGGCGCCGCTTCGGCAGTCTCGGCCTGGCGATCAGCAGCCCGCGCACGCGGCTGAGCATCGGCTTCGCGCGGCGCACCGAGATCGTCGGCCCGGATGCCGAACGCGTGCGTCATCATGTCGAAACGCTGCAGCGCGCGCTCGATCTCGACTGTGCGTACCGCATCACGATCGAGGAAGCCATTCCGGCCCATGCTGGTCTCGGCTCGGGGACCCAGCTCGCGCTCAGCGTCGCGGCTGCTCTGCGCCGCCTGCATGGGTTGCCGCTCGATGCGCGCGGCGATGCGGCGCGGCTGCGCCGCGGCGCCCGCTCCGGCGTCGGTATCGGTCTGTTCGAGCGCGGCGGGCTCGTGGTCGACGGCGGCCATGGCGCCGCGACGGACATTGCGCCCATCGTCAGCCGCATGGCGCTGCCGGAACACTGGCGCGTCCTGATCGTGCTCGACCCAAGCCAGCAGGGCCTCAACGGCGCCGGCGAACGCGATGCCTTCGCGCGGCTGCCGCCGCTGCCGGAAGAATCCGCCGCAACCTTGTGCCGCCTCGTGCTGATACAGGCGCTGCCGGCGCTGGCGGAGCATGATCTGAAAAGTTTCGGCGCCGCCGTCGCGACCATGCAGCAGATTCTTGGCGACCATTTTTCACCGATGCAGGGCGGCCGCCGCTTCACCAGCCGGCGCGTCGCCACCTGTCTCGATGCGCTCGCGCGCGCCGGCGCCCACGCGACCGGACAGAGTTCGTGGGGACCGACCGGCTTTGCCTTCACGGGCTCGCCGGAGGATGCCGCCCAGCTGGTGGCGCTGGTGCGCGCCGATCCCATCAGCCAAGGCCTGGACATTCGCATCTGCGCGGCGCTCAATCGCGGCGCGGATATCACGGCTCGGGTGGCGACCGGCGCGACAGCTGCAGCGCCGCATTGATGGCGGGCAGGTGACCATGGCCGACAAGCATATCCTGCACATGGTGACGCCGCTCAAGCACATGAGCCCGTTCGACGCCAACATGGCGCTCGATGCCGGCTTCGACGCGGTGCTCACCTATACCGATGTCACGCTCGACGAGCTGACCGCCCTGGTGCAGGACGCGATCTTTTCGCGGCCACCCAAGGTGGGCGTGAAGACCGGCATGTTCTTCGGCGGCAAGAACGCGACTGTGGCGCTCGACATGCTCGATGCCGCCCGGAAGGCGCTGGTCCCGCCCTTTGCCATCTCGTTCTTCGCCGATCCGGCGGGCTCTTTCACCACCGCGGCCGCCACGGTGGCCTGCGTCGACAAGGTGCTGCGCGCCAAGAAGCAGCGCGGCCTGGCCGGCCTCAAGGTGGCGGTGTTCGGCGCCACCGGCGTGGTCGGCTTCTCGGCCGCCGTCATTGCGGCGCTTGAGAAGGCTGTGGTGACGCTGGTCGGCTACGACGGCATCAAGCGCGTGAGCGACGCGGCGCGCGAGATCGAGACGCGGTTCGCTGTCGACGTGCAAGCGGCCGACGGCAGCGACGACGGCAAGAAGGCCGACATTCTCAGCCGCAGCGGAGCGGCGCTATGTGCCGGGCGCGCCGGCGTCCGCATCTTGTCGGCGGCGCAGCTCGCTGCTGCCAAAAATCTGCTGGTGGTCGCCGACGTCAACGCGGTTCCGCCCACCGGCGTCGAAGGCCTCGACATGTCGGCCAACGGCGCCGAGCTTACGCCGGGAGGCGTGCTCGGCGTCGGCCCGCTGGCCATCGGCAACGTCAAGTACAAGACCGAGTTCGGCCTGTTCAAAAAAATGATCGATGCCGACAAGCCCGTGCGTTTCGACTTCCGCGACGCGTTCCAGCTCGCCCGCGAGATCAATGGATAGAACCGTCTTGATCGTGGCGGCTTCCGGCCGCGCCCTGGCGGCGTCGGCGCGGCGCGGCGGACTCATACCGCTGGTCGCGGATTTTTTTGGCGATCAGGACACGCTTGCGCTCGCGCCGGCGCATCGCCGGCTCACGTCCGGCCTCATGGCCGGCATGCAGGCCGACGAGGTGTTTTCTGCGCTCGCGGCGCTTGCCAGCGGCGCCGATCCGATCGGCGTGGTGTGCGGCACCGGGTTCGAGGATCGGCCTGGCCTGCTTGCCGCCATCGCGCAGCGCTGGCCACTGATCGGCAACAGTGCCGACACCGTGGCGCGGATCAAGGATCCGATGGCGCTGGCCGAGCTGTGTCGCGACTGCGCCATCCCGCATCCGGACGTGTCGCTCGACGGGCCGGCCGATGCCGATGGTTGGCTGGCCAAGCGCCGCGGCGGCGCCGGCGGCCGCCATGTCACCAGCGAGTTCACCCGCGGTCGTGGCGCGACAATCTATTTCCAGCGCCGTGTGGCCGGCGTGCCGATCTCGGCGCTGGTCCTCGCCAATGGCCGCGACGCGCTGGTGCTCGGATTCAGCCGTCAATGGTCCGCCGCCACGGCGCAGCAGCCGTTCCGTTATGGCGGCGCCGTGACGCCGGCGGGCCTCGGGCCCGCCACGGAAGCGGCACTTGCCAAAGCAGTGCAGCGCGTCATGACGGCTGTCCCGCTCGTGGGCCTCAACAGCGTCGACTTTCTCGTCGACAACGACGCCTTCTGGCTCGTCGAGGTCAACCCGCGTCCCGGCGCGACGTTCGATATTTTCGCCACCGAGCAGGGCTCGCTGTTTGCGCTGCACGTGGAGGCCTGCCGCGGCGTCTTGCCGGAGGGGGCGCCGGCGCTTGCCGGCGCCCGGGCGTCGGCCATCGTCTATGCCGAGCACGACATTGCGTTTGCGCCGTCGGTGACGTGGCCGGAGTGGGCGGCCGACCGGCCGGCGGTCGGCACCGCCATCGCCGCAGGCGAGCCGCTGTGCACCGCCCTGGCCCGCGCCGAGACGCCCGACGCCGCGCGCCAGGTCCTGGCGCGCCGGATCGACACTGTCCTCTCCTGGATGCGCGAGGAGGCCGCATGAGCCCCGCGCGCACCAGCCCCGCGCGCGCGAGCGCGGTGAGTGTCAATGCCGGCGCCGCCGCGCTCGTCGCCAAACTCACGGCCGAGGCGGCGACGCTGCGCGTCGCGGTCACGCGCGGCGCGCTCGGCGAGACCCTGATCGATGCTGGCGCCAAGGCGCTCGGCAGCATCGCGGCGGGCCTGAAAATTGCCGAGATCTGCATGGGCGGCCTGGGCGTGGTCGAGCTCGTTCCCACCGCAGCGACGCCGCGCTGGCCGTGGACCGTGGCGGCCCGCAGCTCCGATCCGGTCATCGCCTGTCTCGCCAGCCAATATGCCGGATGGCGCCTCGCTCACGGCGAGGGCAAGGACGCATTCTTTGCGCTCGCCTCCGGGCCGGCGCGGGCGCTCGCCCGCAAGGATCCGATTTTCCAGGTCGTGACCTATCGCGACGAGGCAACGACGGCGACGCTGGTGATCGAGGGCGCGCGGCCGCCGCCGCCGGCGGTGGTGGAGCAGGTGGCACAGGCGTGCAATGTCGCGCCGGCGCAACTGACCATCGTCTACGCGCCGACCCAGAGCCTCGCGGGCGCCACGCAAATTGTAGCGCGCGCGCTCGAAGTGGCGCTGCACAAGGCGCATGAGCTCAAATTCCCGCTCGACCGCATCATCGACGGCATGGGCGCCGCGCCGCTGGCGCCGCCGCATCCCGATTTCGTCACCGCCATGGGCCGCACCAATGATGCGATCGTGTATGGCGGCCGCGTCCACCTGTACGTCACCGGCCCGGCGAACGATGCCCATGCGCTGGCCAACGAGCTGCCGAGCGAGGGCTCGCGCGACTACGGCCGTCCGTTCGCGGAGATTTTCAAGCGCGCCAAGGGCGACTTCTATGCCATCGACCCGCTGCTGTTCAGCCCGGCGGAAGTCATCGTCACGGCGCTCGAGACTGGCGAGACTTTTCGCAAGGGCCGCGTCGACGTGAGCCTGCTCGATGCCTCGTTCGCGTGACTCGCCCGCGCTCGGCGCCGCCGTGCCGGCGCCGACCGTCGCCCTGGTGGTCGATCAGCTCGACTGGCATGCCCGCGAAATGATCGCCGCCTTTGCGGCGTTCGGCGTGCGCGCCACGCCGGCCACGCTGCCGTCCTGTGCCATCGAGACCGAGCGCGCCTCGGGCTTGCGGATCGCCGGGTTCGACCGGCTTCCGGATGCCGTGCTGGTGCGGTCCATGTCGGGCGGGACGTTCGAGGCGGTCACGCTGCGGCTCGGCCTGCTCCACGCGCTGCGCGAGCTCGGCGTGCCGGTGTGGAACGATGCCCGCGCTATCGAGCGCTGCGTCGACAAGTCGATGACGAGTTTTTTGCTTGCGCGCGCCGGCATTGCGACGCCCGCGACGTGGGTCACGGAATCGCGGGCGGCCGCGCAGGCGACCGTGGCGGCGGAAGCGCCGCTGGTGCTGAAGCCCCTGTTCGGCTCGCAAGGGCGCGGGCTGAAATTGATCCGCCGGCCCGGCGAGCTGCCGCCCCCAGAGCAGGTCAACGGCGTGTACTACCTGCAGCACTTCGTGGCGGCGGAACGCGACGGTTTTCGCGACTTTCGCCTCATGGTGTCGCGCGGGCGCGTGGTCGCCGCCATGATGCGGCACGCCGCGCACTGGATCACCAACGTGAAGCAGGGCGGCCGGCCGGTGGCGGCCATGGCCGATGCCGAGACGCGCGACCTCGCGCTGCGCGCCGCGGCGGCGGTGGGCGCCGATTTTGTCGGCGTCGATATCCTGCACGGCGCCGACGGAAAACCGACGGTGCTGGAGGTCAACTCCATGCCGGCGTGGTCGGGGCTGCAGAAGGTGGCGCCGGTGCGCATCGCCGCGGTGCTGGCCGGCGACTTGGTCGCGGCGCTGCGTGAGCGCGCCCGGCGCGCGGTGTGATGGCGCGCGCCCATCACGCGGCGTCGTTCCCTCGCAGGGAACCCATAACCACCAGCCGTGCCGGATTCCGTCGACCTGTGTTCATGGGTCCCCGCTTTCGCGGGGACGACCGGCATACTTGCTGCGCCGCCTTCGCATGACCATTTCGGCAAAGCAGGTCGCGCAAGCGTTTACGGCCGCGTGCCGCGACGAGCTGCAGGCGCTCAAACCTGGCAACGTCCACGTCTTCGCCGACGGCCACCGCATGACCGCCGACGATTTTCTTCGCAGCGCCGAGGCGGCAGCCGGGCCGTTGACGGAGCCCGGCGCAAAGGTCGGCCGGCGCATCCTGGGCGCCGTTGAAGCGACCAAAGCTGTGGTCGCGACCAACACCAATCTCGGTATCATCCTGTTGTGCGCGCCGCTCGCGGCCGCTGCCGAGGGCCAACCAGCTGACCTGCGCATCGCGCTGGCGCGCATCCTCGCCGATCTCGATGTGGAGGATGCCGAACTTGCCTTTCGCGCCATCACGTCGGCCTCGCCGGGCGGCCTAGGAGCGGCGGAACGACACGACGTCCGCGCGCCGGCCACCGTGTCGCTGCGCGCCGCCATGGCGGAGGCGGCCGAGCGCGACCGCATCGCCCGCCAATACGTCACGGACTTCGCGGATATTTTTGTCACCGGCGCCGACGTGCTCGCCGCCATGCGTACGCTCGGCCGGGATTGGGCGACCACAGAAGTGTTTCTCGCCTTCCTGTCGGCCTTCCCGGACAGCCACATCGTGCGCAAGCATGGGGCCGTGAAGGCCGAGGACGTGCGCCGCTTAGCGCAAGACTTCCGAGCGCGGATGGCGGCCGCGCACCCGGCCCAATGCACGGACAAGCTCCTGGATTGGGACCGGCAGCTCAAGCGCGCCAACATCAATCCGGGCACCAGCGCTGACCTCACGGTCGCCACACTGTTCGTGGCTCATCTCCATGACGTCTTGCCGCGGCGCCGCAACAGTGATTGACTTCACCCTGCGGGGGAAAGGTCCCGCAGCTATCCGGCCAACCGGTCCGGCATTCTCCTGCCGGACGCTGAAAACAAGGGTAGCCGTCCGCCGAACGCAAGCGGCGTCGGCGGGATTTTGGCTTTTGCTCGGGAGGAAGTGGCCATGGCAAAGATTACCGGACTGTGCGTGGGCGAGTCGCTGGTTGGCGAGGGCAACGAGGTCGCCCACATCGATCTGATCATGGGGCCGCGCGGCAGCAGTGCCGAGACGGCATTCGCGAATTGCCTGACCAACAACAAGGACGGATTTACGTCGCTGTTGGCGGTGATCGGACCGAACCTGATGTGCAAGCCGGCGACTGTGATGTTCAACAAGGTGACGATCAAGGGCGCCAAGCAGGCCGTGCAGATGTTCGGTCCGGCCCAGCATGCGGTGGCCAAGGCGGTGGCCGACAGCGTCGCCGAAGGCGTCATTCCGCAGAACGAGGCCGACGATCTCTTCATCTGCGTCGGCGTGTTCATCCACTGGGAAGCGGCCGACGACAAGAAAATCCAGGAATACAATTACAAGGCCGTCAAGGAATCTATCGCACGCGCGGTGGCCGGCGAGCCGAAGGCCTCCGAGGTCGTCGCCAAGCGCGATCAGGTGAAGCACCCGTTCGCCGCTTAGGTAACGCGGCCTCGAAATGCTCCGGTCGTCCCCGCGCAAGCGGGGACCCATGAACACCGTGGCTATTGGTTCCCGCCTGCGCGGGAACGACGAAGCGGCTACCGCGCGCCCGACATGAGCTTGGCTTGGCCGACCGCGTTCAGGCAGTCGGCTTCGCGCCCGTGCTGGCCCAGCATGCGCGCGCGCTCGAGCGCCGCCATGGCGGCGGCGATGCCGTGCGATTCCACGATCTGACCCTGCACCTCCTGGGCCGCGGTGGGCTGGCCCTGGCTCTGGCGCTGCGCGTCCTGCGGCGAGGCGGCGCTGCCCTGCGTCGCCTGGTTCATCGCGGCAGTCGGCGGATGTTCGTCTGGCTTCGGCGCGGGGTTGGAAGCCGGCGGCGCCATGCCGGTCGTTTCTCGGTTCATCGCGCCCGTGGGTGGATGCTGCGGTTTGTTGGACTCTGCCGCCATCGTGGACGCGGCGCCGCCCTGGTCCGCTTGGCTCATGGCGGCGGTCGGCGGATGTTGTCCGGCGCCCAACGGCGCGCCCGGCGTCGGGCCGGAGCCTGCATCTTGGGCGGCCAGAACTTTCGACAGCTTGTCGATTTCGCTCATGCACTGGCTGGCACCCGAGGCGCCGATCGGCAGCGCCAGGAGCGCACAGCTCGCGAGAATAAATGCCGTGATCTTCATGGGAATACTCCACCTCTGCGGCGCGCCGGCGGCGGCCGCGAAGAGTCAGCGAGTCAACTCTCGCGGCGACGCGGCGTTCCGCCCATCCGCGCGCAAAGATGCTACGCAGTCCGCGCCAGCGCCGCTACGGGCCGCTGCCCAGTGTGGCAATCTCAGGCCCACTTAACCGGCCATCGTGCAGGCAGGAGGCGACGAGGGCGCCGGCGATGCCGGCACGTTGCAGCGCGACAAGATCGGCACGGTCGCGCACGCCCCCAGCCGCATAGACCTGGCGCGTACTGGCGGCGTCCCTGATAGCCGCAACCCGTGGCATGTCCGGCCCGGCGCCGCTGCCGACGCGCGCGAGCGTCATGACGATGACGGCGGCTGGCCAGCACGAAGAGTCTTCCAGCAGCTCGGGCGGTCCGAGAAATGTGGCGTCGCGGAAGTCGAGCGACAGGATCGCGCGCGGGTGATGCGCCAGCCGTCGGGCCAGCGCCGTGTCGCGCTGGGCCTCGCTGGCAATGACGAGGCGATTCTGGCCGCCGTCGAGCCAAGCTGCGGCCGCCTCGAGTTCGGCGATGCCGCTGTCGACCCACAGCGTGAGGTGGGGAAACGCCGCCTTGAGGCGCGTGAGCGCGACGCGGTTGTCGCCGGTGCCCATGAGGGCGTCGAGATCGGCCACGTACAGGGCCGGGAAGGCATGGATCGCCAGCAACCCGCGCGCGACGTCGACCGGATCGCTGCTGCGCGCCAGCGGGGTGGCGATCGGCGCGTAGCGGTCGCGCTCGCCGCGGCGGGCGTGCACCACCTGTCCAGCCTTGAGGTCGATGACCGGTATGACGTCCATGCCGTGGCCAGGTGGCGACGATTTTTGCTCCTGCCGCTATCATGCGCGCCAGGTCAGGGGGACGTCGAGCGTGAGCGTCATTACCGGCTGGGACATCGGCGGCGCCCATCTCAAGGCGGCGCGCAGCGACAATGCGCGCATCGTCGACGCCGTTCAGGTCGCGAGCCCGTTGCGCCTGGGGCTGGATGCCGTGGCCGACGCCTTTGCCCGCGCCAAGGCGCGCCTCGGCGCCGCCGACCGGCATGTCGTCACCATGACGGGCGAGCTCGCCGACACGTTCGCGTCGCGCCAGGAGGGCGTGGAACGGCTGTCCGCGCTTGCCGTCCGCGCGCTCGCACCCACCGCCGTGTCGCTCTATGCCGGCCGCGCCGGCTTCATCGCGCCGGAGGCGGCGCCCCGCCATGTCGAAGACGTGGCGTCCGCCAACTGGTATGCCAGCGCCTCCGTGGTGGCCAAGGCATGCGCGGCGGCGCTGTTCATCGATATCGGCTCGACCACCACCGATATCGTGCCGGTTGCCGGCGGCGCCGTGGCGGCGCGCGGCTATACCGACGCGCAGCGCCTGCGTGCGGGCGAGCTCATCTATACCGGGCTGGTGCGCAGCTTCCTCATGGCGGTCGCCGACCGCGCGCCGTTCGCCGGAAGTTTTACGCCGCTGATCAACGAGAACTTTGCCAACATGGCCGACGTGTACCGCATCCTCGGCACGCTGCCGGAGGACGCCGACCAGATGGTCACGGCCGACGGCCGCGAGAAAACCGCGGAAGCCTCGATCGCGCGGCTCGCCCGCATGGTGGGACGCGACGCCGGCGACGCCGACGCGGCTGCCTGGATCGCACTGGCGCGCTGGTTCGCCGAGGCGCAAGCCCGCACCATCCTCGATGGGGCGCTATTGGTCCTCTCCGCCGCGCGGCTTGCCGCCGATGCGCCGATGGTCGGGGCCGGCATCGGCGACCACATCGTCCGCGCCGTAGCGCAGCGCCTCGACCGCCCGCATATAGCCTTCGCCGATCTGCTCGACGTCGCGCCGCAGGCGCGCGCGGCCGCCTC
>Ga0111538_10004271_pt1 | contig 19894 bp, 14 predicted proteins | sample SoiMethybrSBSTD1_FD_79669 | JGI IMG/M metagenome (GOLD analysis project Ga0111538, IMG submission 79669) | Bulk soil microbial communities from a Populus tree surrounding site in Tennessee, USA - Soil MetaG P. TD hybrid SBSTD1 (version 2)... | ecosystem: Environmental > Terrestrial > Soil >...
CGAGGCCGGCTATTTCGGCGTCGCGCCGGGCACGAACTTCAAGAGCAACCCGAACGCGATGAAGACGATCGCGCGCGACACCATCTACACCAACGTCGCGACGACCAAAGACGGCGACGTGTGGTGGGAGGGCAAGGACGGCGACATCCCGGACGAGCTCACTGACTGGCAGGGCAGGCCCTGGACGCGCAAAGGCTCCGTGGAGAAGGCGGCCCACCCGAACTCGCGCTTCACCGCGCCGATGAGCAACAACCCCGCACTCTCCAAGTTCGCGGACGATCCGGAGGGTGTGCCGATCAGCGCGATCATCTTCGGCGGCCGCCGCGCGAATACCATCCCGCTGGTGATCCAGGCCTTCAACTGGATGCATGGTGTCTTCTACGGCAGCTCCATGGGGTCCGAGACGACGGCTGCCGCGGCCGGCAAGGTCGGCGTCGTGCGCCGCGACCCGTTCGCCATGTTGCCCTTCTGCGGCTACAACATGGGCGACTACTTCGCGCACTGGCTCGAGATGCAGGCCTCGATCACGAACCCGCCGAAGATCTTCATGGTCAACTGGTTCCGCCAGGACAAGGAAGGCAACTTCCTGTGGCCGGGCTTCGGCGAGAACATGCGCGTCCTCAAGTGGATCGTGGATCGCGCGCGGCTCCGCGTCGGCGGTCAGGAAACTCCGTTCGGCTGGGTTCCGCGCGCCGGCGACCTCGATCTGTCCGGGCTCAACATCCCTGCCGAGCAGGTCGACGCAGCGACCGAAATCGACCTCGACGAGTGGAAGACCGAGCTCGAGTCACAAGGTGAGTTCTTCGACAAGCTCGGCGACACCATGCCGGAAGTGCTCGAGCTGATGCGACAGATGTTCCTCGTGCGCATCGAGACGTTGAAGAAGCGCAAGTGGGGTCGGCAGCGGCTCGACTGAACGAAGCGAATCGCGTTCCCAAAACCAGTTCCGGCGCTAGGACTCGAACCTAGATTCAGGGATCCAAAGTCCCTTGTCCTGCCGTTAGACGACGCCGGAAAGCGGGGCGGAGGCTAGCACAACGCCGGCGCTCAGGTGCGGCGCGGGATTTCGGCGCCGATGCGCTCGGCCGCGGCTCGTGCCTGTCGCACGCAATCGGGAATTCCGACCCCGTCGTAGGCGGCGCCGGCCAGGTGCAGGCCGGGCAGCTCGTCGAGGCGCGCCGCGATGCGCTCGAGACGCGCCGCATGGCCGACCACGGGTTGCGGATTTCCAGCAACGTATCGGAAGACGCGCGTGAACAGCGGCTTGCCGAGCGGACCCATCAGCCGCGCGAGCTCGTCGAGTGCGAGCGCGCCGAGCTCGGCGTCTCCGGCGCCCGCCACGTCCACGCTGGAACGCGCGCCGCCGACGAAGGCGCGGACGAGCAGCGTGTCATCGGGGCTGCGCGCGGCCCATTTCTTCGAGATCCAGGTGCCCGCGAGGATGTCGCCTTCGCCTGGCGGCACGATGAAACCGATGCCGTCGAGCGCACGCGCGTGCCCGTTGCCGGGAAAAGCCGCGAACACGGTGGCCGTCGATAGATACGGAATCGCCGCGAGCTCGGCGGCGAGCTTCGCGTCGGGCACCAGCCTCGAAGCAGCGTGCGCAGGCGTGGCGAGCAGGACCGCACGCGCTTCGATCGGCTCGCGGTGCTCGACCTCGATGCGCCAGCGCTCGCCGACACGGCTCACCCGTAACGGATTGACGCCCGTGTGAATCGATTTTTCGCCGATCACCTCGGCGAGCCGCTCGATCAGCCGGCCCATGCCGCTCTTCAGCGAGTAGAAGGGGCTGGCGGCGCCCCGCGGTTGCGCGCGAAGACCGCGGATCAGTCCGCCGCGGCGCTCGAGCTCGACCAGCTGCGGGAAGGTCGAACGAATACTGAGCTCTCCGACGTCGCCCGCGTAGATGCCGCCGAGCAGCGGCGCGGCGATGCGCTGCGCGGCTTCGCGGCCGATGCGGCGCGTGAGAAAGCTGTCGATCGATTCGTCGCTGTCGGACGGCGACGGTCGCGCCCAGAGGTCCCCGAGCGCACGCAGCTTGCCGCCCAAGCTCAAGAGCCGGGTCCGCGCCAGCGGCATCAGCTTGGTTGGCGCGCCGAGCACCAGGCCCTCCGGCATTTTTTCCAGCCCGCCGCGGTGCGCGACCCAGACCTGTCGCGACGAGGGCACGATCAGCTCGCCCTCGAGCCCGAGGTCCTTGCACAGGTCGACGCCCTGGGGCTTGGTGCGCAGGAACGAATCGGGTCCGGCGTCGATCACGAAGCCGTCGCGGCGTTCGGTCTGGATGTTGCCGCCGAGCCGCGGTGCGCGTTCGACTACGACGAGCTCGAGCTCGGGGCGGGCGCGCGACAGGTAGAAGGCAGCCGAGAGCCCGGTGATTCCGCCGCCGAGCACGACCACGCGGCGATCGGCGGCGTCACCCGGATTCATCGCCGAGTGTGCTCGTGAACGTAGTCGGTCACGAATTTCACGGCGTCGGGCGGGGTCTCCGGCAAAATTCCGTGGCCTAGATTGAAGATGTGGCCGTTCCTTCCGCCGGCGCGTGCGAGCACGTCGTCGACCCGGCGTGCCAGCACTTCACGCGGCGCCATCAGCAGCAAGGGATCGAGATTGCCCTGGACCGCGACGCCGCTTCCGAGTCGTTGCCAGGCGCTGTCGAGCGGCGTGCGCCAGTCGACGCCGATCACCGTCCCGCCCGCCTCGCGCTGCAGCTCGAGCAGCGATCCGGTGTCGGTCCCGAAGTGGATCACCGGCACGCCGGCGGTCATCACGCTTTGCAGGATGTGCCGCACGTGGGGCTGCACGAACTCCGCGTAATCGAGCGGCGACAGCGCGCCGACCCAGGAATCGAACAGCTGAACCGCCTGCGCGCCGGCTTCGATCTGGGCGTGCAGATAGCGTCTCACCACCTCGCTCAGCTTGGTCATCAGCGCGCGCCAGGTCTCGGGCTCGCCGTACATCAGGCGTTTGGTGCGCAGGTAGTTCGAGCTCTTACCGCCCTCGACCAGGTAGCTTGCCAGCGTGAACGGCGCGCCGGCGAAGCCGATCAGCGGCGTTTTTCCGTCGAGCTCGCGGCGGATCAACCTGATCGCGTCGAGCACGTATCCGAGCCCTTCTTGCGGTTCGAACAGGCGCAGCCGCTCGACCGCGGCCGCGTCGCGCACCGGCTGGTGGATGACCGGCCCTTCGCCGGCCGCGAACTCGAACGGCGCTCCCATCGGCTCGAGCGGCAGCAAGATGTCCGCGAAAAGAATCGCCGCGTCCATGCCGTGAGCGCGGATCGGCTGCAGCGTTACTTCGCACGCGAGCTCGGGCTTTTTGCACAGCTCGAGCAGCGTGTTTCGCTCGCGCAGCGCGCGGTACTCGGCCATGTAGCGGCCCGCCTGCCGCATGAACCAGACCGGCGTCGCGTCCACGGGCTCGCGCCGGCACGCGCGCAAGAAGCGATCCCACATGAGCTACCCCGTCCGACTCAGGACCCGCTCTGACCCTTGAGCGGCACACCGGCGGGCGGGATCGCTCCGTGCGGTGCCTTCTCGCCCTTGGCCGCGCTCTGCTGCATCTCGTACTTGGAAGGACACTTGGCGAAAATCTTGTCGGCCTCGAGCAGGCCGGATCCGTCGAGCTTGCCTTCGGCAGTGACGTTCACGTCGACGTTCGGTACGTCGCGGAACGTGTCGGGCACCACGCACTGCGCGTAGCGCACCGGCAGCTCCTTGCCGTTCTTCGTCATGCGAAAGCGGTACTCGCAGGGCTGGTCCCGGCGCATCAGGCTGCCTTTGACCAGGATGCCGTCGACGCGCACGTTGCGGTCGCCGATCTGATCCCTGTGCGCCAGAAGCTCGTCGACGCCCTTCGAGTACACCGCGGCGCCCTGGAAGCTCGTGAGCACGAGCGTGAGCGCCGCGCCGCCCATCACCAGCAAGGCCACGAGCAGGCCGAGATTCTTGCGAGGCTTGGGCCGCTGGCTCGGCGGGGGCGTATCCTTGCTGACCGCGGTGTCCGCCGGGGTCTCCGCCTCGGAGGTCGCTACCGCGCGCTCCAGCTCCTCGTCGAGCTTGGTCATTCGCCGAAGCGTAGTTCGAGGACCCGGGGCGGTCCACTCCGGGCGCTCGAAACCCGCTGATTTTGAGCGTTACATTTCCTCGTTTCGCAGATCTCACACTCGCGGCCGCCGCTTCACCCCGAGTTTTGCCCCCAGCCGCGCGAACAGCAGGCCGAGGCCCGCGAGCACGACGAAGGAACCCAGCGCGACCGGCCAGGGAGACAGCGCTCGTCCAAGGGCTGCGAGGCTCCAGACCAGTACACCGGCAGCAAGGCCCGCCAGCGTCGCTTCGCGTTCTCGAGCATTGCCGCCGAAGCGGCCGACCAGCGCTCCCGCCGCGATCGCTGCCCCGGAATAAGAAAGCAAGAGCAGCCCGAGCGTCACCGCCCCAAGTTGTAGCCGCGCCGCGAGCCAGATCGCGATCACTGCGAGCGGCGCCCACAGCGTCACCACGAATCCCGCGCCGATCAGGATCCAGTGCCAGGCCGGGCGCGCCTCGGCAGCGGCGTCTTCAGGCGCCTTGCTCTGAATGACCGGTAGCCGCCGGACCATGTTTGAATACGGCAATCTAGCCGCTCTCCGCGATCCCGGCTCGCCGCCCGGAGCAACATCGCCTAGCCTTGGGTTTCAATGAGAGTCGTCTCTAGCGTGGCCGCCGGCGTCACGCTGGGCGTTGTCGCGATGCTGGCTGAGGCTCAGCCCGCGGGGGGCCCGGTGCCCGAAGCGCCGCTTGCACCCGAGCAGCCGCCGGCACCTCCGCCGCCTCCACCCGCGACCAGCGCACCACCCGTCCCCCCGGCTCCGGCGGGAACTTGGTCGGCCTATCCGCCGCCGGGCAAACCGCCGCCCGGGCTACGTCCGCCTCCGACCGCTCCTCCACCGTACCAGCGACGGCCGGTCGAGCTGATCCCCGAGCTCAGTCTGGCGTTTCCTCATTGCGCGCCGGGCGACGTTTCGGATGATCGCTGTGCGGGTGTGCGCGGAGGCTTCGGCTTCGGGTTCATGGCGCTCTGGCGCGTGACGCCCTATCTCGCGTGGGGCGGCGGCTTCGACCTCGCGGGTTTTCGCTACGATCCCCCGTCGAGCACGGGACTCCGCCAAAGCACCGCGGCCGCGGGGCAGCTGCGCTTGCTCGGGCGCCTGTACTTCGTTGCCGAGGGGTCGTTCGACCCCTACATCGAACTCGGAATCGGCGGTGCGGCGCTCGGCACCTCGGCGCGTGACGCCAACGGCGATCGCTTCGAGGAAACGGGCGCCGGGGTCGCGCTGTCCCTGGGGGGAGGGCTCGATTTCTTTCTGAGCCGGCGTTTGCGGCTCGGTCCCTATCTGTCGGTCACCCAGGTGTTCGTCGACAAGATCCGGCACTGTCGCGGTGGCGATTCGGGGACCTGCGAGGACCTGTCGATCGACGACCACGGCCACCTGAGCCGCTACGGAAACCTCGGCGTCCGCCTGACGATTATGATCGGCAACGAGCTCTAGCTATGCTCGGGACACTTTGGATCCCGCAGAGCTCGAGCCGATGGCTCTCGACCGCGAGTTGCGGCGCGCCGCCGACGCGTGGCGTCGCTGGCGACGACAGCTCAGGCGCGGCACGGGCTACGAAGAAGATCCGCTGCTGTACGCCCGCGAGTTTTTGACGCGGCCGGTCTTCGTTCACCTGCGGGAGCTCGGCGCGGACGATCCGCTCGCGCTGCCGCTCAGCCGCTGGGTCTATCGGCTCAGCGAGCAGCGCGTGAACCGAGCCTCGATTGCCGGTATCGCGCACGCCTGGCGCGGCGAAGTCCATCCGCTCGATGCGCCCGAGCAAGGTCGGTTCAGTTTGGCCGAGGTCTTGCGCCGAGCACTCTTGCAGCCGGCGCGGCGCGGCGCGTGGCTCGGGGCGCTCTTCGCGAGCGCGGCGACGCTTTCCGAGCGCGGCGCGATCCTCTGGCAGCGCCGCGCCGAGCTCGCGGAACGCGCCGGGCTCGCAAGCCCCGACGCGATCGAGCTCGTGTGCCCGGAGATCGGTGCGCTCGCCGAAGCGTGGCTGACTCGGACGCAGGATCTCGCGTCGAGCGAGCTGCCGCGCCACGATCTCACTGCGATGATCGACGTCGCCCTGGGCGTGGAGGCCGCCGAAGGTTGGCCCGCCCGCGTCTCGCCGCGCGCGGTACAGGAGCTGTTCACCGGGACCCGTCTGCTCGAAGGGCTCGAGCTAGATCCGGGGCACTTGCCGGACACCATCGGCCCAACCAGCTTCGTGCGCGCATTGCTCAGGGTGGGTGCGGCGTTCGGTGATGCGACCGCGTCTCGGCACAAGCCCTTCGTGCTCGCTCACGATGCGTACGGCCTGCGCCGGCGCGAGCTCGGCGGGCTGTTCGGACTCTTGCCGCTGCTGCCGGCGTTCGTTCGCTCCCGGCTCGGGCTCGGCCGCGATCGCGCGCGGCGGCACTTGCGCGCGCTCGGCCTCGCCCTGCTCGTCGCCTCGCGCGTCCAGGCCTTGAAAGTGCTTTTGCGCTCGAGCGCGCACTCCGGCAAGCGCCCGCATGCGGAAGCGCTCGAGGCCGGGCTCGAGCGCGTCTTCTACGACGGCATCAGCGGTGTCCCGCCCCACGCCTTCCTGCGCCTCGATGTCGACGACAGCCAGCGCTTCGCCGGCACGCTCTCTGCCCCGCGACGCCACGAGATCTTGCTCGACGAACACGACGAGGACTGGTTCGACAATCCGCGCGCGGCCGATCAGCTGCGTGCCGAAGCCGCGCTCACGCCGCCCGTGGTCCTGACGCGAAGCGAGCTCGAGTCGCGGAGCGACGCTTGCTATCGCTTCATCGTCGAAGCGATCGGCTGAAGCTCAGAACGTATCTTCGGGGGTCGGCGTGAGCCCGGTCGACTCGAGGTGATACTTGAACCCGAAGAGGAGGGTCGTGACCGCGGCGTCGCTCGGGGTGAGCACGCGGCGCACCGCGATGTCGGCGTCGAAGGCACGCTCGATGTAACCGATGCCCGCGCTCAGCGCGTGGCTCTCCGCGCCCTGGTCGTAGCGATAGCCGGCGCGCAACGAAACGTGGTCGGCGACGAGCAGCTCACCACCGATCATGGCTCGTACGGTCGTCTCGCCCCAGGTCGTGAAGTCACTGAGGAGGTCGCCCTCGACCGTCAAGTTTTCGTTGCCGAAGCCGACGCCGCCGCCGACGCTCGTGGGTTGATAGCCCGTGCCGGGGTTGCTCAGGTTCGCGCCGACCAGCGAGAGCGCGAATTCGGGGGATGGCTTCAGGGTTATACCGGCGTCGAAGCTGAAGCCTTTGACGATCTGTTCGTCGGGGAGCCCCCCGGAAGCCGCGCTGGCGCCAATTTCGCCGTCGTCGCCGTTTTCCTTGAGCCACAGGTGGCGCCCGCCGACGCCCAGGAAAAACTGCTGCGAAAACGGAAAGGCGAGGGCGAACCTGAGATCGGTCCACTGGCGCTCGATTCCATCCTGGTCCTGTAAATTCCAGGTTGCACCCAAGCCGCCCGCGAGCCGCGCGCTGCTCACGATCGAGTCGACGGCACCGCCACCGTAGCTCTGGCGATTCGACTCCGGCCAGATCTGTGCGAGCGCGCCCAGGTGATAGAGGGGCGTCGCTGCCATGTTGGCGGGGTTGATGAAAAGCGCCTCGAGCGAGTTACTGAACGCACGCTGGGCGCCGCCCATTGCGGCGATGCGCGGCGTTTCGATTTCCCCGTAGTTGTATCCAACCTCGGGCGGCTTACTGCTGCGATCGGCGCGGGCGGGGGCGCAAACCAACGCGCAGGCCAGGCCGAGCGAAGCCCACAGCGCCCGGTGGCGGCTGGCTGCGAATGAATTGCGCAACATGTGTCGATGAGGGCTGGCGTTCGCCAACGGCTGAGCTCCGAGCTACCTTCCCGCGAGAGCATCGGGCAACAAATTCGCGAAACGTTCGTTTCGAAAAAAGCTCGGCCGCGCCCGTCGACACTTGACTCCTAAAACCATGGAAGTTGACGCGGTTCGAGATCGAGGTCGCCGCGGCGTCGCCCGAATGTGCGCTCTCTTTCAGTGGTTAACGAACGCGCGCGAAGGTCGAGCGCGACAAACTGACCGCGTGCTTCGAAAGTGCGCGCTCGATCTCCGCGAATTTCCCACGCGATCGCGCGACGAAAAAATCGAGTATTGAAGTCTCGAGCGAAGCGGTGCTAGCTGCCTCCTCGTCGTTCGGAACGCAGCGCTTGCAGGGTTAGCCGCGTCCGAGTGACACTGGGGACAGCCCCCAGCTTTCTCTGATCGGTGACGACTTCCCAAGGGCAGCATCTCTCCAGGTTTCGTAGCTTCAAGATCGCGGGGGCCAAAGCCCGCGATGATGCAGCTGCGGTTGATCCCTAGGCTCCAGTCTGTCCACACCCTGTGGACAATTTGGGGGACCGACTCGTGTTGACAGAAAGCGCCCGCCTCCCTTCCCGGCAGATGTCGAGTCCGTCACAGGAGCCCATGGATCTCTGGCTCAAGGCTGTTAACCAAACCCGCACCCGCTCGCCTGCGTCGTTCGAGCAGTGGTTCTCGAGCATCCAGTTCGATCACTTGGAGAACGGCGTCCTCCAGCTCACCGCTCGCGACGAGTTCGTCCGCGATTGGGTGAAGACCCATTTCCTTCCGGACCTGGTCGGCAACTTGAACGTGTTGCTCGGCGCTCGCGAGCCAGGCATTAAAGTGGAATGGCGGATTTCGAGCGAAGTGAAAAATCCGGTCTGCGAGGCCGCGCCGCGTCCCGCCCGTAGCGCCCGTGCCTCCTCGGTTCCGCCGCCCGGCTCGATCGCACCCCGCAGCACGGAGCGTCCCTTGAGCTCACAGCGCGCCGCCCTGCTTTCGGCGCTCAATCCCAAGCACACCTTTTCGAACTTCGTGGTCGGTCCCTCGAACGAGCTCGCGCACGCGGCGGCTTTCGCGTCGGCGGGGGGCGGTGGACCCCGCTATAACCCGCTGTTCATCGCCGGCGGCACCGGGCTCGGCAAGACGCACCTCATGCACGCGATCGCGCACAAGGTGCTCGAAGAGCGTCCCGACGCGCGCGTGATCTACGTTTCGGCCGAGCGCTTCACCAACGAGTTCATCGAGGCGTTGCAGCACCACAAGATGGACGAGTTTCGCGCTCGCTACCGTACGGAGTGCGATCTGCTGCTGCTCGACGACATTCAGTTCCTGGCGGGCCGCGAGCAAACCCAGGAAGAATTCTTCCACACCTTCAACGCCCTCCGCGACGCCGACAAGTCGATCGTGGTGACGAGCGACAAGTATCCGCATCAGCTGCAGCGGATGCCGGAGCGCTTGGTTTCGCGTTTCACCTCCGGCCTGGTCGCCGACATCCAAGCCCCGCCGCTCGAGACGCGCGTGGCGATCGTCAGGAAGAAGGCGGAGATCGAAGCGATCTCGGTCGCCGACGAAGTCGCGGTGCTGCTCGCGCAGAGCATCCAGAGCAACGTGCGTGAGCTCGAGGGCGCGCTGATCCGGCTCGCCGCCAAATCCTCGCTGACCGGGCGTCCGATCGACGTCGATTTCACCAAGAACGAGCTCTTGATGGTGTCGCCACGCCGTCCGGAGCTGATGAGCGTCGAGGACATCCAGCGCGCCGTCTGCAGCCACTTCCGGCTGTCGAACGCCGAGCTCTTGAGCAAGGATCGCCACAAGAGCGTGGCGTTCGCGCGGCAGGTGGCGATGTATCTGTGCCGGCAGCGGCTGAAGTGCAGCTTCCCGGAGCTCGGCCGCGCCTTCGGCAACCGCGATCACACCACGGTGATGAGCGCCGTGCGGCGGGTCGAAGCGCTGCGCCAGAAGGATCCTCAGGTGAACGCGCACCTCGAGGCGATCGAGCAGCGCCTGGCTTCGAGCGAAGACTGAGCCCTCGATAAAGCTGAGTCATTTCGCCTGGTTGGCGCTGCATCGGTGTGCGTGCGCTCCGGCGCGGCCTGACGGGCACACCGAGAACATCGCCACAAATCTGACATCCCGAGGGCTCGGGCCTATATTCAATTTCGTCATGTCGAACCTCCGGCGCGTGCATCAACTGATGAACGACCGGCGCCGTGTGCAGCTCGACGATGGGCGGGTCGGCAAGATCGTCCGCATCGACACATTTTTTCCCGCCGGGCAAACGACCGTGACGGTCTGGACCGGTCCGGGGATCACCAAGGTCGACCTCGCGCGGGTGGTCGGTCCGGCGCCGAAAGAAGCGCGCTCCGCCTAGACTGGAAGCTTCACTAGCTCGCCGTCGCAGTCGTCGATGATCAGGCGATTGCCTGCCGCCTGAGCGAGCTTGCGGGCGAGCTCGAGCTCGCGGCGCGCCGCGGTGACGTCACCGCGTTCAGCGAGCATTTTGCCGAGCAGGTAGCGTCCGGTCAGCGTGTCCCAGGTGAGTTTTTTCGCCTCGGCTCGCGCCAGCCGTTCGCCGAGCTCGCGGCCGGCGTGCTCCGAGCCTTTGACCGCCCCGAGGTAGGCCAGCAGCATGCGCGACAGGTTGCTCAGCCGCTGCGACCCAATCTCCGCGGCGACCGCCGCCGCCGACTGCAGCGAGGCGTAGGCGCGGGCGAGATCGCCGTCGCGCAAGAGCGCCTCACCTTCGTTGTGGAGGCTGACCGCCACCTCGTAAAGGAGACCGGCGCTCCGGCCCTGGTCCGCGGCCTCGGCCGACGCCAGCGCCGAGCCGCGGAAGTCGCGCGAGAACGCGAGCACGATCGCCCGCACCTTGGTGCGCTCGCAGACCAGCACCGGGTCGTCCCCGACGCCGAGCTCGCCCGCGGCGTCGAGCGCTTCGATTGCGCGCTGGTGCTCGCCGGCACCCGCCCGCGCTTGTGCGGTCGCGATCAGCACGCGATGCTGCTCGGCGGCATCACCCGGCACGATCGCGGCCACGCGCTCGAGCAGCGCCGAGGCTCGCGTGAACTCGCCGAGCTGGATCGCGAGCTCGGCCTCCGCGGTCAAGCTCGCGCGCTTGAGCTCCGGCCATGGCGCCGAGAGCTCGGCGGCACGCTGCAACAGCCGGCGCGCGTCCTTGTAGTGGTGCAAGACGCCGAGCACGAGCGCCAGATCGATCGTGGTTTTGACGCGCGCCCGCGGCTCGAGCGCGGTGTCCTTCTCGAGCCACGCGCTCAGGCGCTGCACCAGCTCGGGCAAGCGCGCGCCGCTCTTCACGTGGCGCACCGCCTGTGAAAGCGCACCGATCCAGTCGACCACTTCGGCGCTCGCTCGCGGTTCGAGCAAGGCGAGCTCGAGGGCGCGCCCCAGATCGGCGGCGGCGCGGTCGAGCTTGCGAGCAGCCAGTGCAAGCTTGCCGCTCTTGGCGAAGGCCGCTCCGGCGCGCTCGGGCTCCCCGGCTTCCGCCAGGTGGCGCGCGATGCGCCCGGCTTCCTCGTCGACGCGCTCGCCGAGCAGCGTTTGATACGCGGTTGCCGCACGCCGGTGCAGCTCGAGCAACGCGTCCGGTTCGAGGCCGCTCAGCACGACTTCCGCGAGCAGCGGCGAGCCCAGGTGAAGCGCGACCGGTCCGTCGCGGCGTACCAGCTCGCGCTCCTCGAGCGATTCGGCGAGCGCATTGATCGCGCCGATCGGTTTCTCGAGCATCGCGGCGATCACCGCGCTGTCGACCGGAGAGCCCAGGATGCTCAACGCCACGATCAGATCGCGCTCGAAAAGCGGTAGCCGGCGCACGCGATCGCCGAGCAACGCGCGCAGCGGCCGCGGCACGCTGAGCACCCCGTCGAGCCGTGCTTCGACCGTCCCGTCTTGCACGATCAGCGCGCCCGACTCGCTGGCCTCGCGCAAGAGCTCTTCGATGAACAGCGGATGGCCGCCCGCGCGCTGGCGCACGAACTCGAGCAGCGATTCCGGCACCTGGTCGACCCCGAGCCTCAAAAGGACCAGCCGATACACCTCGTCCGGTTCGAGATCACCCAGCAAGAGCTCGTTGTATCCCGGGATGGCGCGAAAGCTCGCTCCGGTGCGGGGGCGGCCCGCCAGCAAGAGAAACACGCGCGCCGGCCGCAGCTCTTCGACGATGCTGCTCAGTAGCGCGCTGCTCTCCGCGTCCATTTCGTGCGCGTCGTCCCAGGCCAGAAGCTGCACTCGATCCTGCGCCAGGCTGACCAACATCCGGGCCACGGCGCTGGGCAGTGGCCGCGCGACGCCGCGGCTAGCCTCGACGATCGCGCCGAGCTCGGTCAGCACCGCCTGCACCTCGTCGTCGCGCAACCCGAGCGCACGCAGCCGGGGCTCGACCTCCGCGAGCAGCTCCGGCGGATCGCCCTCGCGCACGCCGCAAAGCGTGCGCAGCATCACGCCGATCGCGCTGTACGGAATCTCGTGTCCGCGCGGCGGGCAGCTCGCGACGTAGATCGCGATCTCGAACGAGCTCTTTTGGAGCCGGTGCTCGACTTCGCGCAAGAGACGCGTTTTCCCGAGGCCGGGCTCACCGACGATTCCGAGCACTTGCGCGCTCTTGCGCGACGCCCGCGCCAGGCGCTCGCCGATCACCTTGAGCTCGGTGCGGCGGCCCACGAAAGGACGCTGCGCCTCCTGCGGCGGCCGGACGTCCGAAACCAGCCAGGCCGTGGTGTTCGCCGCGTCGGCGGGCTCGAGCGTGAAGAGATCGCGCAGATTGCGTTCCGCGTGTTTTGCGATCGCGACCCGGCGCTCGGCGATGCGCGCCAGGCGCCGTGCGGTCGCGAACAGCTGCTCGGTCTGGGTCTTGTCCGGCTCGACGGCGTCGCTCACGTCGAGCCGGCCGACCTCGATGCCGATCGACGGCGCGAGCGAGCTCGAAGCCAGGGTGTGAATCAAAACCAGCCCGCAGCGCGCCGCGGTCTCGGCATCGCGGGCGTCCTGTTGCTCGAGCCCGAAGATCGCGCCGAGCCCGTCCACCGCGTCGGCGTACAGCCGGCCGCCGTAGCGCTCGACGACGGCGCGCGCGCGCCCGCGGATCGGATCCGGCGCTTTGCCGCCGTAGCGCAGCACCAGCACGCTGACCTCGCGCCGGTCGGGCAACACGCTGAACGCGCGCGGTGCGGTGCTGGTGGGTTCGGGCGGACGAAAGCCGGTGCGCGAGGGCGGCGGTGGCTCCGGCTCGTGCTCGAGCGCGCGATCGAGCGGCTCGGGCGGCTGGGTGCGAGCGCGGAACTGCTGCAGGATCTCCGCCAGCTCGCTCGCGGCGAAACGCCCGCTGCACGAGTAGAGCTGAGCCAAGAGCTGCTCGTGGAGCTCGGCGGCGCTGGCGAAGCGTGCGCTCGGCTCGACGGCCAGTGCTCGCGCGATCAGGGCGCCGATTTCGGGGGCCAGGTTGGGGCAGAGCTCCTCGAATGGAGGCATCACGGCTTCCGTCACGTGCTTTCGGATGGCTTCGGCGCTGTCGGCGTGAAACGGATTTTTCCCCGTGAAAAGCTCGTACAGCAGCGAGCCGAGCCCGAACAGGTCGCTGCTCGAGGTCACCGCGTCGCCGCGCGCCTGCTCCGGGCTCGTGTAGGGAAGCTTGGCCAAAATCGCGCGCTCCGCCGTTTCGGTGACTTCGAACAACGCCCGACCCACGCCGAAATCGGCGAGCTTGACCTCGCCCTCCCAGCTCACGAGCACGTTGCTCGGGCTGAGATCGCCGTGCACGATGCCGAGCGGGCGCAGCTTTTCGTCGCGGCGGCGATGCGCGTGATCGAGCGCCTTGCTGAGCTCGGCCGCGATGTAGAGGCAGAGCTCGACCGGAAAGCCGCCCTCCGTGCGCTGCGCGATCAAGCGCGATAGCGGCATGCCCGCCACGTACTCGCTGGCGGTGTAGTAGCTGGGTGGCGCCGTATCCTCGACCTTGCCGAGGTCGACGAGCTGCACCACGTTGGCGTGGCTGAGGCGCACCGCGAGCTGCGCGTGGCGCACGAACGCGTCGATGAAGCGCTGATGGCGTGCGAAAGCGGGCAGGACGCGCTTGATCACCAGCGTCTTTTCGAAGCCTTCGACGCCGAAGCTCTTGGCTTTGAAGGCTTCGGACATACTGCCCGAGCCCAACCCTTCGAGCAGGCGGTAACGGCCGAATGGGACTGCGCCGGAAGAGCTCACGGTTCTCCGTGCTCAGGCGCTGCTGCCGCCGTACATCGCCTCCGCGATCTCGAAAGTCGCCGTTTCGAGCCGGGAATAGGCGTCGCGGATCGTGTTGATGTCGCCGCCGCTTTCGAGCGCCTTGCGCAGCGCGCCGACGTCGCCGCGGACGGCCTCGATCTTCTCGGGATCGAGCAGGTCGCCATAGCCTTCGAGCGCCTGTTCGGTGGTGTAGAGCAGCGTTTCGGCCTGGTTGCGCAGCTCGGCCAGGTCGCGCCGCAGCTGGTCCGTCTCCTTGAATTTCTCACCCTCGCCGACCAGTCGATCGATCTCGCTCGCGGTAAGCCCGCTGGTCGGCGTGATGTTGACCGTTTGGACCTTGTTGGTACCGAGGTCACGCGCCTCGACCGCCAGAATGCCGTTGGCGTCGATGCGAAACGTCACCTGGATCTTCGGCACGCCGCGCGGCGCGGGCGGGATCCCCGCGAGCTCGAAGCGAGCGAGACTGCGGTTGTCGGCGGACATCTCGCGCTCGCCCTGCAGCACGTGGATCGGCACGAACGACTGATTGTCGACGCTGGTCGTGAAGATTTCGCTCTTCTCCGTCGGAACCGTGGTGTTGCGCGGGATCAGCTTGGTGAACACGCCGCCGCCGGTCTCGACGCCGATCGACAGCGGCGTGACATCGAGCAACAGCACCTCGTCGATCGCGCCGCCGATCGCGCCGCCGTGAATCGCTGCGCCCACGGCGACCACCTCGTCGGGATTGACGGATTTGCTCGCGTCCTTGCCGAACAGCTCCTTGACAGCCTTCTGGACCGCCGGCATGCGCGTCATGCCGCCGACCAGCACGATCTGATCGATGTCCTTGGCGGTTAGCTTGGCGTCGCCGAGCACGGATTTGCAGGCATGGATCGTGCGCTCGACCAGGTCTCGCGTCAGGATCTCGAGCTCGCTGCGCTTCATCGAGCGCTGCAGGTGAAGCGGCCCGGCGGCGCCCGAAGCGATGAAGGGGATGTTGATCTCGGTCTCGAGCGACGAAGAAAGCTCGTGTTTGGCCTTTTCCGCGGCCTCGCGCAGGCGCTGCAGCGCCATCCGATCCTTGCGCAGATCGGTGCTGTGCGCGCTCTGGAACTCCTGCGCCAGCTTGTCGATGATCCGGATGTCGAAATCCTCGCCGCCGAGATGGGTGTCGCCGCCGGTCGCCCGCACGTTGAATACCCCTTGCTGGATCTCGAGGATCGAGATGTCGAACGTGCCGCCGCCGAGGTCGTAGACCGCGATCCGCTCCGCGTTCTTCTTGTCGAGTCCGTAGGAGAGCGCCGCCGCCGTCGGCTCGTTCAAGATCCGTTTAACGTCCAGCCCGGCGATCCGCCCTGCATCCTTGGTCGCCTGGCGCTGGGCGTCGTCGAAGTACGCAGGCACCGTGACGATGGCCTCGGTGACCGGCTCGCCCAGGTAGCTCTCGGCGATCGCCTTCATACTCTCGAGCACGATGCTCGAGATCTCGGGCGGCGAATGGCGCTTCTTCTGGACTTCGACCCAGGCGTCGCCGTTCTCGTGCTCGATCACCCGATACGAAACCGAAACGCGCTGCTTCTGGACCTCGGGCGAGTCGAACTTCTGCCCCATCAAGCGCTTCACGGCATGCACGGTGTGCTCGGGATTGGCCGTGGCTTGGCGCTTGGCGACCTGGCCGACCAGCCGCTCGCCGCCGCTCGTGAACGCGACGATCGAGGGCGTCGTGCGCGCGCCCTCGGAGTTGGGGATGACGTGCACCTCCGGATCGCCGGACGCACTCGTGCCTTCGAGCACAGCAACGCACGAGTTCGTCGTGCCGAGGTCGATCCCGATGATCTTCCCCATGGGGCCTACCAGCGTAACGCGACCGGGGCTCCGGCCAAAGCGCTAGAAATTCAGGAGCCGCTAGGCGCTTTCGCCACCACCACTAGGCTCGGCCGAACCAAACGGTCACCTGCCCGGTAACCTGCCTGGACCTCGTGGACCACGGTCCCCGGCGGCTGCTCGGAGGTTTCCAGGTGCTGGATGGCCTCGTGCTGAGAAGGATCGAACGGCACCCCGACCGCTTGCACGCGCTCCACCCCCAGCTTCGAGAGCGTGTCGAGGAACTGGCGCAGGACCATGTTCACGCCGTCCGCCAGCGATTTGACGTCGGTCGCGGTCTCGGCGTGGGCCGCGGCGCGCTCCAGATTGTCGAAGACCGGCAACAGGTCGCGCAGCACGTCCTCGCGCGTGATCCGCTTGGCCTCGTCCAGCTCGCGGCGGGAGCGCTTGCGAAAGTTGTCGAAGTCCGCCGCCGTGCGCAAAAGCTGATCGCGAATCCTCGCGACTTCGGCCTGCGCGACCTCGATCGGGTCGGGTCCCGGCTCCTCCTCTACCGCGACCACGGCCTCGCTGGCGGGCGGGTTCGGCACGGAGGCTCCGTTCCCCGGATCTTCGGAATTGTCGGAGTTGTCTCTTGTCTCGTCGACCACGGCGGGCCGGTACTATAACCACTTGCCGCGCCCTGCAAATGGTCAGTGCGTTTCGAGCGCGCGTTCGACCGCGCGGGGGAGCGCATTACAGGGCGCTTGCCGGAGCGCCGTCAGCACCCCTCCCGTCGACCGCTCGTCCTCGCCCGGCGCGGCTGGATTGGGGGAAAACCAGCTGTCGATCTCGCCCGGGAGCGTCCAAAATCGGCTCTCTCCCGCGAGCGGTTCGATCGCGTCTTCTGCGGCCTCGGCCCCGCCGGCGCGCCCGTAACCGGTGCGCTCAATCCAGAAGCAGTAGCTGTCGCTGGCCGGCGCATACAGGTGCAGGGACGCCGCGTGTACCGCCACTTCAGCGGCCGCGCGAGTGGCTCCGGTCGCATCGCGGGCCTCCAGCCGGCGCTGCCCCGCGGGCATTCGCACCTCGACGCCGGCGGCCGAGCTCTCGGCGCTCGTCGGCTCTACCGAGGCGGCCGGCTCGCCGTCCACGTACACCGAGAGCCGCGTTCCGGTCAGGTTCACGATGCGCACGAGCGGCCGGTAGAAATCGTAGAAAAGCGGCAGCGCCACGCCGGCGACCAAGAGCCCGGCCAGCATCCAGCCCGAGAACTCCGCGTCGCGGATCCGCTCGGGCCGCGCCTCGCCCCCGTTCGCGTCCGCGAGCGCTGCCGCCCAGCGTGAGCTCGTACACGCGAGCTCCCCCGACGGCAGCCAGTACACCGCTCGCCCGGTCGCCGTGTGGCCCGGCTCCGGCAAGCGCCGCCGCAATCCACCGGCGAGCACCGGAAGCAGCGCGCCCAGCAAGACGAGCAGCGTCAGCGCGACGCCCGGGATGCGCTCCCACAACAGCGGCAGTGCTCCGGCCAGGGTCAGTGCCAGCAGGCTCGACGCGAGCGCCACCGCGAGCATGCGCGTCGTGCGCGCCGTGACATGGTGCCGGCAAGCTTCGCAATACGGCACGAACAGCACCGCGGTTCCGAGCTTCTCCGCGCGCGCCGTCGCGGCGTCCGCGCCGCAACAAGCGCAACCCGGAGGCACGAGTGCGCCGGCGGGTTCGATCGCGACCACGCGGCCTTCGATCACGCGCCCGAGCCGCCGCGATCGCGGCGCGCCGTTCGGCTCGGCAAAGACGCCGTCGTCGTCCGCGGCGGGGGGCTGCATGCGCCGTGCATCTTAGTGACAAAGCGCGCAACGGGGGCGCGCGAGGAGCCGATAGGGCCTGCGTGCTATGGTCAAGTCACATGGTTGCGGAGCTGCGCTACGCCGTCCGCACGGTGCCGGATCGCTGGATCTTGCCGGAGGGGAAGGTGCCTGAGAGCCGTCCCCACGACCTCGCGTCGGAGCGTTTCCGCGATCAGCTAGAAGCGTGGGTCGAACGAACGGGTCGCGATGCCCAGGTTGCTCGCAACCTCGCCGTGCGCTGGGATCGTGCTCGGCCGCGCATCGGTGTCGATCCGGACGTTTGCTTGATCGAGCCGACCCCGCCGGAGCGCGACGACCTAACGAGCTTGTGCGCGTGGAAAGCCGGCCACTCTGTCCCGTGCTTTGCGCTCGAGATCGTCAGTATCGGCCATCCTTACAAGGATTACGCCGAGTCCCCCGACAAGTACGCGGCCTGCGGTGTCGAAGAGCTCGCCATTTTCGATCCGCTGCTCGCCGGACCCCTGGTTGGCGGCGGCCCCCACCTCTTACAGTCGTGGCAACGCGATGGGAGCGGCGCGTTCGCACGTGTGTACGCGGGACCGGGGCCGGCGCGTTCCGCGGTGCTCGGCGCCTGGCTGCACGTGGAGGGCGAAAAGTGGTTACGCGTCAGCGACGACGAAGCCGGCGCGAATCAATGGTTGACGCGCGAGGAAGCCGCTCTCCGTCGTGTTGCGGAGCTCGAGGCGGAGCTCGTGCGCTTGAAATAGCCGGGCATTCGACGCGTGCCGCTTTTAGCACTCCTGCGTGTGTCGGGTGAATCGAACGGGAATCGTTGAGGATCACGATAGTCAGTCGAGCGCTGTCACGGCGTTGTCAATCGCGCTTCACTGATCTCGCTGGCATAGCGCTTGCGAATTGTTCGTTTGCCTGTCCGATTTGAACCCACCGGCGAGACTGCAACTGACACCCGGGGCACGCGCGCACCGGCGCTGCAGGATGCTACTGGTGGGACAAGCCGACCAAGATCGGCTAGGCTGAACGAATCGGGGCTCCAGGCGGGCGCTCTCACTACATTTCGGGGTTCGCGGAGGCGCATTCACAAGTCGGGGCATCAAGGAGACGATGACGATGAATAGGCTCATTTCGGGGCGGATTTTGACTTCGAGTTGCGTGATGAGCGCGGTCGCAATGACCGCATGCGGGGCGAGCGTCGACGAGCACGGGGAAGCGGCTCAGGCGCTCGGTTCGGGAACACCGACCGTAGTCGAGACGCGAACGTTGGCTCCGTTGGCCGGTAAGCTCTACACGCCTGCGGCCGGACAGGAAGCGCTGGCGTTTCACGGAACCGACCTCGGTTGGACGGTCGCGCACAAGGACAAAGTTCGCATCTTGTTCGGCGATACCTTCACCGATCCGGTGACCGATCCGTTTCCGAATGACGATACGCAGGGCGAGATGCCGTTCGGCCAATGCCCGGCGGGAGACGAGGTCGAAGCTTGGATCGCGGCGCATCCACCGGATCCCGGTGAGTTGTCCTGGCAGCGCGGTGGGCCGCCGATCACGTTCGCGACGCAGCCCGGGGCGCCGAATCAGCTGAGCTTCATCCAGCTTTTCGACGGCGGCGTTCCGCTCGAGATGGGGCCGCTGCGCGTGCCAGTGACGCCGTTCAGCGACGGGCGCAACGACGTGTTCGCGATCTTCAGTGGTCGGTTCGCATTGCAGGAGTGTCGGGCGCCGGGATCGAGCGGGCCGGCATGCGACGACGGGCTGACCTGCGATCCGGGTGTCGGATCGTGTTTCATACTGGGGACTGCGTGCGTGGTGGGTGTGCCGGACGGCGAGCGCGGGAGCTGCCCATTCGCGCTGCCGTGTGTGCCAACCGCGAACGGCGTGTGCCGGGATACGACGAGCTCGGTCGACGACGGCGCGAACGAAGGGCGCTCGCGATCGGCGGTGGTTCGACTCGAGCTGGGCGTTGCCAATCGCTCGCGCGCCGAGCAGTACACGGGCCGAGTTTGGGCGGTGAACAAGTTCTTCAACCCGGTGGCGCGCACGGTGCGGCGTCTCTTGGTGACCACGCCCAAGGGTATCGGCAGCGACTACACGCCGGTGGACAGCCGACCCGGTGAGCGGGGCCAGGTTCTGGTGTGGGGGCGGCCCACCTTCCTCGGGTCGCAA
>Ga0111538_10004272_pt1 | contig 19892 bp, 5 predicted proteins | sample SoiMethybrSBSTD1_FD_79669 | JGI IMG/M metagenome (GOLD analysis project Ga0111538, IMG submission 79669) | Bulk soil microbial communities from a Populus tree surrounding site in Tennessee, USA - Soil MetaG P. TD hybrid SBSTD1 (version 2)... | ecosystem: Environmental > Terrestrial > Soil > Tree...
AAGCCGCCGTTGATGAAGCCTTCGTGCATTTGCGGCTTCTCGCTGAACTGTCCAACGCGATCGCCCTGGACGACCAGCTCGCCGAAGCGGGAGGGCGGCCGGACGCCGGTCACCGTCGCCAGGTGGCGCGACGTCTCGTGCGACCGCACGAGCGCACGCAGATCCACGTCCGACACGCCGTCGCCGTACGTGACCATGAAGCGATCGCCGCGAATGTGCTTCGCGGCCCGCTTGATCCGCGCGCCGGTCATCGTCTGGTGCCCGGTGTCCACGATCGTCACGCGCCACGACTCGTCCTGGTGCGCGTCGTGGAACTGCAGGCTGTTCGGATCGCCGAGCGTGATCGTGAAGTCGCGATGCATCGCCTCGTAGTTGAGGAAGTACTCCTTGATGCGTTCGCCCCGGTAGCCGACGAGCAGCACGAAGTCGGTGAAGCCGTGCGCGGCGTAGATCTTCATGATGTGCCACAGCATCGGCCGTCCGCCGACTTCGACCATCGGTTTCGGGCGGTACTCGGTTTCCTCGCGGAGGCGCGTTCCCAGGCCGCCGCACAGAATCAGCGTCGACATCGACATCGCAGAACGAAAGATACACGAGACGCGTGCGGCCGCGCGGTATTCTGATGTCATGCGCACGACGATCCCGCTGCTGGCGGCCGGCTGTCTGCTGACGTTCGCGTGCGGCGGCGCCGGATCGCGCGCGTCGGGTCCCGGCGGCGGCGCGCCGGCGAATCCACCGCCGCAGACCACGGCGCCCCTCGCGGCCGGCGTGTGGGGCGGCGATCACGTCACGCTTACCATCACCGACACGGGCGCGCGCCTGCAGTTCGACTGCGCCACCGGCGCGATCGCCGCGCCCATCGTCGCCGCGAACGGACGATTCGACGTCGCCGGCATCTTCACGCGCGAGCGCCCCGGCGCCCAGCGCGTCGGCGACGCGCCCGCGGGCGCCGCCGCGCGCTATCGCGGCGTACTTGCCGGCAACACCATGACGCTCGAGATCGTGCTGACGCCGTCGAACGAAAGCGTGGGCACCTTCACGCTCGAGCGCGGCGCGATGGGCAATGTGTTTCGCTGTCGCTGAATTTCGGGATTTGGGATTTCGGGATTTTCGGATTTGAAATTCCCAGATTCCCAAAATCCAAAAATCCCAAATCCGAAAATTCTCCAATGGTAGACTGACCCGACCTTTCCCCCGGGGTTGTCCATATGAACTCACCGCGTTTCGTCCGCGCCTTGAATCCACGTGTGTGGATTCTCACAGTTCTCGTTCTCCTCGTGGCGTCCGCGCTGCTCGTTGTCGAAGGCGGTCTGCCGCCCGCTCAGCACCCGACCGACGTACCGCGCGATCTCGCCGCCGATCAGGTGTTTTCCGGCACGCCGTGGACGGGCGACATGGGGATCACGCAAACGGTGGACGAAATCATGGCGCGGGCGGCGCGCGAGCCGAAGATTCCCGAGGGGCCGCCGCGCGAGAAGCGCCGCGAGCAGAGCGAAGAAGCGAAGCGACCGAAGCGGCAGAATCCCGAGGCATTGCCGTTCGCCGACGCCGCATCGGGTCCCGATGCCGGCAAGGGTGCTCCACAGAACCCGTCGTTTACGTTTGGCAGCGTGAGTTTCGGTGGGCCGGCGCTCTCGGAATCCGGGTTCATTCCGCCCGACAGCGTCGGTGCAGTCGGCCCCACGCAGGCCATGGTGCTCGCGAACGGCCGCTTCAAAGTGTTCGACAAGACCGGCGTCCTCGGGCCGCTCAACGTCTCCGACACAGGGTTCTGGGCGCCGGTGCTCGTCGCCGGCGAGGACGTGAGCGATCCGCACGTACGCTACGACCGGCTGTCCGGCCGATGGTTCATCACGCAGATCACCATTCCGCCGTCGCTCGCGTCCAACGCGATTCTTGTCGCCGTCAGCTCAGGCGCGACGATTAGCGGCACCGGCAGTTTCACGTTGTTCCGCTTCCAGCATGATCTCGTGTGTCCGTGCCCGAACTCGGACACCGGTGGGTTCGCCGATTACGACACGCTCGGCGTGGACAAGAACGCGCTCTACATCGGCGTGAACGAGTTCAACGGTGGCGCCACCAGTTTCCTCGGCACCACCGGCTACGTCGTGCGCAAGTCGAGCGTGCTCGGCGCCGGACCGATCGTCGTCACGGCGTTTCGCGGCCTGGTGAGCGTCGGTACCGGATTCGCGGGCGCCTACACACCGCAGGGTGTGGACAACGACGATCCGGCGGCGACGGAGGGGTACTTCATCGGTGTTGACGGCGCGGTCTTCTCGCGCCTGGTGATGAAGCGCATTACGACGCCGGGCACGACACCGGGGATTTCGGGCGACCTCAATCTCAACGTGTCGCCCACGACCTTCCCAATCGAGCAGGCCCAGCCGCTCTTCGCTTCACTCGACTCGCTCGACGACCGGCTGTTCGCGGCGATGGTCAAGAAGAACAAGCTCACCGGCATTTCCAGCCTGTGGACGGCGCACAACATCGCCGTCGACACCTCGGGCAACGCGTCGGATGCGGCCGGTCACCGCAACGGCTCCCGGTGGTATCAGATCGACAACCTGACGTCGACGCCGGTGGTCACGCAGTTCGGAACGGTGTTCGACAACACGGTGTCGAATCCGGCCGGCTACTGGATTCCGAGTGTGGGCACGAACGGTCAGGGGCACACCGCGCTCGGCGCCAGCCTGGCGGCGGCCGCCCTCACGCCGCGGATGGTGGCGGTCAGCCGCAATGCGAGCGACGCGGCGGGAACGATGAATGCCGGGGGTGTGGTCGTCAACTACGCCGCGTGCACCGGCTACAACGTCCAGGGCAGCCTGCAGCGCTGGGGCGACTACTCGCAGACCGTCGTCGATCCGAACGACGATCAGTCGGTGTGGACGTTCCAGGAAGTCTGCAACAACAGCAATCAGTGGACCGTGCAGGCCGTGCGCCTGCAGGCGCCGCCGCCGGCCACGCCGGCGTCGGCGACCAGCGCGTCGGCCGGCCTCGGATCCGTCCCGATCATCGTGACCGGCACGTCCGCTGGCGGCAGCGGCTTCTTCGATCCCGGACCCGATACGGGCGGGCCCGGCTTCGCCAATCACCTGACCGCGACGATCAGCGGCAGTGTCGTCGTCAACAGCGTCACGCGCGTTGACGCGACACACGTGTCTCTGAGCTTGAATACGAACTCGGGCGCGACGCCGGGCCTGAAGAATCTCACCATCACGAACCCCGACGGTCAGTTCGTGACCGTGAACAACATCATCAACATCACGAGCGCGTCGCCCACCACGACGCTGACGCGCACACCGGCGACGCTGAACTTCGCCGGGAGCAAGAACGGCCAGCTTGGTGCGATGGGCACCGTCACGCCCGCACAGGCGGTGACGGTGACGTTCAGCGGCGCCACGCCGTCGTGGACGGCCGTGGCCGATCAGAGCTGGGTGCAGATCACCGGCGGATCGGGCACTGGTGCGGGCCAGTTCACGGTCGCGATCGTCAACCCGGGCAACATCATTGGCGCAAAGACGAGCCTCACGGCGAGCATCGTGATCTCGGCCCCGACCGCCACCCCCGTGGTGGTGACGGTGAATCTCTCGGTGACGCAGTCGCTCGTGGCAGGCGCGTCGCCGTTCGGACAGGTTGACGCGCCGGCGCAAGGCGCCGGCGGCATCCAGGGCGCGTTCGGCCTCAGCGGCTGGGCGCTCGACGATCGTGGCGTGGCGTTCGTGAAGATCTATCGCAACTGTCTCGCGCCGAGCGAGCCGATGGGTAACTGCGTGTCCGGACTGATCCCCGGCAGCCCGGGGACGGCGCTCGTCTTCATCGGCGACGCGGCGTTCGTGCCCGGCGCGCGTCCAGATCTCGAAGCGGCGTTCTCGACGACGCCGCAGCAGAACCGCGCGGGGTGGGGTCTGCTGGTGCTGTCGAACATGCTGCCGCGCACATCGGGCGGGCCGTTCGCGCAGTTCGGCGGTCAGGGACCGCTGACGCTGTACGCGATTGCGACGGACATCGACGGCCAGAACACGCTGCTCGGCCGCGCGTGGAACATCGATCACGACCCGACGAACATCACGATGAACAACGACACGATCGCGAAGCCGTTCGGCGCGATCGATACGCCAACCCAGGGCGGCAACGCTTCGGGCACGCTCGCGAACTTCGGCTGGGTCATCACGCCGGACCTGAACACGATCGCAGACGGTACCGACATCCTGATGCCGATCGACGGCTCGACGCTCGTCGTGTTCGTGGACGGCATGGCGCTCGGTAACGTGACGTACAACCAGTGCCGCGGCAACGTCGGCAACCCACCCCCGGGTGGCGTCTTCTGCAACGACGACGTGGCGAGCATCTTCGGCAACACGACGCCGCAGCCGCCGCTCACACCGCGCGCGTCGAACCCGACGAAGTTCCGCAACCTTGATGCCGGGCGCGGCCCGCAGGGATCGGCGGCGATCAACACGCTCGTGTACGCGAACGGCCTGCACTCGATCGCATGGAGCGCCACCGACAGCAACGGCCGTATCGAAGGCATCGGCAGCCGGAACTTCATCGTGCTGAACGGCGGCGCGATCGCGCAACCGGCCGACGTGATCCAGGAGATCATCGACGCGCCCGCCAAGGTGCGCGGCGCGGCGAAGGATCTGGATCGCTATCCGATCTCGAAGCGGCCTGTCTCAGTGCGCACCGGCTTCGATCTGCGCACGGTCATGAAAGAGATGACGCGCGACGCGGGCAGCGTGCGGAAGGTCGGGATCGAGCCAATGGGCCGTGTCGAAATCGGATTCGCGGCGCCCGTCACATCCGGGCATCTGGTCGCCAACGGCACGCTGCGCGACCTGCCGGTGGGGAGCACGCTCGTGCAGAAGACGGGTGTGTTCGCCTGGAACCCGCCGCCGGGCTACTTCGGCACGTATCGGCTGGCCTTTGTCATCAACGGCGAGCAAGTGCTCGTTGATGTCACCGTCAGCCCCGAGACGAGCGAGCCCATCAAGGGCAACCGCAACCGCTGATCACACAATTGACGCGACGGCAGTGAACTGCCGTCGCGTCAGACACTTACTTCACCTTTCATCGACTACGACCTCCACTAGTCTCGGCCTGAGACTGGCGCCCGCATCGCAACACAGGTATAACTACGCGCACTCCGGGAGGCGATGGTGCTCGTTCGTCGAGCACTGAATGATGGTGCGGACGAAACCGGCGGGTTTCGGTGTGGCGGTGGCGCTCGCCATCTTCACTGTGGCGTGCCGGTCGGTGCCTGCTGCGCCGCCTGCAGGCGGCGCAGCGAGTGTGACCGCTGCGACCGCGGACGTGCGCGTGATGCAGCTGTCGGGCACGGCGACGGCGGCCGTTGGTCAGACCATCGGCGTCGCAGCACGCGGCGGCGAATGGCAGGTGGAGTTCGACGCGGAGCGGCTCACGTTGCTGACGCCGGCGGCGTCGCTCGCATCTCCAGGCGAGCCTGGATGGGTCTGGCGCGCGGTGCGCGCCGGCACGGCGGACATCGTGTTCACCGCTCGCGTGCGCTGCGAGCAGCCGCCCTGCGCGCCGAACCCTGCGCAGTTTACGTTGTCGATCGTGATCAAGTAGAAGGACGTGTACGGCACGCTGAATTAGAACGCCTCATCCTCCCGGAGTCGGTAAATGCTTCCCAGCGTTGGCTCAAGGTTTCGGCGCGTTTCACCCGCTCTGCTCGTTGCACTCATCAGCCTGTTCGTCGTCACGTGCGCGCCGTTCCGGAGCGGACGCGCCGGCACGACCCCCATCGTGAAGCCAGGCGACCTCAAGAATCTCGGCACGCCCAGGAAGTCCGATCGCCTGCGCGATCGTGAGGAGCGCGAAGAACGCGAAGAGCGTGAGCGCGAAAAGGATCGCGATCGGAAGGGCCAACCCGGCACCGACGATCCCGAAGGCGCGTTGCAGTACCGACTGCAGGCGTTGCGCGACGAAAACGGCGACATCCCGCCATTCGCGATCTCGCGCGCGTGGGCGCAGCGCCAGGCCATGGTGGCCGCGCTGCGGCCGGGCGATCCGCCGGACATCGCAGGCATCACGCCGGGCAGCTGGGCATGGCGCGGGCCCGGCAACATCGGCGGGCGCATTCGATCGCTGGTCATTCATCCGACGACGCCGACGACGATGTTTGCGGGCGGCGTGGATGGCGGCATCTGGAAATCGACGAACGGCGGCGTCACCTGGGCGCCGGTCAACGACTTCCTGGCCAACATCGCCGTGTCGTCGATCGTCTTCCAGCCTGGAAATCCCGCGATCATGTACGCGGGGACCGGCGAAGGGTTCTATCCCATCGACGCCTCGAGGGGCGAGGGCATCTTCAAGTCCGTGGACGGCGGCACCACGTGGTCGCAGCTCGCGAACACCGTGACGACCGACTACCAGTACGTGAACAGGCTCGCCATGTCCGCGGACGGAACGATCCTGCTCGCGGCGACGCGAACGGGGATCTTCCGGAGTACGGACGGTGGCGCGATCTTCAACAAGGTGCTGACGATCGCCGGCGTGTCGTTCATCGACGCCGGCGACGTGAAGTTCCTGCCGGGCAGCAGCCTCAACGTCGTCGCCTCGGGTTTCATGCGTAACGCGTACTGGTCCAACAACGGTGGCGCGACCTTCAATCCGGCCGCAGGATTGGTCGGCGTCAACGCCGGCGGCGGCGACAACTTCGATTTCCGTGTGGAGCTCGGGACATCCGTGTCCGCGCCCGGCACGGTGTACGCGTCAGTGTGGGGCCAACCGGGCCAGACTCAGGGCCAGCTGTGGAAGAGCACGGACAGTGGCGGGTCGTACGGCCTCGTCAGCACGCCGAACCACCTCGGTGCCCAGGGCTGGTACGACAACGCGATCTGGGTGGACCCGACGAACGTCAACACGCTGATCATCGGCGGCATCGATCTCTATCGCAGCACCAACGCCGGTGCGAACTTCACGAAGATCAGCAGCTGGCAGTGGTGGCCGACCTCTGCCCATGCGGATCACCACATGGTGATCTCCCAACCAGGCTTCGACGGCACGGCCAACAAGAAGGTGTACTTCGCCAACGACGGCGGGCTGTACCGCACGGACGATCCCTACGCCGCGCCCGTGGATCTCGGCGGCGGCCTGTTCTCGATCGGTTTCACGGAGATCAACAACAACCTCGGCGTCACGCAGTTCTACGGCGGCGCCGGTCACGCCGGCACGGGCAAGCTGTTCGGCGGCACGCAGGACAACGGCACGGTGCTCTCGTTGCCGGCCGGCGGTACCGACGGCTGGACGTTCGAGTTCAGCGGCGACGGCGGCATGGTGTCGATCGATCAGACGAACTCCAATTTCCTGTACGGCGAGTACGTCTACGGCCGCGCGCACCGCAGCTCGAACGGCGGCACGAACGCCGAGTTCATCTTCGGCGTGAACAACGTCGGCGCGTGCAAGGCGGCGCCGTTCAGCATCACCGACGCGTGCAACGCGACCGCGAATTTCATCGCGCCGCTGCTGCTCGATCCCGGTCAGCCCAACCGGCTGCTGGTCGGCGGGCTCTCGCTCTGGCGCACCGACGACGCGCGCACGGCGAACACGAACACGACGGGACCGACGTGGGCGGCCATCAAGGCCAGCAACGGCAGCTTCATCAGCGCGATTGCCATCGCCGCCGGCAACTCCGACGTCGTCTGGGTCGGGCACAGCAACGGCGACGTGTACTTCACGACGAACGGGACGCAGGCGTCGCCGACGTGGAACAAGGTCGACACCAATCCGACGGCGCTGCCCAACCGCGCGGTCACGTCGATCACGATCCTTCCGTCGGACGCGAACACGGTGTATGTCACGTTTGGCGGATTCAACAGCGACGACATCTACAAGACGACCACGTCGGGTGGCGCCTGGGCGGACGTGACCGGCTCCGGCCTCACGGGACTGCCTAGCGTGCCGGTGCGAGCGTTCGCCATTCACCCGACGAACACCACCTGGCTGTACGCAGGGACCGAGATCGGCGTGTTCGCCTCGAGTGACGGCGGCGTCAACTGGGGCGTGCCGCAGGACGGTCCGTCCAATGTCTCGGTCTACCAGCTCTTTTGGATGGGATCGACGCTGGTCGCGGCGACGCACGGCCGCGGCATGTTCACCGTGCCGGTCCCGACGTCTCTGACCTCGACGCTGACGCGGTCGCCGTCGCCCCTGAACTTCGGCGCCACGAAGAACGGCGCCGGCGGCGCGCTCGCGAGCGTCACGCCGGCACAGGCGGTGACAGTGGGCTACACCGGCGCGTCGCCGAGCTGGACCGCCACGTCGAACCAGCCTTGGGCAGTCGTGACTGGTGGGAGCGGCGCCGGCAACGGGCAGTTCACCGTGTCGATCGCGAATCCCGGCAACGTCATCGGCGGATTCACGAACCTCAGCGCCACGATCACGATCAGCGCGCCAACGGCGAACGCGATCAACGTGATCGTCAACCTGACGGTGCAACAGACGGTGGGCACGAGCGCCTCGCCGTACGGACAGGTTGACGCGCCGGCGCAGAGCGCCTCGAACATCCAGGGTGCGATTGGCGTCAGCGGCTGGGTGCTCGACGACGTCGGCGTCGCCGATGTGAAGATCTACCGCAACTGTCTGGCTCCAAGCGAGCCGGCGCCGAATTGCGTGGGGGGACTCATTCCCGGATCGCCCGGGACGCAGATCGTGTTCGTCGGCGACGCGGCGTTCGTCGCTGGTGTCCGGCCCGATCTCGAGGCCGCGTTCCCGGGCGCGCCGCAGAACTACCGCGCCGGCTGGGGTCTGCTCGTTCTGACGAACATGCTGCCGCGCACGTCCGGCGGGCCGTTCGCGCAGTACGGCGGCCAGGGACCGCTGACGCTCTACGCGATTGCCACCGACATCGAGGGCAACAAGACGCTGCTCGGCCGCGTGTGGACGACCGATCACGATCCGACGAACATCACGATGGCGAACGACACGATCGCCAAGCCCTTCGGCGCGATCGACACGCCCACGCAGGGCGGCAACGCGTCCACCGCGGCGTTCGGCGTCTTCGGCTGGGTGTTGACGCCCGACCTGAACACGATCGCCGACGGCACCGACATCCTGATGCCGACGAACGGATCGACGTTGTTCGTCTACGTGGACGGCGCGCCGGTCGCGAACGTGACGTACAACCAGTGCCGCGGTTCGGTCGGCAACCCGCCGCCGGGCGGCGTCTACTGCGACGACGACGTGGCGAGCATCTTCGGCAACGCGACGCCGCAGCCCCCGCTGACGCCGCGCGCGTCGAATCCGACGAAGTTCCGGAATCTCGATGCCGGACGCGGACCGCAGGGATCGTACGCGTTGAACACGACGCTGCTGTCGAACGGTCTGCACTCGATCGCGTGGAGCGCCACGGACAGCAACGGGCGCATCGACGGCATCGGCAGCCGCAACTTCATCGTCCTGAACGGCGGCGCACGCCCGGTGACTGACGAGGAGAGGGAAGAATTGCTCAAGGCCCCGGCGCAGTCGCGCGGCGTGGCGAGCACGCTGGATGCGCTGCCGGTCTCGGCACGGCCGGTCTCGGTCCGCACCGGCTACGACCCACGCACGACGATGAAGGAGATCGACCGCGGCCGGAACGCCGTGCGCACGGTCACCATCGGGATGCTCGGGCGCGTGGAGCTTGGCTTCGCTGGACCAGTGCAGGGCGGTTACCTGGTCGCGAACGGGACACTGCGCGATCTGCCGGTGGGGTCGAGTCTCAACACCCGGACCGGCGTGTTCGCGTGGATTCCGGCGCTCGGGTCACTCGGTACGTATCGGCTCGCGTTCATCGTGAACGGTGAGCGCGTGTTGGTGGATGTGACGGTCGCGCTGAACGATCCGGACGGTGACGTCCGGCAGGATAAGCGGACGATCAAGTAGTATTGGCGCCGGTTCCGGACGGAAACGTCCGGTGCCGTCCGTCTGAGCAAACACGGGGCGCTAACTCCCCAGGGAGCGTCGTGTTGAAGAATCGGGTGTGCCCGGCCGCTGCGGCGGCCTCGAACGTAGGCGGCCGTGTGGCCGCCAACCACAATCTCCCGGCGTGCCTTGGCGCGCCAAAGTCCCAACGCAATTTCACGTCCAACTCCGGGCTGTGCGAAGTCTGCCTGCCCGTCCGTCTATCAGACCAGCTCAACGCGTCCTCTTTCTTTCCCAACGCTGGAGGCACTGTGAACATCCGTCGCTCTCGGTGGTCCGTTCGTGTCGTGGTGGCAAGCCTTGCGATCGCCGTCTTTGGGTTCGTCGCGAGCGAGGCCTCCGCGCAGCCCCAATACACGTTCAGCACGCTCGCCGGCGTGCCGTCCCCGGGGAGTGACGACGGACCCGGCGCCACGGCGCGGTTCTTCCAACCCGAACGAGTCGCGGTTGATCCCACCACCGGCAATGTGTTCGTTGCCGACTCGCAGAACCACACGATCCGGATGATCACACCCGGTAACGTCGTCTCGACGTACGCCGGCCTCGCCGGGCAACCGGGCTACGTGGACGCCACGGGGACTAACGCCCGCTTCAACGAGCCGACCGGCATCGTCGTGGACGGCAGCAGCAATGTGTACGTGTCGGACAGCGGCAACAATCTCATGCGCAAGATCGCTCCCGGCGGCATTGTCACCACGATGGCCGGAGCGCAGTTTCAGTGTTCGCTCACGAACGGCGCCGGCGCATCGGCGCGTTTCTGCTTTCCAGGCGGTCTGACGCTGGATCTCAACGGCGACATCATCATTGCCGACACCGGCAACCACTCGATTCGCCGGATGACACCCGCGGGCGTGGTCACGACCATCGCCGGCAACGGCACGCCGGGATCGACCGACGGCAGCGGCGGCGCCGCGCGATTCCAGTATCCGCACGGCGTGGCCGTCGCCCCGAACGGAAACATGTTCACGGTGGACGAGAACTGCACCGTCCGCCGGATCATCGGCACCACGACCTCGGTGTTCGTGGGCAGCACCGGCAACTGCGATAACGTGGATGGCGTCGGCACCGCGGCTCAATTCGCCTACCCAAATGACGTGGCCGCGGACAGCTCCGGCAATCTGTACGTCGTCGGCGGCAGTGACGCGCAGTCGGTCCGCCTGGTCACCCCGGGCGGCACCGTCACGACGTACGCCGGTCTGTCCTCTCAGAGCGGCTTTCAGGATGGCGTCGGCGGGGCCGCGCGCTTTGCCGAGCCGCGTGGCATCTTCTCGAACGCTGCCGGGACGTTGTGGGTCGCCGACTCCGCCAACAACGTGATCCGCAAGATCACCGCAGGTGCGGTCGTCACCACGATCGCCGGGATTCCACCGATCGTGCTGGACGGTACCGGCGCCAATGCGCGCTTCCGCATTCCCATCGGCCTGGCGCGCGCCGCCAACGGTGACCTCTACGTCAGCGATTCTGATGGCAACGTCATTCGCAAGGTCACGATGGCGGGTGTCGTCACGACGGTCGCCGGCACGGTCGGCCAGTGTGGCTCGACCGATGCGACCGGCCTGGCCGCGCAATTCTGTTTTCCTGTCGGCCTGGCGTTCGACTCGCTCGGCAATCTTTTCGTCGCGGACGCCTTCAACATGACGATCCGGAAGATCACGCCGGCCGGCGTGGTGACGACGATCGCCGGCACGGCCGGCCAGATGGACGAGGTCGATGGCGTGGGCGCGGCCGCGCGCTTCTCGTTCCCGGTCGGCATCGCGATCGACGCCTCCGACAACATCTACGTGTCCGACAACGAGGGCCACACGGTCCGGAAAATCTCGTCCGGCAACGTCGTCACGACGTGGGCAGGCACGGCCAATGTTAGCGGCAGCGCGAACGGCGTCGGCACGGCGGCCCAGTTCCACGAGCCGCTCGGTTTGGCGGTGGACGGCGCGGGCAACGTGTTCGTGGCCGACACCGACAACAACATGATCCGGAAGATCGCGACGGATCGGACGGTCACGACCTTTGCTGGAAGTGGGGCAGGGGGCGCCTTCGACGGCGTCGGTACCAGCGCGACGTTCAACGGGCCGGCGGGCATCGCCGTCGATCCGTACGGAAACCTGATCGTCGCGGAGTTCGACAACTCGATCATCCGCCAGGTCAGCGCCGCGCGTGTCGTGACGACGATCGGCGGGTTGGCCCAGAGTTTCGGCTGGGTGGATGGCCTGGGCAACGTCGCGCGGTTCCGCGCGCCGGCCCAGGTCGTGCGCGATCCGACCAACGGCAACCTTTACATCACGGAGTACGCCAACGGCACGATCCGCAAAGCGGTGCCGCCGGCAGACACGCTGCCATCGTTCAGTCAGGAGCCGGGCCACTTCACCGTGTACGAGGGCGTCAATGCGTTCTTCAACGTCATCGCGACGGGATTTCCCGCGCCGAGCTTCCAGTGGCAAATCGCGACGACAGGCGCCGGGCCATGGACGAACGTCGTAGACGGTCCGAGCTACACGGGCACGACCACACCGTTCCTGACGGTCCTCGGCACGCCACTTTCTCTCAACGGCATGCTGTTCCGCTGTGTGATCACCAACACCGTTGGATCGGTGGCCAGCGGCGGGCAGGGCGGCATCTGGGCCACGCTCACGGTCGAGCAGCGGCCGGGGATTACCACCGTCGCTGGCAGCAACTCGAACGGCAACGTTGACGGAGCGGGCACGATCGCGCGCTTCCGCTCCCCGACGAAGTCGGTCGTTGACGCGGCCGGCAACATCTTCGTCGCGGACAACAGCAACCGCACCATCCGCCGCATTAGCCCAGCTGGCGTCGTGACGACTTATGCGGGCACGGCCCTGCAGTTCGGTAACGTAGACGGCACGGGCGCCGCCGCGCGTTTCGGGCTGCCGCGCGGCATCGCAAAGGACGCCAGCGGCAATCTGTACGTGACCGACGCCTCCAGCCACACCATTCGCAAGATTGCGCCCGGCGCGGTGGTCACCATGGTGGCCGGCACGCCCTTCACGCCCGGATGGGTAGACGGTGCGGCGTTGAGCGCACAGTTCAACGGGGCGGAAGGCGTGGCCGTGGACAGCGCGGGGAATCTGTTCATCGCCGACACGTTCACCCACACCATCCGGAAGATCACGCCCGGCGGGACGGTGTCCACGGTCGCCGGTCTGGCGTTTTCGACGGGCTCGACGGACGCGAACGGATCGAGCGCGCGGTTCAACACCCCGCGCGGCATTGCCGTGGACGGAGCGGGCAACCTCTACGTCGCGGACGCGAACAACAACAAGATCCGGAAGATCAACCCGGCGGGAGACGTGACGACGTTCGCAGGTTCAGGTAGCTGCGCGCTGACCAACAACACGGGCACGGCCGCGGCCTTCTGCGCGCCGAACGACGTGGCCATTGACGGCTCGGGCAACCTCTACGTCGCGGACACCAATAACAACGCGATTCGCTTGATCACACCCGCCGCCGTCGTGACCACTATCGCGGGCACGCAGAGCGGTGGGTGGGTTGACGGCCCCGCGATCGGCACAGCACGCTTCCGCCAGCCGAGCGGAGTGGCGATTGGCCTCGGCGGTGCGCTGATCATCACCGAGTTGCAGGGCACGATCCGGAAGATCCTCGGGGGCAACGTCACCACGATCGCCGGACACGACGGACAGGGCGCCGTGGACGCGACGGGCACCGACGCGCGGTTCAATCAGCCTGCCGGCATCGTCGTGACGCCGACCAACGATCTGTACGTGAGCGAGCGCGGCAATCACACGATTCGCAAGATCACGCCCGCCGGGGTCGTGACGACGTTCGCGGGCGCGTTCGGTCAATCCGGCAGCGTGGACGCCAACGGCACCAGCGCCCGCTTCAACCAGCCTTCGGGAATGGTGCGCGACTCGCTGGGCAACATCTTCCTCGTCGCAACCATCTCATGCACCGTTCGCAAGATCGCGCCGAACGGGGACGTGACGACGTTTGCCGGAGCGGCGCTCCAGTGCAACAGTGTGGATGCCACTGGCACGAACGCGCGCTTCAACCAGCCGGAAGGGATCGCGATCGACGCGTCGGACAACCTGTACGTGGCCGACACGATGAACCACACGATCCGGAAGATCACACCGGCCCAGGTGGTGACGACCATCGCCGGCACGGCGCTGTCGCCTGGATCAACGGACGCGAACGGCGCCGCAGCGCGGTTCAACCAGCCGCGCGGAATCGTGGTCATGAGCGGGTCGATTCTCGCGGTCTCCGACACCAACAACCACACGATCCGGAAGATCGCCGCGAACGGCGACGTGACGACGATTGCTGGCCTGGCCCTCACGTCCGGCTTCGTCGACGGGTTCTCCAGCGTCGCGCGGTTCAACACGCCGCGAGGGCTCGCAATGCGCGGCGACGGATCGATCTACGTCGCCGACGGCGGCAACAACCGCGTGCGGATCATTTCGCCGACCGGTCTGGTCCGCACGATGGCCGGCACCGGCACAGGCAGCTCGATCGATGGTCCCGGCCAGGGTGCCACGTTCCAGAATCCGTACGGCATCGCCGTCGGGGTGGATGGCGCCGTCTACGTCACCGATAACGGCGGCAACACCGTCCGCAAGACGATGCCGCCCGTCGCGGTGCCGATCATCACGAGCAATCCCACCGATACGCCCGTGACTGCGGGCGCCAACGTCGTGTTTGCGGGACGGGCGTTCGGCTCGCCGCTCCCGAGCATTCAGTGGGAACGGCTCGTCAACGGCATCTGGACGGCACTCGCCAACGACGCGACGTTCAGCAACGTGACGAACCCGAATCTGAACATCACGAACGCGACCACCGCGCTGAACCAGGCGCAGTTCCGCATGGTGGCGACCAACGTGAACGGCTCGGCGACGACGTCGCCTGCGACGCTCACGGTGTATGGAGCGATGGCGCGCAATCCGGCGTCGTTGAACTTCGGCGCTGCGAAGAACGGCGCCGGCGGCGCGCTCACGTTCGTGACCTCACCGCAGCTGGTGACGGTGACGTTCGCCGGCGCTCCGAGCGGCGGCTGGTCGGTCACCGCGAACCAGCCGTGGATCGACGTCCAGAATGGCATCGGCACCGCGAACGGCCAGTTCAGCGTCGGCATCATCAACCCCGGCAACGTGATCGGCGGGTCCACATCGCTGAACGGCATGCTGACGTTACTCGCGCCGGGCGCGCCGAACACGCCGCTGACCATTCCGGTGTCGCTGACGGTCGATCAAACCGGTGTGAGCACGGTTCGGCCGTTCGGCCAGATGGACGCGCCGGCGCTGAACGCCACCGGTGTGCAGGGCGCAATCGGCGTCAGCGGATGGGTGCTCGACGACGTGGGCGTAACCGGCGTGAAGATCTATCGCAACTGTTTGTCCGGGATCGGCGAGAACCCGGCCAATTGCGCCACCGGCCTCATTCCCGATGATCCGTCCGTGCCGCTCGCGTTCATCGGCGACGCCGCCTTCGTCGCGGGCGTGCGGCCCGATCTCGAGGCCGCGTTCCCGACGACCCCGCAAAACTACCGCGCGGGCTGGGGCTTGCTGGTCCTGACCAACATGCTGCCGCGCACGGCCGGCGGCTTCCAGCAGTTCGGCGGACAGGGGCCGCTGACGTTCTACGCGATCGCGACCGACGTCGAAGGCAATCGTCGTGTGCTCGGTCGTGACTGGACCGCCCTGGGCAACACACCGACGCCCATCACGATGGAGAACGACAACATCGCGAAGCCGTTCGGCGCGCTCGACACGCCGGGCCAGGGTGGCACGGTCAGCGGAATACTCGCGAACTTCGGCTGGGTGCTCACGCCGGACCTCAACACCGTGCCTGATGGGTCGGACATCCTGATGCCGACCAACGGATCGACGCTGTTCCTCTACATCGACGGCGTGCCGATCGGGAACATCACCTACAACCAGTGCCGCGGCAACGTCGGCAACCCGCCACCGGGCGGCGTGTACTGCAACGACGACGTGTCGAGCATCTTCGGGTGGACGACGCCGCAGGCTCCGTTGACGCCGCGCGCGTCGAATCCGACGAAGTATCGCAACCTCGACGCCGGCCGTGGGTCGATCGGATCGTACGGGTACGACACGGCGCTGCTGACGAACGGACTCCATTCGATTGCGTGGAGCGCGACGGACAGCAACGGCCGCGTCGAAGGCATCGGCAGCCGCAACTTCGTCGTGCTGAACGGCGGCGCGCGGCCACTGAGCGACACGGAAGTGCAGGAGCTGCTCGATGCGCCGGCGAAATCGCGCGGCAGCGCGCGCTCGATCGAATCGATGGGCATCTCGAAGCGGCCTGTCTCCGTGCGCACGGGCTACGACCTGCGCACGGTGATGACCGAGATCGAGCGAGACCGTCAGTTCGTCCGTCACGTGACAGTGGCGCCGATGGGCCGGCTCGAGCTGGGCTTTGCGTCGGCAGTCGATGGCGGATTCCTCATCGCGAACGGCGAGATTCGTGATCTGCCGGTCGGCTCGAGCCTGGATCGCAAGACGGGCGTCTTCACGTGGACACCGCCGCTGGGAGCGCTGGGCACCTATCAGCTCGCGTTCATGGTCGGTGGCGAGCGCGTGGTCGTGAACGTGACCGTGGCGTACGACGACGGCGCGCCGACCAAGAACGGCGGCCTCGGCATCAGATAGGAGTTACGGCGGCGCCGGGCGGACACGTCCGGCGCCGTCCGTCTTTCGAACACGGGGCGCTGACTCCCCTGGGGGCGTCGTGTTGATGAAGCGTGTGTGGGCGGCGCGGATCGGGTTCGCCTGTCTGGTCATCGTCACGCTGCTGCAGGCGCCGGCGTTTCAGGTCCACCTCGCCGCCGTGAACGCGCAGTACGTGTTCACGACGCTGGCGGGCGTCTCGAGCATCGGCAGCGCGGACGGGACGGGTGCGAACGCGCGCTTCAATCTGCCCCGCAGTGTGACTCTGGACAGCGCGGGCAACGCCTTCGTCGCTGACTCGTTGAACGGCACGATCCGGAAGGTCACACCGGCTGGCGTGGTCACGACGTTTGCCGGGGTGCCCGGGTTGAACCAGGTGGCGCAGGACGGCACGGGCAGCAACGCGCGGTTCGCAGGGCCGATCGCGATTACCACTGGGCCCGGCGACGTGCTCTACGTCGCCGACAAGCACGCCATTCGCACCATCACACCCGGTGCGGTGGTAACGACGCTGGCGGGCGACGCGAACACGGCCGGGAGCATTGACAACACGGGCACGGCCGCCCGGTTCCACAGCCCGCTTGGTCTCGATCTGGACAGCGCGGGCAATGTCATCGTCGCGGACACGACGAACTGTCTCATTCGCAAGGTCACACCCGCCGGTGTCGTGACCACCATCCTGGGCGTGCTGTTCGCGTGCACGGTCGTTGACGGCTCCGCCGGCGTCGCCCGGTTCCAGATCCCGTACGGCCTCGCCATCGATTCGCAGGACAACATCTACGTTTCCGAATTCCTGGCTGGCAAGATCCGCAAGATCACGCCGGCGTTGGACGTGTCCACGTTCGCGGCGTCGTTCACCACGCCGACCGGCCTCACGACCGACGGGACCGACCTGTACCTTGCCGATCAGGACAACCAGACGATCCGGAAGATCACGTCCGGTGCGGCGGTGACCACGATCGCCGGTCTGGCGCAAACGCCCGGCTCAGCCGACGGGACCGGTTCGGCGGCGCGCTTCAGGAGTCCAACTGGCGTTGCGCTCGATGTGTCCGGCAACGTCTTCGTGGCCGATGCGGGCAACAACGCAATCCGCAAGATCACGCCCGCCGCAGTCGTGACGACGCTGGCGGGACGTCCGAACATCGGAAGCGCGGATGGTTCTCCGACGGTCGCACGCCTCAACACACCACGCGGCATTGCGGTAGACGCCGACGGCAATGCGTACATCGCGGACACGGCCAATCACACGATTCGGAAGGTTGCGCCCGGCGGTACGGTGAGCACGCTCGCTGGCCTGGCAGGCGCGCCCGGCTACGTTGACGGACTCGGATCGGGCGCGCGTTTCAGTTCACCCAACGAAGTGACCGTCGATCACGACGGCAACGTCTACGTCGCGGACACCGGCAATCTCAGGGTGCGCAAGATCACGCCCGTCGGCCTGGTGACCACCGTCGCCGGCTCCGGCGCCAACGCCAACATCGACGGCGTCGGCACGGCCGCAGCGTTCGGCAACTTGAGCGGGATCACGGTCGACGGCAATGGCAACGTCTACGTGTGCGACATCTTCTTCAACACGATTCGCAAAATCGCCCCGCCGAACATCGTCACGACGTTCGCGGGCGTCGCCGGACAGCCCGGATCGACCGACGGCACGACTGAGGCGCGATTCAATCAGCCGGTCGGCGTGGCCGCCGACGGCGGGAACAACATCTGGGTTGCGGACTCGAACACCAACATCATTCGCCGGATTTCACCCGCGGGCGTCGTCGGCACGGTCGCCGGATTGGCTGGCCAGTTCGGCAACAACGACGGCCTCGGATCCGCCGCGCGGTTCACGACGCCGCAGGCCATCGCCGCCGACGGCGACGGGAATGCCTACGTCATCAGCAACAACGTGGTCCGCAAGATCACGCCGGTGGGGTTGACGACCACGATCGCCGGCACCAACGGTCCGGTGGGCCTCGGTTCCGGCGACGGTCCGGCGACGTCCGTGCAGTTCCGTTTTCCGGAAGGCATCGCGATCGACAGCGCGCTCAGCATCTATCTCGCCGACACCGGCAATCACATGATCCGCAAGGGCGATCTGCCGACCGGTACGGTCACGGTGAGCCCAACGTCGCTCAAGTTCGGCGCGGTGAAGAACGGCGTGGCTGGAGCCCTCACGGTCGTACCACCGCCGCAGGACGTGACGGTGTCATTCGTGACGACCGGTGGTCCGTGGACGGCGAGCACGTCCACACCGTGGCTACAGGTCACGAATGCGACCGGCAACGGCGCCGGTGCATTCACCGTCAGCATCGTCAATCCCGGCAACGTGATCGGCGGCAATCTCACGCTCGCCGGCACGGTGACGCTCGACGCGCCGACCGCGGCGAACTCACCGATCGTCGTCAACGTGACGCTCAACGTCACCTGGACCATCAACACGCCGGTCCCGCCAATCGGACAGGCGGACGCGCCAGCGGTCAACGCGTCCGGCGTGCAAGGCGCGATTGGCGTCAGCGGATGGGCGCTCGACAACGTCGGCGTGGCCTCCGTGAAAATCTGGCGCAACTGTCTGGAGCCGCTGGAACCCGCGAGCAATTGCATCTTTGGACTGCTGTCGGGGTCGCCATCCACCGGGCTGGTGTACATCGGTGACGCGGCCTTCGTCGCCGGCGCCAGGCCCGACCTCGAGTCCGCTCTCCCGCAGTACCCGCAAAACAACCGCGCGGGCTGGGGCTATCTGCTGCTGACGACGATGCTGCCGCGTACCGCCGGCGGTCCGTTTGCGCCGTACGGCGGTCAGGGACCGTTGACGCTCTACGCGATCGCGACGGACCTGGAGAACAACGTCACGGTGCTCGGACGCGTGTGGAACGTCGATCACAATCCGACGCCAATCACGATGAACAACGACGCGATCGCGAAGCCGTTCGGCGCGATCGACACGCCGACGCAGGGCGGCACGGTGAGCAGCGTCATCGGCAACTTCGGCTGGGTGCTGACGCCGGACCTGAACACGATCGCCGACGGCACCGACATCCTGATGCCGACGAACGGCTCGACGCTGTTCGTCTATCTCGATGGCCTGCCCGTGGCCAACGTCACGTACAACCAGTGCCGCGGAACGGTCGGCAACCCGCCGCCTGGAGGCGTGTATTGCGACGACGATGTCGCGAGCATTTTCGGCAACCTCACACCGCAGGCGCCGCTCACGCCGCGCGTCTCGAATCCGACGAAGTTTCGCAACCTCGATGCGGGCCGGGGACCGCAGGGGTCGTGGGCGCTCGACACGACGCTGCTCGCGAACGGCCTGCACTCGATCGC